>Ga0067045_1030886_pt1 | contig 13809 bp, 11 predicted proteins | sample TerdegcTABiofilm_FD_59184 | JGI IMG/M metagenome (GOLD analysis project Ga0067045, IMG submission 59184) | Combined Assembly of (Gp0054472, Gp0054536) Wastewater bioreactor microbial communities from Singapore -Terephthalate degrading...
CGGGGTAAGCTTCGGGGTAAGCGAATCGACCAAGCTCTACGTGCGCTATTCCGGGCAGTTTCTGGCCCGGGGCGTTCAGACCCAGGCCGGGGCCGTGGGGCTCAGGTACGAGTTTTGACGCGGGGCGCGGCAGCGGTTTCCCGATTTCTGTTTCACAAACACGATGCACAGGAGTGATGCATGACACGGTTTTTTTGGGTGTTGGCCCTTGTTCTCGGAATATCCGCGCCGGCCTGGGCCCAGACAGGATTCGTCAATGTCCAGAAACTGATCCTCGAATCCAAGGAGGGCAAGAAGGCCACCCAGCAGATCCAGGCGGAGCGGCAGAAAAAGGAGGCGGAGGTCCTGGCCAAAAAGGCCGAGCTGGACACGCTCAAGGAATCCATCGCCAAGGCCGGCTCCGAAAAAAAGGACATCACCGCCCTGGTCAAGGACTATGCCGAAAAGGAGAAGGATCTCAAGCGGCAGGCCGAGGACGCCGATCTCGAACTCAAGATGCGCGACAAGGAGCTGACCGAGGCCTTCCTGAAAAAGGCCGGTCCGGCGCTCGCCAAGGTGGCCAAGGAGAAGAAGCTCACGGTGGTCATCACCAACCCGTCCGTGGTCGGGTATGTGGACCCGAACGCGGACATCACCGATTCCGTGGTCAAGGAACTGGACAAGTCCGCGAAATAGCGCCGTGTGGTCCCGCTCCCGGCCGTTTTGGACAGGCGCCGGGAGCGTCCGGAATGTTCAGGAGAAAAGGCCGGAAAGCCCGGTGACGGCGCTAAAGCCCGTCAGCCCGGCGGCCTGGCGAACGTACTCGGGCAGCTCGCCGCGTCGGGCGAGGGCCGTTCCCTGGCGCGCCAGGACCAGGGACGCGGCGAAGACGATCTCGAAAAAGGCCATGCCCACGGCCGCAAGCCCGGACATGTCCAGGGCCGCCGTCCAGGGCTGGCCGCCGGCGTTCCCGACTGATCCCGCCTTTGTCCGTTCCGCCTCGATTCCGGCCACGAATTCCCGCAGGGTCCGGGCCAGGCCGGCGGCGTCCTCCGTGGCGCACGCTCCGCGCAGGATAAGCGTTCCAGTGCGCTTTTCGGGATCGATCTCGGTGTGCATGTCCATGGCGTGAGGGAGGCGCCCGGGCCGGTCATTTCACCCGGTTTTCCCGCGCGGCTTGCTCGTATTTTCCCCTGGCCATGCGCACCAGGCGCGGCACGTCCAGGATGAGCGAGATGCTCCCGTCCCCGTTGATGGTGGTCCCGGCGATCCAGTTGAGGTGGCGGTAGGAGTCGTCCAGGCTCTTGATGACCGCCTGCTGCCGGCCCACCACCTGGTCCACGGTCAATCCCACCATCTCCCCCTCGACCTCGGTGATCACCACCCGCTCGTATTCCGGCTGGTCCCCGGGAACAACGAAAAGCCGCCGCAGGCTGACCACCGGGATAAGCGCGCCCATGCGTTCGATGGAGTCCACCTGGCGCGTCGTTTCGGTCACGAAACGCTCCTGGAAGCCGCGCAGGTTGGCCAGGGGCACGATGTAGGACTCCGCGCCAACCCGCACGTTGAAGCCGTCGATGATGGCCAGGGTCAGGGGCAGGGTGATGACCGTGGCCGTCCCCTGGCCCGGGGCGTTCTCCATGTCCACGGTGCCGCGCATGGCCTCGATGTTTTTTTTCACCACATCCATGCCCACGCCCCGGCCGGAGACGTCGGAAATCCTCTCGGCCGTGGAAAAGCCCGGTTCGAACAGGATGGCCAGAAGGTCCTTGTCCGGCACCTCCGCGTCCGGAGCCAGGAGGCCTTTTTCCACGGCCTTTTTCCTGATCCGAGAGAGGTCGATGCCCCGGCCGTCGTCGGCGATGCGGATGACCACGTTGCCGCCGGAATGTCCGGCTGAAAGGGTGATGCGTCCGGCCGGAGGCTTTCCGGCCCGGACGCGTTCGTCCGGAGGCTCGATGCCGTGGTCCAGGCAGTTGCGGATGATGTGGATGAGCGGGTCCTTCAGGCGGTCGATGACCGTCTTGTCCAGTTCCGTCTCCGCGCCCTCGGCCACGAAGGTCGTTTCCTTGCCGAGCGAGGCGGACAGGTCGCGCACCAGCCGGATGAACACGTTGAACACCGTGCCGATGGGCAGCATGCGCAGATCCAGGGCGCTGTCGCGCATGGCGTCGGTCAGCCGCTCCAGGTCCTCGTCCACGTCGGCCGCGGCGGCCATGTCCTCGCCCTTGACCGCCTGACGCAGCCGCGATTGGAGGATGACCAGCTCGCCCACCATGTTCACCAGGGCGTCGAGCTTGGCCGAATCCACCCGCAAGGAGGCGCTGGCCGGTTGGGACTCGGCCTTTTCCTTGGCCTTGCCCGCAGCCTTGGTCCGGGCGGCCTCCACCGCGCGCAGCTTGGCCTGGATCAGTTCGCGCAGGCGTTGCGCGGCCAGGGCCTGGTCCTCGCCCGGGTCCGTCCCCTGGAAAAAGGGCAGAAACTCCTCCAGGTCCGAGGCCCGCAGCCGGCCCGAAGCCAGGGGCAGCACCGCCACTCGGCAGGTGTCCTCGACGAACAGGAACACGTCGCGGATGGCGTTTTCCCCCCGGCAGGTCATCAGCAGCATGTCGTAGGCGGCATGCAGGCGCTCGGGGTCGTATTCCGGGGCGTCCAGGGCCGCGATTTCCCGGGTGTGGGCAAAGGACCGGAAGGGGCCCAGGGCGGCCAGTTCCTCGAAAAGACCCAGCGGCTCGGTGCCGTTGGCCAGGATGTCCGGGGCCGGAACGAAGCGTATCCAGAAGATCATGGGCGGTCCCGCGTCGGGCAGGTCGCAGGCGTCCCCGGCGTCCTGGCCGGGCCCGGGGGATGGAGGAGGGATGTTCCGTCCGGGCCCGGGCGTCGCTTTGCCCGGGGCGGCCTGCGGTCCGCCGAGGATATCCCGGAAATCGACCAGAAGCTCTTCGGACCTGGCCAGAAGGTCTTCCGGCGGCGGGCCCTGCGGCGCGTCCAGGAGGGCCTTGATGTGGTCGCCGGCCAAAAGAGTGGCGCTCAAAAGCTTCGGGGTCACCTCCAGTTCGCCGCTGCGGACCTTGTCGAAGGCGGTCTCGATCTCGTGGGTGAACCGCGAGATCTCCTCGAAGCCGAACATGGCCCCGCCGCCCTTGATGGTGTGCATGGCCCGGAAACACGCGGCCACCCGGTCCTTGTCCCCGGGATCGGCCTCCAGTTCCAGGACCGCCCGCTCAAGCTCGGCCAGAAGCTCCAGGGCCTCGTCGCGGTAGGTGGCGACGGCGGGATCCATGGTCATGGCCGCCTCCCCGTCGCGACGATCGCAAGTCCCCCGAACATTAGGACCCACCCCCGGCGGCCGCCTGCGAGGCCTCCTCCACGATCCTGGACACGTCCTGGATGTCTTCGCTGGTGAACACCTTGTCCACGTCGAGGATCAAGAGGAACTTGTCGCCGTGCTTGCCGATGCCGCGCACGTAATCCGTATGCACGGCCGCGCCCATGCTGGGCGGAGGATCGATGGCCTCGGGCTCGAGTTCCAGGACCTCCTTGACCGAGTCGGCCAGGGCCCCGACCACGGCCGTGGCGTCGTGCTTGGCGATCTCCACGATGATCACCCGGGTGTTCACGGTCTTTTCCACCCGGCCCAGACCGAATTTCATGCGCAGATCCATGACCGGGACGGCGGTCCCCCGGACGTTGACCACGCCGCGCATGAATTCTGGAGACCCGGGGATGCGTGTGATTTCGGGCAGATCGAGGATCTCGCGCACCGAATGGATGTTTATGGCGAAAAAAATCTCGCCCAGGGTGAAGGTCAAGAAACGCGACCCGGAGTTTTCTTCCTGCATCATGGTCTTTCTCCGCGAATCGTTGGAACGTGTCGTTCCCTAGAAGCTCTCGAACTCCTCGTCTCCCTCGCCTGCGGGTGATCCGCCCTCGGCCATGTGCAGCTTCACGCCCCCGGCCTTGGTCGGGCGCGCGCCGGCGGAAGCCGCCGGGGCCGCCTTTTTCGGAGGACGCTTGGCCGCGGGGGCCTGGGTCAGGGCCGGGGGTCGCCTGGAGCCGCCGCCGGCGCCGATCCGGAAATAGGAGATGGTGGCCTGGAGTTGTTCGGCCTGGGCCGAGAGCTCCTCGGCCGTGGAGGCCAGTTCCTCGGAGGCCGCGGCGTTTTGCTGGATGACCTGGTCGAGCTGCTGCAGGGCCTTGTTCACCTGGCCGGCGCCGGTGCTTTGCTCCTGGCTGGCGGCGTTGATCTCCTGGACCAGATCCGCCGTCTTCTGGATGTCCGGCACGAGCTTGCCCAGAAGATCCCCGGCCCGGGCCGCGATGTCCGTGCTGCTGCGCGAGAGTTCCGTAATTTCCGATGCCGCGGCCTGGCTGCGCTCGGCGAGCTTGCGAACCTCGGCGGCGACCACCGCGAAGCCCTTGCCGTGTTCCCCGGCCCGGGCGGCCTCCACGGCCGCGTTTAAGGCCAGAAGGTCCGTCTGGCGGGCGATTTCCTCGATGATGGAGATCTTTCCGGCAATGACCTTCATGGCCGCCACGGCCTCGTTCACGGCCTCGCCGGAATCCTTGGCGTCGCGAGCGGCCTTGAGCGCGATGGCCTCGGTCTGCTTGGCGTTGTCGGCGTTCTGGCTGATGCTCGAGGCCATCTGTTCCATGGCCGCCGAGGATTCCTCAACGGCCGAGGCCTGTTCCGTGGACCCCTGGGACAGGGACTCCGAGGAGGCGCTCATCTGTTCGCTGCCCGTGGACACGTTTTCGGCCCCGGTCTGCACCTCGTGCACCACCTCGCCGAGCTTTTCCACCATCTCCCTGAAGGCCCGGAACATCTCGTCCTTGTCCGAACGTGGGGTCACCTCCACGGCCAGATCCCCGTCGGCGAGCCTGGAGGCGATGTCCGCCGCCGTCCTCTCGGCCTTGATCATGCGCCCCATGGCGGAAAGGAGCATGCCGATCTCGTCGGTGGAGGTGGCTGTGACCTCCTCCTCGACGTCTCCGGCGGCCACGGCCTCGGCCACGGTGATGGCCCTGTTGACGCCGTTGCGGATGGCCCGGGTGATGAAAAACGCGAACAGGATGCCCACCAGGACGGCCACGGCCGAGACGGACAGGCTGGTGACGTTGGCCTGCTGGGATTCGGCGAGCATGCTGCCTTTCTGCTCATCCAGGGCTTCCTGGGCCTGCTCGCTGACATGGGCGGCCTTGGCGGTCATGTCCTTGACCAGGACGGCCTGGAGCTCGGCGACCTTGACCACGTCGTCGATGCGGCTCTTGTAGGCCTCGGCCTTGGTCACGATTTCGCCCAAAAGGGTCTTTTCCTCCGCCGACGCGGTCTTGGCGGCCAGATCGCGTCCCGCGGCCATGACCGCGTCCAGGCTGGCCTTGGCGTTGTCGGTGCGGCCCTTTTCCTCACGCCACAGGAAGTAGAGGATCTCGATGCGGGACTTGAGGAAGTTTTCGGTGATGGAGGCGATTTTCACCGCTTTTTCAACGGATTGTCCCGAAGCCTGATCCCCGCCTCCCCCGGTCAGCCTGGCCAGATCACCGGCCGACTGTTGCAATCCGCCCGCCGCCGCCACCATGGCTTTGACGGATTCCGTGCGGGAACGCTCGGCCTCCACGTATTTCCCGAATTCCTCCTGGTATCCCCGGATGGCCGTCATGATGACGTCCATTTTTTCCTTGTTCGCCGGCTTGTCGAACCGCTCCTTGAGCGCGGCGGCGCGTGAGACGACGCCGTCCATTTTTTTCGTGAACTGTTCGATGCGCGCCGCGTCCTTGGAATTCATGAAATTGAGGACGTCCATGCGGGCCATAAGGGTGTCGGAAACAATGGTGTTGACCCCTTCCATCTTGGATGCCCGATCCGACATGTTGTTCAGACTGTTCCAGCCCACGAAGGACACCGTGGCCGTGAAAAGCAGGAGCAGTCCGAACCCGATGCCCAGTTTGACCGCAATCCGAAGATTCGCGAACATAGACGCCTCCGAGGTTTGGAATATGAACCGCCGCCACCGGCTCCGCCGTCGCTGGGGGTGATGATTCGAAGAAAGCCTAAACATATTTTGAAAAAATGGGCAAGCACGAAAGAAATGTGCGTCGGATTTCTATCCATGCCGGAGCGCCGCCAATGATTCCTGTTATCTGATCCGTCGTGAATGACGGCGCCCGCCGCGCGAGGGAGAAAGACTGTGCGGAGGCGCCGCCTGCGGAGAGGGGCGAACAACAGAGCGGAATGCAGCGGGTCGGAAGACGGAGGGGGTGGACGGAGAGGCGCGGGGCGCGGCCGATCCTTACGGGTGGGACTTGTCCGAGGCGATGAGCCGCACCAGGATGACGATCAGGCAGGCGCAGAACACGCCCAGGGACAGGTAGCCGAAAAAGGCCTCCGAGGCGGTCAGGATGCGCAGGTCGGGGGTGGGGGCGCAGTCCGCGCAGCCCGTGTTGGTGAAGGTGGCCACGCTGTAGTACAGGCAGTCGCGCAGGGTCTGGGTTGCCTGGCCCCCGCATTGGATGCCGAAGGCCATGTAGGTCCGGGTGTATCCGGCGATGATCAGGGCGATGTAGGCGGGAAGGGAAAAGACCATGATCGCCAGGCTGCGGAACAGGAGCAGGGACAGAAGGATCAGGGTGGGGAAGGTCACGGAGAAGGCGAAGGCCAGAAAGATGATCTGGGTCGGCTCCACGCTTTGGCTGTGGCTCAGGTACAAAAGATAGACGAGAAAAGGCAGGGCGACGATGAACCCGGCGAGAAACACCAGATGGCGGAAGTTCACGGTTTTTCCCCCCCGATGCGGACCGGGGGCGATGCGAGGGGGACGCTCCGGGCCGCGCGGCGTTCGTCTGGGTCCGAGATCAGCATTTCACCATGAGGGAGTTGACCAGTTTGAGCAGAAGCTCGGGACGGTGGTGCAGGTCGGAGTTCTGCAGGAAGTTGCGGCGCTGCATGAACCGGTCGCGCAACGTGGCCGCGTAGTCCTCGGGATTCTCCACCCTGGCCGGGTCGTAGCGGTCGGCGTAGCCCGGAAGGATCTTCTCCACGCTTTTTCTCTCGGGAATCTGGGCCCCGGGCAGCACGTCCCAGTCGGTCCAGGTCAGGCGGTCGGTCAGAAGCGCGGTCTGCAGGGTCAGCGAGGTCTGAAGCGGAATCCTGCGCAGGTCCCGGTCCGAGGTGCGCCAGAAGCCCACGGAATTGAAGCAGAACCCGGTGGCCCCGTTCTCGAAGACCTTGAGGAAGGCCTCGGCGTCCTTCCACAGCTCGTAGACCCGGAAGGGATTGGCGAAGGGTTCGAACACGAGTTTCTTGAGGTCCTCCTCGGACACGTTTTCGGCCAGATTGCGCCGGGTCATGAGCGAGGCCCCCATGGCCACGGCCAGGCTGTTGTCGATGAACCGGACCACCGGAGGCAGGCAGGAGTCCTTCATCAGCCAGACCATGATGTCCGGGAAGGCGCAGCGGTTGACGTAGACCCCCAGGAGGTCGCGGTCGATGAGCGCCCGGCCGTTGGGGTTGCGCACGTCCTGCCCGAGCGGCAGGACCTTGCCCTCAAGGCGCGTCAGACCCATGTTCTGGACCGAGATCACGTAGTTCCAGTCCGGGTGCCCCAGGGGCCTGGAGTCGGTCTTGTCGAAAAGCGTGGGCTCCCAGACCCGGCAGACCTTCTTCTCGCAATCGATCTGGAAGGCGTCGTCGTGCAGGACCACCTTGGAGAACCCGGCGGGCAGGGTGCCGCCGTTGTCCGGGGAATTGGTGTGGGAGGACTTGCCCGTGCCCGAGAGGCCGAAAAAGGCGATGGAGCGCTTGCCGAGCACCCGGTATTTCTTTTCCCTGGTTTTTGAAAAGTCGATCTCCTTGATCCCGCCGTGGCAGGCGGCCATGCCCAGACGCATGCCCGAGGTCCAGGCCAGGGTCAGGGTGCCCTTCTTGCGTTCCCCGAAATAGCGCATGCCCAGGTTCACGACCACGTTGGCCTCCTCGTCCACCAGGGCCAGCTGGGGGCCGCCCTCGTTGTGGTAGTAGGAGTCGGCCGTGCGCCAGTGGTTGAAGCCCACGATGAGGATGTCCTGGATGGGCAGGACCGGGCTTTGGGCGTACATCCCGGCCAGCTCCTCGAAGGGGGTGAAGTTGGCCAGCCAGTTGAACACGTTGACCGCGTCGTCCTCGGTGGCCACGATGGTGGCCTTGATCATCAGGTCCTTGTCCAGGCCCAGGATGGCGTTGGCTTTGATCAGGGGATGCTTTTGCATCTCGTAGACGGCCTCGCGCAGATCGGCCTCCACCTTACGCCGCTCCAGCGCGTCCATCCGGGTGTAGAAACGGCGGGCCTTGGCCGTGCGGCCGATGATCCTGCCGTGGCAGTTGTTTAAGACCGTGGCCCCTTCCGGGAGCCCCAGGCGTTTGGCCGCCGGCGGATAGATCGGCAGGTCGGTGTCCATGACGTCGTGCTGGGCCTTGGCCAGCGCGTACGCCTCGGCCGCCGTGACCCGGCGCACCCGCTTGTCCAGGAGCAGGGTCTGGGCGATGGACCGGGGCGCGGGCATCCGGCTGAAATCGTCCCGGTAATATTCATAGCTGGACTGGCTGGCCATGCGGCGGCTCCTCGGAAGGCTTTTTCATGACCCTAACAGGGGGCGGGGGCGGAGGCAAATGCCTTTGACGTGGAGCCTGGGGAGGGCCGGGATCACCCCCGGCGGCCCATGGTGAAGCGCTTGGGGTCGATGCCGTACTTTTTGACCTTGTAGTTGACCACCCGGTAGCTCTCGCGCAGGTCCCGGGCGGCCTGGAACATGTTGCCCCGGGCCTTTTTCAGGGCCTCGACCAGGAGTTCCTGCTCGAACTTGGCCACAGCCTCCCCGAAGGACAGGCTGGGGCCGGTGTTGGAGCTTTCGGCGGTCTGCAGCGTGGGCGGCAGGTGATAGGTGCGCACCACGCCCTCGTCGCAGAGCATGGCCGCCCGCTCCATGCAGCTGGCCAGCTCGCGGACGTTTCCCGGCCAGTGGTACTGGTTTAAGAGGTCGATGGCCGGGGTGGAGATGCGGCGCAGGGGCTTGCCCAGTTCCCTCGAATATTCGGCCAGGAAATGTTCGGCCAGGGGCAGGATGTCCCCGGCCCGGTCCCGAAGGGCCGGAATGTAGATGGGCAGGACGCTCAGGTCGTAGTAGAGGTCCTCGAGGAAGTCCCCCCTGGCCATGAGCTCGCCGAGGGAGGCGCTGGTGGCGGCCACGATGCGCACGTCCACAGGAATCGGGTCCGCGCCGCCCTTGCGCTGGACGGTCCCTTCATGGAGGACGCGGACCAGGCCTTTCTGGGTCTGGGGCGGCAGTTCCTCGATGTCGTCCAGAAACAGGGTGCCGCCCTGGGCCAGCTCGAAAAGCCCGCGTTTGGAGCGGGTGGATTCCGAGGCCTCGCCCTTTTGCACCCCGAAAAGGGTCTCCTCCGCCACCTCCGGCGGCTCCGAGCCGCACCCCAGGCTCAGGAACGGTCTTTGCCGGCGGCCGCTTTGGGCGTGCAGCTGCGCGGCCAGAAATTCCTTTCCCGTGCCCTCCTCGCCCCGAAACAGCACGGGCGTGTTCGAGGTCGCGGCCTGGGCCACCTGCCGCAGGACCAGGCGCATGCTCTTGGACACGGCCACCGGGATCGCCGGTCCAGGCTCCTTGGACGGGACCGGTTCGGACGGAAGCGCGGCGGGGCGGCGCCTGGGGCGGGTGAGCTCGTCCCGCAGCCGGACGGACAGGCTGCCCACAAGGGCCGCCACCACGGCCAAAAAGTCGCAGTGGGCCTCGAGAAAGACCGGCGGGGCCTTGGGGATGTCCACGCTCAGGGTGCCGAGAATTCCGCCCTGGTCCGGTGCGCCTTCCGACGCCGACGGAACTCCCCGGGGAGCGGGGATGGGCAGGCATAGAAAGGAGAGGGCGCGCAGTTCCTCGGGGGGCCGGCCAATGAAGTCCGGATGGTCCTTGACGTCCGCGATGACCAGGGTGCGCCGGGTGGCCATGACCTGGCCGGTGGCCACGGGGCCCGGGCCGTAGAGGGGGGCGATGACCGGATCGCGTCCCCGGTCCAGGCTGATTTTCGCGTCCTTGCGGGGCAGGTCGAAGAGTTCGAGCTGGACGCGCCGGTATCCCAGGTTCGCGACCAGGGTGTCCAGGATGTTTTCCAGGCCCTGGCGAACGGGGATGTGGGGGCCGGTCTCCTGGATGACGCGCGTCAGGGTGGTCAGGAAGACGGGCCAGCCGCTCTCGAAGGAGGAGAGTCCGTTCATGTCCCGCCCTGGAGGATCAGGAGTCCAGGCTCTGCGCGCCCAGGCGCAGGGCCGTGACGTTGACGTCCACGATTTTGGGCGGCAGATGGGTGCGGATGGCCGCCTCCAGGACCTCGACGCCGAAGGGGAACACCCCGGCCGCGCAGGCCGCCCCCAAAAGGACGGTGTTGGCGCTTTGCGGGTTCCCGGCCTTGACGGCGAGGTCATGGCAGGGCACGAACACCGCCCGCCCGGCCCATTCCCGGATGCGGGCGGCGATGTCGGCCATGGCCGGATAGGGTTCGCGCTGAAGGGCCGAACTCAAGGGCGGGATGGGGTCGGTGCTCACGGCCGCAAATCCCCCTTCGCGCAGCATGGGCAACGCCCGCCAGGCCTCCAGGGGCTCGAAGCCGAGCAGGACGTCGGCCTCGCCCGGGCTGATCTTGGGGCTGGCGAAGCCGCCCACAAGCACCGTGGATTCCACCACGCCGCCGCGCTGGGCCATGCCGTGGATCTCCCCCGAGACCACCTCCAGGCCCGAGTCCATGGCCGCCAGGGCCAGAAGCCGGGTGGAGGTGAGGGTTCCCTGTCCGCCGACGCCGGTGAGAAAGACGCGAAGGCGCTGCATTTATCCATCCTTCCTGCGGGCTTTGATTTCCGGGGAAAGCTGCACGCAGTACATGCAGCCCGAACAGGCCTCGGCATTGATCGCGAACACCCCTTCCACCATGACGAAGGCCGGGCAGGCCAGCTCGTCGCGGCACTGAAGACACTTGGCCGGGTCCCCGGTCACCGCGGCCGGCGGGGTCTTGCGCGCGATCTTGACCTTGCGGGCGTGGATGGGGCAGGGGGCCTCGGCGATCAGCACCCGCACCCCGGGTTTGTCTTTGAGATCGGCCAGGGCCGCCGTGGTGGCCCCGTGGTTGAAGGGGTTGACCCGGACCGGCGTGACCCCGCAGGCCCGGACCAGGCCGGCCAGATCCACCTTGGAGGAGAATTCCCCGAAAATGGTGTGGTCCACCCCGGGGTGGGGCTGGTGCCCGGTCATGCCCGTGGTCCGGTTGTCCAGGATGACCAGGAGCAGGTCGTGATTGTTGGCCACGGCGTTGATCAGGCCGGTTATGCCGGAGTGAAAGAACGTCGAGTCGCCGATAAAAGCCACCACCGGCCGGCCCGAGGCCGAGGCGAAGCCGCTGCCGGCGCTGACCGAGGATCCCATGCAGAACAGGAAGTCGGCCGCAGAGAAGGGCGGCTGTATGCCCAGGGTGTAGCAGCCGATATCCGAGGAATAGACCGGCTCGTCCCCGAAGACTTTGCGGGCCGCATGGTAGGTGGCCCGGTGCGGACACCCGGCGCACATGTTGGGCGGCCGGCGGGGCAGGTCCCCGGGCACGGCGCACAGCTTCGCGGCCACGGGCGGCAGGTCCAGGGCGGCGCGCACCGCGCCGCGCACGATGTCCGTGGAATACTCCCCGAAGCGGGGAAGCGCCCCGCCCTTGCCCACCACCTCGCAGGCGATGCCCCGGCGTTGGAACAAGGCCCGGATCTCGTTTTCCACGATGGGGTCGACCTCTTCGAGAACCACCAGCCGCGTAAGGCCCTGGGCGAACCCGGCGATCAGATTCCGGGGCAGGGGATGGGAAAAACCCAAATCCAGCACCTTGACCGAGCCCTCAAGGCCCTCGTCGAAGAGCACGTCGCGCAGGTAAGCCCGGCAGATGCCCGAGGCCACGAACCCGACCGTCCCTTCCCCGGACACCCTGTTCAGCGGCGAGGCGTCGGCCATGTCGGCCAGGGCGTCCAGTTTTTTCAAAAGCGCGAGGCGCATGGCCCGGGCCGAGACCGGCAGGGGCACGTAGCGGGGAGGATTCTTGACGAAAGGCGGCGGCGGCGTCTTCTCGGGCAGGGCCGCGAAGGCCACCGGGCCGCGCACGTGGTTGACCCGGGTGGTGGTGCGCACCAGGACCGGATGGCCGAGCTGTTTCGAAAGCGCGAAGGCCTCGCGCACGAAGTCCTTGCACTCCATGGCCGTGGACGGCTCGATGCAGGGCAGGCCGGCCAGCCTGGCGTACCAGCGGTTGTCCTGCTCGTTCTGGGAGGAGTGGCAGCCCGGGTCGTCGGCCGAAACAAGGACCAGGCCCCCGGGCGATCCGACATAGGCCAGGGTCAGAAGCGGGTCGGCGGCCACGTTGACCCCGACGTGCTTCATGGTCACCAGGGTCGCGGCCCCGGCCAGACTGGCCCCGGCCCCCACCTCCAGGGCCACCTTCTCGTTCACCGAGTATTCGAAGCGGTACGGCCCGTCCGGCGACAACCTGAAAAACGTGTCCGGGATCTCCGAGGAGGGGGTCCCGGGATAACAGGTCACGACATCGACGCCGGCCTCCAGGGCCCCCCGGACGACGGCCTCGTTGCCGAGCAAAAAATGCCGCGCCCCGGCCGCGCGATCCAACAACTCCCTGCCCATGGGTGCTTCCCCCCGTCGGCTTCCGGACTCGCCGGCGGCCTATCCGTTGCTTTTTTGTCCGCTGGATTCGACCTTGGCCCGCAGGGCCTCGATCTTGGATTCCAGAAACGACATGTTCTGCATGGAGCTCTCGGACTTCATGCGTTCGTAGCCTTCCAGGGCGCGCTTGAAATCCCCGGCGGCCTCGGCCGTGACCGCGATCTGGCGATCCACGGCCAGGGTGAAGGTCTTTGGCGCGGTCTGCCGGGCCTTTTCCAGCACGTCCAGGGCCTTGGCCGCATCGCCCGTCTTGACCAGGACGGCGGCCCGGCCGAGTTCGGCCACGACCCGCATGGCCCCGTCGGCGGATGTGGACAGATCCTCCCAGGCCAGGGCCGCGGCCGGCAGGTCGCCCGCGTCCTGGGCGGCCTTGGCCATTTCCAGGAGCACCCCGTCCCGGGCCCCGGAGGGGGCCTCGGCCAAAAGGGCCTTGAGTTCCGTGAGGCGCTTGGCCCCATCCGCCGAGGCCGTGATCCTGCCGATTTTCTCGGTCACCTCGGCGATGCGCGAGGCCTGGTATTTCTGGTACAGGGCCACACTGCCGGCGGCGGCCAGGGCCACCACGGCGGCGACCGCCGCGGGCTTCCAATAATCCAGGACAAGCTGGGCCAGAAGGCCGTGGTCGGCGGCCGGATGGGCGGCCTTTTCCCCGGGCAGCGGCGCGGCGTCGGGTTTCGTCGGTTTGGCCATGCGGATATGCCTCCAAAAAGGGATAGTGATCGTAAAAAGAAACGAAGCATTATGCCGAAACGGGTGGGCTGTCAAAAGTCCGGGGGACGGAGCGCGGACGAAGGGGCCTCCCGTTGACATTTCCCCGTGTTGTTGCCAAGGCCACGGGTGCGTTGGCAACCGAAAAAACGAGGAGACGCGCCATGGACGTCGCCGCCGCCATGCTCGATCTGGCAAAACGCGCCAAACAGGCCTCCCGGCTGATGGCCGGAGCCGATCCGGCCGCCAAGAAAAACGCCCTGACCATCCTGGCCGGGCTTCTCGAGGCCATGCCCGCCGAGGTCTTCGCGGCCAACGCCCGGGACATGGAGGCCGCTGCGGCCGCCGGACTCGACGCCCCGCGCCTGGACCGGCTGC
>Ga0067045_1030883_pt1 | contig 13807 bp, 9 predicted proteins | sample TerdegcTABiofilm_FD_59184 | JGI IMG/M metagenome (GOLD analysis project Ga0067045, IMG submission 59184) | Combined Assembly of (Gp0054472, Gp0054536) Wastewater bioreactor microbial communities from Singapore -Terephthalate degrading...
TTAATTGATGAAGGTGCCGGCGAATATGATGCACTTCAACTGAATAATGAATTAGAAAAATTAGGCACAATTACAAGTATAAATGCTGATCACGATACATTTACGTTTTCACTTCTATCGCTAAGAGAATATTTTGACAGGTCACTGGAATTGTTATCAAAAATAATTCTCGAGCCACGATTCGACGAGAAGGATTATGCACGCGAAAAGAAAAGAATGCTCGACAAGATTCTTCAGCTTAAAGATGAACCTTCTTACATAGCTGCTTCTGCTTTTGAGAAACAGTTATTCGGTTTATCTCCATATTCATTTCCTGAAATTGGTTATGAATACTCTGCATCCCAAATATCTAAGGGTGATGTTATTGATTTCTATAAGAATAAATTTCTTCACTCGAACTTTTCTGTTATAATTGTAGGGAATATAAGAAAAGCAGAAGTTGTTGAATTATTTAACAGATATTTCGGAAAGTTGAATTCAAAATCTTTCGTTAAAAATAATATTGTTATCAATTCAGAAAGCAAAAGAAAAATTTTCTTTGTTGATAAAAAAGAATCCGCACAAAGTGAAATTAGAATTGGCAACATCACCAAACTAAGAGATGATCAAGATTATTATGCTGCCAGAATAATGAATACAATTTTAGGTGGACAATTTTCGAGTCGTATTAATCTTAACCTAAGAGAAAAACGAGGACTAACATACGGAGCAGGATCATCTTTAAACTATTATAGGAGTGCCGGATGCTTCGAGATTTCCACGGCAGTAGATATAAAAAATACTGAAGAAGCTGTTAGTGAATTATTAAACGAAATGAACCGAATAAGAGAACAAATTAACGATGATGAAATTGATTTTGCCAAATCATATTTGATTAAGCAGTTTCCTTCCAGGTTCGAAACATACAGTCAGGTTGCAAGAAATATAACCCCACTTATTCTTCACAACTTACCATTGGACTATTATCATAAATACGAGAAAGCAATAGAGAACGTTACTAAACATGAGATTCACAAAGCCGCATTGGATTATGTGCAACCGGATGAATCGATAATTTTAGTTGTTGGGGATAAGAAGGAAATATTACAGCAAATAAAAAATTTAGGTATCGGCGAACCTATTGAGTTAGATATTTACGGTAATCCGGTTTAGCGAATATACTAAACAGAAATTCCAGACAGCAATAATCACTTAATAACCATGCTTCAAAAAACAGAATAATATTTTTTGATATCTTTACTTAGTATTAGCCACCAAAGCACTAAGACACAAAATTTCATGAAAGGTTTTAATTTTTGGCAGATATAATTTCTGTTTGAGATATCGGTAGGATGCGGTGACCTTTCTTTTTGAACAATTCCAATTCAGGTCTTATCTTCAAAAAATTTTCGTAACTGATTAAAAAAGTTTTCTGGTTACCGCTTGAACCATCCATTCCATGAAATTTGAATTTGGAGATTAACTCATTATCGTTATTCGCGCTAAGGGAAATGAATTGTGATAAAGGCACAAGTTCTTTTTTCCTTTTCTTAAACTCGTCACGTATAAAATTATAAATAACGGAATTATAGAGTTTGCCGGTTTCGTCAACTGTTATCAGTTTAGCTTCCTCGAAATTCTTTATGATATTATCGATGGAGTTTCTAAGAAGAGTTTTCTGATCACGGTCTTCTAATTTATATTTTTTTTCCGTCATCTGATTATTCAAAACGAGTATATATTCTTTAGAATATTTTTTGAGAGTATCGGCTAAAGTTACGGATTCATCGGAAGGAACAACCGTAATACATAACGAAAAAGGTAATGAAAGGAATTGGTTGAAATCGGATGTTTTAAGTCCGGCTGCATCAGAAATAATAAACGTAAGGTTATTCCTCTCCCTTATTGTTTGCGGGTCTGATATTAGCGTTGCTTTCAACTTGAGAAGCTCGTTTGTGTAAATTCTTATTTCTGTCGTTCCAAAAATTTTTTTCTCTTCCGATACAAATCCTGTGATATCATTTTCAATTACCTTGTTTACATCTCTAATAATAAGTGGAATTGGTAAATCTGCCGGAAGGTAAACGGTAAATTGTTTTTTAATCGAGTCCTCATCTTTTACTTTGATCGGTTTTGTGCTAATCCATCTTGATTCAATTCCATATTGATCCAGCACGTCAACAAATATCGAATCAATCTGACGAGTGGTTAATTCTCTGATATTAGAGCTGCCACCTTTACCTGATTTACCGGGTCGTGCTACAAATTCTATAACAATATTTATTATCAATAAAAATATTGTAAAACCGAACAGGTATTTTGTAAAAGTTTTTTTGAACGACATAGATTCCCTTGAGATACTCTGAGTCATTTTATAAAAAAAATAGAACTACTTAATCACATAGACACAGAGTAAAATAGAAATGTAAAACTTATTGTATTAATCATTTATTTCTTTTTGAATTCAGGTTTCCGTTTTTCTAAAAATGCAGATGTCCCCTCTTTAAAATCTTCTGTGGAACAGCATTTACCAAAAAGTTCTGCTTCAAAATTTAGTCCTTCTGCTTCAGAAAGATTGTTGGTGCTAACAATTGCTTTCAAAGACATCTCAACAGCTATTTGTCCTTTTGAGGAAATCTTTTCGGCGAGTTCGATGGCTTTATTCAATAGTTCTTCCGGTTGATATACTTTGCTTACCAATCCAATTCTATAAGCTTCATTTGCATCAATAAGATCACCTGTTAAAATTAATTCTGCGGCACGACCCGTATTAATTAATCTTGCTAAACGCTGTGTTCCGCCATAACCCGGAATAATTCCAAGATTAACTTCGGGTTGACCAAACTTTGCTTTTTCAGAAGCAAGACGAATATGACAAGCCATTGCAAGTTCGCACCCGCCTCCTAATGCAAATCCGTTAACTGCTGCGATTACCGGCTTGTTCAAATTTTCTATTTGATTAAAAACTCCCTGACCGAATTCTGCAAATGTTTTTCCTGTTTCACCATCTAATTTATTCAACTCGGAAATATCCGCTCCGGCAACAAAAGCTTTTTCTCCGGCACCTGTTAGTATTACAACATTAACATCATCATTCACACGAATATTTTCGAAACAGTTTTTTAGTTCATTGAGTGTTTCATTGTTAAGTGCGTTTAATTTATCTGGACGGTTAATTGTAACAAATGCGATTTTATTTTTTATATCGAATAAGATGTTTTTATAATTCATTAAATCCTCTTAGAAAGTTACAAAGATCGGGATAGTTGCCCGAAGATTAAATGAGATGTATTCGTTATTGTTCAAAAAATTGTAATAAGTGATTACATCGAGTATGAACATTGAAAATCCCGCACCAATATGAAAACCGAACTTACCGGTTTCCTCAACATAATTTTGTCTTCCTCTATCAAGTTTGAATTGATGCGACCTTTCGAAATAAGCGAATGACAATCCGGCATCAACAAGTGGCATAAGCAATAAAACGCTTTCGATAAGCGGCGGGAAATAATACCTTACACCGGGCGCAATTACTAAAACATTACTTGATAATGAAGAGTAATCGGTTCGCTTATAAAAATCCTGACGACCCGGATAATGCTGATACCCGATATTAGTGTAAAGGAAAAATGGGAGAAGTTCGTTATCGGCATAAGAGAAAGTTGCATCAAATCCAACTCCGATGTTATGATTTTCGGCGAAACTGCCGATTGGGATTCTCGGTCCGACTCCAATTCCCATAAAAAGACCTTTCGCAGCACCGAACTTAAATTCCTGTGCAAACAAAAGTGTTGGTAATATTAATACAAGAAAAAATTTTTTCATGACATCACAAAGTTAAAATAACTTTGTACCAATTCCATATTTAAATACAAGATCGCCGCCATAAGAGCCGGTTAAAAAGATAAGAAGCGATCCAATTAATCCTATTACTATAAAGAGATATTGAACTTTACCGATAAACTTTTTCTTTACTACAAAATAAATTCTTAAAAACATTAAAGCGAAAAAATACCATAGAGTAATTGTGGCAAATAATTCGTGTTGATTAATTACATCCTTATACAATGCAGCATCTGTTTGGCGCTGCTTTACAATTTCATATGCTTGGTTACCTGTTAGAACAGCCAGTATTGAAAATATAATTGCAAGGATAAGGATAATAAAGGCAGACTTTAGAAGAAATTCTTTCTTTAGGATTATTCCGCTTGATTCGAAAAGGAAATAGAGAATGAAAAAGGCAATCGGAAAATGAATTATTTTAGGATGAAGCTGAGCTAAAAATTCCATTCAAAAACCTTTTATTTATATAGAGTGGTTTGGTTATTACTTACTCAATATTTTATGCCACTAAAACACCAAAACACAAATATTTCACAAAAGTTTTAAGTGATATTTAGTGCCTTTGTGATATTGTGGCAATTATCCTTTACAAAAATATCTCAAAATTATATGAACTCTAATTCATGCCACCAAAACACCAAATCACAAAAGTTCACAAAAGTTTTTAGTGCTATTTGGTGCTTTAGTGATTTTGTGGCTAAATATTTTTTTCAAGATTTTTATAAAATAAATCTCCTAATTCCACTTCCAATATTCACAACATTAAAATTAATAAGAAATCCTAATCTTTTGTTTGTTAATTTCAGATGACTTAATACTTGTGCTTCCCAAACTGGATTTATCAGGTCTACAGCTTTTATTTCACATATAACTTTGTCTTCAATTAAGACATCCAGACGTAATCCTTCCTGAAATGTTATATTGTCATAAACAATTGGGATATCAACTTGTCTCGAATATAATAAACCTCTTTTTTCTAATTCGTAGCAAAAACAAATTTCATAAACTTTTTCAAGTAATCCTGGTCCAAGGTTTTTATGAACTGCAAATGCAGAATCAACAACTTTTTTTGCAATAATTTCAATCTCTTCAGAAAGAGGTTCAAATTTTTTCTCTAACATTTTAATAGTCCTCCCATAATCTTCGGTTTACCTATGCATAGTCATAAAAGAATAACTAAATTTTTTATTTATTCAACTAAAATACTAAGACACAAAACATCACAGTAGTTTTTAGTGCTACTTGGTTCTTTGGTGACTTTGTGGCAATTGTTTTGGGGAAAGTTATTCCTTGTAAAACATTCTCATTTTTTTCTGATTAATTATTATTGCCACAAAAACACTAAGTCACAAAAATTCACAAAAGTTTTTAGTGTTATTTGGTGCTTTCGTGATTTTGTGGCAATATCTTTACTTATAAAATTTCACAAAGGGATTTACCCGCAAAGGACACTTCCGCCATTTACATTTAAGATTTCTCCATTGATGTGGCGAGCTAAATCCGATGCAAGGAATAATGTTGGTCCGGCAATATCTTCTGCAGTTGCAATTCTACCTACAGGAATTCCCTTTCTAATATTTTCTTTATACTCTTTATCAGCAAACACCTCATCATTCATTTCAGTATCAACCCATCCAGGTGCAACGGAATTGACCGTAATATTAAATGGTGCCAATTCTACAGCAAGTGATTTTGTGAAAGAAATCATTCCCCCTTTTGAGGCAGCGTAATGAGAATGAAAAGCTTCCCCTCTTTGTCCGGCTGTAGAAGTAATTAGAATCATTCTACCGAAATTATTCTGCTTCATAAATTTTGCGCATGCTTTGCAGAACAAAAATGTTGAAGTAAGGTTAATTCTTATCAATTCATTCCAGTGATCAAGCGTCATTGTATCCAGGGTCCCGTCATTCCATATTCCGGCATTATGTACAAGAATATCTACCTTGCCAAAATCTTTAGCGGTTTTATCCACCATATCAAAAATTTCTTTTTCTGATTCCATATCAACCTTGTAAGCTTTTACTTTACCGGAAAATTCTTTCTCTAATCTTTCGGCTTTATCCTTTGCGTTTTTATAAGTAAAAGCTACTTTAGAATTTGTATTTGCAAAAAGGCGGACGCAAGCTTCGCCAATTCCGCGTGAGCCGCCTGTTATAATTGTAACTTTGTTAGAAAGATCTATCATTTCAATACCTCACTTTATATAAGAATAAACCTTTTGCCGGCACAGATTCATCCGCTTCGCACCGGTTTTTTTTATTTAAAACATCTAATAAATAATTTTCGCTATAATTTATTTCTGCGGCTTTCAAAATTGTACCGATAATTGTTCTAACCATTCCGTGTAAAAAACGATTTGCGCTAATGTAAAATAGGGAAACGTCATTTCCTTTCCGCCAATATATTTCTTCAATTGTGCAAAATTTATTTTCTTGTTCTTCATTCTTACGACTGAAGGAAGTAAAATCATTTTTACCAATCAATGTTTTACTTAGCGCATTTAACTTTTCAAAACTAAGATTTTTTATTTGCGGAAACAGATAAGAATATTTGTAAAAAAACGGATTCTTCTGATCTGTGATCAAGTAAATATAACTTCTCTTCTTGGCATCAAATCTTGCATGAAAGGAATCATCAACTTTAATTATTTGTTTGATCGATATATCTTGAGGTAAGACAGAATTTAATGAGTATTGAAATTTGTACAGATCTAATTCCTGATTGCATCTAAAATTAGCAACCTGTCCCAATGCATGAACACCCGCATCGGTTCTTCCGGATCCAATTAAATTAACATCCTCCTTAATTATAATTTTAATAGCATCAACAATGTTCTGTTGAACTGTTAAAGCATTCTCTTGAATTTGCCAGCCGGAATAATTGGAACCGTCGTATTGAATAATTAATTTATAGTTGTTCATTAATAAAATATAATTGGGAAATTTACCTTGCAATCAAAAGTAGTAAAAAAATTGCACTCTGTTCAATTTCTATTGTTTTTATTTATTCTATGTTATAAATTGAGCCCGCAAAAGTTAACGTTACCTATCAATTAGGGGGTAAGTAATTTAACAACTAATTTTGAGGTGAAATGAAGAGTATTTTACAATTATTTCATATCAAATCTATCTTAATTAACCAATCACTCACAAATCTAAGGGGTAACATGAAAAGACTAGTACTGCCTCTTTTACTCATACTCGTTTTGCCTACATTAATCATGGGTCAAAATACATTTCGGGTAATGGGTAAAGTAACCGATGCTCGGGGAGAGCAATTGATCGGGGCTAACGTTTATATTAAAGCATTAAACGTTGGTGCCGCTACTGATGTAGAGGGGAAATATTTATTCGAAGTACCCAAAGACCTTGCAACTGGTCAGACTGTTGCACTTACAGTATCATTTGTCGGTTACAAATCCAAGAGTGTTAATATTACACTTACGGGCAATTCTATTTCTCAAGACTTTGTTCTTGAAGAAGACATATTCCAGAGCGAGACTGTTGTTGTTACAGGTATCGCTTCAAAAACCTCTAAAGCAGTTGCCGAGGTTGCAGTTGCAAGAGTTGCTGCAGCTGACTTACAACAGGTAAATGCTTACGGCGGTTTATCTCAAATGATTGGTGGAAAAGTAGCTGGTGTTCAGCTTACTACAGCTTCCGGTAACGTTGGATCCGGATGGCGCTTCTGGGTGAGAGGCGGCGGCGGATTAAACGGTGATGGTCAACCAACCATTTATGTTGATGGTGTCCGTATGGATAATTCCGAAATAGTTGGTTATGCAGCTGGTGGTCAGGGAACAAGTATGCTTACCAACCTTAATGCAAATGACATTGATAAAATCGAATTCTTGAAAGGTCCTGCTGCAGCATCAATGTATGGTGTTAACGGTTCTAATGGTGTTGTGCTTATTACTACCAAAGCCGGAAAACTATCTGCCGGTTTATCCCAGGCAATGAGCATCGATTATAGATTTAATTATGGATATAATGAAAAAGTCTATACATACAGCAAAGATCAATACTTATCTGCTGATGATGCTAACAGACAGTTTAGAGTTGGTCCAATTCGCGAACATTTCTTAAGCGCTGCTGGTGGAAATCCAACCTTAAGATATTATACCTCATTCGAGTCCAGAGACGAAACCGGTATCATGCCGATGAGTGCTCAGACAAGAAATTCTGTCCGCTTGAATTTGACAACTTTCCCTACAGAAGGACTTTCAATTAAAGTTAACTCAAATTACATTAATAACAAGATTGATAGACCAAGTAATGATAACATCATATATGGTTTCCTCGGTAATACAATTTTCAGAGCCGTTTCATTTGGTTGGGTAAAAGAGCAGGATCTTTTAACAATCCAGGATGGTGCTACAATCAATCAATTTATCGGTTCTGCTAATATTACTTATAGACCAATTAAAGACCTCGAAATTTATGGCGGTATCGGTGTTGATAATTCAGATTATTATCAGCAGAGATATTTCCCTCCGGGAAGGAACTTTGGTGGTCTAATTCAAAAAGGCCAAAAAAGTATTTATGACAGAAAGAATAAACAATTCACTTACGACTTTAATGCATCCTACAGCTACACCTTATTCGATATGATTGATGTTCGTTCTACGGCAGGTAGCCAGGTATTTAATAGAACTGTTCGCTCGACAAACGTACAGGGTGAACAATTTAACTCAGATTTAATTACAAACCTTGGTGCTGCCGGAACAATTACTGGTTATGGTGAAGGCTTCTTAAATGAAAAACAAGCTGGTATTTACACAGAACATTCTCTCAGTTATTTAAATCAATATTTCTTAACACTTGGTATTCGTAAAGATTATGCAAGTGCAATCGGTGAAGAAGCTCCATCTATCACTTATCCAAAAGCAAGCTTTGCTGTTAGATTAGACAAATATGAATTCTTACCAGAATTTGTAAATCTATTAAAACTTCGTGTTGCTTATGGTGAAAGTGGTTTCTTGCCCGGTAGCCAGGATGCTATTCCATTATTGTGGAGAGCTGAAACTGGTGGATACGGTGCCGGTGCTGTTCTTTCTGCTATTGGTAATGCCGCAATTCAACCGGAAAGAATTAAAGAATTGGAAGTAGGATTTGATACTGAGTTATTTAACAATGTATCCCTCGAGTTTACTTATTATAAGCAGAATGCAACCAACTCTATTGTCGGTTTGGTTAATGCTCCTTCTACAGGAAAGACAGTAACAAACCAGCCATACAATGTTGGTAAGCTTGAAAATTCCGGATTCGAAACCTTACTTCAATATTCACCATTCAATTCTATTGACTATAGTTTGAACCTAAGCTTGATCTGGAATTATCAAACAAACAAAGTAACCGATCTTGGTGTTGCACCACCTCAATACTTTGGATATAATAGTGTGCAAACAATTCAGAATGGATTCCCGAAAGCACAATATTATGTTCAGAAAGTTACAGGACCAAGATATACATCTGCCGGATTGTATGATCACACAAACGGTCCGTTGAAAACTACTGAGCGTTACGATTTCGGCAGCCCGGTTCCGGATCATACAGGTTCTTTCACAGTTAATTTCAAATTCTTGAAGAACTTTAATTTGTATGCATTTGCTGAATGGGCATTAAACTTCAAGATCTATAATTATACTCAAGCTTTTGCAGCTCGATTTGGAAATGTTCCCAAGTATAATGAGTACATCTGGAAATTAGGATTAGCTGAATTGGCACCGGGTGTAGCTCCAACCAGTTTACCAAAACTTACTCCAAATACTGCCGAGTATAAGAAAGCAGCTGAAGAGTTTGCTTTATTGGATTGGAGAAATTATGCCGGATGGATTGAAGATGCTGACTACTTAATAATCAGAGAAGTTAGCTTGAGCTATGATTTCACAGATTTATTGCGCGAACTAGATTTCACTACTTATCTAAAAGGTTTGTATGCTGGTGTGTCTGTTAGAAATCTTGCCAGAATTACAAAATATTCAGGCGCTGATGTTGAATTTAATGGTACAGGCGGACGTGGAAATGCAAGAGCAATGGATTTTGGTACTCTGCAAACTCCACGTACAGTCAATTTCTGGGTAAGATTAGGGATATAGGAGGATAACATGAAAAAGATAAAATATTTATTACTCGTACTACCTTTATTATTATTTATCAGCGCTTGCGAGGATTATATTACTGATGTAGATCCTCTCATTGATGTAGTTCAGGATAATTTATTAACAAGTGAATCTCAAACTGAATTCGTTGTTAGAGGTGTTCAACAGAGATTTTCAGTTGTCGCTAGTCAGATTGCTTGTCAGATGGATCTTCTTTCAGATCAGATGGCTTATACCAGTGATATAGCATCAGCATCTTTCCCTACATTCGAGGAAATTGATAAAGGTGCTATAGTTCTTAATAATGCTACGACAACCGGAACTTATCGTCAACTTGGCGAATTAAGATTCTTCGCAGACGACTTAGTAAAAAGAGCCGGACAGATAACATTCTCAAATACTGCTTTACAAACTCTAGCTCTTTATAATGGAAATCTTTACGGCGGTATTGCCAGATTCTATTTAGCAACAGCATTTGGTCTAAATCAGAATCAACCCGGTGGAACAATTGATGCTGGTCCGTTTATTCCGGCTGCTACAATGTTGGATCAGGCAATTGAAAAATATAATGCCGCATTAAATGCTACTACCGATGCATACAGCAAGAGAGTTGTTAATTCCTTAATTGCAAAAGCATACTTTGCAAAAGGACAATATGCTCAGGCAGCTACCTTTGCTGCAAACGGTATGGCAAGCGGTGACGCTAACTTTAATGCATTGAATAGTGATGTTAGCAATATTTACTACTGGGGATTTGCCGGTGCCGGCCGTGTGCAGATTTACGTTGCCGACCGCTTTAATGATTATGTAACAGCTGATGCAAAAGAAACAGCAAGAATAAAAATCAACTCGGTTAAGGGAACAAGCGGAAAGACATATTACTGGCAGACTAAATATCCAGACAAAGGTTCAGCTTTCGTAATGATGACATGGAAAGAAAATAATCTTATGAGAGCCGAACTAATACTAAGAGGTAATGCAACCGGTGATGCTCTTGCATTAGTTAATGCTGTTAGAGCTTCTTACAGCTTAAACAATCTTACAACTATTGATCTAAATGCACTTATGGTAGAAAGAGACAAAGAAATGTTCTGCCAGGGTACAAGATTAATTGATCAAAATAGAGGAGCTGTTCCATGGCATCTTGCAGCTACAACTTGGAGATACATGCCTATTCCTCAAACTGAAAGAGATGCTAATCCTAATTTAAAGGGATTATAATCCTACAAAGAGCGGCTTTAGAGCCGCTCTTTTTTTATTTGCTTCATTAACTCCCCTCAACTTGCCAAATCTTTTTGTCAGGTTTCATTAATTCAAAAACACTCTTATAGAATTTTTATGTTGTTTCTTATTTTTCTAAAAATTAAATTATTTCCGAAATTTGAATTTAGATGAAATCTTACCTATACAGGGAATTTTAAACTTTAGTTTCGTGAGATAATTTTTTTATAAAACAAAATTGAGTTTTTATTTTTTCCCTTCCATTCTAGTTAAAAGTAGATATTCTGCAAAAATTTTCTTGGGGTGTCCAAATTTGTAATAAAGATTTTAGGGGATTAAATCTTTTTACAAATGCATAATTAATTTACTATTTAATAAAAATGAGGAGTGTGTATGAAGAAAGTATTACTTTTCATACTCTTTGCTATCATACCTTATTTTATTCAAGCTCAACAAGTGTATAAAATTACTGGTAAGGTAACAGATAGCAAAACAACTGCACCTTTGATTGGAGCTAATGTGCTATTAAAACCAACATTACTTGGCGCAGCTTCAGACATTGATGGTGCTTATACCATTCTTGTTCCTTCCATTATGGTAAAGGGTGAATTCGAATTAGAGGTTAGTTATATCGGCTATCAAAAAACCTCTGTCACCATAACCTTAACTGGAGATCTGGTCCAAAACTTTGCATTGAAAGAAGACGTTCTTCAGATGCAAACAGTTGTAGTAACAGGTATGGGTGTAGAAATTGAGAAACAAAAACTTGGTGTAACAATCGGAAATGTTTCTGCCGATGCTGTTTCTAACAGTAAAGCGTTAGATGTAATTTCAGCAATTCAAGGAAAAGTATCGAATGTTGAAATTACTTCTAGCAGTGGTGAACCGGGAGCTTCTTCTTATATTCGTGTTCGTGGCGCAAATTCGATTACAGGCGGAACCCAACCTTTAATAGTTGTAGATGGTTCCCCTATAAATAACTCTGAGATTGGTACCGGTGTAGGTGGAGTAACACAGATGAACCGTGCTTCTGATATCAATCCCAAAGACATTGAATCGATCGACGTTCTAAAGGGTGCAGCTGCAGCAGCATTATATGGTTCACGTGCTCAAAATGGTGTAATTCTTATAAAAACTAAAAGTGGTAAACCCGGCAGAGCAAAATTATCTTATGATGTATCATATACCTTCGATGATATTACAAATGTTCAACCTTTACAACAACTCTATGGCCAGGGTAACAATGGAGTTTCAAGTAAGACTGCAGTTGGAACTTGGGGTGCACTTATCCCAGCTGGAACACCTACTTACAACCATGAAAGGGATTTATTCAAAACAGGGCATACATTAGATAATTCCTTTACACTATCAGGTGGAAATGAATGGACTACATACTACCTTTCTGTTGGTAGAGTAGGTGTGGATGGAACAATAAAAGGTAAATCCAGTTACGATAGAAGTTCTGTTCGTGTAAAAGCATCCCAACGTATTAATGAAGAAATTAATGTAACTGGTAACATTCAATTTGTAAATGTTAATTCAGAAAGAATTCAAAAAGGTTCTAACGTAAGCGGTTTACTTCTTGGTGGTTGGAGAACTCCTCCGGATTTTGATAACTCGGTTTATCTTGATCCTGTTACTGGATTCCATAGATCATATAGAATGCAAAACCCTACTACTCTAAAAGTCTCCCGTGGATACGATAATCCTTTCTTTGTTGTGAATGAACATGTTAATGATTCTAAGGTAAATAGAACTTTTGGAAATTTAAGACTTGATTATGACCCATTGAATTGGTTAAACATCAGTTACACATTAGGTCATGATTATTCTATGGACGAACGAAAGACAGTATTACCCCCAAGTAGTTCAGCTGCTCCAACAGGTCAGGTAACAACAGAAAGATTAATGAATCAGGAAACCGATGGTAATTTTATTGTAACTGCTAAACAAGCATTCGATTTTGCTGATATGAAGGCAACTTTAATGTTGGGACAAAATATGAATGAAAGAAAATATAACTATTTCGGAACGATTGGTAATGATATGGCAGTTTATAGTTTTCAACAGTTGGATAACACTGCTTCTTATGCACCGGATGAATATGAATCGACAATTAGAAGCGAATCTTATTTTGGTCAAGTTACTCTTGAACTTTACAATCAAATATTCTTAACTGCAGCTCTCAGAAATGATGGTTCATCAACATTTGGAGTTAGTAAAAAACGTCACTGGTATCCAAAAGTTAGTGCAGCTTGGGAATTCACAAAATTAGAATACTTTAGTGGAATTTCTGATTGGTTCAATTTTGGTAAGCTTCGTTTCGCTTATGGAGAAGCTGGTCAAGAACCTCCAGTATATTCTACAATAACTGCATTTGGTTCCAGCACCGCTGCTTTTACTGATGGCTGGGGTGCAAGTTTTACTTCCAATGCTTATGGTTTTGGAGGATTCTACACTTCTGGTGGTAAAGGTCAAGATAAAATATTACCACAAAGATCAAAGGAATTTGAAATTGGTCTCGATCTTGGTATTCTTGAAGAAAAAATTGGCTTGGAGTTTACGTACTATAACTCAAAAACAACTGACGCTATCTACTCATTACCTTTGGCACCTTCAACAGGATATACTTCTCAAGTTCAAAATGCCGGAACAATTCAGAAT
>Ga0067045_1030887_pt1 | contig 13806 bp, 13 predicted proteins | sample TerdegcTABiofilm_FD_59184 | JGI IMG/M metagenome (GOLD analysis project Ga0067045, IMG submission 59184) | Combined Assembly of (Gp0054472, Gp0054536) Wastewater bioreactor microbial communities from Singapore -Terephthalate degrading...
TGTGCAAGACATATAATGTGCAATTCTAAAAGTATGTTGGACAAAATCTATGCAAATTTTGCAGTTAAAAAGGAGTTTTTAGCCTAAATTATTGTGTAAATGACCGAGACAAAAAATCTGCAAAGTTACAGAATCGCCGCCGCAGTAAAACTCCGACAGGACGAACTGCTCGTCCTCCGTCAGGGCGTCCCAGGCGGGCTGGAACCACTCCATATATTCCAGCGCCCTTCGGTACCGCTCCTTGAGGACGTCTATCTCGTCAAGCGAAGCCGCCAGCCGCGCTTCGACCGCTTTCGGATTTTTCGCCCTCGGCCGTCCGTCCGGCAGGGAGGATGGAAGGGACGTCATCCGTTCCATAGCCTCCTCCAGCTCGCAATGATGGTTTTGGATGATGTACTTCATGCTGGCGTAATCCTTCAGCGCGTCAACCGCCGCCGATTTTTTGTCCAAATATGCCCAGGCTATCATCATGGACAGGCACCTCCAAAGCATCAAGAATAAGCTTGACATCCCCGACGCTTGTCACTTTGAAGGCTTCGCCCTTTGCAGCCTTGATTTTTTGCATCGTTGCTTCCTGAAGCTTTGTCAGCCTGCCGGACGCTGCTTTCACCTCAAAGGCGACAAACCTGCCTTTAATGCAGCAGATAATGTCCGGCAGACCGGCTGTGCCGTACATGCCGCCATGCTCCTTCCAGCAGAAGCATTCCGGCACAGACTTTAAATACCGCATAATTGCGTTTACTATATTTCTTTCTGCCATAACTCCGCTCCTTAGTTCCTGAACGGGTTTTGAACGGGAGCGAACGGGTCCCGAACCGGTTTTAGATGCTGAAAACCCAGTATTTATGCTGGTTTGAACGGGTTGAACGGGTTTTTATCCATATTCTTTTATATATATTAAATTCTCTCTATATACCCCCTGCTGTTCTGGTTCCTATATAAGAAATATGAAAAAGTGGTTCACCCCGTTCAAAGCCTTATGCTGCAAGGCTTTAAAGCATTTTAAAGTGGTTCGCGGCCCGTTCGTTTTTGCCCCAGACCCGTTCAATACGTTTACGTGTTCTCATATCATTGCCCATTCAAGCGTATGCCGCGCCATGTTTTGCGGCGGCTGACCTTTTCAAGCCCGCGCTCCACGCACTCGCCCAGGCTTTCAATATCCTTGTTGAAGTTGGCCTGCGACATCGGTTTGAAGCCGTTTTTCAGGCAATAGTCCCGGTATGCATGGAACAGCTCCTCCCTGACGCATTCCGCTTCGTCTTCCAGCACGCAGCATTCCTCCACAAACGACAGGGCGCTGTTGCTTTCCACCTTGTATCTTTGAAGCTCCGCTTTCGTGCTGTCCGTTTCCGAAAACGCATAACCATTTGCAATCAGACGCTTAAGCCCCTCAAGCGCCCACATAAAAATGCCGTCGCGTTCCGCCGCAAGCTTCTCTATCAGGTTCGGGTCCCTTTTTTCGGGCGGCACCGGGTTTTCAAACCGGATGATGACGAGCCTGCGGTAAAACCCCTCGCTGCGGTCGCCGTAGTTGCGGGGGATCTCGTTGCAGGAAAAAAGCAGTCGGGCATACGGCTTGAAGCTGAAAGGATTCTTGTTCTTGCGCTCGGCGGTGATGTAGTCCTCGCCTGTAAGTGCCTTGAAAATGCCGTTGTCGTCCACGCTTTTTGAAGGCAGGTCGGCGAAGATATTGGCAAGTTTCCCGAACAGCTCTGCCGTTTTGAAGCGGTCGCTCAAGGACTGCCACGGGATGTTGCTGACATTTTCGCTCCCGAGCAGGATTTCCTGCGCCACCGAAAGAAGCGTCGATTTGCCCGCGTTGGGCGCGCCCACCAGAACAAAGCTCTTCTGCGCCTTGTTGACCGGGATGAGCAAGTATCCGAAGATCTCCTGCATCAGATAGATTTCCGCGTCTCCCAGAATGCTCTGAAGAAAGGCCATAAATTTCGGGCACTCTGCGCTTTCATTGTACGAGGCTTTAAGCTGTACCGTAGAATAGTACTCCGGCGTATGCGCCTTAAAGCTCCCGTCCAGCACGTTGTACAGCCCGTTTTTCAGGTTTATGATAAACGGGTTGCAGTTGATTTCTCGGATAGGTTTGTAAATGAGCATCCGCCACTGTCCCTCCGTGTCGTTGATCGCGGACATGGTGGCGTACCGCTCGATGAGATGCCCGCGCACTTTAGCCGCCGCCTGCAGATCGGAAGCCGCCTTGTAAACTCCGTTTTCGTAGATGTAATAGCTTTCCGCCCCGTAAAAGGCGCTGACGTTTTTGGACATATGGCTTGCCAGCAGGCCCGGGATAAAGCGCAGGCCGCCGCGCTCCGACGGCTCGTACCAGTCCGGCAGCTCTTCGTCCATGGTTTCCCGCTTTGTATCCTTGCTCTCCCGGTATTCCTTGAAAAGATCCTTCTGCAGTGAGCTAAGGGATTTGACTGCCGGAGTCTTGAGCCCATAATGCTCCTTCATCTCGTATTCAATGAACGTGGCCGCAACAACCGGATCCGCATTGTACAGAAAATCCCGGACAAAATCCTGCGCCGACTGCACGTTATCCACGGCTGCCTTGGCCACTGGCTGCCCGGACAGAAATTCGCGCAGTTCCTCCACAGCCGGCGGCTTGTAGCAGAGGGCCGCCGGAGCCTTGCAGCCGCAGGAGTTGTCCTCAAGCCTCGGGCACTTGAAGCCCTTTTCCGCGATCGTTCTGCAGGTGATGGGTTTCGTGCCGCTCTCCAGAAAATGGTTGATCTTGTCCTGCGTTTCTTTATGGCTGTATCCCGGGTATGTTTTAGACAAAGCATGAATAGCGCGGTCGCCGCCCTCAAAAACCGCAAGGTTTGAAATCATCGCATACCAGTCATGCTCAGAGAGCGTTTTTGCATTGTCCCTGCAGTGCTGTATAAACAGGCACCGCCTGCCGACCAGCTCAAGCCCTTTTCTCGTTCCTTTTGGAGCCGATGTTCCGGGTTTGGGTTCTTCCCGGATTTCAGGCAGCGCCGCTTCCAGCTCCGCCTGCGTATAGCGCAGCTCGGGGCTGAATTTGATGCACTCCACCATGACCGGCTCTTCCTTGCAGTGGTAAAAACCCGGCAGGCGGAGCACACGGCTTTCGTTGACACAGGCCAGATCGCCATGAAACTTTGCAATCAGGCGTTTTTGCACCCGGCGGAAATCTTCAACTTTAGCATTCTTCATCAACCAGTATGTGTGTAATGATTTTCTAGTCTTGACGATAAGCGACGGCTCGACAGGGAATGCTTCAATTGCGGCAAGCTGCTCCTCAAAGCTCAGGCTGTCGCACTCCACAAACTGCGCGTTGATGCGGGTAATATCCGCGTCCTCATGGCCGCCGTAGTTGACGACAAAGAAAATGCCCCGGTTCTTTGCGTTATGCTTTTTCAAAGTTTCCATCATGCTTCCGATTCTGCCCGCAGCGCACTCCAGCTTTGTACCCTTGAAAGCCGAATCTTTCCGGTCGCTGAATATCCGCAGACAGACCGTTTCGCCCGCGTCGAAAAACGGGCGCAAAAACTCCTCGATGGGAATATCCAGCGCTTTAACACCTTGCATATTCCTTCACCTCCGCGCATTGCCCGGTAAAATGCCGGATGGGGATGCCGAGCCGCTTTGCCCTTTCCAGTTCTATGGCCATGCCGGGGGATATTCTGTCCCCGAAGCGCCACAGTTCATGGCATTTTGAGAGCAGAACCAATCCCATGAAGATGGCAAGGTTCCTTTCGGCTTTGTCGCCGTCATCCATAAACTGCGGAAACAGCAGATGGGGCGCCAGCGGTATTGCGCCTTTCATTACGGCAAACCGGCAGTAACACCTTGCCCGCTCTAAATTATGGTCAACATCGCCTGCCAGCGGCGAGCAGATGAACACCAGCGGACGGAAAGCCGCTTTTTTTGCCTCCCGCTCAATGGCCAGCAGCGCTTCATAAGCCGTCAGATCAAGATATCCTTCGGCGTTGTATTTGCTTATGCCCATATAACAACCTCCCCGATTATTTCATCTGTATCAAGCTCCTTTAACTCCCCAAACCTTTCCCCGGATGCCGCTTCCGCAACAACCGGCACGTCAAATTCTTCAAAAGGCTGAGCTTCCATGCAGGCTTTAACAAAAGCCGCCACCTCGCGCACCTTGTCCTCCGGAAGCTCAAACACCAGCTCGTCATGGATCTGCAAAAGCGGGCGCAGCCACAACCTCCGGGGCAGCCCCTCAATGATGCGTCCAAGAGCAAGCTTCAAAATATCCGCCGCCGTTCCCTGTATCGGAGTGTTCAGCGCGCACCGCTCGGCAAAGCTTTTCTTGCCCCAGTCGGCGGAAGCAATGTCCGGCAGATACCGCCGCCTGCCCAGCCAGGTTTCCGTATATCGCCTTGATGCCGCGCGCTTTTTTGTCTCTTCCTGCCACCGGGCGAGGCGCGGATAGCCGGACTTCAGGTTTTCAATGATACGCTCGCATTCCGCAAGCGGAGTATTCAGTCCCGCCTTGAATTTCAGGTTTCGCTGAAGCCCCTTTGGGAACAGGCCGTAGAACACCCCGAAGTTGCAGTTTTTTGCGATAGCGCGGCGCTCTTTGTAATGCTCCGCGTTTTTGTCTGCCGCCTGCCCGAAAGGGATGCGGTAGATAACCGAAGTCGTTTGAGCGTGAATGTCGCCTCCTGTCCGGTAGGTTTCCAGCATCCGCTCGTCCCGGCAGTAGAACGCGCCAACCCGAAGCTCTATCTGGGAGAAGTCCAGCGAAAGCAGCGCTTTGCCCTTAGGGGCAATGAAGAAATTGCGCACGCCGACAGGGTCGTTGTCTTTTCTTGGACAGTTTCCGGTAATACATACTTTTCCGCTGCGGCGCACCACAATAAACCCGCTCGGAACGCTGACGCAATATACCTTGCCGGTATAAGGCACGACTACTTTCTTTACATTTGTGGTCAGACTGTAGTTCCTGTCGGTCACGTCCAACTGATAATTTACCGCTGAGTTTGGATTGCCGTTATGATACTCTCTGAGATTGGCTCGGCTGCCCGTAAGGATATTCAAAATCTGCATCCAATCAGCGTTTTGTTTCACAGAACTGCTGTAATGGTTGCTCCGTGTGAAACAGCCGTCCCAGTGAACAATTTCGGTAAGAATACCTTTTACGGTTTGCCTGTCAAATTCAAGCAACTTATTGCTCCATGTTTTAGTGCTTCCCAAAATATCCATAATCCATATGGTCATATCACTTTTCTGCAAGCGGATATTGACCCGTCCGTCTGCACAGACATAATCGGAATATGGTATGCCTGCTGCTTTGATAGCTTGAATGAGCCGACGGTATTTTCGCGCTTTGCTAAATTTAAAATCTATTCCCGAATCATGGTAAAAACCATCTGCCTGTGTAGCTGCAAGCAGGGTGATCTCGGCCGCAGAAAGCCGTTTGTCTCCAAACCTGTACTGTCCGGCGTGAAGCTGCTTGCTATCGCCGCAATACTCACTGGCGGGCACCACAAAATACTGACGGTTTTTTCGGTTTTGCAGCAAGCAGCGATGATCAGGCGTCATGCATAAATCAATATGCTGGTTTGAAATCCTAATCATATTTCCGGCATAGTCCTGCTCGATTATTTCCTTCGTATAAACAAATTCAATTTCGCCATTTTCCCACTGAGCGACACAATCCTCCGGGGTCAAATCACTGAAGGGGATAAATCCGCGTGTTGTGAGTATTTCTGTCTGATCATCAAAGCAGTTTTGAAGGTTTGGATTTCTTGCCGCAAAGCGTCCCGTCTCGGTGCCCAGCGGGAACATGTCCGGGTGGATCCTGCCGGTGACGCTGTCTATATGCTCCAGATACCCGTCAATGTAGGTGGATTTGATCTTGCCCCATCTGCGGTACTCCTGCACCATTTCAAACAGCGCCGCAAGCTCCGGCCGGTTTTCGCGGCACCACTCGGAAAGCAAAATCATGGCCTCGTCGTCCATGGCCTCCTGGTATTTGGCCGTTGTCTTGAATACCGGAAGCTTCAAATCGTCGTACAGATATTTCTTAAAAGCCGAGGTGCTTGCATTTGCCCCGATATTCACGTCGCCGATCATAAAGGCGATATTTTCCCGCAGCTCCGCAAGCTTCCCTTCGGCCTCTTCCTGCTTTGCGCGCATCAGTTCCTCGTCCGCAAGCAGGCCGTTGTACTTCATAAGCCCGCAGTAAACCGCCGCGGGCGATTCCACCTGCTCCACGATGGAGCGATGCTTCGGCAGATACCGGTCAAACCAGTTATTGAAGAGGTGATACAGCCGCAGGGTATAATCGCTGTCTGCGCAGGCATAGCGGACGGTTTCTTCGTCCTGCGGATCCAATTCATCAAAGTACCTGCCTGCGGTCACCGTTTCAAAGCTTGGCAATTCCACACCGTACAGCTCCTGCGTCAGCGTTTTCAGCCCGCTGTCGGCCAGCGTCCTGAAAGCTGTATTGCTCTTCAGCGTCATCTGCGCCGCCGCGATGGTGTCATAGCAGGGCGGCTGCAGCACGACGCCGAGGGCGTATAAAAACATCGCCTCAAAGCTCAGATTGTGCGCTATTTTCACAATCCCTTTATTTTCAAACACACTCTTTGTCAGCCATTGCATGATCTTATCCGGCGAACCGGCATTCTTTCTGGTTTTATGCCTTAACGGAACATATACAGCCGTTCCTTCGGAAACCGAAAAACTCACTCCGGCGATATCCGCCTTATGGGCGTCCAGCGCCGCTTTTTCCTCCTGCCGGTATTCCTCACGGGGCGCGGTTTCAAAGTCGAAAGCAATTAGACTCGCTTTGCCGAGGTAATCTTGTAATTCCTGTAAATTTGTCACGCATCTGTATTCCATAGTCCCTCCTTGCCGCCCGGAGCAGGGAACAGGCATTAATCCTGCTCCCTTGCTCCAAGCATGGCCATCATTTCAATGGCTCTATAACCTCGCCGGTTTCGGGATCCGCAAACGGCGCTTCATCGGAATCTATTTCCACAGCATTGTCCACCTCAAAACCAACCCGCTTGCTGTATGCCTTGACCTGTTCAGACAACCTGCCAATGAGCGCATATTCCTCGTCGGTCAGCGGCCTGTCTATGGCAAACTGCGCCTGCGAATAGGCAATGCCGCCGCTGTTGGTGGCTTTCTTTAACGAAAAACGCGTGACCACGCTGTTGGATTTCCTGCCCTTGGAGAGCAGCCTCTTGATGTATTTGGTAAATTCTTTTAATGAGCCGGTGGGGAGGGACAAAAGCAGCGGGAAAATTTCCCCCTCGCGCAGCACATAGATCCTGCGGCGGTTCTTGCATGCCTTGCTGCCGTTTTCTCCGGTGCCGAACCGGTTCAGCGGGCAGGCACTGCAATTCCCGCCCGGGTCGCCTTCGCCGGTCACGCCGTCGAAGCTTCCGCAGTCGGGCGGCTGGCTGCCCCCGGTGTATTTTGTCTTGTAATAAGCATGCAGAGGATGATGGTATAAAATCACCGCTGAAAATTCCTTGACCGTATCCGGCTCGCCCGGGTTTTCGCCGGGCACTTCAAATACGGTGCTGCCTGCGGACGGAATTTTGATTCTCTCAAAGCTCATATCCAGACCGTCCAGCTCTTCGGCCATCATGCTTGTCATGTTAAAGTCCGCAAGCTGCAGAAAACTGTTGTCCTGCTTAGATAATGACGTTTCTTTTTTAGCTGACATATTCCATACCTCCATTTTTCAGTGTGTTTTGTTAACTTCACACATGATTACTTTGCTGCTTTTCTCATCCCGACCGAGGCCTTTTCGAAGACGTTTACAAGCCCCGAAAGCCAGCCGGGAAGCTCATCGTTGTTCTCTTCCATCTGCTCCTTGACAAAAGCCGACAGGGAGTTGGCGTTTACGGTTTCATAGACCAGGTCGCCAAACCCGGCTTTTTTGAGCGCCGAATACAGTTCCTCTTTCCGGCCCGCGGCAGCCGAAGCCTTCGTCGTGCCGGTCAGATAAAACATCACGCCGCCCCGGGTGAAGTTCTGCGTTTCGGTTTCCGCCATCAGTTCCGACAGGCGGTATTCCGTCTCGTCGATTTTGTCGTTGATCTCTTTTAGCTCCTGCTCCGCGGATTTCTTCAAGTCTTTGAGTTCTTTAAGCTGTTCGGCCAGTTCAAACATTTTTTCGTCTTGCTCGTTCATGTTTTTTCACCCCCTGCCGCAAAAGGATTGAGCCCGCTTCTGTAATCGTCCACCAGCATTCTCGCCAGATCCGCTTTGTTTCTCAGCGCCTTCAGCACTTTTTCATCGACGGTGCCTTTTGCCGTCAGGTACAGATAAGTGCAATTTTCCTTTTGCCCGACGCGGTGGATGCGCGCCTTGGCCTGCTCGAAATTGCTCATACTGTAGTCGAGAGAATAGAACACCATGGTGCTGGCGGCGGTGAGGGTCACGCCCAGTCCCGCCGTCGCGATCTGTCCGACAAACACCTGCACTTCCGCGTCGTTTTGAAACGCCGCCACCTGTTCTTCGCGGTCTTTTACGCCGCCCATGAGAAGCGAATACCTGATGCCATTTTTCTCAAGGAGCTTGCAGATAGCTTTGATCTCCGGTATGAACCTCGCGATAACCACCAGCTTTTTGCCGCTTTGCAAAACATCCTCAACGATGTCTCCCAGCGCCTCCTGCTTTGCTGTGCTGACGCGCTGAACCGGGTCGCCTTCGTCGCCTCCTATAAAGCCTCCGGTTATCTGTGACAGCCGGAGCAGGCGCGTCAGAATATTGGTCGCCGTCACTTCGCCCTTGCCAAGCTCCGTATAGCTGTCCCTGACTAAATCCTTGTAAATTTTCATGGCGGCGGGTTCGAGCTCAACATACCGCACAATGTCGGTGGTGTCCGGCAGGTCAAGGCACTCGGCCTTGGTCACCCGAAAGGCGATGCTGTGGAGCCTTTTCATCAAATCCTGCTCCATTGATTTTTTCAGCACCGGCGTATGCTGACCGTAGCCGACCATGTCAAAATACCTATTGCGAAACACATAGAAGCTCTGGCCGAAGGTAGCGGGACTCAAGAATTTATACTGGCTGAATACGTCGATGGCCTTATTGGTAATGACCGTCCCTGTGAGCAGCAGCCTGTATCTCGCCCTTGTGCCCAGCCGGTGCATGGCTTTGGACGCCGCAATGTTGTGGGTTTTGATCTTGTGTCCCTCGTCCGCAATAATCAGGTCGGGGTTCCATGCGGCCAGTTCCTTTTCCAGCCGCCATGCCGATTCATAATTAATCACGGCAACCTGCAGGAGAGAGCTGCGCATGTGCCGAAGGGTATTAATTTTTTTTGCGGCGCTGCCTTCAAGAACCGCAAGGCTGTAATCGAAATCCGCGAATTTCTCGAACTCTTCCCGCCAGACGCCCAAGATGGAGAGGGGCGCAACCACCAGAATCCTGCGGATTTTGCCCGCCTGATACAGAGCGCCGGCAACCGCAATGCTTGTGATTGTCTTGCCAGTTCCCATCTCCATGAGCAGCGCCGCGCCGAGAGAAGGCATACCCACCGATGGAATCAAGCCGAACTTGCCGCATACAAAATTGAAAGCGTTGATCTGATGTCTATATGGAGCAGCTTTAATCGGCATGGGCAGCAGCGGTTTCGGCTGTTCCATCCGTTTTTTCCCTCCCTTCGTCAGGCGGCTTTTCGAGCGTCGCCAGCTTTTTTGCCAGCCGCTTTGACACCACGCTGATGGCGGTCAGGATGCCTACCAGTTCTTCCGTCGTTTCCTCGCTCTGCGTCAAAGCGGCATTCACGCTTTTTCTCATGTCCTTCACCTCCGTTTCGGGGCAATAAAAAAACCCCTCACAATCCAAAGGAAAGTTAGGGGGTAATTGAGCCATATTTTTTTTAGAAAAACTTTTTCAGTTTGTTAATTATAGCTCGTTTACGATTGTTTATGGTTTTTTGTGGCAAGCCGGTTTCTCTGGCGACCGTACGTTCGGACTTTTCCTGATAGAACAGCTCGTCAATCAAAAAACGCTCCTCGTCGGTCAACTCAGAAAGCGCCTTGGACAGCATGTCCAACAAAAGCTTGTCCTCGACAATCTCGTCAACAAGCGCCTGACCGGAAGGAATCTCAAACCCCGCGTCCGCAAACGCTTCGAGCGACAGTTCCTTTTCCGCGCGAACCTGCCTGCGCTTGCGCTCTCTCCAAGCAGGGCGCTTGAAGACATAATATACTTCCTTGCTGACCGGAATTTGCCTGCCGTTCAGTTCAATGAAATATTCCTTGTCCATCCGTTTCCACCTCCTTTCCCGAAAACTCATGGGAAAGGAGGTGAGGGAGGACTGCGGCATCTTGTTAAAATAGCGCAAAGACAAAAGCGGCCGAGTTTACTGAAATCCGTAAACTCGGCCGCAAAAACTATTTTATCAAGCAGCGCCCTGCCTAAGGGTCGTCGTCGCTTTTTGCGCTGTATTGTCTTTTTATACGGGGATGGAATCTTTTCCGGCGTATAGCTTTTGCCTTATGTATATTGGCAGAGAACCGCTTGATATTGTATGAAGTCCAGACCATACAATATCAACCTCGTCAGCTCCAACCTACACGGCAGTACCCGCCATACGCTCAACTGCAATTTAAGTCCGGCAGGTGTTGCCATGCCGAATTTTTTCATTTACGCTTATGGATATTTCTTCATTTTTACTTTGCGAAATATGGCGCAATGCAAATTCCGCCTTTCTGCTCTAAAAGTCTGAAATCTTTATTTGCAAATTCTGCTCGGTTTATATTTTCATGCTTGAGCCATTATTGGATTTTTATTGTTAATATACAGCAGCAACCTTACTCTGAGGTGAATTTAAGCTTACAAAAATGAAAGAATATTAAAGACCATTAATCAACACAAAAGTTGAATAACGGTCTTTAATATATCTATCCGTGTATGCAATTTTACAACGATCCGATAACCTCAGGAATTCCTTTTGATTTTATCCGCTTTAACGGACTAATAATTGAAATAATTGTAACCAAAAGTATAACGATGAGTATTACCGGAATTTGTATGAATGGAAAGGTCCATGTGGCAACGAGCCGCGGCAGGAAATTGTAAATAAGCGCCTTTTGCAAAGCTATGCCTAAAATGCATCCGGCAATATATCCTATTATGCAGTATGTGAATGCTTCTGCCAGCACCATTTTATTAAGCTGGCCGCCGGACATGCCTATAGCTCTCATAACCCCCAGATTCCGAGTTTTTGCAACTACGCTGGTATACATGGTGTTTATCAGGTTCAATGCGCCAATTAATGCAATAACGGCAACAAAGCCATAGATAAAAACTGCCATTGTGAAAAATGTTTGATTAACTTCCGCATTTTTCTGACGGTAGTCATGGAACAAAACCGAGCTGTCCAGCAAACCCTTTATTTCATCAACAGTTTGCTCCTGCCCTGATTTATTTAGCTGAATATCTATCACCTTGAATGTGGATTCTCCGGTCAATTCCTTAAATAATTTTTCGGTGGTCACAAATGTCGTCAATGATGTTATAGAATCGCCGAATGGAACTCTGCTAAGAATAGCCATTACGGTCATTTCTTTTGTCCCGTCGGGAGTTCGAATATAAACCTTATCTCCCAATTGCAGCGCGGCAGTTTCAATGCTGACGCCGTTCCTGATGTGATGGGCGACGGCTATTATCCCATTGCTCTCATTCAGCTTTTCTTCGGAAAGTTCTCCGGCAATCAAATCCGTTTTCGCCCAATTCAGCTGATTTTGGTCATAAGATACCAGCCAGGATTTTTCAGGCGGTATAAACAGCCCGTCATTGTTTTTTTGAATATCGCCGACAATTTTTTTATAATCTTCAGTCAGCCTTGCGGCATCAAAGGTAGCATCCACATGGTCAAACATCCTGCCATAAACTTTTTTAACACCGCTCAAACCAGAAAGTTTTTCATATAAATTATTCAAGCCCTGCTCGGATGTAAGCGAAATATCCGGGGTATAAGGCTTTGTCGTTTTTAGGGAATAATGCATAAAATCAACAAACACCTGAAATCCAAGGAAGATTATAATGCTTACGGCAATTGAGCATGACATTAAAAATAATGTTTTTTTCTTCATAAAAGCATTATTAATGCCCATAGCTGTTTCTACATGAAATATTTTAGTTAAGTACCCCTGCTTTTTTTGCTTGGAAATTTTAATTTCAATGTTTTCAACTACTGCATTTATGGGAGAGACGCTCGCAGCTTTTTTGGCTGGAAGATGGCAGGCAATAAATACCGTAAGCATTCCGACCGCAACACCCGCAGCTATTCCAATGAGGCTGAAGCTGAAGAGTGGCATCTCGCCGAAAAGTCTGCTGTTAAAGTATTTAAGTATTGCCGAGCACAGAATAGTCAGCAATATTCCTGCAATTAACCCAATTGGTATTGACTTTGCTGTATTGACTTTGCTGTAATGAGCAAACCTTCCCTCTTAACCATTTTCTTTATTTGCGACCGGGATGCCCCGATGCACCGCAAAAGCCCGAATTGGCGAATTCTTTCCATCACCGAAATGTTAAAAGTGTTATAAATCATCATTACGCCGGCAATCAGAACCATGCAAAACAAAATCGCTCCAGTTTGATAAATTCCTACAGCAGTCTTATTTGTGCTTTGTCCTATTACAGCCAGCAAATGATCGTTGCGTTCAACTCTATTGTCTTGTATATTTAATGCTTTCTTTATTTCAGACTCTGCTTTAATAATTTTTACACCGTTTTTAAACAGCACAAGGTAATAACTCTTGTCGGCATTGGTTAACTCTTTTGCACCGCTGACGGATAATAATACCCCGGGAATTCCTGCCGCTTTTGTAGAGCCTGAGTCCATGTAGACGCCGCTAATCACAAATTCTTTTACCTTTCCGTTGCCAACGGATAAATTAACCTTGTCGTTCACCTCTAACCCGAGGTCTTTAATTGCCCATTGCTCAAGCATAAGTTCATTTTTTTCTGTTGGATATCTGCCCTGCGTAAGTTCAACATTCATATTAGGCGCAAAGTTCTGGTCAAGGGCTCCCAGTTCGCATTCCTTGCCGTTTATTAACGCCTTTCCAAAATCCATCCACAGCCCGGCGTTTTGCACGTCAACGCGGTTGCGGATTAACTGCATTTCTTCTTCGGATGCGTTTTCTATGGCAATGTGGAAATTCCCGTAATCATGTATGACTTGTATCTTTTCAAATTTCAATAAAGCATCCAGCATTGAGAATATGCCTGTCACCAAAGCAACAGATATGGCAACGCTGATGATGGCCAGCCTTGATCCTTTTTTGTGTGCCGATAAATACTTGGGAACAATTGAAAGATAGCTGTTCATTGCTGGCCGCCTCCCAACTCCGCGACAACGCCATCCTCCACATTCAGCACCCGGTCGGCAAATGACGCAAAGTTCTGATTGTGCGTAATCATGATAAGCGTCTGCTTATACTTTTCAACAGACATTTTCATCAGGTTGATTACATCCCGGCTGTTTTTGGAATCCAGGTTTCCGGTCGGCTCGTCCGCCAATATTATCGCAGGCCTGGTTGCCAATGCCCGTGCAATGGCTACGCGCTGCTGCTGGCCTCCCGAAAGCTGATGAGGCAAATGATGTCTTCTTTCCGCAAGCCCTAATACGTTCAGCAGTTCATTAATATAACTTTTTTCCGGCTTTCGGTAATCAAGCAGCAAAGGCAAATGTTTCTACCCAGCCTTAATGCCATATAATTGCTCATATTGCATGACCATTTGTAATTGTGGTAATATCCCCCTAAGTAAGAACGGGGAGAATGAGAAAGGCTTTGAGTATTCCGTTAAATGTAGCAG
>Ga0067045_1030889_pt1 | contig 13804 bp, 16 predicted proteins | sample TerdegcTABiofilm_FD_59184 | JGI IMG/M metagenome (GOLD analysis project Ga0067045, IMG submission 59184) | Combined Assembly of (Gp0054472, Gp0054536) Wastewater bioreactor microbial communities from Singapore -Terephthalate degrading...
ACTTCTTTTAGTCTTCTTTGCTCGTTGTCTGCTCCCGGGCTCGATTTAAGATGAGCAGAATAGATAATAATTGTATCTTTAGAAAAATTATGAACAAGTTTAAACTCTGAAATATCTCTTTCTGTTTGCCCGGGATTAGGTGTAATTACTATGGGATAGTTTGCAATAAATGTGAACAAAGAATCTTTGTAAAAGAGAGCATTGTTGGTTTCGTTTGTTGCCTGATTAGGAATAAATGTTCCCGCTTTGTATTTACTGTTTAGTGCTCTGGATAAAAACTGCGAGACAGAGCTTGCTGTTTTTACTTCCTGAAGAACTAAAATATCGGGTTTAACCGCATCTACAATTTTCTTGTAGTAAATATTTCTCGAATCGTTTTCACTATCAGTATAATTAAGAATGTTATAACTCATTAGTCTAACTTTGTTCTGGGCGAAATATAAAGACGTACAGCAAAGAAGTAATAGAGCGGCAGTTGTAAAAAGTTTTTTCAAAATAAGATTCCCGTATTATTATCATTTCAAAAATAAAAAATTCCTATCTCTAATTGCGATTCGTTTATGGGTGAAAACTTTCTATTTTATATGTAATTTTAATCAAAGGGTTTGAGGTAATATGAAAAGAGCAATTATTTACTCATCAATAATGGCGCTGATTTTATTTTCTTGCGGAAAAGACTTTTCAGTAATTGAAGATCTAAGTGGAGAAAAATATTCTCTGATTGATCAGGATGAAAAAGAAGTTTATTTCCCGGGATTTGTTAAGGGGCAAACTGTTGTTGCCGGATATATCTTTACCAACTGCCCGGATATCTGTCCTCTTACCACAAATAATATGCGCCTCATTCAGGAACGATTAAAGAAAGACGAAGTAACCAATGTTCAGTTTGTATCGATAAGCTTCGATCCCGAGAACGATTCACCCGAAGTACTAAAAAAATTTGCTGAGATTCGTAACCTCGATTTAAGCAACTGGACATTTTTAACCGGGGCCAAACCCGTAATTGATAAACTTATGAAACACATTGGGGTTGTTGCCGTTCCGGGCGATTCAACCGTATTTCCATCTGGCAAAGTAACTTATTACTATGTTCATACTGACCGCATTCAATTGATTGATGGCGAGGGGCGAATTAGAAAAAATTATCCCGGAAGTTCTATTAACATAGATGAAATAATTGAAGATATTAAATCACTCTGAACTGGAGATTGAGTAAAATGAAAATGAAATATTATCTTTGTTTTTTACTTGTAATATCAAGCGTAATCACTGCACAGCAGAATAAAACCCAGGCAACCAAAATTGAAGTAAAAGATACTTGGATTCGAACTTCCGCACAAGGTTCTAACTCAGCACTTTTTTTTGAAGTCGTTAACAACTCGGATAATCCGGACACACTTCTTTCGGCAGAATCAAATTTAGCAGAAGTAGTTGAAGTTCACGAAACATTTAAGCGCGAAAACGATATGATGGGAATGCGCAAAGTAAATTTTGTTGTGATTCCGCCAAAGAGCACGGTTAAGTTTAAACCGCGCGATCTTCATGTTATGCTTATTAAGTTGAAAAAAGATTTGAAGCAAAATGAAAAATGTGATGCAACGCTTCTCTTTAAGGGAGCGGGTAAAATAAAATTAAATGCTGTTGTGCGCGATATGCAGATGATGATGAACAAATAAAAATAGTACAGGTTAATAATCGGATAATAAAAAATATAATGAAGTCTTTACTTGGCAAGAAACAACTTGTCCTTAAAATATTTTTTTTGTTTATGGCTGTTAATTTATCTGCTCAGATTAAAAATGATCCAGCTCAGTTTCTTCCTATAGAAATTAACGGGTGGAAAGCTGAACAAAGCGACCGCCTCTTTGATAATGAAACGTTGTATGATTACATAGATGGTTCTGCCGAAATGTTTTTAAGTTTCGGTTATTCTAAAGTGTTTAACCGTATTTATTCACGTGTTAATCAGCCCGATATAATGGTTGATATTTTTTACATGAATTCTTCATACGATGCATTCGGCGTCTTTACACATTCTGTGGGTAAAATGGAGAACGAGTTCGGTCAACAATCCCAGCAGACAGAGGGCGCAATAATATTCTGGAAAAGTAATTATTACGTTTCAATTCTCTGTCATCCGGAAACGCCTGAATCGAAGGAAACAATTTCAAAACTTGCCGGAACCATAGATAATTCAATAATTGAAACAGGACCGTTACCGGAAGTTATAAGTTACATCCCCAAAGAGAATCTTGTTGAAGAGAGCGTTAGATATTTTCGACATTACAATTGGATTAACTCGCACACGTTTATTTCCAACGACAACATTCTTAATGTTGAGCAAAACACACACGGCATTTTAGCCCGTTACTTAAATGAAAACGAAACCGCCGTCTTTCTATTAATAATGTATCCCGATGAAACTTCTGCATTATCAGCACTAAATAAATTTGTTGAAAGTTATAATGAAAAAGTAATTCCGAATCAAATTCAACAATCGAAAAACAATTTGTGGTTTGGGATTAAGAGAATTAAAAATTTCGTTGCTGCAATATTCGAATCATCTTCTAAGGAATTTTCTATTAAGATTCTTGATAATGCACAAGCAGTCATAAATAAATAGATAAGCGAGGTGGTATGTCGCCTAAAAATTTAACCCGACGCGAATTTATTAAAACCGGTTCATTAGCAGCCGCAACCGGAACATTTCTTCTTAATAATCCTAAATCATTATTTGCTCTTCAGGATGAAAAATCCCGCGTTGTTTTAATAAGAAATAAAAATGTGTTGGGAGAAGTTGGAAAGATTAACACGGAAGTCCTTCAGCAGATGCTCGATGAATCAATGAAAGTTATATTTGACACAAAAGACGCATCTACGGCTTGGAAAAAAATTATTAAGCCCGATGATGTTGTTGGAATTAAAACAAATGTGTGGAATTATTTAAGAACACCACCGGAATTGGAGAACATAATTAAAAAATCCGTAATGGATTGTGGAGTTGCAGAAGAAAAGATCGGAATTAAAGATCGCGGCGTTCTAAAGGATCCAATTTTTCAAAATGCAACAGCACTTATAAATTCCCGTCCGATGCGTACTCACTATTGGTCCGGTGTAGGTAGTTTAGTTAAAAACTATATTATGTTTGTAGAAAAACCATCGGATTGGCACGGCGATTCGTGTGCAGACTTAGCTGCTATCTGGAAACTTCCCGTTGTTGCGAACAAAACACGTTTAAATGTTCTGGTTATGTTAACACCTCAATTTCATAACGTCGGTCCTCACGGTTTTAGTCCCGAATATGTATGGAAATATTACGGTTTAATTGTCGGTGTAGATCCGGTTGCTTGCGATGCCGTTGGTCTTAAAATAATAGAAGCAAAACGGAAAGAATATTTTAACGAAGAGAAACCTTTAAACCCGCCGGCAAAACATATTGAACTTGCCGACACAAGACATCTTCTTGGTAATGCCGACTTTAGAAAAATTGATTTGATAAAAATTGGTTTTGAAGAAGGAAGATTTATTTAAGTTAACGTACCGGCGGAATTAAAAACCGCCGGCACTTTTTAAATTAACCGCCAATCATTTTGTAATTTCTTTTATCCACCCGCCAATTAATTCTAATGCTGCCGGTGAAAATGTTTCTTCAATTATTCCATATTCATTAGGCGAACCGGTTTTACTACTCTGGAAAAGATGATTTAATCCCGGCAATTCAACGGTTTTGAAATTTTTATTTCCGGCAATTTTCAATGCTTCTTCTATCAGCGATAAATTTTCTTTGGGCGGGACCTGTAAATCTTTTTCGCCATTGAGTGCCAATACCGGGATATGAATATTTTCTAAATATTCTTTTGGATCAAATTTTAAAAAGAATCTAAACCAGGGACTTAATAACGTTGAAGCTGTCCGCTTAAAGTTATCGCGGCTGTATTCAGGACTCTTTTTTTCTTCTTCAGTCAAATTTGCAATCTGTTCATCAAATAACTTTTCAAGCTCTTTGTAAGCAAGTGCACTATCGGATTTTTCAACAACAATTTTATAAGCGGCTGTGTTGGTTTTTACGGATTCGTCAATTTTGTCTGGCGGAGTTCCATTCGCTTTTAATATCAATTCCGTTTGCAAAGCTAATAAGTCACTTCCTTTCATTCCAGGTCCGGCAAGAAGAATAATGAAAGCAACATCATCCGATGAAGAAGCCGCCATTGGTGCAATCATTCCACCTTCGCTATGGCCCATTATACCAATTTTTTTGTGATTAACTTCGCTGCGGGTTTTTAGATATTCAACAGCTGCGAGAGCATCAGTTGCAAAATCTGCCGATGTTGCCGCAGCAAAATTTCCTGTTGATTTACCAACACCACGGTCATCAAAACGTAATACTGCTATTCCATTACGCGATAAATAGTCAGCTATTACAAGAAAAGGTTTGTGATTAAAAATAGTTTCGTCTCTATCCTGTGCACCGGAACCTGTTACCATAACAACAGCCGCAAAATTTGACCCTTGCTTTGGATATGTAAGTGTTCCGGCTAATTTTATTCCGGCGGATTTGTTTTCGAAAACCACCTCTTCTTCATTGTAAGGAAAGGGAGGTTGGGGTGTTTGAGGTCTTCTTATCTCAGTAAGCTTTTCAACTTTTTTAAGATTTAGCGGAACAGTTAAGGTTGCTTGTTTAAATATTCCAACAACAACCATGCTGTCTTTCTCAATTTTACCGGAGTATTTTGCCACGATTGATGCAACTTCGAATTTTAGACTATCTTCTGATATTGATATCGAAGTAACAGGAATATTCTCCACGCTTTGATCGGGACTATCAAGCTTTGCTGTTAATAATCCTTTTTCATCGGTTGTTGTTTTCAGTACCAGACGAAGCGAAACACCGCCAACTTTTAATTTTCCTTCCCAAAATTCTGTTTGCTGTGCAACTGTAATTGTAGTAAATAAAATCAAGACCAAATTAAGTATTAGTAATCTTTTCATCCTTAATTCTCCCGATCGGAATTATTGTTAGAATCAGTTTTTGTATTATCAGAACTGTTGTTGCCAATATTAATTCTGCCCGATTTGCGTAAAGCTTCCTTAAGCAAAAATTCAATTTGTGCATTAATACTTCTAAAATCATCAGCCGCCCATTTTTCAAGAGAGGCGTAAATATTTTCATCGATTCTTAGCAGAAATTTTTTCTTATCAGCCATTGTAATTCCTTAATTTGCAGCTGCCACGCCGGAACGACGCTTTCGCTGAGCAGAGACATACCACGCAAGCAATATCACCCATGGATATTTATCTATCAATTCCGATTTTTGTTGAATATAAATCTCGGTTTTATCTTTAAACGAAAATTTATCTTTAATAAGAACAAGACATTCGCCGGCACTGTTTTGCACCTCGTATGAACTTCTGAAATATTTGAAGTGGAGTTTAAGTTGCTGACCCATTGGCAAATCCAAAATTCCATCGGATTTGAATCTAACTTTCTGATAAGAGGCAAACGGAAGCTGTTTATCAACTTCCTTTATTTCAATTTTACTTCTCCACATACTCGGATGATAAATAAACCATTTATTTTTATCCCAACTAACTTCAAAATCCGAACTATACCATTTAGGATAAGAAATAATAGCAAGAATTTGCTCTTCACATTTTAATTGGTAATCTCTTCCCCAAAATTTTGGTTGAGTTAGAATAAGAGACTTTCCTAAATAATCCGATAATTTTTTTTCGTTTTCCATTTTCAATTTATTTTATTGATAAAGAGTTCCGGTGTTAATTACCGGTTGTGCCTGAGTTTCTGAAACCAGTGCAACTAATAAATTATTGACCATGGTTGCTTTTTTATCTTCATCAAGAACAACTATGCGTTGCTCGCTTAAAGCTTTGAGAGCCATTTCAACCATTCCTACGGCACCCTCAACAATTTTTGTTCTTGCTGCTACAACTGCTTGTGCTTGTTGTCGTCTTAACATTGCCTGAGCAATTTCCGGAGCGTATGCAAGGTGACTAATTCTCGATTCAATAATTTCAACACCGGCAATTGCTAATCGGGTCTGAACCTGTTTCTTTAATTCCTCCGAGATCTCCTGTGTGTTACCACGTAGTGAATGCTTTTCGTCTTCTGATGAATCGTAAGCGTAATCGGAGGCAAGTCCGCGTATTGCCGTTTCGCTTTGTATCGCTACGAACTGTTCGTAATTCTGAACATCAAAAATTGCTCGTGCAGAATCTACAACGCGCCATACAATTACTGCAGCAATCTCAATCGGATTACCGTGCAGATCGTTCACTTTAATTTTTTCGCTGTTAAAGTTGTGAATACGGAGAGAGACTTTTTTCTTTTCAGTAAATGGATTTACCCACCAGAATCCCGAATTTCTGATTGTTCCAATATACTTTCCGAAAAGGATTAGAACGCGTGAATCGTTTGGCTGAATTATTGTAAACCCACCGAAACAAATAAAGAGAATTATTAGCAAGGGAATAAATATCCAGAGAATCGAGTCGTTTTCGGTCGTAATTCCCTGAACCAGTAAGTAAGCTTCGAAAATAAATCCGGCAATAACAATAAATAACATAAAGAATCCATTAAGTTTTTTTGCTGTTTTTTCTGCAATTGTTTCCATTTTTCCTACCCCATTTAATTTGCTATCGCAATGATATCATATTGATAGCTAATTGTCAAGGAGTAATTTAAGAAATTTTAAAGAATGGCTTTTAAGGGGAAATAAGAACTTGTTGGCCCCGTTGAGGAGAGTTTAAAATAAAAAGCCCCGCATAAGCGGGGCTTTTTATAATTACATCTAGAATTATCTATTCTTAGCGAATTACTTTTACATCAGCTGCCTGAAGCCCTTTTGGACCATTGTTAACAGTAAATTCAACTTTGTCGTTTTCATTTAAAGTTTTGTAACCTTCGCCGGTGATTGACTGATAATGTACGAATACATCATCTCCACCTTCCTGAGAAATGAAACCAAAACCTTTTGTACTGTTGAACCATTTTACTGATCCTTGTTTGCGCTCTGCCATAACAGATGCTCCTTATAAATTTGTTTGTAGATTGATTTTTTTGGACAGGGCTTTAAAACTTACTGAAGGGTTCGACTTGATTTACGTCTACTTCTACATCAACTTCTAAAACTACTGCCATTACGGATGTAAACATACAACTAAATTAATTAGAAACCTAATTTATAAAGATGCCGACATCCTTAAAAACAAATCGCCGGCGGTTACTTTATCACTTAATATTTTTCAATAGAATAACTGAAAAAGTTATTGAAACTATTGCAATTACTGGAATTATGAAAATTACCGGAACCACATTAGCTCCGAAGTTGGCCATAAACAATATTTTAGAGACTAATGCAGTCATTAAGATGGAAAGAAAAATCATATATATAGTTATAAGTAAATATCCCAACGGATTCTTTTTAATTGTTAAAATGCCAATTACAAAAGCTGCCGGTAATAATAATCCGAGGTCAAATGCCTGTACAATTAGAGTTGTATAGTGCTGGACCTGTTTTGGAATAATTGATCCATCAATTATTGGAGGAACAACAACTCCAAGCCATAATAATGCAATCATAAGAGCGTTTATTATTAAAAATATTCCCGCGTTTCGTAAGACTTTTATCGAATTAATCCTTTCAATCAGCAAAATTTTATCAATTGATAATATAATCTGTATAAAAGCAAAGAATGATGTTCCCAATAGAAAAACATAAAGAAGAAACATTTTATTATACATAGCCATTGAAGTATAAAACAAATAAGTAACAAGAAAATAAGAGGTAATTCCGGCAAGCATTAATAAACCGCGCAAAGAATTTTTTCTTGCTATGAACAAAGAAATCAAAAGTAAAGGCACACCGGCAAACAGAGTAATATAATCCTGAGCAATCCCCTGAATAGCAACATCGGCGGACATATGCTGATATAACCCTTTTCCGTAGATAATTATTTTTTCTCCACGTATCGATTGATGTTCGTATTGACCGGGGCCGTCGCTTGTAAATATTCCGGATGTGGTTGCAATTATTGAAGCAAGCGAAATAAGTATTGAAAGAACTGTAATTAATCGTTGGTTTTTCATAAACACCTTATTGGTTCAGTTGTATTTATTATGTTGCCTCCAAGTTACTTTGGAAAGGATAAAGTAAATGTGGTTCTTTCGTTTGGTGTGGAATTAACCGAAACGGTTCCTTTGTGCATTTCGATAATAGATTTAACTACGGATAAACCGAGTCCCACGCCGCCGCTTTTTCTTGTTCTAGACTCATCGGCTCTGTAAAACTTATCGAATATTTTTTCAACTTTGTCTTCTGATATGCCGGCACCACGATTGATAATATCAATAATTACCATGTCACTTTCTTCGAGCAGAATAATTTCGATTGTAGAATTTTCATCGCCATATTTAATTGCATTATCTACAATATTATAAAGTGCTTGTTTGATTAATCCGGCATCAAGACCTAATGTAATGGGTGATGATGAGTTAAGAACTATATCCATATTCCTATCTTTTGCAATCGTTCGCATATTTTCAACAACCGAATGTAAAAGTGAGTTTATTTCTACCGGCTGAATTTCGAGGTTGATTAAATTGTTTTCACTTTTTGAAATAAAGAACAGGTTATCAATAATTCTTATCATCCGCAAAGTTTCTTCATAATTGCTTTTAAGTACTTCTGTGTATTGCTCCTTTGTTTTTTCTGATTTCAATGCAATCTCAATTTCGCCCCTAAGTATTGTAAGAGGTGTTTTTAATTCGTGTGCGGCAGCTAAAGAAAACTCGTTCATATACTCAACAGATTTGCGGATTCTGGTTATCATTTCATTCATAGTATTAACAAGTCGCCCAAATTCATCTTTATATTCACCGCCGGGTATTATCTCTTTTAAATTGTGCGCCGTTATTTCGGATGTCTTTGAAATTATTTTATCTATTCGCGAAAGAGATTTATTAGAGATTATAAATCCGCCTACAATTGAGATGATAAAAAATAACGGTGCAATTATCAGATAAAGCTCATCCAATAAACCTAACAACTGCTCTATCTGATCGGTTGGATACGCAACGATTACTGTATAACCGTTTCCTCTTAAAAGACAAAGCCGGATTGGATGTTCTGATAATTGAGAGTTCTGATATGTAATAATATTTTTAGGTGCAAAATTGTCTAATGCTATTTCGTTTCCCGCAAGATTTGCAGATTTGAAAAGTACTTTAGAGCCAGAAGAAATTTGAATAAAGGTATTTCTTCTGTTGAACACAATCGCATCGTAAATTATATCCCAGATCAGATCTTCCTGACTCTTATAAATGGAGTCGGGTTGAAATGTCTCCAAGTCGAAATGTTTTTCTTCAATTCCTCTTAGAATCGCTCTTGCCTGAGCTTCTATATTTGAATCGAGTGCGGCTTCGGATTTTTGAAAGATGTAGATATAAATTACAAGGCCAAGTATCGTTTCCAGCATTAAGAAGATTGCCGAATACCACAAGGCAATTCTGAAACGCGATGAAGTGAAAAATAATTTTAGCCGGTTGATCATAACGACCAGTTAATCTTTTATTGTGTAACCCATTCCACGGACTGTCAGGATAAAGGGCTTGCCGTCTTTGCGTGTAAGCTTGTTCCTTAGTTTGTTTATGTAGACATCAATCACGTTTATTCCACTATCAAAATGGTAATCATAAACGTGTTCAATTAATTTAGTTCTCGATACAATTTTGTTTTTATTTCTTAATAAGTATTCGAGGATGGAATATTCTTTTGGTGTAAGTATAACTTCTTCACCAGATAAAGTTGTTTTGTGTGCAACGAGATCAAGTTGAAGTTCTCCCGCTTTAAGAAGATTATCTTTCGAATAATCTTTGCGTCTTAATAAAGCGCGAACACGTGCGGTTAACTCTTCGAATGCAAAAGGTTTTGTAAGATAATCATCGGCACCGCTATCCAGACCATCTATTTTGTTTTTTGTGCTGTCTTTTACCGTAAGAAGTAGAATGGGTGTGGTTATACCACTTTTTCTTACTTCTCTTACGTATTCAATTCCGTTCATAAGCGGCATCATTATATCAGAAATTATCAGGTCATATTCATTTTCAAAAGTTAATTCCAAACCCTCTTTTCCGTTGAAAGCAGTATCAACCTGGTAAAGTTCTTCTTCCAAACCTTTTTTAATAAATGAAGCAACTTTCTTTTCGTCTTCTATAACTAAAATTCTCATATCATTAATATAAAAAAAGAGAGAGTATTAAACTCTCTCTTTAGCAATCCGGGATATTAATTGGTTGGATTATTTTTTATTTGTTGCGGGGGGTTCTTTTTTAACTTCGGATTTTTTATGGGCAATTTTCGATTCTACATGTTTCTTTGCAGAATCTTTGACAGCTTTCTTTTCTGCCGGGGGCTCAACCTTTGGAGTTACAGCATCTTTCTTTTCGGTCTGTTTAACCATTTCTGTTTTAGGTTTTGCTGGTTCGGCTTTCTTTTGTGGTTGTGCCTGAGCATATAGTGTTGCTGAGAAAGCAACAACTACTAATAACGCGATTAACTTTTTCATTTGAAACTCCCTTATTTAATTTTTTTGACAGGAGAAACATACTTTTCCAACCTTAAGCGAACATTAATAAAAGATTAAAAAAAATTAATATTGGCGGGAAGCTTTTAGAACGAAATTCCGGCAAGTATTAATAATCCGCTAAGCGAATTTTTTCTTGCCAGAAATAGTGAGATCAGCAGTAAAGGCACTCCAGCAAATAATGTGATATAATCCTGAGCAATCCCCTGAATAGCAACTTCGGTGGACATATGCTGACACAGTCCCTTGTCATAAATAATAATCTTTTCATCTCGAATTGATTGATATTCATATTGTCATTGACCGGCGCTCGTAAAGATACCAAATTAGGTTGCAATTATAGATTCACCCGAAATAAGAAGCACCGGCATTGCAAATGATTTTTTGTTTTTCATATTTATCAATCCCACAAATACTTAAAATTCATTCCTTCCATTTATAATCCGGTATGGATTTATAGCGTCCCCAGAATTTGTAATATGTTAAAGATGTTAGTGTGATCAATTTTCCAACAAAATTTTTCTTCACAAATAAATGCTGAGCTTTGTATAAAACCCCCAGCAGTGCCACAAAGACAGAATTCTCAATTATGAATCTTATCGAATCATTAAAAAAGTTTTCAGGCAAAACAGGTGTAAGTATTAATGACGATAATGTAGCAATTAAAAAAATAGTAGTTATTAAAAGTCCGTGTGCTGTTTCTATTGCTCTTTTCGGACAAGAGTTCATGCATTTCATACAGCTTTCACATTTGAATGTCCAATATGGATGATTGTTAATCTTCTTAATGGCTTTAACCGGACATTGTTTTATACACACATCGCAATTATCACATTTATAAGATGCATAAAAGGATTTAGCCAAACCAAATCTTCCGATTAAATAATATGCCAGAGCTACCGGGGCAATAAGGATGTCCTGTATTAAATCTCTAAGTGCAAGAAAATCTTTTTTGCCAGTAAATATTTTATCGGCGTGTTTATTAACACGCTCATAGTTCTTTTGATGAATAAATTTTACAGTTCTTTCATTTAATGCGGGATGTAATGAAATCCAGTTGGACGGCATATCAAAAGGAATTTGTCCAACTATTTTATAACCTTTTATTATTAAAAAAAGCGAAGAGAGAATAAATGCTATTCCTGTTAATCCAGGTGTAATAAATTTACCAACTTTCATCCCTGCCCTTGTATTCATCAAAACAATTTTGTTTTTTCCTGAAGGAAAGCGTCTGATAAAGTCTAAAGTTATTTTAGGATAATTAAAACCGTGTACGGGAGATATAATTATTATCAACGCATTGGAATCTATTGGTTCTAACCTCGAAATGTCAGTCTTTGATATATCGAATAAAACGCAATCAATACTTTTTGCTGCGGCAAATTCTGAAATCCATTTTGAAACCTGTTTTGAATTGCCGGTTCCGGAAAAATAAAATATTAATGTTTTGTGGTAAGCATTCATAAGTTTAATCGCTTAAATTATACTCAATACTATTCAAATTGAATTTCCCATAAACAAACTCTCCATCCGGGTAGTGCCAGATTGCTTCGCCATACGTCGGAACATTTATTCCATTTATGTTTTTGTAATCTTTAACAGGTGTTGAGAATCGGTATTGTTTCATATCGGATATTGCCGTTCGATCATCGGAGATAAAATTAATTAACTGTCCCGCCTCATTAAAGTAAAGTGTGGCTGAGATAGAAATTCCCCTGTTGGTAAAAACAGCTTTAGTTGTTAAACTATCCATCGGCTCCCACTGAATACGCTTGTCAATTAGCGTTGCCGGAACCATAAGACACATATCGTTAAACAAAGTAACAGTTTCTGTTTTGTTCATAATTTCGCCCGATTGCTTTACCATGGAAAACAAACCAAACAAGCGAATGTCCATCGTTGCTTTTGCTTCTGCATATCTGTGATAACCGGGGACAGTCATACCAAACATTTTTCCTTTCATAAAAAAGAGGCGGGTTGGTTCATCAAAAAAATTATACTGCTCTGACGTTGCTTTAAACCAGTCTTTCCCCTTCTCCCGCATTAGGACATCAAAAACTATCTTAACATTGTTAACTTTTTCTTTGTTGATAACCCCGGCATATCTAAGATATTTTTGAACCGGAGTGGGTAGATGTTCAATATCTTTTTCAGTAAGAAGATTTTTTTCAAGCTTTGAACTTGTTTCAAGTCTGACAGCAACATCATTATTGAAAACATTTTCAAAACTCCAGAATCCGTATCCCGCAATTACAGATACAAGAATAATAATATTGGCTATTGTTCCAAACTTAGCATCCTGCCAAAATAAAATGATAAGAACCTGTGATAAGATTAAAGCAGCAAGTCCGGTTATCCACCACAAATCGTAATTGCTTATTAACTGAATTGCAGCAGCAAGAAAAAGTATTAGTGCAACAAGCCAGAGTATTCCCATCGGTCTGGAAATGTTTTGTGTAAGTTGATTAATTTCCGCCAACTGAAATGCTTTAAGGAATCCCATTATGTGAATCAACCCGTGAATGAAAAGCATTATAAGCAAAATTATTTTTAACATTTTAATTCCTCCTGTTCAAATTTAATAATCCTTTTATCAAGCTTCTGTTATGTTAATATAAAATAATAAGTCACTTAAAAATACCAGCCGATTTTTATTGAAACTTCGGGTGTAAACACGCTTGGTTTAAACGTACTGCTTCCAACCTGCACTTCTTTATCGCCGGCAATTATGTAATGAAAAGCTACCCACGGATTCAGGAAGAAATTATCATAGAACTTCCACACATAACCTCCGCCCAAGGTAAAAACAGTATTGTTGTAAGATGCGGTCTGATTTTCAGCTTCATACGTAATTTGCGAATCCCAATATTCAATTCCGGTCCCGATCCAGAATCCTTCAAAATTTTTCTTAAAAAAGTAATCAGTGATAAATGCATAAACATTCAGTTTATTATCTGTATAACCATCAGCAACTGCAAATTGCGGCACTGTAGTTTTTGTTAAGATTGCCCTGAATCTAAATTGATCAAACCCATACCACGCTGACACATAATATCCACCACTCACATATGGAAGCAAATCAAGCTCGGTACCTATGGCTTGTCTTGTTATTAATGAATCCGTATTGATTTGTTGTCCCCACAAAGTTGTTGCTAACAAGAAGACCGCTATTAAAATTGAATTTTTCATGATCTAATTTCCCTTT
>Ga0067045_1030893_pt1 | contig 13794 bp, 26 predicted proteins | sample TerdegcTABiofilm_FD_59184 | JGI IMG/M metagenome (GOLD analysis project Ga0067045, IMG submission 59184) | Combined Assembly of (Gp0054472, Gp0054536) Wastewater bioreactor microbial communities from Singapore -Terephthalate degrading...
CCAGTCGATCGAGGAGGCCGCACGCCTTCAAGCCGTGACGGCGGCCGACCTGGCCGTGATGCGCGGCCAGCTCGCTGCCAGCCTGAGCGCAACGCTAGCCGCCCTGGGCCTGGACGTTCCACAGTTCGCCGCCGGCGGGATGCATGGCGGAGGCCTGCGCCTGGTCGGGGAGAAGGGGCCGGAGCTCGAAGCCACGGGCCCGGCGCGCTACTTCAGCACGCGCCAGACCGCCGCCATGCTTCGGGGCAACGACCCCGCGCTGATCGCCGAGCTGCAGGCACTGCGCGCCGAGGTGGTCACTCTGCGTGCCGAGGTGCGTTCTGGTGTCATGCACGGCGCGCAGACGGCGCGGATCCTTTCCCGGGTCTCGCGCAATGGTGAAGCGCTCCTGACCGAAGCGGTGACCTGATCATGATGAAAGTGCTCAGACCCACCGTTATGGCACCGGCCATGCTCACCAGCAGCACCGCCACTGAGATTGTCGCGGCCTGGTCGAGCGCAACCACCTATGCGCTGAACGATATCCGGCTCCATGAGACGGGCATCTATCAGAGCATCCAAGCCGGCAACACGAACCACCCCCCGACCACTTCACCCACCTGGTGGGCGTTGCGTGGACCCACCAACAAGTGGGCGATGTTCGACGACCAGGTGAGCACCGAGACGCAGGCCAATGCATCGCTCGAGGTCAAGGTGAACACCGGGATCATCGACACCGTGGCCATCCTCGGGGTCAACGCGCAGACGGCGAAAGTGACCGTGCGCGATGGCCCTGGCGGCGCTGTGGTGTACGACGAGACCCAGAGCATGGCCGGCGAAGAGGTCTTCAGCTGGTACGAGTACTTCTTCAGCGACCCCACCGTGCGCCGCAGCCAGGCGGTGTTCACTGGCATCCCGCCCTTTGGCAGCAGCGAGCTCACCGTGCTACTGACGGCGGCCGCCGGCCTTCAGCTCGGTTCGCTGGTGTTTGGGCGGGTTCGCGATATCGGCCAGCCGCTGTATGGCGCGCGCGCCGGCATCACGGATTACAGCCGCAAGGACACCGACACGTTCGGCACAACGACCTTCATCAAGCGCGCCTACAGCAAGAACCTGACGGTGCAGCTAGAGGTGGACAACCTGCAGGTAAACCGCGTGCAGCGCCTGCTGTACGACCTCCGCGCCACGCCCGTGGTGTGGCTGGGCTCGAACCGCCCGGAGTTCAGCGAGCCGCTCGTGGTGTTCGGGTTCTACAAGGACTTCTATTGCGGCATCGAGTACCCGACGAAGTCGACCTATTCCCTTGAGATCGAAGGACTGATCTAAATGCCCATCACCGCCCTTCCAACGCCACCCACGCGGCAGGATCCCGACAACTTCGCTGTGCGCGGGGACGAGTTCCTTGCAGCGCTTCCGGCCTTCGTCACCCAGGCCAATGCTCTGGCGGCCGACGTGACGGAAAAGCAGGAAACCGTGGCCGACCTGGCGGCTCAGGTCTTGCCCGCGAGCGCGGCCGCGATGGCTGCTGCCAACTTCGTGGGCCACTGGAGCGCACTGTCCGGATCGTTGGCCCTGCCGGCGAGCGTGTTCCACAGTGACCGTTTCTGGATCTTGCTCGCGCCTCTCGGCAATGTGGCCACGGCCGAGCCGGGCGTGAGCAACGCCTGGGCGCCGCATCGTGATGACGTTGGCGACATCGTTTTCACACCGTTCAACGTAGCTCGCGCTGGCACGATGAAGGCCAACGGCGCCGAGGTGTCGCGGGTGGCCTATGCCTGGCTCTGGAACCTCGCCCAGGCGCGCGGCGCCGTCGCGGTGGACGCCGCAGACTGGGCCGCGAATCCGACGAAGTTCTACATCGGCAACGGCACGACGACGTTCAACCTGCCCGACTACAGGGGCTCGGGGATCCGGGCATGGGATGACGGTGCGGGAGTCGATCCGGGTCGCGGCCTCGGGACGCTGCAGCACCCACAGAACCAGAGCCACACGCACACGGGCACCACCGGCAACCAGAGCGCGGATCACGCCCACACGGTCACCGTCAATTCAAACACGTCGCTGACCGGTTCGATCTCTCTCAACCAGGGGGGGTTTATCGCTGCCAGTGGCATTGCTGGCCTGGCCGGCGCCTCTACCCGGTTCGACGGCGGGTCAGGGTTCACTGGGCACCAGGCGGTGAGCATCAACGCGAACCACGCGCATACGACCACTGTGGGTGGCGCCTCGGCCAACCACAACCACAGTTTCACCACCGGCGCGTCTGGCGGCACGGAGACCCGCGTGCGCACGGTCGCGCTGCTCGCCTGCATCACCTACTGAAGATCCATCATGAAAATCGTTTCGCAGCTCAATGCCGAGGGCTATCTCGTCGGACCGGTGCAGGCGGACCGGTCGCCTCTCGAGAAGCACGTCTTCCTCATCCCGCGCGGCGCGATCGACGTCGAGCCGCCCGAGGTTCCGCCAGGGCAGCGCGCGCGGTGGACCGGGGGTGAGGATGGTTCCTGGGTGTTCGAGCCGCTGCCGGCACCGCCGGCGCTGCCGCCCTATGTCCCGCCCACACCCGAAGCGCTGCAGGCCGACGCGCTGCGGCAGATCGACGTCGACGTGGACCGCATCTACGCCGACGTGATCGGCCACCGGGCGACCGAGTACGAGGCGGCCGAGCGCGACGCGCGGGCCTACCAGGCAGCAGGGTTCACCGGCGAGGTTCCGCAGTCGGTGGCCAGCTGGGTGACGGCCAGCGGCATGGACCCCGAGGCTGCGGCCATGGACATCCTCGAGGAGGCGCAGGCCTGGCGCGCGGCGGCGCAGGAGATCCGCGCTCAGCGTCTGCTGGCAAAGGCCGGCGTGCGCGCCGGAGAAACCGCGGAAACCATGGCCGCATGGGGCGGCTTCGTTCAACAAATGCGCCTGGCGCTGGGAGTGTGAAATGGATGGACTCGACTTTTCTCAGTTGGCCCAGATCCTCGGCCTGTTTCTGCCGATGGCGCGCGAGGGGCTCGCGATGCTCGGGGCCGTGCCATGGGCCGTGCGCGTGCCCCTACTCCTCTGGCTGCTCTGGATCTTCTATCTGGCGGTGATGAACCTGCAGCGCGTGCACAAGGCGGGCAAGCTAGGCCGCGTCGCCCTCGTGCTCGGGATCCCTGCCCTGGTGGTGGGCTTCGTGCTCGACGTGCTGGCCAACCTCGTGATCTTCACCGTGCTTCTGCTCGAGCGACCTCGGTGGGGCGAGTGGACGGTGACCGCCCGCCTACAGCGCCACCACGGCGGCACCGACTGGCGATCGCGTATCGCGCAGTGGTTCGAGACCGAGCTGCTCGGCGCTTTCGACCATGAGGGCTCGCACGTCGCGCCACGAAAGACCACCTGACATGAACCTCTGGCAAAAATTCCTCGTCGGGCTCACGTTTGCCTTCCACGGCAAGAACGCCCTCGCGATTGGGGGCACCGCCGCGATGGCCGGCGCTACGGCTGCGCAGCTCGGCGCCGATCCGTTCCCCTGGATCATCGGTTCTGGAGGCGCGGCCGTGGCCTTTCTGCTGCGTCGGCCGGCCACCTGGGACCACGCACTGGCCCATGCGGCCATCAGCGTCTTCGCCGGCGGCATTGGTGCGCCATGGTTGGCCAACTACATGGCCCACTACATCAGGCCCGCCCCTACCGACGGCCTGGACCTGGTCCTGGCGGCCGTGCTCTCGGTGTGCTGGCCCTTCTTCGTGCCCCTCGTCCAGGCCCGGGTCGTCAAATGGTTCGGCGACGGCACGCCCGCCCCGAAAAACGGAGGTCAATGACATGGACTCCCTGATCAACTGGATGCTGCTCAGCCCGACCGGTAGCCTGGTCGCGAGCACGCTGCTCTTCCTCATCGGCCTGGGGATCTGGGTCAACCTGATGCTGCTGGCCACCTACGTGCCGAGGCAGGCCATGCCAATTCGCGTGGCCATCCTCATCGTGCTGGGAGTGGGAGCCGGCGCCGGCGCCATGCATTCCGCGGTCTGGGGCGCGCTTATCCACGGCGCGGTCTACGCGGCCGCAGCCAGCGGGATCGTGATGGTGCTGCTGATCTGCGTGGTCGGCACGCCCAAGCAGTTGAGTGGGCAGTACTGCCAGCCGATCGACAGGGGCCGATGGTGGAGCTCCAAGGTGGTGCAGCCCGTGGCTCAGATGAAGGCCCGGGTCAGCGACTGGGGCGACCTGCACGCGGCCCGAGGGCCCAAGCGGCGAAAGAAAGGCGGGTGACCAGTGCTCGCCAAAGCCTCGGCCTGGGTCCTGGCCCTTGCACTCGCGGGGGCCGGGGCATTCGCTGGCCTCCAGACCTTGCGCCTGGCCAACGAGCAGCGCGCCCATGCCGACACCCAGGCCGGACACGCGCGCAAGCTGCTCGCCATGTCCGAGGCCGCTATCACCGCAGTGGAGGACGCCCGCGCCGAAGAACGGCGGCGCACCGCCGCACACCAGGAGATTGCCCATGTCGCCCAGAACGAAGCCACGCAAGCGCGTGCTGATGCTGATGCTGCCGCTGCTGTGGGTCGCAGGCTGCAGCACCGTGTCGCAACCCTTGCCGCCGATCTCCGTAAAGCCCGCAGCCGTGCCAGCCCTTCCGAGGGAAGCCCGCCAGCCGGTGACCCCATCGGAGTGCTTGCCGACGTGCTCGGCCGGTGTGACCGCCGAGCGGGAATCCTGGCTGAATATGCTGACGCCGCCAGCACCGCAGGACGCGCCTGCGAGCGCGCCTATGACGCGTTGACGCCGGAAACTGACCCTCGCTGACCTGGCGACTCAGAATCCGCATGCGTTGCGGTCGGCCATGGCTTCGAGCGGATCCTCGCCGTCGAACTGGGTGATGGCCTTCTCCGTCAGGATGAACGCCCACCAGGTCTGCGGCACAGGGCGGGACTTCGACTTTTGTTGCCCGCGTGTGACCAGCTCGACGCCGTGAATGACAAGGCCGTGTGGCGAGATGATGCTCAGATCAGCTTTGAGAAGTGGGGGCAGGAGCTCCACCGCCTGCCCACCGTGCAACCGAGCGACTCGCATCTTCACGTTGCCGATTTCTTCTGGCCGCATGCGCAGATCGCCCACCACGGGGTTGTCGGGCCTTGGAAGAGGAACACCGCCGGATTTCAAGCGGTAGATGGATGCCAGCATAATACTGATTAAATATACAGTATTGGGTTCAAAGTGGCGACGGCTATGCTGTGTGCATGTGCAACATCTACGGCACGCTCGACCAGGACGAGCTCGAGCAGCTGCTCGGGCTCGATGACGCTCTCTCCTGGGAGTTGCCCACCTGGGCGCCCGTGGTGGGGCCGCGTGCCATGGGCGTGTTCGTCACGCAGGGCCTGCGCCCTGCCGTTGGCCAGTGGGGAATGATCCGGCCGGGATCGCCGGAGCGCATCGCGCGAAAGAAGCCCAGGCCCGGTCAGAAGCTCGGCGACATCCTGCAAACGAACAACGCGCGGCGTCAGACCATGAAGACGCTGCCCACGTACCGAGGTGCATGGGCGGCTGGGCAGCGATGCCTGATCCCCGCCGCGTGGTTTCAGGAACCGTACTGGGGTATCACCCACGCGGATCCGCTCACCAGGTGGGACAAGAGCGTGGCATGGCGCTTCTCGCGCGCTGACGGCCAACCTTGGATGTTGGCAGGCCTGTGGAGCGAGTGGACCGATCCGGCCACGGGCGAGGTGGTGCCGAACTACACCATGATCACGCAAAACTGCGATGGGCACCCTCTTCTCGCGCTGATGCACAAGCCGGAGATCGACTTCAACACGAAGCAGCCGCTGCCCGTTGAACGGCAGGACAAGCGCACTGTGGTGTCCGTGGAGCGTGCCGACTGGGCCACCTGGTTGCAAGGCTCACCGGACCAGGCGGAGGACTTGATCAGGGTGCCGCCGGTGGAACTTTTTGCCCATGGTGCGATGGACCCGACCAAACACGTCGACCTGCAGCTGGGAGTCTGAGTGGCTCAATGGCTGGGGCCAGCGCTCAAGGGGGGACATCTTCCGCCCCTCGCTCTTTGAGGAACTCCCGAAGCATCTGCAGCTTCTCAAGCAGCTGCGGCTTGTATGCACGCGCTATTGGCAGCAATTCCTCGCCCTGGGTCACCCAGTCAAAGGCGGGGTCCGAGGCCTTCTCCAGGTGGCGCTGCATCAGACGCGCGAACTGGTCAGCCGAAAGAAACGGCGTGAGGACCTCATGTCGATCAACCCGTGCCAGCTCGAACTTCGAGAGCGCGGAGGCGAGCATCTCGTTAGCGGACAACCATGTCACGCACCGAGTTTTGGCGAGCGCGATCAGGTCGGCTTTTCTGGGATCTGCGTCTGGGAGAATGCCTAGCGTCATACGGCGTTGCGTCTCCTCGTTGACGATCTCATTTGCCTGCAGGTAGGCCATCCTGACCAGGTGCGCCAAGTTCACAACGAACTTGTCGTAGCTCTTCGCAGCCGCACGATCCTCCCGCTCGCTCGCAAGACGGTGAGCACGATTCACCGCATACACAGAGCCAATGATGGCCGCAACAGTCGCCCAGGTCTGCACCCATGAGGCGCACTCGGCGCGCGTGAAACGCGTGAAGCCCATGCAGGTTTCCCAAAACGAGATCATGCGCCCCTAACTCAGTGCTGACTTACTTGAAGAGGGACAGCAGCGCGAGCTGCTTTTCCACCGGCATCTTGTGGAACACGTCGAGCATCGCGTGATCGGTCGCTGAAAGCAGCAACCCATTTGCTAAGGGCTCATGACCTGGTGCCGGCTGAATGTGCGCCGTGAAGCTCGAGGCATGCTGGCTCTCCTCCAGGCTCCGCTGGAGTCGATAGTTCACTTCGGCCGTCAGTGTTCTGCCGTTGGCAAACGCTTCCCGCTGCAGCGCGGTTTTTAGGCCGGAAGGCAGGCGGATCAGCAACTGCGCATCAGAGTTCTTACCGGCTTTTTCCATGTCGCGAATTATCTGGCACATATCGGCGTGATAAAAACTGTTGCATTCGATATATCACTGTGATATGTTTCGACCAATCAATGTGATTAGTCGGAGCATCGATGAGCAAAGTTGAAGACAAACAAGTTTTGATCCGCCTGCCGGCGACCATGGTCAAGACCTTGGACCGCGAAGCCAAGCGCCAGCAACGGCCCAGAGCGGCGGTGATCCGGCTGCGGCTTGCCGAAAGCCTAAAGCGCGTACCCGAGGGAGTGCAGTCGTGAGCCGACGCCCTCTGATCGCAAAGCGGCGCGGCGCGGGCCAGTTGCACTTCGACGTGCTCCTGAGATTGCCGTGCTCCGTGTTGGAGCACTTGGACCGTGCAGCGGCGGAGAACTATCGAACCCGAACGGCCGAGGTTCTTGCGCGCCTTGAGGCGTCCATCGAAAGCGAGTCGTCGATTCGGCATACGCGAATCGTCAATCCGATCGCCTTCGCCGGCAAGGTGGTCGGTGACGCAAGCCAGCGAGGACAGTGATGCCCCCGAAGTCCGAACTGGCCCACGCCAACCCCTTCGAGGCCTTCAGAAACGTCGTGTACCTGCACGATGTGCCCAAGCTGGCCAGCGACATGGGCATGCGTCCCGGCACGCTCTACAACAAGGCGGACGCCGACCACGACAGCCACAACCAGCCGACGCTGCGCGACGTGGTGATGGTGACCCGGCTGAGCGGTGACCTGCGCATCCTCGATGCCCTCAACGAAATGTTCGACCGCGCTGCGTTCGACGTGCGGCCACATGCCTGCTCGAGTGACTCCGCGCTCCTCGAGTTGATCACCCACATGGGTGTTGAGAGCGGCCAGTTTCACCAGGCCGTGCGCGAGGCGCTGGTGGCCAAGAGCTTCACCGTGGACAAGCTGCAGCGGATCCGCGCCGAGGCCTTCGACCTGGTGGGCGCGCTCATGACCTTGGTCGCCAGGGTGGAGGGCCTCCTCGATGAGTGATCCCACCTCAATGGCTCAGCGCTTTGGCGCGCCGGTGCATGCCACTGGCGCCGGCACCTGCCCCGCCCTTGTTTCAGGTGTTCTGGTATCGCTTTTTGGCCACGAGTTCGAGCTGGCCATGGAACGGAGGCTGACCGATGGACGAGCCGACGACGCCCCCCAAGCAGCTGGCGCTGCCGATCGAAGACCCCTCTCTTCCGCTGGACCAGGTGCGCGCGATGCGCCGCCTGTTCATGCGCCGCTGGGTGCGCTGGCACCGGTGCAAGCGCTTCGAGGACGCGATGGCCGACCCGATAACGCGGCGGCTCCTGGCCCTCGCGGTGAGCCGCCCGGGCCGCAGCGCCTGACCCCCACGTGAGCAACGCGTCCGCCTGGTCGCCATCCGGCGTCCTGTGGGCATTGGTCCTGGCCGGTGTGGTGTGCGCCGGCTCGGCCCTTGATGTGACAGAGCACAACCAAAAAACAGGAGTGAACCATGGTGATGAAGCGATATTTCCCGGAGGACGAGCAGACCCGGCTGCTGGGCGCGGCGAAGGCGTGCGCCCATCCCTTGGCACAGCGGGACTACCACTGGATGGCTGCGCTGATCCTGACGGGCATGCGCATCTACGAATTCAGCCGTCTCACGGTGCCGCAGGTGGCCCTGTCGCTGCGCACCGGCTGGCTGGTGAGCCGCCCGGAGGACTGCAAGGGCGGCCGCGGCAATGAGTACTCGGTGACGAACCGGCTGCGCGTGCACCTGCAGGCGCTGCTCGACTTCGCCGAGCAGGCCCACAAGGGCGACGGCATGCCCGAGCCCTTGGTGCCTGGCCGCTTCGGTGGCTTCCTGACCCCGCGCAGCTACGAACTGCGCATGAAGCAGTGGGTGAGGGTCGCCGGCCTGGACGAACGCGGCTCGCCGCACTGGATGCGCCACACCCGCGGCATGAACATCATCCGCCGCACCCGGGCCAAGAACCCGGCGATGGCCCTCAAGGTCACCCAGGCGGCCCTGGGGCACGCCAGCCTGAAGAGCACCGGTGTCTACCTCACCCTCAGCCGCGAGGAGCTCGCCGCCGAGCTGCAGGCTGTGGACGGCGGCCGGGTGAAGAAGCGCCAGGCGCGTGCGCTGGCAGAAGCGGCGGGGGTGATCTGATGGCCGCCCCCACCCATGACCAGCTGAAAGCGCTCGCCCTGCTGTGGGCCTGGGGCCAGCGAGGCGACTGCAGCGGCGAACGCGTCGCCGCGAAGCTGCTGCTGGGTCTCTACAACGGCACCCGCTTCCCGTTCGACCTCACCGACCTGCGGCTGCTGGACGAGCAGCTCCTGCGCGCCGCACTCCTCGTCATCGAAATGGACTCGAGCCCCGCTGCGGAGGTCCATGTGCTGCTCGGCCGCATCTACCAACACCCCCGCGGCGACTTCGGCAACGAGTTCGAGTGGCGGGCCTACGAGCTCGGCCTGAAAGGCCGGACGAAGAAGGATTGGCTGGCGCCCCGCGAGCAGCTGGTCCGGGTGGCGAGCCCAAAGGAGACCGCATGAACGATTCCATCGAAACCAGCGAAGCCATGGCACGCCCGTGGACTCCGCCTCGAAGCGAGGGCACAGCCAGCGCCATGCGCATGCTGCCCGTCGACGAGCAGCTGCTGCACCCTTGCGCAGCTCACCCCCGCTTCCTCCTCTCGGACGGCCGCCCTGCCCTTGCCCTGGTGGGCGGTGGCCACGAACGCCCGTTCGCCGACGAGGAGCGCGAAGCCATCGGCGCGCGCCTGGTCGCGACCTGGAATGCCTGCCAGGGCATCAGCACCGAGACGCTCCAGCTCGTGCCGCGGTTCACCGAGGCCGGCGTGAAGACCGTGCAAGCGGTCGAGGCCCAGCGCGACACCCTGCTGGCGGCCCTGGTCTTTTCCCGGGAGTTCATCCACACCGATCGGACCAGCTTCGCCGATGAGGCGATGCGCCCGGACGGGACGATGGCCGAACGGGACGCCGAAGAGGTGGGCTACTACGACGCGGCGCTGCGGGTTATCGATACGGCCATGGCCGCTGTAGGGAGCGCCTCATGACCGCGCGGAAAACGGCGGGGAGCCCAAAGCACCCGATCTACAAGGGCCGTGGGTTGGAGGGTGTCTGCATGCTCGCAGGGATGGTGGGGTACGAGGTGCCCGTCGAGGATGCCAACTTGCTGACTGCCGCCCAGTTGCTGGAGTTGGAGGTGTGGGCCGAGCGCACCCACCTCCGTGCCTCTGACAACCCGGTGCGCGTTCCGCCGCGGCCTGCGTGGCTGCAGGGCTCACCGTGGCAGGGCGCAGAAGATGAATGGGGCCGAGGACCGACGCCCGTCGATTGCGCCGCCATCGCCAAGGCCACCCAGAGCGCACACGCTGGGTCGCTCGAATGCGCCGCGCGCGGTCAAGAGGAATGCTTGCACTACGGGGCGTGCTTCGAGGCAGGGTCCTGCGTCCGCGCCAAGTCCACAGGGAGCGGTTCATGAGCACATCCCATTTCGACATGGTCGACGTGCGCCTGGTGGTGCGCGAAATCGAGCGCTACGAGCGCGTGGTGCGCATGCCGCGCGCCCTCTACGAAATGAACCGCGATCGCCTGCAGAACGCCGGGCCCGCCGTGGTGGAAGAAGTGGCCAGCCTGATCGTCGATTGCTTCGTGGATGACCACGGAGACGACTTCACGGAGCTGACCGAGATCGAGGCCTTCGCCCTGGTGGGCGAGGAAGCCGTGCCCGACTTGGTGGTGGACGGCCCCGCGGCCGAGGGAGGCTGACCATGGACTTCAAGGTGACCCATGTGACCCCGATCGGCGTGAGGCGGTGCCTGGTGGTGCGAGGCGCGGCCAACGTGGCGGCGGCGATGGAGTGGGTGGAGCAGCTGCTGGGCCCGGCTCGCACCCTCGCCGCCATCCACGTCAAGCCATCAGAGGGGGTGCGGTGATGGCGCGGGCTTTGATGTGGCGCGCCGCCTTCGTCCTGGCCATGGCCGTCGGCGGGCTCATGACCGCTTTGATCTGGCCGCTGGCACGCTGTCTCACGCTGATGTGCGGCGCCATGGACCAGGCCGAAATGCGCTGGATCCTGGCCTGCAGCGATCGGCGCGTCGCCGAGCGGCGGCGTGTGAACGTCGCGGACCAGATCCGCCCGCTCCCCGGAGGCCGTAATGACCGCCAGTGAAGGCCTCGACATCTTGCGCACCCCGGCCTACAAGGCCGCGCTGCGCCAGCTGATAGCCGCCGGCACCTGGGTCGCTCGTGAGGACCTGGCGGGCTGCTCTCACAGCTCTGTCGCCCTGGACGATGCCCTCGCCGATCTGGTGATGCTGGGCCAGGCCGAGTACCGGCCGGACGCCGGGTACCGGCTCAAGCAGCCCAGCGTGGTGCGGCAGGCGGCGAAGGCGTTGATCGAACGGCCAAAGCTGCGCCACTTCTACCAAGTTCTCCACGTAGCTGGCGGTGTGGACGTCGGTGCAGCACACCGCACGGGGCCGGCGGACGAGGACATCGCACTGGCGAGATTGATCGTGCCGTCGCCGCCGGACATGGACGATCTGGAGTGCGTGAACCACGCGGTGTCCGTGGCCTTCGCTTTGGGAGGCAATCGACATGCATGACGAGACCACCGCCGTGGGCGAAGCCGCTCCGAACCCGTTTCGTGCGCTCATCGAGCCGTCGGTCTCGCGCCCCGCCGCAGAAGCCGGGGCAACGGTCGTGCGCGCAGGTCGACCGAAGAAGGCTGTCGATGAGGAAACGCTGCGCGCCCGTATCGAGCGCCGTCGGGCCAAGGCGCGCGCTCGGGACCAGCGCCGCGAGAACGACCCGGTGGAACGCCAACGCCGCCGAGAGTGGGCAGCGCGCCACAAGGATGCCCGCCTCGCTGCGCAGCGGGCCGCACGGGCCACGCCCGAGGGGCGCGCCGCGCACCTGCAGGCCCAGCGCGACTACTACGCGAAGAACCGCGTTCAGATCCTGGCCCGGGCCAGGGCCCGCCGCGACGAGATCAAGGCCCTTCTGCTATCGAGGAAAGGCGGTGAGGCATGAGCGATTTTTCCCTGCGTGGACTGCGCCCAGTCGCCCAGCTCGCCGAAGGCCGTCCACATGGCGACCGCCTGCGCTACGTCGCCGGATGCAGATGCGCTGACTGCCGGAGGGCAAACACGGCCTACGAGACCGCGCGCGCGAAGGCTCGCAAGGCAGGTGACTGGAATGGCATCGTGTCGGCCGATCGCGCTCGTGCCCACCTCAATGCGCTGTCTGCCGCCGGCGTTGGTCGTCGACAAGTCACAGATGCATCGGGCGTTGCCGAGTCGGTCGTGCACCTGATCGCGACGGGGCGCCGCACCAGGCTGCGAGCCCGAACGGAGCGCGCGCTCCTGGCCGTAACGCAACAGGCTGCCGCAGACGGGTCCCTGGTGGATGCCGGCCCGACATGGGTCCTCTTGGACGAGCTGCTCGCATCGGGGTACTCGAAGGCCGAACTCGCGCGGCACCTCGGGTATGAAAGTGCGGCCATCCAGCTCAAGCGCACCCGGTGCACCGTGCGCAACGCCTACGACGTGGAGCGGCTGCACGCACGGCTTCGCCGCGTGCCCGCGACCGAGTCCCTCCGCCTTCTTGCCGAACTCCGTGAAGAGGGCTTTCGGCTGAACAAGGTTGCAACCTGGCTCGAGCAGCTCGCAGCCCAGCTCGGCAAGGACGCCCCGGATCTGGATACCAGCTCCGGCTTCATCAATGCCGCCACCGCAGAGCTGCTGCGCCGGCTTCACCACGACCTGACCGAGGTTCCCGCATGACCATCAACGCCTTCCCTCTCACCTGGCCCACTGGCTGGAAACGCACCTCCTCTAGCGCCCGTCGCGATGGCCACTTCGGCAAGATGCAGCGATCGGGCAATAGCGACTGGAAGTCCAAGACCGATATCACCGTCGCCGAGGCCGTGCAGCGCGTCCTGGCGGAGCTCAAGCGCATGGGCATGGAGCGGGACGACGTGGTGATCAGCACGAACCTCAAGACGCGCCTGGATGGCCTTCCGAGAAGCGACCAGGCACGCCCGGGGGACCCGGGCGCGGCGGTGTACTTCGAGGATCACGGCCGGCGCCGCTGCATCGCGATCGACCAGTACACGACGGTGGAGGACAACTTGGCGGCCGTCGCGGCGACGCTCGAGGCCATGCGCGCCATCGAGCGGCACGGCGGCGCCGAGGTGCTGGATCGGGCGTTCACCGGGTTTGCAGCGCTCCCCCCGCCGAGGGAGGACCGGCCCTGGTGGGTGGTCCTGGGCGTCGACCAGGCGGCATCCAAGGACGAAATCCGCGCCGCGTACCGCCAGAAGGTGAGCATCGTGCACGAGGCCAAAGGCGGAAGCCAGGAACAGATGTCCGAGCTCAACGTGGCGCGCGACCGAGGTCTGGCCGCATGAGCGCCGACCATGACCCGGTTCGGTGGATCGCCGACACCCTGGCCGGCACGCGCCCCATGTGGCCGAGCTACCCGGCCCCGGAGGAAAGCTGCCCGCCGGCACCCACTCGCACGGAGCAGATCCGCCAGTTGGTGCGCATGAGCGGGCCGCTGAGCGCGCTGTCCATCGCGGTGCAGCTCGAGCTCGAGCGCCCTGCCCTGGTGAGCGCCTTGTTGAAGGTCGACCTGCAGCGCGGGAAGGTGCGCCGCATCGGGATCCTCTACGAATGGAACCATGGCTACGACGACGAGCTGGAGCGCGAGCTCGCGGCGGCCACGCGCCTTCTGCGCCGCCATGGCTTCACGGTCGGGAGACCTTCATGACCGCACAGCAATGGCTTGAACTGGCCTCGGCGGCCATGGGTGTTGCGGGCTCCCTCCTGCTCGCCACGAAATGCCGGGGCGCCGGCTGGGCCTTCGTCCTCTGGCTGGCCAGCAATGCCGGC
>Ga0067045_1003974_pt1 | contig 13792 bp, 9 predicted proteins | sample TerdegcTABiofilm_FD_59184 | JGI IMG/M metagenome (GOLD analysis project Ga0067045, IMG submission 59184) | Combined Assembly of (Gp0054472, Gp0054536) Wastewater bioreactor microbial communities from Singapore -Terephthalate degrading...
GGATTCCTGCTGTCATTCATTTTATTTTAATCAGCATACCCTCCTTTATTGCCATCTGGCAGTTTCTGTCCGCTGTGGGCAGCAGCAAAATGGATCTGGCGTGGCTGTGGGTATTTATTGGAATGGCGCTGTCTTTGGCAGGCCAGAGGTTATATTTTTTTATTGAAAAAAGGCAGTTAATTAGTTGGGTCAAAAATTACAAGATCCAGTTAATTATTTTATCAGTTATCATAATTGTTCTTGCCGGGGTTCTGGTATATGTATATTTATCCAGCAATGTCGAATTGCTTGAGAGAATTAAGACTTACCATCTCCGTTTGAGGGATGTCAGCGAGCGGTTTTATTTCTTCAATGACGCCTTGAGGATGATTCAAGATCGACCATTATTGGGCTGGGCAGGCGGTGGGTGGCAGGAAGCATACCGTTCATATCAGAGTTATCTTTATAATTCCAACCAGGTGCATAGTTATTACTTGCAGGTAGGTGTTGAAACCGGCATTGTTGGGTTGCTTGTGGTTTTAGGTATGTGGGTCAGTTTTTTACTGTCCGCTCACCGTGCTTTTTACGGGCAGGAAAATGAGGGACAGAAATTGCTTGTTTGGATAATTACCATGGCCGCCCTTTCAATTGGCCTGCATGCTGTGATTGACTTCGATCTTTCATTGTCAGCCCTGTCCCTTGTTCTTTATAGCTTGTTTGGAATGACACGTGGTGTTGAGGCAATGCTGCAACGGTCCCAGGAAGATTTATCCCGGAAAAAATATTATATTCCTCCAAACAATACAATTTTAGCAGGAGTTTCGGTACTATCATTAATAATATTATCCTTTTCAAGCATGCTTGCAGTAGCAGGCAATTACGCAGTACAGGCAGGAAAGTACCTGCAGAAACAAAACATGGATCAAGGAATAGCTCTGATGCAAAAAGCGATATATTATAACCCGCTTAATGCTGATTACCACAGTACTCTGGCACGAGTTTATCAGCGCCAGGGCAATTATGAGGAAGGTCTGGCCGAAGCTCAGAAAGCAATAAACTTATCTAAATATAGTGCCCCCCGTTATGCTGACATGGCAAGCTTGTCATATAATTTCAAGAAAAGTCCGGAATCTATTGAATACGCAAAAAAAGCTGTTCAACTGGCTCAGTACCAAATTCAATGGTATGAGTTTCTTGCCCGTACCTACATGATTTCAGGAATTAACGAACTAAGTGCTGGTAAGAAAGATATTGCCGGGCAATATTTTGGTGAAATGCTGCAAGTTCCGCTGATGATTGAAGAAAAAATGGCCGGGCTTAATGAGGAACAAAAAAGATTATGGAACGTTGCCCCTCATTTGACGGCTACGCCTGCAATTCTCTTGAATGTGGGAGTTGCTCAGTATTTTCTCGGGGAATGGGAAGAGGCTGAGACCAGTTTAAAAAAAGCCAGCGAAGATGATGGGTCCAAAGGCGAGGCATTGTTATGGTTAAGTATTTTAAAGAATAAACAGGGCAATGTTTCGGAGGCCGATGAACTAGCGCGGCAAGCTTTAGATCTTGTTCCTCAATATAAAGAACAATACCAAGGTATAAAACAATTGCCTTTAGTAAAATAAATTAGAGCTGGCTGGAGGATCAGGCATGCCCCATCAATTAATACATGAAACAGGAGACAATCTGGAAGCTAGGAAATTGAAGGAAAAAATAAAGCAAAGAACAGCAAAAGTAGCTGTTATAGGCCTTGGCTATGTAGGGTTGCCACTTGCTGTTGAAAAGGCAAAAGTTGGTTTTAAGGTGTTTGGTATTGATGAAAACAGTCGTCGAGTTTATATGGTAAATCAAGGTGAAAGCTATATTAGCGACGTTAAAAGTGGTGAACTGCAAGAACTCGTTTCGGCGCGAAAGATTATTGCTTACGCAAATTTTGATATTTTACCTGAGGCCGATGTTATTGTAATATGCGTTCCCACCCCGCTTACAAAGAATATGGAACCTGATATATCACACATAATTAATGTTACGAAGCAAACGGCGAAGCACCTGCGCCGGGGGCAGCTTGTAACTTTGGAAAGTACCACTTATCCCGGTACTACCCAGGAAGTAATGCTGCCCATACTGGAGCAGTCGGGCTTGAAAGTTGGACGGGATTTCTTCTTGTCCTTTTCACCGGAACGGGTTGACCCTGGCAATAAACGTTTTACCACAAAAAACACTTCGAAAGTTGCCGGTGGTGTCACTTCGGCATGCCTGGATGTTGCTGTTGCTTTTTATGAACAAACTATCATAAATGTAGTTCCAGTCTCTTCACCGGCAGTGGCGGAGATGACTAAAGTCTTCGAAAACACCTACAGGGCGGTGAACATAGCCCTCGTCAACGAACTGGCCCACCTGTGTGACAGGATGGGATTGGATGTTTGGGAAGTTCTTGATGCTGCTGCCACCAAGCCCTTTGGCATTCAAATCTTCTACCCCGGACCTGGTGTGGGTGGTCACTGCATACCCATAGATCCCCATTACCTCACCTGGAAGGCCAGGGAGTACGATTTCCACACCAGGTTTATCGAGCTCGCAGCCGAAATTAATATGAGCATGCCCTACTTTGTGGTAAATAAAATTATCAGGACCCTGAATAATTTCGGCAGGAGTTTGAAAGGCTCAAAAATACTTATTCTGGGAGTGGCGTATAAAAAAGATATTGGTGACGCCAGGGAATCGCCTGCTTCTAAAGTAATATCACTGTTGCTTAAGGAAGGAGCTAAAATAACATATCATGATCAGTATATACCAGAGTTTATGGTTAACACGCCGGATACACTTTCCCTTAAGTCTGTTCCGTTAACTGATAAATTGATTGAATCTGCTGATTGCGTGGTAATACTTACGGATCATAGCAATATTGATTATGAACAAGTGGTGAAAAAAGCTAAAGTTATTGTGGATACTAGAAATGCCACCAGGAATGTAAAATTATATAGGGATAAAATAATTAAGCTTTAGGAGAAACAGTACAATGAAAGTAAACTTCGGGATAATTGGCTGCGGCCATATTGCCCATAGACATGCTGATGCCATCATAAACTCGCCAATTATGGAGCTGAAAGCTGCTTATGATGTCAACCCTTCTGCTGCGGACGCATTCAGTGAAAAATACGGGGTTAAATGCTATGCTGATATTAAAAACATATTAAATGACCCAGATATAGATATCGTTAACGTATGCACGCCCAGCGGCCTCCGGGTGGAAGTAGGGCTGCTGGCCGTTGAAGCCGGGAAGCACTTGGTGGTAGAAAAACCGATGGCCCTTACTTTAAAAGATGCGGACAAGCTTATAGAAGCCAGTGAGAAAAAAGGCGTAAAACTGGCTGTCATGCACCAAAACCGTTACATTCCTGCCGTGAGGAGGATGATTAAAGCGGTGAGGTCAGGGCGTTTGGGCAAGCTGACCCACGGCAGCGCGGTGGTGCGTTGGAACCGCAATGATGAGTATTATGCCAAGGCCCCGTGGCGTGGAACCAAAGCGATGGACGGCGGTTGCATGTTGAACCAGGCTTTGCACAACATCGATTTGCTTCAGTGGACAATGGGCGATGTCCAAGTGGTTTTTGGTTTTACTGCAACCCAGGTGCGAAAGATAGAAACGGAGGATAATGTTGTTGCCGTAATTAAATTTGCCAACGGCGCTTTAGGGACAATTGAAGCTTCCACCACTATTTACCCTGCCAATCTTGAGGAAACTCTTTCTATCTTCGGCAGCGAAGGCACTGTAGTATTGGCCGGTACAACCATGGGGAAGGTGCGTATATGGCGCCTTAACGGCGATGATGAAGCAGCGGTGCTGGCAGAGCAGGTCGGTGAGCCTGAATTGCCGCGTTATGCCTGCCACCAGGCAGTTCTGGAAGACATGGCCAGGGCCGTTATTGATAACAGAGAACCTGCGGTTAACGGGTATGAAGGCAGAAAAGCCCTGGCAATAATTGAAGCAATACATAGGTCAAATGAAACCGGCATGCCGGTTTATCTTGACGGGAGGAGAAATGAACAGTTATAACGTAATCGATCCATCAGCCAGTCTCGGTGAAGGATGTGAAATAGGCTTCTTTACCGTAATTGGTGAGAATGTCAGTATTGGTGCAGGAACAGTTATCGGCAACAATGTAACAATATGTGCTGGCACCGTGATTGGTAATAATGTATGTATAGGGAATAACTGTGTGGTTGGCAAGCAGCCCCGGCTGGCCAAGACAAGCACAATTAAAAAGAGGGACCCCCTGCCGCCGCTGCAGATGGGAGATAATTGTACAGTGGGGGAAAATTCCGTTCTTTATGCCGGAACTTCTATTGGCAATAATGCTTTCATTGGAGATCTTGCCACAGTAAGGGAAAGGTGCAAAATTGGTGACTATGTTGTTATCGGCAGAGGAGTGGCCGTAGAAAACGACACATCAATAGGTGCTTATACCAAAATCCAGACAGGAGCCTATATAACAGCATATATGACTATTGAGGACCACGTGTTCATAGCTCCCATGGTTACAACAACCAATGACAATTTTATGGGCCGTACTGAAAAAAGGTTCAAGTTTGTCAAGGGCGCCCACATAAAAAGGGGTTCAAGGGTGGGTGGCAATGCCATTTTGCTTCCCGGCATTACCTTAGAAGAAGAATCCTTTATTGCGGCAGGCTCTATTGTAACCGGGGATGTTCCAGCCCAGACGCTTGTTAAAGGCATTCCTGCCAAACCGGTCAGGAGGGTGCCGGAAGATGAGCTGCTTTCTCAAGAAAGAATCCAGGGAGGACAATGATGCAGGTACCGCAATTTAGCCTGGCCAGTCAAACGATGCAAATTAAAGATGAATTAAACCAGGCCATTGAACAGGTTGTAAAAAGAGGCTCCTTCATCCTCGGGGAAAACGTCCGCAGGTGTGAGGAAGAAGTTGCCGGCTATCTTGGGGTGAAATACGGCATAGGTGTCGGAAACGGCAGTGATGCCCTCTACCTGGCGCTGCTGGCCTGTGGAATTAGGCCCGGGGATGAAGTAATCACAACGCCGTTCACATTTTTTGCAACCGCCGGTTCGATAGTAAGAGCGGGTGCAGTTCCTGTTTTTGCAGACATCGATCCGGGGACATATAACCTTGATGCTAGACTGATTGAAAGTAAGATTACCGAAAAGACCAGGGCTATAATGCCGGTGCACCTATATGGCCAGGCGGCAGATATGGCTCCCCTGATGGAAGTGGCAAAAAAATACAACCTCAAGGTCATCGAAGATACGGCCCAGGCTCTGGGATCAACGTATAACGGGCAAAAGACCTGCTCCTTCGGCGATGCTGGGTGCCTCAGTTTCTTTCCGACAAAGAACCTGGGTTGTTTTGGAGACGGGGGGATGGTTGTAACCAATGATCCTGAGGTGGCTGAGAAATTAAGGATGCTCAGGGTGCATGGCAGCAGGAAGAAGTATTACCATGAATATGTAGGCATAAACAGCCGCCTTGATGAAGTACAGGCGGCAATATTGGTCGTAAAGATGAAGTATCTCGATCAGTGGATAGCAGCTAGAAACAATTTAGCGGCAAATTATTCCGAGCTGTTCAAGCAAAGCGGATTGGAAGAGGTTGTAAAATTGCCGTTTGCAGTTAATAATGGTTTTCATACCTATAATCAATATACTGTTAGGGTGCCTTTCAGGGACGAATTGCAATCTTATCTAAAGGAGCGTGGAGTTAGGACAGCTGTGTATTACCCCTTGCCGCTCCACCTGCAGCCCGCATTTTCTAACCTTGGGTACAAAGAGGGCGATTTTCCCGAGGCCGAAAAGGCATGCAGTGAAGTAATATCCTTGCCGATATTTCCGGAACTTACCATTGAACAGCAAGAGTACGTTGTAGAAGTTATTAAAACATTTTATAAAGAAAAGAGATTGATTTAATGAAGTTAGTGACGGTAGTTGGCGCCCGCCCGCAGTTTATCAAGGCCGCGGCGGTTTCAAGGGCAATCAAAAAGCACAATTCAGAAAACCAGGCCAAACGGGTAGATGAAATAATCGTGCATACAGGCCAGCATTATGACTACAACATGAGCGAAGTTTTTTTCGAAGAGCTGGACATACCACGGCCGGATTATAACCTGGGAGTTGGCTCCGGAACACATGGCCAGCAGACCGGCCGGATGCTGGAAGCCATTGAAAAGGTACTGGAAGAAGAAAGGCCGGAATGGGTGCTGGTATACGGCGATACCAACTCCACCCTGGCCGGGGCGCTGGCAGCTGCCAAGATGCACATCCCGGTAGCTCATGTCGAAGCCGGACTCAGAAGTTTCAACCGGAGGATGCCGGAGGAAATCAACCGGGTTTTAACGGACCATATTTCAACGCTGCTTTTTTGTCCTACAACAGCAGCGGTGGAAAACCTACGGCGGGAAGGCGTATTGAATGGAGTACACCTTGTCGGCGATGTCATGTTTGATTGCATGCTTTACTACAAATCTAAAATAAAAAACAATTCAACATTTATTGCCGCCCTCGGACTGAAGCCGAAAGACTTTGCCCTGGCAACAGTGCATCGGGCGGAGAACACAGATTCAGCCGAAAAGTTAAAGGAAATTTTTGAGGCATTCAACGAAATTTCAAAGCAGATTCCCGTTTTGGTAGCCTTGCACCCTAGGACACGCGAGTATTTAACCAGTTATGGAATAAGCACGTTACCTGGCGTCTGGTTACTTGAACCGGTTACTTATCTACGAATGATTGAACTGGAGTACAATGCCCGTGTTATATTAACTGATAGCGGCGGGGTACAGAAAGAGGCGTTCTTTGTGGGCACTCCATGCATAACTTTAAGGGAGGAAACGGAATGGGTAGAGACAGTGGAATGTGGGGCCAATGTCCTCTGCGGTGCTTCAAGAGATAGGATTATAGACGCGTACAATAATTCAGAAAAAATAAAGCCTGACGTGGATATGGTTTCAAGATTATATGGAAACGGCAAGGTAGCAGATCAAATTATCTGCCTCCTGGTTGGTGTGCAATGATGAAAATACTGGCGCCTTTTATCCTTCTTTATAAGTACCGCAGCCTGCTGTGGCAAACTACGAAAAACGATATAAGAACGAGATTTGCAGGCTCTGTTTTAGGTTTGGTATGGCTGTTTTTTTATCCCTTGTTGTTGCTCGGCGCATATGCCGCGGTGTATATTTTTGTTTTTAAAGTTAAATTTCAGTTGTTCAACTCCAACGAATATGTTGCTCTCATATTTTGTGGGCTTATACCGTTTATAGGATTTAGTGAAACTCTGGGAATGGGTGTGGGATCGGTTGTGTCAAATACCAACCTGATTAAAAATACCCTTTTTCCTATTGAACTGGTTCCGGTGAAATCTGTTCTAGCTTCTCAATGTACACAAGCTGCCGGGCTAATAATGTTGTTAGTTGTTTTGGGATTTCTTAGGAAGTTATCCGCTTGGTCGCCTTTTTTTATTGTTATTTGGTTATTGCAAATCTTATTTTCTATAGGACTCATATGGATACTTTCAAGTATAAATGTTTATGCAAGAGACCTACAAAACATTGTTTCTGTACTAATCCTTTTTCTAATGCTCATTAGCCCTATAGCTTATACCGAAGATATGATCCCCCCTGAACTAAGGCCTTTTCTTGCAGCCAATCCGGTTTATTACCTTATAGTATCTTACCAGGATGTACTGATGATTGGACAATTTCCCCGGGGATATATCTTTTGGATATTATTAATATTTTCGTTGGCTACTTTTATTCTTGGCTACTGGTTTTTTATGAAGATGAAGCGGGTGTTTGCGGATAATGTCTGATACAGTTATACGTATTGAAAAAATGGGCAAAATGTACCGTCTTTATAAGAGACCTATGGATAAAATTTTAGATGCCTTTGGGTTGAATTTTTGGAGGAAGAATTATTATCAAGAATTTTGGGCATTAAGAGATATTAATTTGGAAGTTAAAAAGGGAGAACGTTTGGGTATCATTGGGCGTAACGGTGCAGGGAAAAGTACTTTATTAAAAATTATAACTGGTAATGTGTCTCCTACCGAGGGCAATGTTATTGTAGATGGGCGCATTCAGGCCTTAATGGAATTAGGTACTGGGTTTCATCCGGAATTTACCGGCAGGCAGAATATAAGGGTTTCTTTATCTTACCAGGGTTTTTCTGCAAAACAAATAGAAAAAATGGAAGATGAGATTATAGATTTTGCAGAGCTGGATGAGTTTATCGACCAGCCTATAAAAACTTATTCGGCCGGTATGTATGCAAGGTTGGCGTTTTCTACTGCAACTGCCATAGAGCCGGAGATTTTAATTATCGATGAGGTTCTTGGCGCAGGCGATGCTTATTTTGCGGGGAAATGTGTGGAACGGATGAGAAGATTGACTAACGATTCTGGTGCGACGGTATTATTTGTAAGTCATGATTTAAGTAGCGTTATGCAGCTTTGTGACCGGGTTATATGGATTGATAGAGGCCGAATAAAAGACAGCGGAAACCCTCTAAAAATAATTAAAGAATATTCCGCCATGGTACGAAAAGATGAAGAAATCCGTTTGCGTGCAAGAGACCTCAAGGTGTTGAAGCATCAGGCAGTACTTCTTGACCGGCATGAAGACATATACCATCCGCTGCTATTTCATCTTGTCTGTAAGAATGGCAGGCCTCCGACAGGTAAGAATCGCATTTACATGATCAGAATTGTTTTAGGTGAAGAAGAGATTGGCTCAATAGATGTTGGGGGCCCTATGGATAATTCTCCTGAACAGCTTCATTATTTAATGGATACCAAAGGATATATGGACTGGGGCTCTCCGTGCAGGGATGAATATGGTTCTTATCGTGAGTATGCCAATTTTTAAGGGTAAATATGGTCATGCGCCTTTTGAATTTGCGATTCCAAAGCCATTCTTGACCAGGTCAGAAGCTTTTATTTTGGAAATTGAGGCGAGAGTTGAGGAAGATGTCATTGTAGAAGTTTACGACGGAAATAATTATCGGTTTGTTGGAGTATTAAAGCCAGGTGTCTCTTCAGTCTATAAAATGAAATTACCTGGTCATTTATTAAATTTTAAAGAATCGAGCAACATTGTTTTAAAGGATAGCAAAATTACTGAAAATCCTGTAGAACAACACCAAGAAAAAGATTTCACAAATAATTCCGATAATAATATAGGAAATATCTTTGAGATAACGGACTATGGCAGCAAAGAAGCAAAGATCACTTCTGTGCGTATGCTTGATTATAGAGGGCAGGATACAAGAGTTTTTGAGGCAGGCAAGCCGATGAAAGTAATTTTAGATTACGAAGCTGACTTTGAACTTGTTCGTCCCCGTTTTTGTTTTTNNCATTTATCTGACTGATGGGAGATGTGCAACACAATGGGTTGCGGATGAAAGTATGTATGGACTTGTAAAGGTGCCTGCGAAAGGATCGTTTGTTTTTTCACTCAAAACATTATTGCTGGGCAGGGGCTCTTATGTGGCCAGCGCAGCAATTTTTAAAAGGCTTTCGGCAAACGGGCTGGAGGCAGAGAGCTATCATGTGCTCGATCGCTGTATTCATTTTGAAATATTGCAGAATGTTTGGGATAATATTGAAAGAGGTTTATGTTTACAACCTTACGAGGTGGAACTAATAGATGGCAAATAAAATCACCAATGAGTACTATAAACAATCTATAATCTGGGGTAATAAGCCTGATACTTACCAGATACAGGTGCTTTTTGATATATTGGATATGCTTCCGGAAGATGTCGAAAGTGTTCTAGATGTTGGATGTGGAGACGGTCATATTACGAACTCCTTGCCCGAAAATCTGCAAGTAGTCGGGATGGATATCAGTGAGGAAGCGTTGGAGCATGTGCGACGAGAAAAGAAAATTGGCTCGATAACGGATATCCCGTTTCAAGACAATTCTTTTGATCTAGTTATGGCCAATGATGTCATTGAACATCTTTCTGACAGTGATTGTCAAAAAGCTATAAGCGAACTGCAAAGAGTGGCGAAAAAATATATTTTGATTACAGTTCCATATAATGAACAGCTTGAATCCAATCAAACCAAATGCGCTGACTGTGGCATGATTTATCATATACACTGGCATCAGCGGGCCTATGATGAAATAAAACTTGTGGGTTTAATGGATTCGGGTAAATGGAAAGTGCGTGAAATACGTTACACCGGTGCTGCAACTTTACCGCCTTATGACCCAACAATAAAAATACAGCAGGATGCCGGCTTTTATCGTTATTGGGACGGCGCAGTCTGTCCCGGCTGCAAATCTAAAAAACAAATTCGACCTGAACGAGACCATATGGTATTGAGATTAATTGAGGCACTCAGGCATAAGAAATGGTTCGATAATGAAAAAATTTCTCATATTAACCGTAGCGAAATAATAGTGCTTTACGAAGCTCCTGTTACAAACCCGGTTTTCTTGAAGACAGTAAATGTAATTCATGAAACTCAGGGAAGCATATATGAAATTGATTTTTTAAATAAATTGCAGGCTGTTGAGCAAGATTTTACTGTTGGGGCGATATGGGCCAGGTATAGATTGCCGGACGGTGTTCTTTCCGACAACAGTGGAGTATTTAAGGAAGATCCGGCATTGCACTGTATCGAAATACCAGTTAGATTCCCTGTTGTCCCTGCTATAGGGGATTCCATATTAATTGAGGCTTCAGGGTCTAATGTAAATGACCGGATAGCTCTATATGCTATAGATGGAGTATCAAATCAGCCTGAATTAATATTTGAATCTGCAATTGTAGAACAAAATTATACTATACAAATAACTTTAGAATGGACGTGGAGCGCAGACAGGTTCGGCCTGCCTTTGTCTGTTTATCTTTATGGAGATGTGAGATTGCGCAAACTGGACTATTTGCCTAAAAATAAAATAAAGAAGGATGTGCCTTTTTTACAACTAAAAAAAGGCCATAATATTGTTGCCGTTGATAGAGATGGTTTTCGCCGGTCCTGGGGGCTATGGGTCGATAAGGAGGGTAAATGGCCAAAACCACTTTGGCTCTTTTCAGAACAAGCTGCATATAAAAAAAATATAAAAATATCAGCAGTTGACGCGGTCAATTTAATTAAGGATATTGTCATCTTTTTAAATAATAAAATTAATTATTTAACTAATTTACTAGAAAAAAAAGAAATCGAAAGAGCTCAGGCAGAGGAAGCATATACGGCTATTCAAAAAGAAGTTAAAGATAAAGAACGGCAGCGTGCACAGGCGGAACTGGCCTATACTGAAGTGCAAAAATCACTTTTGAAAGTACAAGAATTACTTGAGGAAAAAGAAATACAGAGGGAACAGGCAGAATCAGCTTATAAAGAGGCTTCTAAATATGCTACCTACTGGCATAAAAGTGCATCTCGCAAGGTACAGAGAGTGCTGATTCTTTCCCATATGTTTCCCCATCCCGACCAAAAATTAAGTGGGCCGTTTGTACATGAACAGGTGAAGGCTCTAAGAGAGTATGAAGGCATTGACGCCAGGGTAATATCATGTCGTCCTTTCTGGCTCAACGGCCTCAATCTCTACCGTATCTGGAAAGCCAACCGGGTGTACCCGCAATGGCTTGAACAGGTGAACTGGACAAGTTATGATGGGGTGCCTGTTTTTTACCCGTTCTACCGGACAGGCTTTCCGCTTTTTAATTTTTTCTTTTATGGGTGGACTTATAGGGCCGCTGTAATGGCTGTGATAGAACGTGTATGGAAAGATTTTAAATTTGATATCGTTCACGCTCATACCGCATATCTTGACGGTACGGCAGGTCTTGCCGTTGCAAATCGGTATCGTGTTCCCTTAGTAATAACTGAACATACTAACCCATTTAGTTATTTAACGGGAAAACCTATAATAAAACAATTAACTCTAAGAGCTATTAAAAAAGCACAAAGGGTTTGGTGTGTAAGTGATGCATTAGCTCAAGAGGTAAAAAGTTATTTTTCAAAAAATAATAATGAACACATAAAAGTTTTATATAATGGTGTTTCGATAGAAAATTTTTATTATAACTCTGTTAAAAGAAATTACGATAGAATATCTTTGCTTTATGTTGGATTTTTAGAGGATTATAAAAATCCTTTTAACTTAATCAAAGCATTTGCTAGAGTTAAATCTGCGATTCCCTCGGCTGTGTTACAAATTGTTGGAGAAGGTTCGCTGTACCAGGGAATTAGATCTTATGTCGAGCAGAAAGGATTGCATGATTCTTGTTACCTGCTTGGCTCAAAACCCAGGGATGAAGTTGCAAGAATTATGAGGGAAGAATGCGATATCTTTGTTCTTCCAAGCCGGAGCGAAACTTTCGGAGTGGTATTGATTGAGGCCATGGCCTGCGGCAAACCGGTTGTGTCAACGAGGTGTGGCGGGCCAGAAAGCATCATTACCAAGCCATTCCTCGGCGAGTTATGCGAAAATGATAACCCGGACGCTCTTGCGGAATCGATAATTAAAGTTGCGCGTAACTTAAAATCTTATGATCCCGTCAAAATTAGAAATTATGTTGAAGAAAACTTTGATTTCAAGGTGTTGGCAGCCAAATTAGCGGCTCAATATCAGGAGGTAGTAAGTATTGAAAAATAGAAGCCAAAAATATATTATTTCAATATGTTTTTTGACTTTATTATTTTTTGTTGTTTTTCTATTCTATAAAAACGCACACCACAAAAATGAAATCTTAGGTTTAAAAGAGTTTTACGGCATACAGGGAATTAATGTGTATAGTCAAGTATTAAATGCTTCTGATATATTTAATTCAGAAGTAAATCCGTATGTCGAACCCCAGATGGGCTGGAAAACGGGGGGAAATCCTGTCATCAATCCAACAAAGGTTGCTTCGGAAGGCTTGGTAAAAGTCTTAAGGGGAGATATAGTAAACGCGCAAAAATGCGCTTCGTGGCTGGTTGACAATTCAACCGAAATAGACGGAGCATTGTTTTTCCCTTTTAAATTTGACTTTGCCCCCTACTGGCCATACTTTCTAAAAGCGCCCTGGAACTCTGGCTTAACACAAGGACTTGCTTTAGGTTTATTTTCTTTTCTATATAAAGAAACAGGACAGGAAGAGTATAAAAGTTTTGCTGACAAGATTTTCAAGTCTTACGAAGTGCCTATTGAAGATGGCGGCTTTACCAGATTCGAAAAAAAAGGCCCGTTCTTTGAGGAATACCCGACAGAGGTTCCCACCCGCGTGCTTAATGGCGCTGCTGTCGCCATGCTCGCCCTGCATGATTACGCGCTCATAACAGGAAATAAAAATGCGATGGACATGTTTAAAAAAAGCGTAAACAGGCTTGAGGAATTATTACCACAGTATGAGGTAAAGGATTCCGGGACGGGTATGATTACCAGTTCCTACAGCCTTGCTCCTGTCAGGCCGGAAATACTGGGCCGGTTTGTGGGCGGCGGCAATATCTTAGTTTCTGAAATGAAACTGATAGGCCTAAAAGGGGATTCGGAAGAGGTAATATCTTCTGTACATGTAGGAGATACATCTGATGATAATGTAATTAATGATTTTTATATATGGCCTGATAAAAAAGCAATGAACTGGGGCGATCCCGTGATAATCGAAGGCATACACGGCAGGGAAGTAAACGGCAGAAAAGGAGAGTACGGACATGCTCCTTTCAAGTTCTCAAATAAGGACATTTGTCCTCCCAAAACGGGGTTAGACAATCCCAAGAAACTCCTGTAAGCTATAAATAGCAAACGGGAGGAAACCAAAGCAGAGGAGGACAAACCCATGGAAAAAGCAATACAAGAACGC
>Ga0067045_1003975_pt1 | contig 13789 bp, 20 predicted proteins | sample TerdegcTABiofilm_FD_59184 | JGI IMG/M metagenome (GOLD analysis project Ga0067045, IMG submission 59184) | Combined Assembly of (Gp0054472, Gp0054536) Wastewater bioreactor microbial communities from Singapore -Terephthalate degrading...
ACCCAAGCTCTCAGCCTGCATTCCGGCCAGCCGCTCCCTTAATTCTTCCCTGAGCCGCTCGTTGACCGGTATCGCCCGGCGCACCCGCCGCATATGGCCCAAAAGTTCACCCAGGGAGCCCCCGCCGGACGCAGGCTCCGGCCGGTTTTCGCCATTGCCGCGGTACGCATTGAGTGGAGTAACTTTCCCCAGTTCTCTGCCATTCTTTTCGTCACCCCCGGGCAATTCTTTCACCCCGCTCTTCATTACTTATGTAACCAGCCCTCAGGGCCTTGAGCGCCCGGTAATGGATCATCCGGACGGCCGGTTCCGATTTATCCAGCACCAGAGCAATCTGGCTGAACTTCAGCTCCCCCGCGTACCTCAGGGAGACAACGTCCCGCTGCTCCGGGGACAGCCGCCACAACATGTCTTTCAGCTGCCGCACCTCTTCATTGCGCAGCAGTTCCTCTTCAGGGCCTGACGGCGCGGCTCCGAGGTGCGCCATTTCTTCCTCCGAAAAAACTCTCTCCCGGCGTCCCCGCAGGTAGTCGACGTAAGCGTTGTGGGCGATGCGAAACAGCCACACCGCAAAGGGGGCGTCACCCCGGTACTTGTGGAAGTTCTCCAGCGCCTTCAAGAATACCGCCGCTGTAAGGTCGTCGGCATCCCAGGAGTTGTTTAACCGGTAGCGCAGGTAGCGGTTCACGGCGTCAAAATACCGGTCGTAAAGCTCCGCAAAAGACGCTCCAGCGCTGTGTTTCTTCCCGATTTCCGCTTTCACCCCAAAACACTCCCCCGGAAACCACCCGTGGAATCCCGGCGTCACATTCACGGACTGTGAAAACCTGGAACGACCGGGCCAACTTTCTGACTTATCATCTACCTTTTAGACGAACCAGGCATGTGAAATGTAACGGGAAACAAAAGAATATTTACAGACTGTAGACAAAGTCCATGGGTGTTGAACCTGCCTGTCTCCTCTGCTCCGCGCCAAGTGAACCTACGGCTCGCTTCGGTTGAAATTGGACCACCTTCAACTCACATTCTGTTGCAATTTCGCATCCTCAGCATCGCCTGGTTCACTGGCGGCGCTCCGTAAAGGAGCAATTGGTTTCAACACCCATGGATTTTAAAATAATATAGACTTATCGGCAGTCTGAGAATATTTATTAACGCGTTTTCTCCTTCCCCGGGGAAGGGAAAGTGGTTCACTATTACTTTACCATAACTAGATCGGATTTACTTAAGTGGATATTTGAACTTGACTAAAAAACTAGTTATAGTTTACAATATACATAAATATTTAAGTATTTAAATATATAAGATTAGATGGTACTATGATCAACATTTTTAAGACACTGGGAGACTCGCACAGGCAAAACATATTAAAATTTTTGGCCCGTCAGGAAATGGGAGCCTGTGAGATTATCCAGGCCATCGGCCTGTCGCAGCCGGCTATTGCACACCATTTAAAAATCTTAAAACAGGCAGGGCTGATATATAGTGAAAAGGAGGGGAAAATTGTATTCTACACCTTAAATAAAGATGGTTGTAAGGCATTTTTGGAGCAGATGAATTGTTTTTTTGATGAGCTTTCTTGCTTTTCCTGTTCCCAGCCGAAACCATCACCGCTCAGGCAAAACCCTAATCTCTGCACAGAAATGGGTTTCGATCCTGAAGTTTGCGAAAAAGCTATTCATGAAGAAAAAATCATTATAAAGAGAAAGAGGTAAATAGAAACATGTCCGAAAAAGCCTCGGCAGGGCTGTCCTTACTTGACCGCTATCTAACTGTATGGATCTTTCTGGCTATGTTTTTTGGTGTGGGACTGGGCTATGTTGTTCCAGAAGTGGCGAACCTTCTAAGAAAATTCCAGGTTGGGACCACTTCGATTCCCATCGCCATCGGCCTGATCGTGATGATGTACCCGCCTCTGGCTAAGGTAAAGTACGAGGAAATCGGCAAGGTGTTTAAAAACGTCAAGGTTCTAGGACTCTCTTTGTTGCAGAACTGGATTATCGGACCGGTGTTGATGTTCTTTTTGGCTATCATCTTTTTGCAAAACTACCCGGAATATATGGTGGGCATAATTATCATCGGTCTAGCCCGGTGCATTGCCATGGTTATCGTCTGGAACTCTTTAGCCAAAGGGGATTCAGAGTACGCGGCTGCTCTGGTGGCCTTAAACTCAATTTTCCAGGTGCTTTTCTTTTCAGTTTACGCGTACTTTTTTGTCACTCTCTTGCCCCAGTGGCTGGGGATCAAGTCAATGGCCATCCATATTTCCATGGCGGAAGTGGCTAAAAGCGTGGCGATTTACCTCGGCATTCCCTTCCTTTTTCCTCAGCAAATCTTCCGGAGTCAATTACGGCCAGGCCACGACGCTTGCTTTCACGGCCGCAAGCAATAACTTTGAACTGGCTATCGCGGTGGCCGTGGCGGTATTCGGCATTGATTCGGGCCAAGCTTTTGCCGCGGTTATCGGCCCACTCATTGAAGTGCCGGTAATGATCGGGCTGGTTAACATTGCCCTTGGGATCAAGCGTAAATATTTTACACATGAAATGCAAGGGGCTAAGGTAACAAATTGACTGGAGGGCTGACCTTGTTTATTGATAGAGTAACTCGGGGGGAAATGTTTTCTATACTTGTATGGAATCAAAGGAGGACGGTTAAGTGAGCCAGGATATGATGGAAGCAACTCATGACAAGTTTGTGTTCAAAGTTAAGAAGGGGTATCTTTACCATCCGGATGAGTGCTGGACAAAAGAAGATGGAGGGCTTGTCACTGTCGGTATAACTGACTTTTTGCAAAAAACGACTGGTGACGTGGCATTTTTGGAACTGCCGGAAGTAGGGACGGAAATATTCCAAGGCGGGAAAGCCGGCGTTATTGAAACAATTAAGGCAACTGTCAATCTTATCTCACCTGTTAGCGGGGTAGTCAAGGAATTAAACGGTGCTTTAGAAGAAGACCCGCAGATCATCAATACCGATCCTTACGGAGCGGGATGGCTGTTCAAGCTTGCATCAAGCAACTGGGAAGCAGAGAAAAACGCCCTGATGAAAGCAGAAGAGTATTTCCCGTTAATGGAAGAAAAGATTAAAAAGGAATTGGGAAAATAAACTATTATCTTGGTGGGATGCATCATGGGCAAAAAAACCTCTGATGATGTATCCCGGGGGGGAATGTTTTCTATACTAGGGTACTTAAATCCACAATCATGGAAATATTATGGAAAACAAAGGAGGACCGTTAAGTGAGCCAGGATATCATGGAAGCAAAATACGGCGATTTTGTGTTCAAAGTTAAGAAGGGGTACCTGTACCATTCGGGTGAGTGCTGGGTAAGAGAAGATGGGGGACTGCTCACTGTTGGTATAACTGACTTTTTGCAAAAAACGGCTGGTGATGTTCTAGAATTGGAACTGCCGGTATTGGGGGCAGAATTAGCTCAAGGCGGCGATGCCGGCACTATTGAAACCAAACCTGATAAAATCTTTGCTACCGCGCCTAAGCTTGTGATCACTCTTATCTCACCCGTAAGCGGGATCATCAAGGAAGTAAACAGTGACTTGGAAGATAATACCGTTCCCATCAACGCCGATCCTTACGGAGCGGGGTGGCTGTTCAAAATTGTACCATCCAACTGGGAAGCAGAGAAAACAACCCTGATGACTGCAGAAGAGTACTTCCCCGTCATGGAAGAAAAGATTGTAAGAGAAATGAAAAAATAAGGTGTGATCTGGGAGGGATGATTATGGGCAAAAAAATCGTTGTCCTGCCATGCAGCGGTATCGGCAAGGCCTTCGGCGAGGTTGGGCGCCAGGCTGTGTACTCCCTTGCCGAAGAGCTGAGGCCGGAAGATGTCACCACAACCTGCCTGGCCCGCCTGATGATTGACGACCCTGAGGCCAAAGCACTGGTAAAAGATAATATTGTTATTACCGTAGACGGGTGTGCGCTGAGCTGTGCGCAAAAAAGCGTGGAATCCACAGGCAGGCAGGTTGACAGCGCCATGCGGGTAATCGATATCTTTAAGAAGCACAAGGACCTGAAGCCGCAGGGTGTCCTCGAACTGGGCGAGTCCGGCTTCAAGCTGGCGGAGATCCTGGCGGAGAATCTGAACGAAGAAGTAGATTGCATAATGAAAAAAGGGTAACAAGCATGACCGGTAATGGTGGTTACAACCTTAGGCTACGCAAACGAAACCTAAAACAAAGAAGGGGTTGAGGAAATATGTTGGTGGAGATTAAGAAGCCCAAAAAAGTGGGCATCATACCCTGTAATGGTGAGGAGATCTGTGAAGGGACCCTTACCCGCTTTGCCAGCAGAAAAGTACTGGATGAACTTCGCCCCCACGAAACCGTTACCATCTGCCTGCCGCTTTTTATCGCCGGCGGGCAAGAAGAGCGGGGTTTTGCCAAAAACTTCCCTACCATTACCGTTGACGGTTGCAGCAAGCGCTGCAGCCAGATTAGCACCGAGAAACTGAGCAGCCGCCCTTACCACTCCATCGTCGTTTCCGAATTGCTCAGAGAGCACAATATTAAGCCGCCCCCGTCCAGACGGACGATTACCGAAAAAGACCAGGCCGCTGTTGACCTGATAGCCGGGGAAATTGCCAATAAGGTTGATGAAATTTTAGGAAACAACCAGGGAGGATAATATGCCTGCTTATATGAATAAAGTGGTTTGGACAGGCGAACACACCGGCTATACTTACTGCGAGAACGGTACTGAGATGAATTTTTCCGCCCCACCTGCCCTACACGGTCACTCAAACATGATGACGCCCGAAGATGCCTACATGATGGCGATAAACACCTGTATCCACATGATGGTGCTTTGGGCAGCGGAACGTTTTAAGCTGGATCTGGTTTCTTTTGAGTGCACCGCCCGGGGCGAGGTAGAGGAGCATATCGATAGAACATCCTGGTTTAATAAGGTCGTGCTATATCCCAAAATAAAGGTGCGGGGCAGCTCAGTGAGCACAGTGCAAAGGGTGCTGCAAATGGCCAGGAAATACTCCACCATTGCGGAGTCAGTAAAAAGCGAGATCACTATGGAGCCGGAGATCGAAATAATCGAATAACAGGAGATCGTTCAATGTCTAATAAAACATTTGACATAGCCTTCCTGGGTGGCGGGCCGGCGGGTTACCAGGGGGCGATCCGTGCCGCTCAGCTTGGATTGCGGGTCGCAGTAGTTGAATCCAGCCACTTGGGCGGGGTATGTTTAAACCGGGGCTGCATCCCCACCAAGACCATCAAGGCCTCTATAGACCTGCTTTACCGGGCTAGACGGGCTAAAGAATATGGCCTGGAGATCGGTTTTGTCCGTCCGGATATCGGTTCGATCATTAGCCGCAAAGAAAAAGTGGTCGGCCTCTTGCGGGGCGGTGTGAAACAGCTCTTACGCGGCAACGGGGTGACCCTGTACGAGGGACGCGGCCGGTTGGTTTCTCCAGTGGAGCTGGCTGTAGAAAATGAAGGTGGCACGAACCTTCTGAAAACAAATAAAGTGGTTGTGGCGACTGGCTCCCACCAGCTTCTGCGCGGTCCTTTCGCCGGTAACAAGCAAGGGGTGCTGACGACTGATGACATTTTGAATATCGGCTCTGTGCCAAAGTCACTCCTGATTGTGGGAGCCGGCGCTGTCGGTGTGGAAATGGCCTCGATTATGGTCGAATTGGGCAGTTCTGTTACTCTGCTGGAAATGGCTGACCGCATCTTACCCGGGGAGGACAGCGAAATGACTGCCCACCTCACCAGAATGCTGAAGCGCCAAAAGATAAAAATCATTACCAGCGTAACGGTAACCGAAGTGGAGCCGGGTGCTGAGGTCAGGTTGACTCTGTCCGACAGCCGCGTTATTGAGGGCGAGGCAGTTCTCGTGGCGGCGGGGCGGGTGCCAAACATTGAAGCAATCGGCTTGGCTGAAGCAGGACTTGGCCGGGGAGACGGCCCAATTGCTGTAAACGAGCGGATGGAAACTACCGTCCCAGGCATTTACGCGGCAGGTGACGTTACGGGCGGGTGGCTGCTCGCTCACGTAGCCTTTGCAGAAGGAATTGTAGCGGCGGAAAACGCTGCCGGCCTCGAAAGCCAAATCGACTAGCGGGTAATCCCGCGGTGCGTTTTCAGCATCCCGGAATTCGGCACGGTCGGCCTTTCAGAAGAAAAAGCAAAAGAACAATTTCCCGCCACATCCTTTACCTTCCCGCTGAGATCTTTGGGTATGGCCCAGGCTTTGGGCGAATGGGAGGGCCTGGTTAAGCTGGTTGTACACAAAAAGACAGGGGAAATCCTCGGCGGCCACGTTATTAGTCCCCACGCCGGCGACCTAGTTGCTGAAATAGCGCTGGCCATGCGGCACAGAATCCCGGCCAAGGGAATTGTGGAAACCATTCACATTCATCCCACCCTGTCGGAAGCCGTACTGGAGACAGCACAGGCCGCTTGCGGGCAGGCCATTCACATCATGCCCGCCAGATATGCAATGTCGCCATGATTTGCTGTAGACCCACCACGTGAACGCAAGATAACTGTAGTGGAAGATGCAATTATAAAGCAGATATCCTTAAATCTGGTATAATTCTGTATTTGTCTTATGCTTGAGACCGTAATTCTATTAAAGAAGGTATTATTAATGGAAGAAACATTGTTAACAGTACCACAATGGCTGATTGATAAAATCAGCCTAGCCAAGCAAAAAAATGACCCTTTAATGCATCGTTTCATTAATGACAACCTGGCCAGGTACAGATTAAATACAGTTTGCCGAAGTGCAAGGTGCCCTAACAGGGGTAGTTGTTACTCACAAGGCACTGCCACCTTCATGATCCTCGGCAACGTATGTACGAGAAACTGCGCCTTCTGTGCCATCGGTCACGGCAAGCCGGGTGAAGTCGACCAAGAAGAGCCGGCGCGTCTAAAAGAAGCGGTCAAAGTTCTTGGATTGAAGCATGTCGTAGTTACTTCCGTAACCAGGGACGACCTGTCCGACGGGGGGGCAAAAATTTTTGCCAAAGTAATTGAAGAACTACACACTCTGCCGTCCCCTCCCGCAGTCGAAGTACTGACTCCTGATTTTTGGGGGGCCCTTTCTTCCCTGGAGACTGTCCTTGAAGCTAATCCTGAAGTTTTTTCCCACAATATAGAAACCATACCCCGGCTTTACCCAGCTGTACGCCATGGGGCCTCTTACCGCCGGTCTCTTGGCCTGCTGGCAGAAGCAGTGCAAAGAGCCCGGGCGGGAACACTGGTAAAGACCGGATTCATGCTAGGGCTGGGTGAGGAAAAACAGGAAGTTACAGACTTGATTCGGGAGTTGGGGAACGCCGGTGTGACCATGCTAACCATCGGCCAGTACCTGGCACCGTCATTGCAACACTATCCCGTCAGGCGCTACGTTACAGAAGAGGAATTTGAAGAATGGGCTACTTTAGCAAGAAAAATAGGCTTTAAGAGCGTGAGCGCGGGGGCTCTGGTACGTAGTTCATACCGCGCCGGCGATTGCTACCGGGAGGTGCTGAACAGTGGCGCAACACTGGCGTTTGATTGAGAGTGGCCCAGGCGAACCGGCATGGAACATGGCTGTCGATGAGGCTCTGGTAATCCGTCACTCCCGGGGTGAAAGCCCGCCAGTTCTGAGATTATATACCTGGAACCCGCCTGCCTTATCGTTGGGTTACTTTCAAAAAATGACCGGTATCCGCTCTGACCTTTTAGACAGGCTGGGCATAGTACCAGTAAGGCGGTCAACAGGAGGCCGGGCGGTGCTGCATTCCGGCGACCTGACCTACAGTATAGTCGTCTCTCCAGGTCAGGACATACCACTGGGACTGGCAGATTCCTATCGCTATCTATGTAAAGGTCTCCTCGCCACTTTTGCCTCGTTAGGTATAGAAACCAGGTTGGGATCTGAAAGGCTCAGGAAACCCTTCCCTGCTTCTTGCTTTGCAGTGGCTACGCCGGTTGATATTACCTGGCGCGGCAGGAAATTTGTCGGCAGTGCCCAGAAGCGTTTTGGTTCGACAATACTGCAACATGGGTCCATCCTTATTCGTTCTCAGACAAAAATTCTTTCCGAAATCTTTTCCGGCGAAGAAGAAGTTAAGCTACAAGCTTTATTGGAAAAGGTCACTTGTCTGGAGGAAATACTAGAACGCCGGATAGAACTGGATGAGATTTCAGAAGCTCTGGCCGACGGCTTTAAAAAAGCATTAAATATTGAATTTTACCCTGACAAACTGAACAGCGAAGAAGAAATGTTGGCTACCAGCCTGGCAGGCAAGTACGCAAAGCTAGTTTAAAAATGGTGAAGAACAATAGATAAACAAATGTTTATCTAAGTATTAAGAATAATCAAGTTATTAAAACCGGTTAACCGGTTAAAAGATGCATCCAGATTTTGTTTTTATTTGTTTAATATTAATTTTAATATCAATATATTGATCCTGGAGGTTGATTTAACTATGAAAGAAGTTAGTGTAACCATATTCGGAACTAATGAGCCTGTGACTTCAAGTAGTTGCTGAGGCCTATCCCCGGAGGCCGCATGTTGCGGTCCTGCAAAGACAATGCAAGAAGAAGCTGAAGAGATAAAAGAATTTCTTGTGAAAAATTTTGGTAAAGCTATCCAATTTACATACGTAGATGTACAAAGTAATGAGATGAAGAATTACCCAAATATTACAGCGATCTTGAATAGAGTAAACCTTCCCTTGACTGTGATTAACGGCGAGCCCCGGTTTCATGGTGGTTTTTCAAAAGCTATGATCTCTGAAGTAGTGAGCGAACTTGTAAATTTATAAAGGATGGCGAGACAAGTGGAAAAGGAAGCAAAAGACATTGTAACCGCTTTAGATGGCAAAATAGCGGAGGTAAAACGAGCAGCAACAGTGATTGTGAATGCTGTGAGTCAAGCCTCGTAGATATGGCCACGGTCATGGATGTTTACAACGTGGGTGGAGCTGAATGCGTTGAAGATATACGGGTTATGCTGGAAAGCGCAGGTTTTAAAGACATTAAACTAGAGCCGAAAGCTAACAGCAGAGAAATTATAAAAAAAATAGATACCCAGCAAGCATATTGAAGATTATGTCGCTTCTTTTATTATAGAAGCAAAGAAGTAAGGGAATTAATCCGACCAAAGCGGTACAAGCACGCACATAACGAAAAAAGCTGGCATTGGAATAGGGCATATATTCATAGTATTAATCAATTATTCAGATAACGATTAATATTGGTTTATTTTTCCGCATGTTTAGGGTTATACCAATTATCCAGTTATATATAGTGAGACAGCGTTGCCTAAGCAACTTGTTATAACTGTGGCCGGCAGAACTCAAGGTATTTAAAGTGATCTAGTAGGGGAGTACAATTATGAGTAAAATAGAAACAGCTTTATCACTTTTTGAGAATGGGTTTCTATGTTCTCAGGCTGTCCTTGCTGCATTTGCTCCAGAACTGGGCATGGAGGAAGAAACAGCAATAAAGGTTGCTGGTGTTTTTGGGGGTGGAGTAGCTAATAGAGGTGGCACATGCGGTGCTGTTAATGGTGCCTTTATGGTAATAGGGTTAAAATATGCAGATACTGACGTAAAAAATTATAAGGCTCAAAAAAAGGCTTATACCATTGCGCGGGAATTTATTAAGAATTTTGAAACACTAAACGGATCTACTATTTGCAAGGATTTACTAAACTGTGACATTAGTACTTCTGAAGGGTTTAAGTATGCTATAGAAAAGAAACTTTATACCACCGTGTGCCCGAAATTTGTAAAGGATTCTATTGAAATTTTGGAACAATTACTTAAATAACTAACCTAAGAAGTTTTGTGACGTGGCGATGCAGCAGGTTCCGCTTTAGCGGCCATTACCAAGCAACCTGCTTCAGCAGGTTGTGGTTGAGTTACCGTTAATATAATATTTTAGCTGTTAACTAAACTTTAGGGGGCAGAGGTGATATCTGCCCCCTACATTTTTCTTCCTAGGTAATAGCATTCTTATTTGGAATTGTTATTGTCATCTTCAATGGGTTCAATCTTAAAATCACAGCAGCCTTTTTTATTCTTATCTTCATTGTCCACCTGGACAATTTTCATATCACATCACGATGACTTCTGCTTTTTGAAAAGGTCAAAAAACCCTTTCTTTCCACCTTTTTCTTTACTCATTTCCAAACCTCCTAAGCATTAGCATCATAACGTTATTATTTGAATTTATCTATATACTTTTTATATTCCACAAGCAGGGCTCTCTTGTATTCTATTTCAGCACTCTCAGGGATGTAATTTCTTCTCCCCACTATTTCCAACAGTTTTTCAGCAGCTTTCTCACCAGTTAATTCGAGGCTCTGAACATCCAGAAAAGCCTGTTCTACGCCGACCAGCCCCAGCATTTCGCCACCAACATTCAGCTTATAGATCTTTGGTGCATCAGGATCACAACAGCCGTTCATAAATACCTTACCCCCCTTCGTTTTGTAGTATCAATTGGTAAGATTGAATAATTTATCAGGCGGATGGCCACATTTACAATGGTCCCCGCGTTTTGCGGAAATTAATCGGAAGCCTGACACTATAATTTCATTGCAGGTGCATTGGTCATTTAGATAATCATATTAAAAACCAGTCCTGTTACTACAGCCATAACAAATACAATTACTATAAATGCAATAATGATATTTTTCTTAAATATGCTGGCAAACATAGTCAACTCGGGGATAGCAATCCCTGCTCCACTGATAATCAATGCCATAACGGCACCAATACTTGCTCCCTTTTCCAATAATGCAAGCCCGATTGGGATAGCAGACTCAACGCGGATATACAATGGCATGCCGATTAATGCTACAGCTACTACAGCCAGCGGATTGTCGCGTCCGGCAACTCTTGCCAGAAGATCTTCAGGCAGGTATCCGTAAATAGCAGCCCCAATTCCTACACCAATGATCATATAGAGGAATACTTCCTGGAAGTCTCCCCATGCTTTCCAAAAGGATGCGATCAGTCTGTTTTTAAAATCTGTCGGTACTTCTTTATTTTGTTCCGTGCCCCCGACAATACGGACATTTTTAACCTGGCTTGCCCCTCCCATTTTGTCGAGGAGTATTCCTAAAATAACTGCAGCTATTGACGTCAAAATTAAGAAGGTAATAGCAACCTTCCAGCCCATAAACGCTCCAAGCATGATAAATACCAGAGGGTCCATCAACGGTGAGGCAATTATAAATGAAATAACGGTGCCAAAGGGAACTCCGGCCTGCAAAAAACCAACGGTCATCGGAACAGTAGAGCATGCACAAAAAGGAGTAATAGCTCCGAAAATTACCCCTATGATGTTACCCCATATACCTCTACCTTCCATCCAGTTTTTCAGTTTATCCTGATCGATATATGAGAAAACTAATGCCACAAGTGTACTAATCCCAATAAACAGCACTACAAGTTCTGTCATTATAACAAAAAAATACTTGACTGTTTCAATAAAAGTGTTCATTTAAGATTTCTCCCCTAAATGATTTCTTCAGCATTAATTTTGGATGCTTTTTTTATGGCCTCAAGAATGTAATTTGCCACTTCTCCTCAGGCCTGAGGTGCTACTTGATAAGCCCGTTCTCCCGCTTTAGTCAGGGTATAAACGCGGCCGGAAACTACCTGTGGCGTCAATTTAACCAGCTTAACGTCCGTGAATTCTTTTAATACCGGGTAAAGGCTTCCTTCAGTCGGCGCGCAGCAACCATTGGTAAGGCTGGCTACCTGTTTGGTGATTTCATAGCCGTGCAGCGGATGCGGGTGCAGCAAATGTAAGATAAAGAACCGGGAGAGACTCATTTTAATTAAGCAGGCCCTGTATTCTTGAGGTTCGTATTTTATAGTGATCACTTCCTCACTTCCTATGGATTGCTGACTAATGCATATGCCTTAAATGTATTATGGTAATATATATTTTATTTGTCAAGAGGAAATATATGTAACCTTAATTCTTGCTTAAGCATTATATATAAAAAATAAAAGGAGTGAATCTATAATGGCAATTGGAACTGGAGCAGTTGCTGAGGGCGTATCCTTTGGTAATTCAGCGTTTATCATCTTTTTGATTTTAATTCTACTGATCTTTGGTATGGGATTTTCATAGGTGGCGGAATTATTTAAATTACAACATCTGTAACAAAAAAATCAGTATATTAAACGGCTTATAAAGTAAAATCACCGGTACAAAAAACGGAAGTTTTACTTTATAAAGAATGGGGTTTAAATCTAAGTAAGATTAAAATTATCTGAGAATATTATAAAAAGGCAATTTCTTTGGGGTTTCCCGGTATGGGGGTGCCTGTGGGGTAGTTGTTGGTAGTATTATGACTGTGGCTGAGGAAACCGCAAAAATAATATTGCCAAAGCTTACTTAATAATTCTTCTTGTCCGCTTACACCCTTGCCCCGGTTGAAAACAAAGCATCGTTTTTGATCACCTCAGGGAAACCGATCTTTACGCGGCCGATTTGAACAATATCGCCAGGTGGATGGCCATTAAAAAGCCCGGCGGTAACAAATACTCCAAAGGTCTCGTTTACTGTGGCAATAGCATTATTCGGCATCCGCAGCCGGTGGATCTTTACGGCATTAAAACCGCTGGTGGCGTTCGCGGTGATGATCACGTTTAAGGTGATGAAATGCTCTGACTGGTCTGGGCATTATTATCATTGGCTATACCTTTAATGCCTTCGGCTATCTTTTCATATAGTTTAAGTACATAAATAATAGAGGTTGATGAAGAAATCCGTATAACCATATTCGGATTAATGCGCCTGTGCCTGCCAGTAGTTGCGGCTGAGGCTCAGCCCTTACGGACGCATGTTGCGGCCCTGCAAAGACAATGCAAGAAGAAAATGATAAAAATTATAGACTGAATGTATACAGGGACAAAGTACATCCAGGATTATATATACCTTCCTTCTAAATAATATATCTAAGGACTTAGGAAATAAAAGTTAGTAATAACTGTTCATTTTTTTGACAAGGTAGTCTTTGTAAACGGAAATTTCACTTGACAGTTCCATATTGCATGTCGCAGTATTCTGATTTTACCTTTTCAAAAAGCCAAAAACCTTTCTATTAATTTTTTTCGGCATTAGCTGCCATATTCTTTATCCGATCAAATTTTTCATAGATCATGGTTACAAGATAAGACCTAAGGTCTTGACAATAAATAAAATTATAACTAAGATATGAGCAATCACTAATATGAGCTGTGACTAATATGAGTTCCAGCTAATATCCTGTTTGATTGGAGGTGATTTATTTGTGGATGAAGTTTTCAAGGATACCAATGATATAGAACATTTATCTAAACTATTCAAAATACTGGGAGATGCCAATCGCCTTCGTATTTTATTTACTATTGGTAAGGATGAACGTTCTGTTTCTGAAATTATCGAAGCTACAAGCCTTTCCCAAACTCTTGTTTCTTTTCATTTAAGAGCTTTACGAGATGCTGGTATTGTACTGGCAGAACGACAAGGTGCGTTTATATATTACCGGTTGGCCAAGGCAGATTTATTAAACATGGTTGGTGAATTTCAAGGGTATGCAAGTAAAGAAACGGTGAGAACTGAGAAAGTGGAATTCCTATGCCCTTGTCCTCCAATGAATAAGAAAATTTTTGAAAGGTAGGAGGAACGTAACAGCTACCTTAATTTCGACAATACTTGACAAAACATGACAAACATAATACCATAAACTTATGGAACTATTAACCATAAGCAAAGCGGCAAAGAAATTAGGCGTACATCCGAACAGC
>Ga0067045_1030897_pt1 | contig 13787 bp, 11 predicted proteins | sample TerdegcTABiofilm_FD_59184 | JGI IMG/M metagenome (GOLD analysis project Ga0067045, IMG submission 59184) | Combined Assembly of (Gp0054472, Gp0054536) Wastewater bioreactor microbial communities from Singapore -Terephthalate degrading...
GCTCCAGCCGATGAGTGCGCTCAGCGCTGTGGCGCAGGAGCGGATGCCCACCCATGCGGCAGAACTGGATCGAGCGCTGGGTGGCGGCATCGTACCCGGTGCAGCGGTGTTGGTGGGAGGCGACCCCGGTATCGGCAAGTCGACCCTGCTGCTGCAGATGGCCGGTCAGGTGGCGGCGCGGGGGCTGACAGTGGCGTACGTCTCGGCCGAGGAGTCTGCGGCGCAGCTCGCGCAGCGAGCGCAGCGCCTCGGAGCGGTGCTGCCGGAGTTGCTGGTCATGGCCGAGACCGATCTGGACGTGATCCTGAACGAGGTGCAGCGAGCGGAGCCATCGCTGGTGGTCGTCGACTCGATCCAGACGATCTACCTGCCCGAATTCGAGAGCGCGCCCGGCAGCGTGACGCAGGTCCGCGAGTGCGCCGCGCGGTTGGTGCGCCTTGCCAAGCAGTCGGGCATCCCGGTGTTCCTGGTCGGGCACGTGACGAAGGACGGCAGCGTGGCCGGGCCGCGCCTGCTCGAGCACCTGGTGGATACGGTGCTCTACCTGGAAGGCGACCGTCACCATCAGTTCCGCTTGGTGCGCGCGTCCAAGAATCGCTTCGGTCCGGCCAACGAGATCGGCGTGTTCGAGATGCGGGACCACGGGCTGGTCGAGGTCAGCCAGCCTTCCGAGCTGCTGCTGGCAGAACGTGCTGCAGGTGTTCCCGGTTCGGCCGTGATCTGCAGCCTGGAGGGCACCCGTCCCCTGCTGGTCGAAATCCAGGCGTTGACCGCCCGCTCTGCGTACGGGTACCCCCAGCGGGTGGCCACCGGAGTCGACGGAAGGCGGCTGTCGATCCTCATCGCCATCCTCGAGAAGCGCGGCGGCTACGACCTGTCTGCCGACGATGTGTTCGTCAACGTGGCCGGTGGGCTGCGCCTGGACGAGCCTGCCGCTGACTTGGGAGTGGCCCTGGCGATTCTGTCGAGCTGCACCAACCGTCCTGTGGACTCGCAGACTGTCGCCATCGGCGAGCTGGGATTGGGTGGCGAGGTGCGGCCCGTCAGCCAGATCGAGCGCCGCGTGCGCGAGGCCCGCCGCCTGGGCTTCGCGCGCTGCTTGCTGGCCAGCGCCAACCTGGAAGGCTGGCGGCGCCCCGAAGGGATGGAGGTCGTCGGCGTGGGCGGGCTGGCGGCTGCCCGCGAGCTGGCGCTGTCCGAACCGAAGGGGCGTCCTGCCGGCTAGTCTGCTGCCGGAGGCGCGCCGATTGGGCGGGCCATCTGCCCGGAGGCGGAGCTGGTCGCCGCCGGGTGCGCCATTCCCCTCCTGAAGTCCGATGTTCGCCTGCGGGCGATGACTGCGAGCCGATCCGGGCCGACGAAGGCCCTGCGGCAGGATCGTCGCCCACAGCAGCGCGCCGGGGCTGTCCTCTCTCCACCACACCGCTGTTACCGATCGTCGCCACCCGGGGTCCCTCGGCACCGGGATCTGCGTTCGCGCCGTTCTGTCTAACTTCTTTTTCGACAATAGGTTGGTGCATCCGTCCGGTACCTGGCACGTGGTTTGAGGAAGGCGCTGCACGGACCCTGGCGAGTGCAGGCACCGAGCGATCCGACGCCGGCCGAGGCCTGTGCAGCCGACTGCCTGGGACGGCTGGGGGCAGGCGGGGCGGTGCACTCAGGATGTGCTTGACACGTGCACTAATGTTCAGTATCTTCGGGAGGTGTCCAAATGTTCATATATAGGATAGACGGTGCCATCTAGAGCGGCACCCGTTGCTGGATCTGGCGATGAGGCGAAGATCCGCGAACGGACAAGACCAGGAGCGATAACCATGGCAGCAGCGAAGGGCAGTGCCGGCGCGGATGGCCGGCAGCGCGATCGCGACAAAGCCGTCAAGGTCGCTGTGGACCAGATCGAACGCCAGTTCGGCAAGGGTGCGATCATGCGCCTCGGGGAATCGTCAGTAGTGCACATCGGCTTCATTCCGACCGGCTCGCTGGCGCTCGACGCGGCGCTGGGGATCGGCGGAATTCCCCGGGGGCGCGTGGTGGAGTTCTTCGGTCCGGAATCTGCAGGCAAGACCATGCTGGCGTTGCACACGATCGCCGAAGCGCAGCGGCGGGGCGGCATCGCCGCTTTCGTCGACGCGGAACATGCCCTCGACGTGTCGTTCGCCAGTCGGCTCGGCGTGGACGTGGAGAATCTGCTCGTGGCGCAGCCCGATTGCGGTGAGGAAGCCCTGGAGATCACCGACACGCTGGTGCGCAGTGGCGCCGTGGACATCGTCGTGGTGGATTCGGTCGCCGCGTTGGTTCCCAGGTCCGAGCTGGAGGGAGAGATGGGCGATTCCTTCGTGGGCTTGCAGGCCCGGCTCATGTCCCAGGCCCTGCGCAAGCTGACGGGTTCGGCCCAGAGGACGGGGACGACCGTGCTGTTCATCAACCAGCTCCGCATGAAGATCGGCGTCATGTTCGGCAATCCGGAGACCACGACCGGCGGACGCGCCCTGTCGTTCTATGCTTCGGTGCGACTGGACATCCGGGGTGTAGCGGCGATCAAGGACGGAGATGAGATGATCGGGCGGCGAACCCGGGTCAAGGTCGTCAAGAACAAGGTGGCGCCGCCTTTCAGGGAGGCCGAGTTCGACGTGATGTTCCGCGGCACCCGAGTGGGCATCTGCCGCGAGGCGGATGTGCTGGATCTGGCGGTGGAGAAAGGGATCGTCGAGAAGAGCGGGACGTGGTTTTCTCTGGAGGGCGAGCGGCTGGGGCAGGGACGAGAGAATGCCTGTGCGTTTCTGCGCGAGCATGCCGAGGTGGCCGGCGAGCTCGAAAGGCGGGTTCGCCAGGCCCTGGAGTTGCCGCCAGACGGGACGGCGAACGATCTGGCCATGCCAACCGGCGAGCCTGCGGGCGAGAAGGCCGAAGCTCCGCTTCCCGTGGCGGCGGTCTGAGGCGTCGTGGCCGTCCCTGGTCTCCGGACAGGCGCCGCGGACAAGCGTCGGTTGTGCCTGCAGGCGACCTCGGTGGCCGGGACCGGGAACCTCCCGCATGGAGATCGTGGCGCTCAGGCTGATGGTGGTCAGGGGACGCATCGGGGCCTGCGGACCGCTGGCTCGCCAGCCCGCGATGGTTGTACGCGAATCGTCGGTCCGGCCAAGACTCTCCAGCGTGCACCCTGGTGGCGGATACGCCTGTTCCGAAGCGGCGATGATCGGGGTACCCCGGGCAGCGCCAGATGCTGGCCCGGGCAGAAGTCCTGGAGATGATCGCCTTAGCCGGGACGACAGGTGCGGATCGACACACGGAGATCATCCACGATGAGCTACTCAGCCCTCGATAGCAGCGGCGCCTCCGCGCCCGTCCTGGCTGCGAGCGACTCGGTGATGGCGCAGATGCGGTCGGCGTTGGCAGCGGCACGCACGTGGGCCCGGCTGGGCGAGCTGTGCGCAGAGGTGGACGAGTTGTTCCAGGCGGGAAGACTCGGCCGGGCGCAGGCAGAAGAGCTGGCACTGCTGGCCGTGGCGCTGACGCGCCGAGGAGGCGGCGGGGATAGCCCGGCGGTCGTGGCGCTGGACGAGGACACCGTCGAGCTGCGGCCGGTGGAGCAGCAGGGCTGCTCGAGCTGCAGAGGCGCCAGGTACTGGTACAACCATGGCGAGAGAGTCTGCGCGGTGTGCCACCCGCACCCGAGCCCCGGTCTGGCGAGCGAACGCAGCGCGGCCTGAACACGAGCCGACGCCCGAGCAGTCGTGCGGCTGTCGGCGGAGCGCCTGTCGCAGGGAAGCCGCAGAGCTCTGGCATCCGGAGGCGGCTGGCACCACAGACAGGATGCGGCGCGCTGCTGCGCCGAGGCGGGTTTGCAGGAGGCGCTGAGAAGCACCGGACTTCGGTCATGCGGCTGGGCAGCCACGCGGCGACGACCCGGCCCCCGGTGAACGGAAACGCGAGAACCGGGCCGGCAGCCCGTCCGTGGGCCGCACGCCCTCCCAGGTGCCGGGGCCTCACCATGCGTCTCGAGGTTGGCCGCGCACGGCCCGAGAGCGGGGCTCACCGTTCCCGGGTGCTCGGTTCAGCCGGGAATCTCCACCACGGCGCGGATGACGCCATCGCGCCGATGGGCGTGTACGGCGAAGGCCTCGGGGGCGCGGCTGAGCGGGAACCGGTGGGTGATCAGCGGCTCCAGTCGCACCCGCCCGGAGTGGGCCATGGCGATCGCGCGGGGATACGTGTGCTTCATGCGGCGGACGAACTTGATCGTGAGGCCTTTGCGGCGCACCGTCGCCGCCGGCAGCACGACGGTGTCGGCGGATGGAATACCGGCAAGGATCAGGCGGCCGCCGATGCGCACGGCTTCAGCCGCTGCTGCGGCAGCCTCCGCAGCGTCGGTTGCCTCCAGAACCACATCCACGCCGCGCCCGTGGGTCCAGAGCGGCACCTGCGCAGGGGTCGATGCTACCGCCGAAGCGCCGAGCTCTGCGGCGGCGGCCAGACGCTCGGATAGAGGGTCCACCACGTAGATCTCCGCAGCTCCGGCTGCCCGGGCCACCTGCAGCATGAGCAGGCCGATGGCGCCGGCGCCCAGCACCAGCACCGTCTCCATGGTGCGCAGTTTGGCCAGATCGACGGCGTGGATGGCTACTCCGAGGGGCTCCAGCAAGGCGCCCCGGGCGGCGTCCAGCCCCGGCGGCAGGGGGAAGAGACAGTTGGAAGGCGCCACGGCGTACTCGGCCAGCGCGCCGTGCTCGTCCGGCGGCGATCCTGCGAAGCGTACGTGCGGGCACAGATTGGGGTGCCCGTGGATGCACCATTCGCACCGACCGCAGGGGCGCGCAGGATCGACCGCCACCAGGGTCCCAGGCTCCAGGCCCGCCGCGTCGAGCTCCCCAGCCACGATCTGTGCGGCGAACTCGTGTCCGAGGATCAGGGGTGCACCGATCTGGGCGCCGCCGATGCCGCCTTCCAGATAGTAGTGGCGGTCGCTGCCACACAGCCCGACTGCCCTGACGGCGAGCAGCACTTCGCCGGGCGCGGGGCGCGGGCGTGGGCCTGAACCAACGCGCACGTCGCCCACACCGTGCAGCCATGCTGCGCGCATCTGCAGGGCCCCGCCCGTGTCCTGGCCGCGAGGCGCTGCCGTTCGCTGGCCTGTCATCTGGCTTGTCCCTATACTCGATCCCGCGCGACTGCCCACGGACCGGCAAGCTACGTATACCCGGGCTCGGCCTCAAGCTCCGGCAGGGCATGTGCTGCGGGTCGAGGCAGCGGCAGCGCGAGTGGCTGGATGGAACGGGGAGGTACGTGCGTGGATCGTCTGCGAGTCATGGTGACCGGCGTGTACGGGTTGATCGCTGGAGAGCTGTACGCGTGGTTGCAGGCGCAGCCCGAGCGGTACGACGTGTGGGGTCTGGCACGCCGGCGAGAACCGTCCGAACGGGCCCCCGACCAGCGCCGTCTGGAGTTCCCCGCCGGGCGCTTCGTCCTGTCCGACTTGCTGGATCTGGAGCCTCTGGTGCAGGCGCTGAGGGGCATCGACGTGGTCGTGCACCTGGCGGCGGATCCGCGCGCAGAGGCCGGGTGGGAGTCGATCCTGCACAGCAACGTGGTCGGTACCCGCAATGTGTACGAAGCGGCCCACCAAGCCGGAGTGCGGCGCGTGGTCTACGCCAGCAGCGTGATGGTCTCCTGGGGATACCAGCGCGAGGAGCCCTACCGGGCGATCGCGGAGTGCCGGTTCGACGCGTCGCCGGCCAGCATCCGGCCAGTGACGCACGAATGGGCCGTGCGGCCCACCTGCCTGTATGCGGCCAGCAAGGTCTGGGGCGAGGCCTTGGGCCGCGTGTACGCGGATGTCTACGAGCTCTCCGTGTTGTGCGTCCGCATCGGCTGGGTGAACGCCGCGGACACCCCCTGGTCGCAGCCCGGCATGGCGCCGATCTGGTGCAGCCGTCGCGACGTGGTCCGATTGCTGGAGCTGGCGGTCAATGCCCCCCGCGAGTTACGCTACGACATCTTCTACGCGGTCTCTGCCAACGACCTGTGTTGGGTGGACATCGACCACGCCCGCCGCGTCTTGGGGTATGTCCCGCTGGATAGCGCTGCCGACCGCAAGCCGGCCGGCCCCAGCCGGTGAGCGGTGCTGCGGTGCATCGAGGAGCGATTGGCACATGAGCGAAGCTGGTACGGAGAACCCGATGGCCGCGCCGGCGCCTGCCAGCCCGGCGCAGCCGAGCCTTCCGGGAGCGGATTCCGGCACATCCAGGTCGACCAGACCTGCGTGGCTCGTGCAGCGGCTGAACTGGTTCCAGGATCTGAAATTCGGCTTGTTCCTGCACTGGGGGATTTACTCCCAGTGGGACTGCTGCGAGTCGTGGCCGCTGGTCGAGGAGGATGCCTGGGCGCGGCCCGAACACATGCGGTGTTGGGCCGAACGTGGCCGGGACTTCGCTCGTTTCTGCCGCGACTACCGGGCGCTGAACACCACGTTCAATCCCACGCACTTCGATCCGGAATCGTGGGCAGATGCGGCTGCCTACGCCGGTATCAAGTACCTAAGCTTCACCAGCAAGCACCATGACGGCTTCTGCCTGTGGGACACGCGCACCACCGACTACCGGGTGACCCACCCGTCCTGTCCCTTACCCGAACCCCCGAGCCGACATCGTCAAGCACGTGTTCGCCGCGTTTCGCGGCCGCGGTCTGGCAGTGAGCTGCTACTTCTCCAAGTCCGACTGGCACTGCCCATACTACTGGATCCCTGACGCTCCGGCGAGGACCCGCAACCCGAACTACGACACGCGGGCGCGGCCGGACCTGTGGGAGCGATTCGTGCAGTACACTCACCGGCAGATCGAAGAGCTGATGACCGGGTACGGCCCGGTCGATGTCCTGTGGCTCGATGGCGGCCAGGTGCGCCCGCCCGACCAGGACATTCGCATGCACGAAATCGCCGCGATGGCTCGGGCGCGGCAACCCGGGCTGCTCATGGCAGACCGGACCGTGGGCGGCGAGTACGAGGACTTTGTCACGCCGGAGCAACAGATTCCCGAGGCCCCTCTGGGCACCGCCTGGGAGTCGTGTCTGACCATGGGCCGGAGCTGGAAGTACATGCCGGACGACGAATACAAGTCGGCTGCGGAGCTGCTCCGGCTGCTGGTGGAGATCGTGGCCAAAGGAGGCAATCTCCTGCTGGGCGTCGGCCCGACGCCGGCCGGTACCCTGCCCGAGGCGGCCGTGGCGCGGTTGCGCGCGATCGGTGACTGGATGGCGGTCAACTCGGAGGCGATCTTCGGCACCAGACCGGTGGCGCCCTACCGGGAGGGCGAGCTGTTCTTCACGCGCAAGGGTGACTGGGCGTACGCCATCCAGTTTGGCTCACAGCCTCCGGAGGAGCTGGTGCTTGCGGGTCTGCAGCCGTGGGCGGACTCGCCCGTGTTTCTCCTCGGTTGGGAGCGGCCGCTGCGCTGGCGCCGAGACGGCGAGCGGGTGCGCGTCACGTTGAGCGCCGAGGCGCGCCGGGCCGCCCTGCCGGCCGGCCCGTGGGTCGTCAAGTTCTCGGGGGCGCTGCCGGACTGAGGCCTCGTCGCTGGCCCGATGGATCGGATCACGGCCGGCAAGCGGCGGGAGGCGCCGGCGGCGCTGTCGCAGTCGCTGTGCCGGCGGCAGGCCACAACGGCACGGGGCCGAAGCTCGGCGGTCGCATGCCGGGCGGCCTGGCGGCGCCGAAGGGCTGTGTATTCGATGCGCGATGAGGAACGAGGATGGCCGAGTCCACGCTCGCGGAATTGCTCGCACGTCATGCAGCGTACTGGGATCCTGGCCAGCGCATTCTGCTGGAGGAAGTGACGCCGTACCGGCCACTGGGCGCGTACGCCGAGGGAGGGGGGCTGCCCCTGGCCGATGGGTCGCGGTCGGTGGAGGGACAGCTCCTCACGCCGGGGCTGATCGATCCGGCGCGCTTCCACGGCGAGGCACCTGTGCAGTGCGAGGCGGTGCGGGGCGACTTGCTGACGGGCGTGGCGCCGCCGCATCTGTGCTGGACCGAGGCCGTGCTGGGCTGTCCGGTGCGCATCGGGCGCGGCGGCCCGTGGGCGGAACCGTTCGGTCAGGATTGGCGGAATCCCGGCAGCCTCCGCGCCCAGGCAGGTTGGCTGGACAGGCTGGAGCAGTTCACGCGCTTGCTGGCCGAGCGCGCCGGGGGGCGCTGTGCGGTGCTCCAGCCGCTCATGCGCGGACCCGTGGACATGATGGCGTCGGCCATGGGACACGAAGAGGCCTGCGTGGCACTCTTGCAGGATCCGCCAGCAGCCGGTGCCTTCCTGGCGCGCTGCGCGGAGCTGTTCGTCGAGACAGCGCAGCGCTGCCTGCAGCACGTTCCGCGCTTTGCGGGTGGGTACGTGTCCGCGTACGGTATCTGGGCGCCCGGCACCGTCGTGCGCACCCAGGTCGACAATGCGACCTTGCTCTCGCCTGCGGTCTACCGAGAGCGCGTGCTGCCGCACGACCGAGCCGTCATGCGGCAGTTCGAGTTTCCGCTCGTGCACCTGCACTCGGGCTGCCTGCACGTGGCCGACGCCCTGCTCGAGGTGCCCGAGCTGCGCGCGATCCAGGTCTCCATCGACCATCCTGGGGGACCACTGGCAGCGGCGATCATGCCGATCCTGGAGCGCATCGTTGGCCGCAAGCCGCTCATCGTCACGGGACCGGTGAGTGTCGCCGAGCTGGACGGCTTGCGCCAGCTAGCGGAGCACGGCAGCCTGTGTCTGGAAGTGCAGGTCTACGCGGAGGGCCAGGCCCCGTGACCCGTGCGGATGCCGCAGTGCCAGCCGGTTCCGAGGGCGCAACCCCGCGAAGACAGACGCTGCGGCGCGGCCGGTCAGACGCTACCTGAGTCTGCCAGCAGCCAAAGCTGGGTGCACGGCAAAGCGGGCTCCGGTGGGCCAGCCGCATCCGCGCCTCGCGCATCTCCAGAGCGCCGGCCTTTCGGGGACATCGCCCCGCGCGGTGGCTGGCTGCCGGAGCCAGCGGGGCCGAGCGGCTCAGGCCGAATCGCGCCAGTAGGTCATCAGCTCGGCGAAGGCCCGGAACATGACGCCCGTCATGGCCGGGTCGATGGCCAGGGCCTCCGGATCGCCGTAGTTGAAGACGATGAATCCCCCAGCCGGCACCGACCAGTGCTCGACCAGCATGCGGACTTCGGCGCGCACGCGCTCCGGGTCACCGCTCGGCAGCGTGCTCTGGATGTCGGCGGTGGTGAGGAAGCAGACCTTCCCGGCGAAGCGCGCGCCGATCTCCTCGATGCCGTAGGCCCGCGGCTGCTGCATGTTCAGCACGTCGACGCCGGCGTCGATGAAGTGCGGCACGAGTTCGTTGATGCGGCCGCAGCTATGCAGGATGAAGTGCCAGCCATGGCCGTGCACGGCTTGCACCAGCGTGCGGTACCGCGCCGCGAAGAAACGCTCGAACAGCTCCGGGCTGATGAACGGCCCCGACTGGGTGCCCCAGTCATCGGTCAGGAACAGGCCGTGCACGCTCGTGCCGCAGCGCCGGGCCAGCTCGTCGAACTGCGCGAGTCGGAATTCGAGGATCATGTCGAGCACCTGGCCGATGCGAGCTGGAGCGAGGTACAGATCCTCCAGCGTGGCAGCGAACCCGTGCAGCATGTGCAGCCGCTCGATCAGGTTGAAGTGGGCCGTGACCACGACGTACCGGCTGCCGGCATTCTTCAGGGCCGGTTCGAGCCGCTCGAAGTAGTAAGGGTTGCGCGGGTCCGGCGGGCGGTAGGAGGCTAGGGCCCCCCAGTCAGCCAGCGGGTGCCTGGTGACCTGGCCCATGTTCCGTTTCTCGGTTCGCTGCCAGCCGCAGCCCCAGTCGTCCTCCGCCGGATTGTCGAAGAACCAGCCCCGCTGCGCTCGATCCATCTCCCAGATGTCGCACACGTCGTCCGGCAGGTCGGGGATCTCGTGTTGGAAAAACGGCAGGCGCGGAGGATAGTCGAACTCGATGGCGCGGCGAACGATCTCGTGGCTGTCCATGGCAGACCTCCGGTTGCACGGTGCCTGGCGAAAAGTGCAAATTAGCCGCAGGGTCAGCCATTGACAACGAGACCGCTGCGGGTGGAGCCACAGGCTTTGGTCGCGCGGTCAAGAGTTGCTCTGTGGGGGAGGGGAGAACGATGGCGGTGAAGAAGGTGATCGCGACGGACAAGGCGGCCCTGCCGGTGGGGCCGTACTCGCAGGCCGTCGAGGCGAACGGGATGGTCTTCGTGGCGGGGGAGAAGGGGATCGATCCGGCTACTGGGCGGATCGTCGAGGGCGGGATCGCGGCCGAGACTCGGCAGACTTTGGAGAACATCCGGACGATCCTGGCCGCAGCAGGCCTGACGCTGGATCACGCGGTCCGGTCGGTGGTCTATCTGACGGATATCGGCCAGTTCGCGGCGATGAACGAGGTCTATGCGCAGTACTTCACGAATGCGCCTCCGCCTCGGTCGTGCGTGCAGGTGAGCGCTCTGCCAGCCGGAGCGCACGTGGAGATCGAGATCACGGCGGTCCGCTAGCGCGGGTCAGCGTCCGGCCGACAGGCGGCCGACGGCACATCCGCAGGCGGGAGCGGTCCGAGGGGGCTTGCCCGGGCTGCATTGTCGGGCGCTGGCAAGGAGGGGGCCATGTCGTTGGCAGCGGCCACGCGGCGGGAGTTTCTCAGACGGGCGGGCCAGTGGGGAGCGTTGGCGATGGCGGGCACCTGCCTGCCGGCCAGTCTGCTGGACCTGGTGCGGCCGAGGCCTGCCCAAGGCGCGATCGCTCTCGAGCGGCTGCTGGCCGAGGCCCCGGTCGCGCGGCACTGGGTCTTTTCGGATGACGCCCAGGTCCGCTGCTCCGCTTGCCACGTGCAGGCCGTGCCTGGAGGCGAGTCGGCGGGAACGGGGTACCGGCACAAGGTCCGCGTGCTGCAATGCCGGCTCTGCCCGCATCGGTGCGTGCTGGCAGAGGGCGAACGGGGACGCTGCCGCGTGCGCGTGCATGCAGGCGGACAGCTGCGCACCTTGGTGTATGGACGGCCGCTGAGCGAACACGTCGATCCGATCGAAAAGAAGCCCTTCTACCACTTTCTCCCGGGTGCGCTGGCGTACTCGCTGGGCACCGCCGGCTGTCCGCTGCGGTGCCAGTTCTGCCAGAATTGGCAGATCTCGCAGGCCCAGCCCGAGGAGTACGACATGGCCTTCTGCGGCCCGGAGGAACTGGCCGGACGGGTGGGGGCAGCGTACGCGGGGACCGTTCCGGTGGTTGTGTTCACCTACAACGAACCTACCGTGTTCTTCGAGTACGCGATGGACATCGCCCGCCGCGTGCGGGCGCAGGGCCGGCGCAGCGTCATCGTGTCGTGCGGGTACGTGAATCCCGAACCGCTGGCCGAGATGCTCGCGGTGCTCGATGCCGTCAAGATCGACCTCAAGGGCTTCGACCCGGAGTTCTACCGGTCGGTCTGCGGCGGGGAGCTGGAGCCTGTGCTGCGGGCCATCCAGCAGGTGGCCCGCGCCGGGCGCCACCTGGAGCTGGTGAACCTGGTGGTGCCGACCCTGAATGACTCGGACGAGTCGCTGACCGCGCTGGCGCACTGGGTCGCCAACGAGCTGGGGGCCGACGTGCCGGTGCATTTCACCCGTTTCCATCCCGATTACCGTCTGCGCCACCTGCCGCCCACGCCGGTCGCCACCCTCGAACGTGCCCGCGCCATCGCCCAGGATCAGGGCATCCACTATGCGTACGTCGGCAACGTGCCGGGACACGAAGGCAACCACACGTACTGCCCGACGTGCCAGGAGCTGTGCATCGAGCGCAGGGGATTCTTCGTGGCCCAGATGCGTCTCCGGGAGGGGCGCTGCCCTCGCTGCGGGACGCAGATCCCTGGCGTATGGACGTGAGCACAGACCGGGAGCTCTTGCCATGCTCAAGACAGCGGTTCGGGTCCTCGTGCCGGCCCTCATCGTGGCGGCAGCCGTGGGCGAAGCCGGTTGTTCGCCGGAGGCCGACAACCCTGGTGTGCGGGCGCCGGTGGTGGCCGACCGGTTCTATCCCGGCACGGCCGCCCAACTGCGGGGCGCCGTGGCATCGTTCCTCGAGGCGGCGGTACCGCCGCTGGGACCGCGGCCCATCGCGCTGATCGCGCCCCATGCCGGGTACGTGTACTCGGGCCAGATCGCCGCCGATGCGTACCGTCAGGCACAGCAGCACGAGTACGACGTGGTCGTCATCCTGGGTACCTGCCACACGGTGGCTGGTTTCACCGGCATGTCCGTGCACCTGGGGGAGGGCTTCCAGACTCCGCTGGGCGTGATGGCTACGGACGGGGTGATCGCCAAGGCTCTGGTGGGGGCTGACGCGGCCATCACCTTCAACCCCGAGGTGCACGCGCGCGAGCACTCTGTCGAGGTGCAGGTGCCCTTTGCCCAGGTGCTGCTGCCGAATGCCAAGATGGTCGGCGCGGTCGTGGGGGAGGTGGATGTTGGCACTGCGGAACGCCTCGGGAGGGTGCTGGCGACGGTCTTGCGCCACCGGCGGCCGCTCATCGTGGCCTCGACGGATCTGTCCCACTATCCCGAGGGTGGCGACGCCCGCCAGGTGGATTTGGCCGTGCTCGCGGCGATGGCCAGCATGCGCCCGGAAGCGGTGCTCGGCGCGATCGCCAGCCAGATGCGCCGCGGGGTGCCTGGTCTGTCGACCTGCGCCTGCGGCGAGAATGCGGTCCTGGTCGCCATGAGCGCGGCGCGGGCGTTGGGCGCGGCGCAGGGCGTGGTGATCAGCTATGCACACTCGGGCAACACCGTGTTCGGTGAGCCGGGCCGAGTCGTGGGATACGGAGCCGTGGCGTTCATCGAGCCAGGAGCGGCCGGGACGCTGCCGCCCCCGGGCACCCCTGTGCTGGACGCCAGCGACGTACCCGCCGGACCGCAGCCTGGCGGTGCCTTGGCTGCGGCAGACCGCGAGTACCTGCTCGAGTTGGCGCGGCGGACCGTGACCCAGTACCTGCGAACTGGGACCGTGCCGCTGCCGCGGGCCCAGTCTGCGGCGCTGCGCCGGCCTCGCGGCGTGTTCGTCACCTTCCACAAGCGCGGGGATCTGCGCGGCTGCATCGGGCACATGGCGGAGGACACGCCCCTGCAACTGGCTACGGCGCGGATGGCCTTGGAGGCAGCGCTGCACGATCCGCGCTTCCGGCCGATGTCCGCGGCCGAGCTGCCCGAAGCCGACGTGGAGATTTCGGTGCTGACCCCGTTCTCGCCGATCCGAGGTCCGGAGCAGTTCGTCGTCGGACGAGATGGCATCGTGCTGGACAAGTCCGGGCATCGCGCCGTGTACCTGCCGCAGGTGGCGCCGGAGCAGGGGTGGAGCCGAGAGGAGACGCTGGACCATCTGTGCGAGAAGGCGGGCCTGGCGGCGGGTTGCTGGCGTCAAGGCGCGGTGCTGTCCACCTTCCAGGCCGAGGTGTTCGCCGAGGCCTCGCCCCGCTGACGACGAGGACACCGCGTGGGCCTGCTGGCAGGCATCGGAGCGGTGGCCATCCTGGGGCAGATCGTTCTGCTGCGCGAGCTCCTGGTGGCGCTGTACGGCAGCGAGCTGGTCTATCTGCTGGCGTTCGCCACGGTGCTGCTGGCGACGACCCTGGGGACCGTGCTCGGCGGTGCCGTGCGCCGGCCGCCGAGCCGTGATCTGTCGCGTTCCCTTCTCTTGCTGGCGCTGGCTGTTCCGGGCTTGGCGCTGCTATCGCGAGGCCTCCATCCGCTGCTCGGTGGCGTGGCGGGCGGG
>Ga0067045_1030899_pt1 | contig 13785 bp, 13 predicted proteins | sample TerdegcTABiofilm_FD_59184 | JGI IMG/M metagenome (GOLD analysis project Ga0067045, IMG submission 59184) | Combined Assembly of (Gp0054472, Gp0054536) Wastewater bioreactor microbial communities from Singapore -Terephthalate degrading...
TTTTTCGGGAATGTCACTTCTGGGATGCTGCCTCTTGCTATGGCTTCATGGATATCATTCGAATTCTGTGTAGTGAAACCAGCGATTATTTCTGTTGAGGAAAGCGTCCAGGTAATCATAACAAGGGACTCCTGCAGTAGTAGCATGTTTTTGGAAAGCGAATGATGCTTCTATGCCCATTTAGACCGTTCGATTGATCAACTTTGCCATTCCCACAAGTTTTTGTAATGATAGGTAATTGGAGTTATTGGAGTAATTATAGAAACAAAGTTGTAAAATGACAAGGGATTTGCAAGGCGCCCGGCAGGGATATTCTCTTAGGATTGAGGATAGTATCCGGCAGCTCGGGCGCTCTTAGACCGCACAATAGAAAGAAATACTATCAAAATCAGGTTTGCTTTGCTTCTTCTGGTTGCATCCCTGCCATCCAAAGGCCGATTTTGTCAATATTTGCTCGATCGGAATCGGTTTCTCCGATAATGCGACCTTCGAACATGACGAGAATTCGGTCGCTAAGGGCCATGATTTCTTCTAATTCGGTGGAGATTAACAAAATAGCCGCTCCTCGTTCTCGCTGCTGGATAAGTTGTTTATGGATATACTCGGTGGCGCCGATATCGAGACCGCGAGTTGGCTGTACTGCTACAAGGAGACGAGGGTTGCGGTCAATTTCACGTCCTACGATGATCTTCTGTTGGTTTCCGCCGGAAAGATTGGCGGCTGGGGTTTTTACCGAACTGGTGCGAACATCAAACACTTTCACAAGCCTGCGGGCATGTTCAAAAATTGTCTTAATGTTTAAAAAGCCAAACCATTTGAAATAATTATCCCGGTAGCGTTGGAGTAAGAAATTATAAGCCACTGGATCCTCAAGTACCAATCCCATGGCATGGCGGTCTTCAGGAATGTGTCCTACGCCAGCTTTGAGGAACTCCAGCGGAGATTTACCGGTCAAGTCGTTTTTTTCTATCCAAATCCTTCCTGAAGTTGGTTTCATCAGGCCGGTAACACAAAAAGCGAGCTGGCTTTGCCCATTGCCATCAACGCCGGCAACGCCGACAATTTCCCCGGAACACACTTTTAGAGAAATATTTTTCAGAAGAGGACGACCTTTTTCACCAATCAGGGTCAGATCCTCCACTTTCAAGATCGGTTCTCCGCAGGGTGTGTCGTTTTTTTCCTGGTTGAAACTGACTTCACGGCCAACCATCATACGAGCCAGACTGGAAGGCGTCACTTCAGAAATTGGGAGGGTGTCAATCATACGGCCATCTCGAAGTACAGAAACGCGATCTGCAACTTCCATTACTTCGTTCATTTTGTGAGTGATTAAGATAATAGAGAAACCTTGCTTTGCGAGGTTGCGCAAGGTTTCGAATAAATCTCGAGTTTCCTGAGGGGTGAGAACAGCCGTAGGTTCGTCCAGGATGAGCAGGTCAACACCTCGATAGAGCGCTTTGATGATCTCGACGCGCTGCTGTTCGCCGACGCTGAGTGTGCTTACAAGAGCAGACGGGTTGATTTTCATGCCGCGCTTTGCCGCAAATTCCGCGATATCCTTTTCAATATCTTTCATGTACCACAGAAAACTTGCCAATGGCCGCATTCCCATTATGATGTTTTCTGCCACTGAAAGAGTAGGAACGAGCATGAAATGCTGATGAACCATCCCGATTCCGTGCGAGATAGCTCCTTTTGGAGTATTGATTGTTGCTTTCTGTCCATCCAGCCAGATCTCTCCACTATCGGCGTGATATTCTCCATAAAGGATGCTCATCAATGTAGACTTGCCTGCGCCATTTTCGCCAAGCAGACAATGGATCTCGCCCCGCTTGACCGTTAGTGAGATATCCTTATTCGCCTGAACGCCCCCTGGAAAAGTTTTTGAGATGCCAATCAACTGAAGCCGTGTGGATGCCTCCATGGTTAATTTCCCTCCTTTTCGAAGGGGATTCCTAATGCTCTTGGTTGCAGAGAACGCCCATGTGAAATGATTAGCGCGATAAAGGTGACAACATAGGGTAAAATCTGGAGAAACTGGTAAGGGATGATAGTTTGAGCAGCCTGGAGGCGGAGCTGTAGTGCAAAAGTAGAACCGAAGAGCAGTCCGGCCAGCCAGACATAAACCGGATTCCACCGCCCAAAGGCGACCATCGCTAAAGCGATGAAGCCGCGGCCGGCGGTCATATTCTCTACGAACTGGTTGGCGTGAGCGATGGGTAGATATGCGCCGCCTATGCCTGCCAGTATAGACGCAAAAATTACAGCGCCATACCGTATGTGGACAACTCTGATTCCTAAAGATTCGACTGCATGAGGATGCTCACCGGTGCCGCGCAAGACCAGACCGAGGGAGGTTTTGTAAAGGATAATTGCGGCCAGGGGAACCAATAAATAGGTGCCATAAACGAGAATGTTTTGATCAAATAAAGAAGGACCCAAGAGGGGAATGTCTTTCAAGGCAGGGATAGGGAGTTGCTGGAAAGTGCGCACTGGCTGAGCCTTCCGGGTTTGCGCGAAAAGAATTCTGAAAAGATACCCCGAGATGCCGACGCCCACCAGATTTAGCGCTGTACCGATGATCACCTGGTTGGCCTTAATCGTGATGGTCAGGTAGGCAAAGATTACACCAAAGAGAGCAGTAACCAGGATGGCATAAACAACCGCCAGCAACAAGTTGTTTGTGTAATATACGGTGGCATAAGCGGTGAATGCCCCGATCAGCATATAGCCTTCCAGGCCAATGTTGATGATGCCGGCTTTTTCTGAAAAAGTTTCACCGATACCCGCATAAATCAGCGGGGTTGCCATGCGTAAGGTGGCCTGGAGTAAGATTTGTATGGATAAAATGTCCATCTCTTAGCTCCCTGTAGTGGGTACCGCTTCGGCTCTGTCAGCGATTTTCTCGCTGGCTACCTTACGGCTGAGAAGACTGAATGCGATGATAAAAGCTATGGCCAGACCCTGAATGATCTTAAACAGAACGCTTGGGATGCGGGCATTCATCTGCATCAGTTCTGAACTGGCGCGGAGCGCCCCGAAAAGGAAACCTGACAAAATTGTTCCCAGAGGATTGTTGGAGGCGAGGAGCGCCACGGCAATGCCATCAAAGCCGTAGCCCGGAGATATGGTGGCGAACATACGCCAGGTGAGGCCGCTGACCTCAATCGCTCCGGCAAGACCAGCGGCGCCGCCGCTCAGCAGCATGGCGATGATAATGCTCTGGTTGACCTTCATGCCAGCATAACGGGCAGTCTCAGGGTTTTGACCAACGGTGCGAATGGCGTAGCCTAATGGGGTGCGGAACAAGATAATTGCAGCAATGATTGCGACAAGAACGGCGATGAGGAAGCCAATATTCAGACGAGTTGGGGGGAGAATGTTTGGCAAGCGGGCAGCGACCACTATTTCATCAGTTTGGGGGAACACTTTTTTGGCTTCCTGCATTGGGCCCGTTACCAGAAAACTGGTGAGACCAATCATGATGTAATTAAGCATGATCGTCGAAACCACTTCGTTCACTTTGAGTCTGACTTTCAGCCAGCCTGGGATAACTGCCCATGCTCCTCCACCAATAAACCCAGCCAGAAAAACAACGCTGATTGTCAAAAAGGGTGGGAGACCTGCAAGATGAATCCCAACCCAGGTCGCGAGAACAGCGCCAGCATAAAATTGACCTTCGGCACCAATGTTCCAGACGCCGCAGCGGAAAGCAACCGCGATGCCAGTTCCAACGAGAATCAGGGGTGTTGATTTTAACAGCACTTCGGTGAAGACTCTCGAGTTCCCGAATACGCCTTCCCACATGTATCTATAGGCTGTAACCGGATTGTACCCAGTAATGACCAAAAGGACGGCGCTGATCAATAAAGTTAAAGCCAGCGCAAGCAGCGGAAGGATGATCGCTTGCTGCAGCATCGGCGGGAAAAAATTGATCAGCCTGAAAAATGAAAAAGGTTTCGTTTTTGCAGTCACTTTATCAACCTTATATTCCCAAGTTTAACGAAGCAACCTCAAATTTAGAGTTCGAAATGAGATTGCTTCGTTTTCATACGGTGTGTTTTTCTTTCCAAAAGTCGGTGGCCTTTTACCATGCACCCCGGAAAACATGCCGGGGTGCATGGAGATGAAACGTAACTATTTTCTAGTATAGTCGCCGTTGACGAGAATTTCGCCGGATTTGATCTTGGCAGCCGCTTCGTCCACCAGCGCCTGAATTTCTGGAGTGATGAGGTGCTGGGTTTTGGGATTGTAGGACATATAAACGGCATCTTCATTCTTGAGGGTCAAGACGATAGGCTGGTTGCCTACGAAGGTGCCGTCTTTTACAGATTTGGCGATGGTGAGGAAGGATGCAGGGTAATCGATAACGCCATTCGCCAGGACATAATCTGGGGCTTCGGAGGTCTGATCTGCGTTCAGGCCGGCGGTCCAAATTTTATTCTCATTGGCAACCTGGAACACACCCGTGCCAGCAATGTTGGCATTGCCGACAATGAAATCGGCGCCTTCGGCAACTGCCGCCAGGGCAGCTTCTTTGGCAGCGCCAACATCTTCCCAGCTATTGATGTAGGTAATGGTTAAGGAGTTGCCTTCAACCGTCTCAAAGCCTTGCTTCAGGCCTTCATAAGGACCTTGGATCGCGGGGATTTGCATACCGCCGATGTAGGCGCCTTTACCGGTTTTGGAGATGTGACCAGCGATGATGCCTACAAGGTACAAGGGTTCCCAGAGCGCCATGACAACTGGGCCATAATTGGGGCCGAATTTCTCGCCGCCGGAGGTAACAAAAACGGTATCAGGGAAGTTGGGGGCCACTTTTTCTACGGCATCCTGGAACTGGTAGCCATGTGCAATGACGAACTGGTAACCCTGGCTGGCGTAATCTGTGAGGGCTTTCTCAAATTCTGCAGGAGACTCGGCCACTTCAACGTAGCTGATTTCTGCGCCCATCTCTTTTTCGATTTTGAGCAGACTGTCATAGGCAAGTTGGTTCCAGCCTTGATCATTGACGGGGCCAGGAGAAAGCAGACCGACTTTGAATGGTTTTTCTTCTGCAGCTGGCGCGGCCGGAGCTTCGGTCGCCTTTTCTTCGGCCGCGGGCGCTGCTGGGGCAGCCGTATCGGCGGGTGCAGCCGGAGCTTCAGTGGCTGCGGGGGCGCACTGGGCGAGCAGCATGGAAAGCATCACCACGACTGCAACCAGAACCCATGATTTGCTTTTGATTGTAAACATTTTTTCTCCTCTTTTTTAATTTTACAGGTTGCTAAAGATTAATTTGACATCTTGCATCAAGCGGATATTCGCATCCAGGCCACCGGAGGGAATATTGAGCATAAAAATATCTAGATTATTTTCCTGTGTCACCTCCTTTACAGTTGCGGTACATTCTTCTGGAGTTCCAGCGATCTGATACCGCCTGATCATTTCCGGCGTGATCAGCTTCGCGGCTTCTGCAGCCCCGCCTCTTGCCATAGCTTCACGGATATTCTTCAGATCTTGAGAGGTGAGGCCAAGCATCTTTTGCTGACGTGGAGGGGTATCCAGAATGACAAAGCCGTATACCATCGCCGCTTCTCTCATCAAATCTTCTGTATAAGCGATGCGGTCAAGATAGATACGCTGCGGACGACGATTTACCCTGGCGGCGCTTTCATCCACGATTTTAAAGGCTGTAGGAAGATCCGCTTTTACCATTAACATTGCGCCATCGGCCAGCCTTCCAGTCAGGTCAAGCATCTTATCGCCGCGAGCGGCTACCCAAATGGGGATATTCTGAGGGCCAAGATGGCATTGGGCTTTCTCGAGGGAATAATGATTTCCCTTCCAGGTAACCATTTCGCCTGACCAGAGTTGTCGCATGATTTGAATGGTTTCTTCGGTGATCGCGAGGGGCGCCTCCCTGGGAATGCCCATTGGGTTCAAAACCATCGAGCCGCCTGCAACCAGGTTGACAAAAGCCCTACCTCCAGAAAGGGTGTTGAGGGTGGCCAGCGCGATGGCTGTGACTGCAGGATGGCGTGTGTACCCATTGGTCACCGGGCCAAGCCGGATTTTTGAGGTCTTACAGGCTGCTGTGCCTAGGGTAACATAAACATCCGGGGTGAAACCCTCATCGCACAAAAGGCAGTATTCGTAGCCCAAATCTTCTGCAAAGCGAATCGTCTCGATAGCTTCCTCGGCCGGCATCATCGGGATAATATGGATTCCTAACTTTGTCATGGTTGTTCTCCAAAATAGGACTGGAGCAGGATGTTGTAAGCAATCTCCCCTGCTCGGAAAGTGTGACCGGTCGTCATATTGTTGATCTGGACGGCGGCAGGCGAGTGCAAATCCAGAGGGATGTTATAAAAGTCACGACCGGCTTGTTCGTAGATTTCAACAAAAGGACGGCCAAAGGCGCTGGAAGCAGAGGAGACGATCTTGTGGATTACTTCTTTGACAGCCTCATCGGTTGATTCGACATGGAGCGTGGCGATGCCGCCGTAAAGGAGAGCGTCATTGATCCAGCCGAATGCCTGGACTTCGTTGTTGCTCAACGGCGGAATGACGCAATAGCCTTCGGCGAGTTTGACTGCGTTTACATCAAATCCTTCTTCATCCAGCCGGTGCAAGGTTTGCTCGATAATTCGGGCAGAAACCTGGATGGCAGTCGCCAGACTGGCACTTGCAGCGACCAGGATATAAAGATTCTCTGGTTTGATCCCGCAGGATTCTGCGATGGCGTTAGCCGTTTCAACCGTGATTGGAACCGGAGTCTGAATTGCAAGCACCCCTTCATGGTATTGGTCGCGATAGGGTATTAACTCCATATAATGGTCGGGATTCTTGTTCAAGGAGCGAGCCGGGCCAGCGCCAATAGGAGCGTCCTTTTTGGCTTCCAACCGCCATCCTGCGATTTGGGAACCCAGACAGGCCTCCATCGGAAGGTCAACCAGCACGCGCACCCCATGCAGATTGTATTTCCCGACTGGAAAGTCTTCAAAAGTAACTTCACCAATCCCCCCTAACGTGATGAGCGTATAATATTTACCGGCAACCCAGCCTCCCCGAGCTTTGAGCCCCATATCCAGGATTGTAGTTCCATTTGGAAGCCTGGTAACTTCTGCTCCAATAGCTTCTGGAGCCTCCATGATTTTGCGGACGATTTTCATCGCCTCGCGGTTGATACTTAGCATCCCCAAAACCCTCCCACTTATTTTTTCGCGACCGGGCCCGCTTCGCGCGCGGCCAGGCCATAATCGACTGCGAGAATTTCGCCATTAATATAACTTGCCAGATCAGATGCCAGAAACAAAGCGGCATTGGCGATATCTTCTGGTTCGCCAAAACGGCCCCCAGGGATATGTCGTTCTACTTCAGCCCTGAGCTCGGGGTCCGTAAAGCCCGCTAACATTGCATCTGTCCGGATCAAACCCGGCGAGATGGCATTGACCCGGATATTGAAAGGGGCCAGGTCGAGCGCCATTGCGCGGGTTAACGCTTCAACAGCGCCTTTTGAAGCGCAGTAAGCGGTTCGGTTTGGGACGGCGCGTCCCGCCAGAATTGAGCTGATGTGAATGATGCAGCCCTTTTTTCGTTTTGCCATGACGGTTGCCGCCATCTGGCTGAGATAATAGAGTCCCCTGACGTTGGTATTGAAGACAGCGTCTAGCTCATCCAGGGTTACATTCAAAAAGTGATTGCGGTTGAACGAAGCGGCGTTGTTGACAAGCACCTCTATGGGGCCAGCCTCGTGTTCAACGCTCTCGATCAGTTCTTGGGCGGATTCGGGTTTGCTGATGTCGGCTTTTTTGACCAGCCCGGTTCCACCGCTTGCTTTGACCAGTTCTAAAGTTTCTTTCGCTCCTGCGTCGTTGCTGTGGTAATTGATGACCACGGTCGCGCCGTGTTTTCCGAAAACCTGAGCGGTAGCCCTGCCGATCCCTTGCGAAGCGCCAGTGACTAAGACAATTTTATTTTTGAATTGTATTGTCGAATTGACCATTATTATCCAGCCTCTTCGATAACGCACAGAACCTCACCCACTTTGATCGATTCTGTCCCGGCCGTAAACATGAGTTTTGTAACAACACCATTGACTGGCGATTCCAGTTCGTTGCTCACTTTATCTGTTTCAACCATAGCGATCACCTGTCCTGCAGAGACACGCTCTCCTTCATTTACCATCCACTCGACGAGCGTGCCTTCCTCCATCGTCAGACCCCATTTGGGAAGCGTTACTTCTACAAGCGCCATTCTTTTCCTCCTGTGGTTCTATTTACCGCAAACCTTCAGAATGCCCTGCTTAACGCGGTCTTTGTCTGGAAGGATCAGCTTTTCTAGCGGAAGAGAGAAGGGGATGGGGGTGTCAAGGCCACACACACGCATTACTGGCGCTTTGAGGTAAGAAAAAGCCTCCTCAGAAATCACGGCTGAGACGTCGGCGGCTAAACCTCCGATCTTGGGGGCTTCATTTACAACTATTGCGCGTCCGGTACGGGCAACTGATTCTAACACCGTTTGATGATCCCAAGGTCTGAGGGTGCGCAAGTCAATCACTTCCACGGAGATCCCTTCCGCTTCCAGTTCATTGGCAGCTGCCATGGCGTCGTACAGCGTTTTCATGCTGGTTACCACAGTGATATCTTTTCCTGGCCGTACCACTTTAGCCTTACGCAACGGGACGGTATATTTGCCTTCGGGCACCTCTCCCTTCTGGCGATAAAGCGCTTTGTGCTCCAAGAAAAGGATGGGGTTGTCGTCTTCGATGCTGGCGATCAACAAACCTTTGGCGTCATGGGGATTGGAAGGGGCAACAATCACCAGGCCAGGGACGTTCATGAACCAGCCTTCGATTTGCTGAGAGTGGTGCGGGCCGCCACCAAAGCCGCCGCCGCAGGCTGTCCGGATTACAATGGGAGCGCGGAACTGGCCATCGAACATGTAATGAACTTTCGCAGCATTATTGACAACCTGGTCATAGCAAGTGCCAATAAAATCGGCAAACATGATCTCTGCTACCGGCCGCATTCCCACCATGGCTGATCCAACAGCTGCTCCGATAATGGCAGCTTCAGAAAGCGGGGTGTCGCGCACGCGCTCGCCGCCGAACTCGTCATAAAGGCCGCGCGTCACGCCAAAATCGCCGCCCATTTTTCCAATATCTTCTCCCAAACAATAAACTCGTTGATCCTCGGCCATCATCAGGCCCAAGGCGTCATTCAGCGCCTGTACCGTTGTTATGACTGCCATGACTCTACCTCCCATCCGATGTATACATTGGCGGTTGCTTTAGCGGGGTCGGGCAGGGGGCTATTCTGAGCATAAGATACCCATTCCTCAATTTCTGCTTCCGCTTCTTTCTCGATTGCATCCAACTGCTCTGGGCTGGCAATTCCTTTCTTGAGCAGATCGGCTTTTGCCAGGGCGATGGGTTCGTGGTCTTCTTTGTAGTACTTGACCTCTTCTGCTGGACGGAACTCGCCGCTGAACATACCCTGCCAGCGCCAGGTCTTGTATTCCACAAAATAGGGGCCTTTGCCGGCTCGGATGTGCGCTACGGCTTCTTGGGTGGCCTGGAAAGATGCCAGTACGTCATTGCCATCCACCTGAACGGCTGGGATCTTGTAGCTTTTGGCGAAATCCACCAGGTCTTCGGTGGCGTGACTGAACCCAACCGGGGTCGAGATCGCGTATCCATTGTTCACGCAGATGAAAAATACTGGCGCTTTCCACACACTGGCGAGGTTCATGCTTTCATGCCACTCCCCGCGCCCAGAGGTGCCGTCGCCCACCACCACAGCCGAGACGTTGTTTTTGCCCTGCATCTTCCAACCCAGGGCGACTCCCAGCGCCGTAACCATATAAGATCCTTGCACGCCGTTATCGCCAAAATTGTTGACGCTGGCGTCGGCAGAGTGCAACGATCCACCTTTGCCGCTGCAAATACCGGTGGCACGGCCGAATAGCTCGGCCATAATTTTCTTGCCAGGAGTGCCTTTGAGGAACAATAAGCCATGGCAGCGGTGATCTGGGAAGATACCGTCTTCCTTGCGCAACGAGTGCGCAATTGCCGCTAAGGTGGCCTCTTGTCCAAGTCCTACGTGCAACATGCCGGGTACCTTGCCGCGTTTGAACTCGCGTTCAAGCGCTTGCTCAAATTTGCGTACCCGCCACATATCCCGGAACAAGGCTAAGTATTGATCGGGACTGACTTCAGGCATAATACGATTCCTTTCGCTTTGTGTTTATTGAGATTAGAAAATTCCGGGGGTGATTGTTGAAATCCAAACGGTGTCTTCGTCTTCAGAAGCGCTGATCATCCGCAAAAGTTTTTCGCCCTCGAAATAAATCGACTCGTCTGGAGAAAGCGTGTAGGTTCCATCCGTAAATTCAAGGATCAATTTTCCAGATATGACATAAAGGATTTCTTCGGTTGATTCTAGCAACCTGTTTGCTACGTGGAATTTGCCAGGTTCAAGTCTTGCTTTGAAGGAGAGCAATTTTCTCCCAATGCTAGGCACTAACAATTCGATCTGGATACCGGTGTTAGGAAGGACTAATTTTGAGCGTTGTGCTGGAATGACTACTGGATTGAACTTATCGCCTCGCGAAGAATTTGTCGTGGAAAGCTCTTGCCGTCCAAAAGTGTGCGATTCCTCTGGGAGATCGCCTTCTGCGACGAAATAGAAGACTGGCACCCCCAGCGCTTTCGCAACCGTATGAAGTGAATTTAGCGAGATATTCGCTTTACCCCGTTCCACCTGACTGATAAACGAAGCGGTGAGGCCTGTTTTTTCAGCCAGTTCGTCCAGGGTCATCTCGACCTGTTTGCGGCGCTCCTTAATTCTGACGCCGACATTCGTTTGTAAGGGATTTTGTTCATCCATTAGGGTTGAAGTTAAGCTGAAATTAATTGAAGTGAAACATCAATAGTTTAGCATTTATCCGTACAGAATTCAAGTGTTATTTAAAAATTGCACGAAATTTTAATAAATGCTACAACCCAAAGTGCAAGCCAAGTTTAATCCTGGAATTCGATCGCATCTTGATTCAATGATTAGTAGGGTTATTAATCCTAACTAATATTTTTGAGTTATAATTAAACTGGCCTGATCAAGTCATTAAAGCGCCTGAGAAAACATAGTACTAAGTAATTTGAGATAGAATCGTTCTTATACTCCTGATCTGTTCTCGTTTTTTCATTGGTGTCGAGAGGAAAGACTGAAACAGTGGATAAGGAATTTTTAGATCAGATTGTTCTTGTTACGGGCGCTTCGCGGGGGATTGGAAAAGCAGTGGCCACTGCCTTTGCTCAACGGGGAGCGAAGGTCATCATCAATTATCTGGGTCAAGACGCTAAAGCGAAGGAAACGCTGGATCACGTAGAAGCGGTTGGGGGAAAAGGGTGGTTATACCGCGTGGACCTCAGCCGACTGGATGAAGTTGCGAAAATGGTCGAGCAGATTGAGCAAGAAATTGGTCCTATCTCTGTGCTTGTAAACAACGCAGCCGCTTTCAACCGTGAACCCTTTCTGGAAGTTGCGGTCGAGGAGCTGGATCGGGTCTGGAACGCGAATGTGCGCGGTATGTTTTACCTAAGCCAGCAGGTTGCTTGCTGCATGTCCAAACGGCGAAAAGGTAATATCATTCATGTTAGTTCAATTGGCGCGCGCCTGGCGGTTATGAATCGCTCTGTCTACTGCGCCAGCAAGGGGGCCATGGAAAGTTTAACTCGCTGCATGGCGCTTGATCTTGCTCCCTATCAGATTCGCGTTAACGCTGTTTCGCCGGGGGTCATCCGGACGGATGGTCTGTTAGACGGAATGCCCGACCCGGCCATGCAAGAGGCCTTACAATCCTATGTTCCCGGCGGCCGGTTTGGCGAACCGGAAGAGGTAGCCCAGGTTATCGTTTTTTTAGCTTCGGATGCGTCTGCTTACATAAACGGTGCGATTATTCCGGTTGATGGCTCTCTCGGGGCGCGCGAGGCTGGTTTCCCTTATCAAACAAAGCAAGGCAAGGAGTAAAAATATGCGAACCTTATCCAAGGAAACAATCTTAAAGCTTTACAAAGATATGCTGTTGGTGCGAGATTTTGAGCAGCAGTTGGAGCAGGTCCACAAACGCGGATTGATACCTGGTCTGCTGCATACCGGAGTTGGTCAAGAGGCTACTTTTGCGGCGCTTGCCTATGCCCTGGAGAAAACCGATTGCTTTTTCCCGGATCACCGCTCCCATGGGATTTGTCTTCTGGCTGGCTCACCCGGCGAGAAACTGATGGCCGAAATCCTTGGAAAAGCGAATGGCGTTTGCGGCGGACGTGGCGGTAGCATGCACCTGGCCGATCCGAGCGTGGGAAATTTTGGTGGGAATGTGGTCGAAGGGTCTATGATGGCAACCGTCCTTGGGCCCGCCTTAGCCTGGAAAATGCGCGGCGAGAAAAGGGTTGCGGCTGTCATCATTGGCGATGGTACGGTCGGAAGAGGCGAGTTTAATGAAAGCCTCCACCTGGCAAGTATCTGGAAACTGCCAGTTTTTTACTGCCTGGTCAATAATCAGTATGCGATCTCGACTCATGTAACTGAGGCACATCCGACAGCGAACTTGAGCGAGCTGGTGACTGGTTACCGAATTGCCACTGGACAGGTAGATGGCAACGACATTGTGGCGGCCACCCAGGCGGCGCTGGATGCAGTGGACTACATCCGCAGCGGGAAAGGCGCTTTCTTCCTTGAGTTTCATACCTATCGCTGGGCGGGGATTTTCTCAGGAGAAATACGCGACCCGGAGGAGGTGCGGATGTGGAAAGAAGACAAGGATCCGATTCGCAGGGCGCGAACGTTGATCCTGACCGAGGGCATGGCTCAAGAATCCGAGCTGGTGGAAACGGAAACCTCGGTGAAGAAGCAGGTTTCACAATGGCTTGAGTACGCCATCCAATCGCCGGCGCCGGATGCTGCAACGGCGCTTGATTATGTTTATGCAAACATGGAGGTATTGGGAAGATGGGAAGAAAAACAACAGTTCAATCGTTAAACGAAGCCCTACACCTCGTGATGGAGGCTCACCCTGAGGTGTACTGCCTGGGTGAAGACATCGGCAAGATGGGCGGCGATTTCAGTGTCACGCGTGGGTTGTATGCAAAATTTGGCGCAGAACGTGTGCGTGATACCCCCTTATCCGAGTCGGCGATTATCGGGGCAGCGGTTGGTTCGGCCATGGTTGGGATGCGGCCGGTAGCCGAAATTATGATTGCCGATTTTACCTCAACCTGTTATGACCAGATTGTCAACAATGCAGCCAAGATGTATTATATGTTCAATGGCCAGTTCAAGGCGCCGATTGTTATCCGTACGGCTACAGGCGGTGGTTTTGGGGGCGGTCCACATCATTCGCAAAGTGTTGAAGGCTGGTTCATGAACGTTCCTGGCCTGGTGATTGTTGCCCCTTCCAATCCCTATGACGCCAAAGGCTTGTTGATTTCCAGCATCCTGGATGACAACCCGATCTTATTCCTGGAGCATAAAGGTTTATATGCGCTGAAAGGGGAGGTGCCCGATGAGTTTTACACCGTTCCCATCGGACAGGCCGCTGTGACACGTCCTGGAAAGGATATCACGGTTGTAACTTCCATGAAAATGGTGCACGAAGCGTTAGCTGCCGCAGAGACCCTGGCTGGCGAGGGGATCGAATTAGAGGTGATTGATTTGCGAACGCTGCGCCCTTGGGATCAGAAGACGGTGCTCGATTCAGTTCGCAAGACAAAACGCGCCATTGTAGCGATGGAAGCCCCAAGGACCG
>Ga0067045_1030900_pt1 | contig 13785 bp, 9 predicted proteins | sample TerdegcTABiofilm_FD_59184 | JGI IMG/M metagenome (GOLD analysis project Ga0067045, IMG submission 59184) | Combined Assembly of (Gp0054472, Gp0054536) Wastewater bioreactor microbial communities from Singapore -Terephthalate degrading...
GAGTGTACGTTTCTGCCGGTGCATCACGGCTCGGCAGGAGCCTCGCCCTCCCATAATCACGCAAGGCCATTTCGAGGTGGAGCGGCCGATGGTATTTCCAGAGAGGCTTTCCCTTCGCCGAGCGATCCTCCTCGGAATCGGCGTGCTGGTGGCGTGCGGAGCGGCCGTGCTGGCGTTTCGCCAGATATTGCGGGGCAATGCGGCTCGCGACCGGTATGAGCGTCTCCTTCAGGAACGTCCGGCCATGCCGGCGGTCGATGCGGAGGCGGAAGCGAGCGTCCGGGCGTTCTGCGGCGACTGCCACGCCGTGCCGCGTCCGGAGAGCTTCCATCGCGACGCCTGGCACGACGAAGTGCGAAGAGGATACGAGTTCTATGCCAAGTCGGAACGCACCGATCTCAAGCCGCCTCCGATTCACGTCACGACGGCATATTTCCGCTCGCGCGCCCCGGAGCGGCTAGTCTACCCGCAGCCGGTGGAATCCACCAGCCCGTTGCCCGTCGCCTTCAAGCGGGAGCGGCTGACGCTGGAGCCGGGCGCCAAATTCTCGTCCGCGATCAGCCATCTCTGCTGGACCCGCCTGGCGGCCGACGCCCCCCCGGTTCTGCTGGCGAGCGATATGCGGACCGGCGACGTCGTGAGCCTGGACCTGCGGCGAGGGGAGCGAAAGCCCCGGCCCTTGGCGCGGTTGGAGAACCCTTGCCGCATCGAGCCCTGCGACCTCGACGGCGACGGCGCGATCGATCTGCTCGTTTCGGACCTGGGCAGCTTCTCGGCGAGCGACCACGATCGGGGCCAGGTCGTCTGGCTGCGGCCGGACAAGGGGAAGGAGACCTTTGAGAAGATCGTCCTTGCCCGCGGGCTCGGACGCGTGGCCGACGTCCGCGTTGCGGACTTCGACGGCGACGGCCGGCCCGATCTCCTCGTCGCCGTATTCGGCAATCATACGACGGGCAAGATCCTCCTGTTGCGCAACGTCGCCTCGCGCGGTCAGACGCCGCGATTCGAGCCGAAGCCGATCGATCCCCGGCCGGGCACGATCCACGTCCCGGTACACGACTTCGATCGGGACGGCCGCCCCGACTTCCTCGCCCTGGTGAGCCAGGAGTACGAATGCGTCGATCTGTTCCTCAATCAAGGAAACGGGGATTTCCGCCGCCGCACGCTTTGGAGCGGGCCGGATCTCTCCTTCGGCTCCAGCGGCATCGAGCTGGTGGACCTGAACGGCGACGGCCGGCTCGACATCTTCTACACCAACGGCGACGCCTTCGACAACAAGTACCTCAGCCCCTGGCACGGCGTTCAGTGGCTCGAAAACCTCGGCGACTTGCGGTTTGCGTACCATCGGCTCACCGACATGCCGGGAGCCTGCCGTGCCGCCATCGGCGACTTCGAGGGCAACGGCAGCCCGGACTTGGTTGTCACCGCATGGGTCCCCGACCAGTTCAGTCCCGACACGCTCAAGCCCGCGGACCTCCCCTCGATCGTGTTGCTGAAACAGACCTCGCCGGGGCAATTCGTCCGTCATACGCTGGAGACGGGCTTCCCTTATCACGCGGCGATCGCGTCGGGCGATTTCGACGGCGACGGCGCCCTCGACTTCGTCGCAGGCGTCCACACGGGCAACGCCGTCCCGGCGACGCACTGGGCTGAAATCTGGTGGAACCAGGGCAAACCGCCCGCGAAAGGGCGTCTTCCCTGAAAGGGCCGACGGTGTCAAGGGGCTCCCGGCGCAGCGGCTACCCTGGGCAAGGTCATGGAACCGCTTCGCGGTTCACCCGAGGGACCCTCATCGGAACCGACTGGGCAAATGCTCTCCAGCCCAACATGCCCGTTCTTTGACCCACCCGCTCCACGTCCCACGTCGAGCTGGCACTGTGCGATGGCGGCATGAATGCCCGCGGTCACTTCGTCGCCTCCTCGACAATCGCGATTTCCTCCGCGGTCAGGCCGTACAGGTCGTACACGAGCCGGTCAATCTCCGCGTCCGTCGCGTCGATCTGACGCTGGAGAACGGTCTTCTGCGCGACCGACTTCGCAGCGGCAAGCTGTTTGTGCAAGGTCTGCATGGAATCAGCCAAACCGACAACTTGATGGTGAATAGCCGTTTCCTTTGCGTTCTTGAAGTCGATGACGCAAACGGGAAGCAGAGACAGGAATTGCCGATTCGCGGACCTCCAGCCGCCCCGGAAGGGCGCACTAACTTGCGGAAAGTACCATCGCATCAGCCGGCAATTGAGCAGCGCCAGAAGATACTCAAGACCTTGTGGGCCATACGCTGCCTTCAGTGTCACGCCGCCGACATCCACGTTGTCCAGGAAATGGCTTCCGTCGTGGTCATAGGCGGCGTGAAGCTGTCCGACCAGTCTGGGCACGCAAAGTTTGACCAGTGACTGGCGGGCCATGTTCTTCAGGTAGATGTACCCGTACCAGACCGGCCCTTTCATCCGGCCCTTTTCCCGACCTTCCAGCAGCTTCTTGTTTTCAAGAAGGTAGGCCGCCGTCTTGGGCAAGTCGCGTTGAATCGTCTCGAAGTCAATTAACGAGGCCCGCTCATTCTCGACGGCGTAGGGGAATACGATGTACTGGCGGTTGGCCAGATGGCCGTATCGGCTAACGTCCGTTCCGCTCACAAGGGGGTAGACAAGGTCCTTCTCAAGAGTCCATTCTCGGGCAAGCGCCTTCGATCTTAGGCGATAGGTTCGCCGTGTCTCGGCGACGAAATCCATGATGTAGACGTCGTCCGCGCTTGTCTGAAGGCCCACAAAGACATCGGCCACGTCGCCGAGTTTCTGAGGCATTGCCGACAGCTTCGCAAAGAGCGCGGCTCCTCGCCCCACAGCGAAGTTCCATTCCCTGGACGTGAGCGTGCCAGCCATCACCAAGCCATCGGTCGCGGTTCCGGCCGAGCGCCATGCGCTCAGGTCGTCAACCTTGGCGAATCGGCTCTCCGACACGGGCGACTTGTCCAGAAACAAGAGGCAGGTGTAGGTTGTCGCCCCGTCGAAAACCTGTTGGGCCCCGAAATGCACGACATGCGCAAGATGCTTTCCCTTCGCGATGATCGCCCGCAACGGCTCGCCGTAGCGTGAGTTGAAGAACTTGTGTGGGCAGATGAAGCCCAGCCGCCCCCGTGCATTCAGAAGCCCCAAGCCCTGTTCCACAAAGATAACGTAAATATCGTAGTTGCCCGTTCTGCCGGCGCGAAACACTTCCTTGTAGACTTCGACTTCCAAGGGTGCCCATTCCTTCATTGTCTGTATGCGGACATACGGCGGATTGCCGATTATGCAATCGAAGCCCCCGGCCTTCATCGCGTCGGGGAAGCCCTGCTTCCAGTCGAACGGGTTGACCCGTTTCATTTCCTCGGGGTCGGGGATCAACTTGCCCGTGAAGTAGTCGGGGCCGATCAGCGAGTTGCCGCACTTGATGTTGTCGGCCAGGTTCGGCAGCGCCCGGTCGTGGAAAAGCCGCTGTTGCCGGCTTAAACTCTGGTCGGTTTCGCCCTCCAAGACCTTCAACAGCAACGAGAGCTTGGTCACTTCCACGGCCTGGGCGTCGATGTCCACGCCGAAAAGGTGCGTTGTCAAGATACGCTTCTTCTCGCCGATCGTGAGTCGCCAATGCCCGTTGTGGGGGACTTTGTAGACGGCCTCCTTGAACGATTCGGGCTTGTGTTCGGTGTACCATTTCAGGCAGTGGTCGAGCAGGCACTGGTAAGCGCCCAACAGGAAGGACCCGCTGCCGCACGCCATGTCCAGGATGCGCAGCGGCGGCTTGCCCTTGCCGCCGGCCAGTTGGGCGGGGCTCTTGTCCTCAATCTGCCGGCCGACGGTGTGCTTGACGATGTAAGCGACGATATAGGCCGGCGTGTAATACACGCCGCCCGCCTTGCGGACCTCGGGCTTCTCCTCGACCTTGGCCTGGTGGCCGGCCGTCAGCCGGATCACCTTGCCCAAGAACCGCTCGTAGACGGTTCCCAGGATTTCAACGGGCAGGACGCCGAAGTGATAGGGCGACCCGTGGGCGAAGTAGAGGCTTTGCAGGATCGGCTTGAACACCTTGTCGTCGACCGCCAGCTTCGGCGTGATGCGGTCGGGGTCTTCCGATACGTCGCTCTCCTTCTGGAAATGGAAGAGGCCGGAGTTGTACTTTTCGTCGGCCCGGCGGCACAGGTCGCGCATGAACCGGGGGTAAATGTCGTCGCGCTCGCACAGCTTCAGAAGCTGCTCGTAGGGTTCAAGCCCCCGGTCTTCCGCCATGCGAAGGAAGACCACTCGATCAATCGTCGATTGCACGGCCGCATTCAGGTCGTCCGAAGAAAGGCCCTTGTTCCGCAGGGCGATGTGCCGGGCAAGCGAGTCCCGCCAGCCTTCGATTTCCCTCAGAAACTCCACGTCCACTTCCGACGTGCCGCGCTTCCGCTTGGAGGCTGCGTACTGGTCATACGCCCCGGACCAGACGGCTTCACGCGAAAACACGTCCCACAGTTCTCGCCAGCGGTCGGGGTACTCGTCAAAGCGGAAGTATTGAATCCGGGCGCGGCTCGCCTTGTCGACGGGGCGGGGCCGGAGGGTACAATCGTAGACGCCCAATTCCTCAAAGTCGGTCAGAATGGACAGCGGAACCTTGGCGCTCCAGCCGTAGCGCCGAAGCTGGAAGGCCGGCCCGGGGTCCGCGCCGAGGTTGACGCCGCACTTCTTCGCTTCGGCGTAGAACTTCGGCAACGTTCCGACGCGAAACGTGTAGTCCGGGGCCTTCTGTTGCCCTTCCACATCGAGACTATCCTCAGGAATGACCTCCCGGTATTGAGGGGCGGCCATTGCGGCATTCCGCACGTCCCATCCCAGGGATTCAAAGAAAGGGTCGATGAGCGTCTGGCGGACGTGGGCCTCCTTGACGCCGGGAGCGAGAAACGCCTGGCGATTGGTCGCGAAGTACCGGCACAACTTCGCGACTTCCTCTTTGCCTTGGTCATAAGTCATGCCCATTCCGTCGCCCTCCCGTGTTCATTCCCAGGCGGTAGGATACCCGGGGGGGCGGTCGAGAATCTAGAGGGTGCACCTCACGCGAGGGGTGGTCCAGCGGATTCCCCTCTGCTTCTCGCCTTCCCGGCCGAAACTGCACCACTACCCCGGCGCCCGGCGCGGGTTTCCTCGACAACGGGTTCCGTTCGTAATACAATGCGATTGATCGTAATACGGTGCCCGCCCGCATCTCCCCCGAGAAGCCCGATGAGAACCCTCCTCCCGCCGATGCTGATCGCGTTTGTCTGCCTGGCTCCGGCCGCACCGCCCGCGGAGGGGCATTTCCTGGTGATTCGGCCGTCGGGCGACGTGATCGGCGCGAAGGAGCGGAGCGTGAATCTGGAGATCCTGTTCACGCACCCGATGGAGCAGGGGCCGGTGATGGAGATGGCCCGGCCCGAGCGGTTCGGCGTGCTGGCCGACGGCAAGCAACACGACCTCCTGGACCAGTTGCGGCCCAGGAGAGTCGACGGCAAGACGGCCTACGACGCCACGGTCCGGCTGGACCGGCCGGGCGACTACGTCTTCTTCGTCCAGCCCGCTCCCTACTGGGAGGCCGGCGAAGAGACGATGATCGTCCACTACACCAAGGTCGTGGTCGATTTCCTCGGCGCGGAGAAGGACTGGGACGCGATGGTCGGCTTCCCCGTCGAGATCGAGCCGCTGGTACGCCCTTACGGCCTGTGGACGGGCAACACGTTCCGCGGCATCGTGAGGCACCGTGGGAAGCCCGTGCCGTTCGCTCACGTCGAGGTGGAGTATCTCAACGAGGGCCGGCGCGTGAAGACGCCCAACGACGCCTTCATCACCCAGGTCCTCAAGGCCGACGCCCACGGGGTCTTCTCCTACACCATGCCCAAGGCCGGCTGGTGGGGCTTCGCGGCGTTGGTCCCGGGCCCGGAGAAGATGAAGAGTCCCACCGGCAAGATGGTCGACGTGGAATTGGGCGGCCTGATGTGGGTCAAGGTCGTCGACATGAAATGAGCGGGGGAACGCGCGGTTTGGCGAGACGCTGCCCAAAGGGTTCAGGGTTCAGGACTCCGGAAACAACTTCGACGTCGGAACCCTGAACCCTGGCCGCTGAACCCCGAGCCAGAGCCCGAGGTGTTTGATGCACATTCCTGACGGTCCCTTGTCGGTTTCCGCGGTGGGGATTGGGATCCTCGGCGCCGGGGCGGCACTGGCCGCGGCGGGCACGGCTTGGGGCTTGCGCAGGCTCGACTACGAACGGGTACCGCAGGTCGCGCTCTTGAGTTCCGCGTTCTTCGTCGCTTCGCTCATCCATGTGCCCCTCGGGGGGGCCTCGGTCCACCTGGTGCTCAACGGGCTGGTCGGGCTGGTGCTCGGTTGGGCGGCGTTTCCGGCCATCCTGATCGCCCTGGCGCTTCAGGCCGTCTTCTTCCCCGGGCTGGGCGGATTCACGACGCTGGGCGTCAACACAGTGGTCATGGCGGCGCCGGCCGTGATGGGCTACGCGGTGTTCCACCGCCTGGTCCGCTCGCCGAATCAGACGGCGGCGTTGCTGGCCGGATTCGCGGCGGGCGCGGTGGCGGTCCTCGTCGGCGCCGCGTTGTTGGCGGCGGTGCTGGCGGCGGCGGGCAAAGGGTTCGAGAGGCTTGCCCAGGCCGTGCTCCTGGCCCATGTGCCGGTCGCCGTGGTCGAGGGACTGGTCACGTCCAGCGCCGTGGCCTTTCTCCGCAAGGTCCGGCCGGCGTTGCTGGAGGCCCCCTGCACGCAGTCCGCTTAGGAGCCTGCCCATGCGTCTTCGGCGTCTTGCGTCTCTCGCGACTCAACTGGGAATGGTGGTGGTCTGTATTCTGGGGACCACATCGCCCGCGGCCGCGCACAAGGCGAGCGTCTTTGCCGCGGTGCAGGGCAAGGTCATCTCGGGCGAGGCCTATTTCCGCGACGGCTCGCCGCTCCGCCATGCGCAGGTGACGGTCTTCGATCCGGCCGAGGTGAAGCTCGGGGAAACGAAAACCGATGCGGAGGGGAAGTTCTCGTTCGAGCCCCGCCGCCGGTGCGATCACCGCCTGGTCGTCGACGGCGGCGAAGGCCACGCCGCGGAGTACACGGTCCGTGCCGAGGAACTTCCGAGCGGCCTGTCAGACGGCAGCGCCGCTGCGGCCAAACCCGGCCTGGCACAGCCGCCCTCCCAGACCCCTGGGGCACAGCCGCCCTCGGCTGTGCCCGACTCCCCTGCGAGGCCGGCGGCGACGGCGTCTCAATCCCCTCCCGGGATCACCGAACTGCGAGGCGAGTTGCAGGCCCTCCAGAAGCAGATTGTCGAACTCCGCCGCGACCTGGCCGCCCGCGACGACCGCACGCGATTGCGGGACATTCTGGGCGGGATCGGCTACATCCTGGGCCTCATGGGCCTTGCGTTCTACTTCCTCGGCACGCGGCGTAAGGCGGAGCCCTCACCCCCGGCAGGCGGATGAGCCGTGTTCGATCGACCTGACCAGCCTCCCTCGATGCTCGACCGCCTGGATCCGCGGGGCCGGATCGTGGCCGCGCTGGCCTTCTGCGTGCTCGACACGCTGCTGGTCCGGCCTGCGCCGCTCGTCGCCGCCTTGGCCCTTGCCGCCGTGGGCGCGGTCCTTGCGGGGATTGGGCCTCGCGCGGCCCTCCGCAGGTTGATGCCGCTGAATGGCTTCATGCTGCTGGTGGTCCTGGTCGTGCCGCTGAGCGCAGGCGGGACTCCGCTGGTCGTCCTCGGTCCTCTGGTCTATTCCCAGGAGGGGCTCCGGCTGGCTGCGGCCATCGCACTGAAAGGAAACGCCATCGTCCTGGCGATCATGGGCCTGGTGGGGACGATGGACGTCGTGGTGCTCGGGCACGCCTTGCACCATCTCGGCGTGCCGGAGAAGCTGATCCACGTGATGCTCTTCAGCGTCCGGTACTTCGACGTGCTGCGCCGGGAGCATCATCGCCTGGCGGCGGCCATGAAGGTCCGTGGGTTCCGGCCCCGCATGGACCGGCACACGTACCGAACCTATGGCTACCTGGTGGGTATGCTGCTGGTGCGGAGCCTGGAACGCTCCGAACGGATCGTGGCCGCGATGAAGTGCCGCGGCTTCCGCGGGCATTTCTATCTGCTGGAGCACTTCGCCTTCGCGCGGCGCGATGCGTACTTCGCCCTCGCCGCAACGGTTCTTGCTCTCCTTCTCGCATGGGCGGAATTCGCGTGACCGACCGGTTGATCTGCCTCTCCGACGTGCATTTCGCCTACCAGCCGGACCGGCCGGTGCTGGCCGGCGTCGATCTGGAGCTTGGCCCGGGCGAGCGGGTGGGGCTGGCCGGACCGAACGGAAGCGGCAAGACCACGATCCTGGCCCTTCTGCTGGGCCTGGTTCGCCCGACCGCCGGGCAGATCGAGGTGTTCGGAAAGGTCCGATCGTGCGAGGCCGACTTCCGGGAAGTCCGGGGCCGGGTGGGACTCTTGTTCCAGGATTCCGACGACCAGTTGTTCTGCCCCACGGTCGCCGAGGACGTCGCCTTCGGCCCGCTCAACCTCGGCATGCCCCGCAACGATGTCCGCGCCGTCGTTGCCGAAACCCTGCAATCGCTCGGACTGGCCGGTTACGAGAACCGGATCACCTACAAGCTCTCCGGCGGCGAGAAGCGGCTGGTCGCCCTGGCCACCGTCCTGGCCATGAAGCCCGAAGTCCTCTTGCTCGACGAGCCGACTGCCGGCCTGGATGATGCGGCCCTGGAGCGGGTCACGGAGATCCTGCTCGGGCTGCCGCAGGCCATGCTCGTCGTGTCGCACCAGCACGAATTCCTCAGGCGGCTGGTCTGTCGCACTCGCCGGCTTGCCGAGGGGCGGCTGATCGGGGTGGAGGGATTTGCGGCACCTGAACAGGTCGGTTAAGCCCACGGGCTGCAACCTGTGGGCTTGGGCGATCCGGCAAAGGTGGGGTGCCCAGTGGCCGACGTCCCCGAAACGGCGTGTTCCGCAGGATAGGCAAGACCGTCCTGCGGATTGCCTTTCTTGCGGCGTGGTCCGGCCCCCTGCATAATAGGATATAGGCAACCCGAACGCATGGTGCGTTCACGAAGCCGCCGGTGCAAGGGCTCCCATGGCGGAAGGTTTCGATCCCTATCTCCAGTGGTTGGGCATTCGCGATCCGCAGCGCCCGCCGAATCACTACCGACTGCTCGGCATCGAGCTGTTCGAGAGCGATCCGGACGTGATCAGCAACGCGGCCGATCGTCAGATGGCCCACGTGCGGACCTTTCAGGCCGGGCGCCGCTCCGCCGAGTCCCAGCAGGTCCTCAACGAGTTGGCCGGGGCCAAGGTCTGCCTGCTCAACCCGTCGAAGAAGGAGCCTTACGACGCCCAGTTGCGGGCCGAACTGGGCTCCGCAGGACCGGCGGCGTCGGTGCTTGTCTCGGGGGAGATTCGCCCCCCGGCGATCCCCGTTTCGTTGAGCCTTCTTGCGGGCCGGAAGCTCGCCGTGGTTTGGGTCGCCTTGTCGGCATTGGCGGCGGTGGGCGTCGTGCTGGCGGCCCTGCTGGTTTTCGTGCTGGGCGGCGGGGAGTCGCGCCACGACGGAGACGATCTCGCTCGCTCCGAGGCATGGGACAAGGGCACCGAATCGGAACGCGGTTCGCAACCGTCTGCCCAGCCGGGGACCTCGGAGGAATCGAAGTCGGGCGAGGCCACCAAAGGCGAGCCAACGAAACACGAGGCGTCGAAGGGCGTGCCAGCCAAGTCGCCCGGCGGCGAACCGCCGGCCAAGACCGTTCCCGTGCCCTCCCCCAAGGGCGAGCCCGGGGGCGACGCCATGACGAAGGGCGTCAGGCCGCCGCCGCCCATGCCGGGCAAGGCTCCCGACGCCACACCCGGATCGCCAATGCCCTCGGCTCCCGAGCCCAAGTCGACGCCCAATCCGCCGGTCGAACCGCTTCCCTCGTTCAACGACTCGATCCAAGCTGCCCGTGCTGCGATGACCGCCCGCGACCCGGCTGCCGCGAGGAAGCACGTCGAACTCGCCGAGAAGGCTGCCGAGAAGGCCGCCGACCCCGGCGATCAGAAACGTCTGGCTCGGCTCCACGACGTCTTGGACCCGTGGGAGGCCTTCTGGAAGGCCGTGCGGGAGGCAGTGGCAGGGGCCAAGCCGGGCGACGTATTCCAGGTGGACGGCCGGGCGATCGAGGTCGTCCAGGGTGGGGAGGAATCGTTGACGGTTCGTGTGGACGGGACGGAGAAGGAGTACGGCCTTCGAGACTTACCCACCGGTCTGGCCTTGGCGATCGCCGATGCCAAGCTTCCCGACACCCTCGCGAACATTTCCAAGGCGGCGTTTTTGCTCGTCGATCCCCAGGGCGATCCGAACAAGGGGATGGAGTTCTTCCGGCAGTCGGGCAGCCCGAAGTCGCCCGGCCTGAACGCTGAGTTGAGGCAGGCGATGGCGTCCAAGAAGCCGCCGCCGGTGCCGACCCCGCCCCCGCCCGCTCCGTTACCCCGGCTCCCGGTTCCCGAGGCAACGGCCCAGCAGGCCGCGCTGAAGGAGGTACGGGACGTCCACAAGGCCCGCTTCGCCCAGGCGAGGAGCCCTTTGGAGAAGGGCATCCTGGCTTCCGACCTCTTGTCCGAGGCCAAAGAGACCAAGGACAGCCCGGTTGCCCGATATGTCCTCCTGGCCGAGGCCCGCGATCTGGCGGTCGCGGCGGGCGAACCGGCCCGATTGCGAGCCGTGGTCGTGGAAATGGCGACGATCTACCAGGTTGACGCCCTCCAGGAGCAGGCGCGGGTCCTGGCCGAGGCCTCGGAGTCGCCCATGCCCTCGGCGGTGAGGGCGTCGCTTGCCAAGGCCGCCATCGATCTGGCCGAGGAGGCAATCCGGGCCGACGCCTACGACGCCGCCGCGCAACTGGCCAAGGCCGCTCTCTCCTTCGCTACCAAGGTGAGGGTCATCAAGGAACGCGATCCGAATGCCATCCGCCAGGCCAATGAGTTGCGCGACGCGATCCCGTGGTACAAGGGGCAATACGAGTTGGCGTTGCAGGCGGAGAAGGCCCTCGCGCAAGACCGCAACAACGGGAAAGCCCTTCTGTTTCTGGGGAGGTACTACGCCCTGGTGAAGGACCAGTGGAATCGTGGGTTGCCGTTTCTCCTGAAGAGCGACGACGCGACGCTGAAACCGCTGGCCGAGGCCGAACAGACCGTGAGACGGTCTTCAGCGCCCGCCGCCATCGTGGAATTGGCCGACCAGTGGAACAAGGCCGCCGCGTCGATGGAAGAGCCCCTCCCGCGATTTGCCCGGCGCCGCGCGTTGCACTGGTACGAAATCGCGCTGCCGCGGCTGAGCGGTCTGACCAAGGAACGTGTCAGCCAGACGATTGAGGAATTGAAGCAGGGTGAACCGTCGCGTCGTAAGCCCTAGTCGAACTTATGGTTACGGCGAATTCTCTGCTGAGAGCGAATCCCAGGCGTTTTCGCGGTGGGCACCGCGGCGATCCGCACCCGATAATGAATAGGGGGAGTGTCCGCTTCCACGTGGAGGACGGCCCTCCCGTCCGTTTTGGGACAGTTTCCTGGGGGTCCTAGATACCCATCATTGGGTATCTCGTGCCCCGTCAGTCGTGCTTTGATGTGTGGCACAGCCGCCCTCGGCTGTGCGAAGTGCCCTGCACAGCCGAGGGCGGCTGTGCCACACGAGATTATCGCAGTTGGGTGCCACTGCTGGCTTGTCCAGCAGTGTGGAAACACGGGTGGACAAGCCACCCGTGGCACCCGTCATCGATCCCCGTTAGTCTGAGTCACGACACGAGGCTTCAGGTCTCCCGGCGATGGGCCTTGTGGCCCACGGGGGCGCGTTCGCCTATAATGCGGCGGGTGTGGCGTAGAGCGGCTTGCCGGCCCTCCCGCGAAAAGGCGGGGGATTGGGGGCTGTTCGACGAACGCAGGAACTGCCGAGGAAGGGGGCCGAGCGATGCGTCTGGCATTCTCCGCAGCGTGGATTGCCCTGACGCTTGCCGTCACGGGTGCCGAGAGGGTGTCGGCCCAGGGGACCTATTCCGGCAAGGCGGTCTATGGGTTGTTCGGGCCGCGGGTGATGGGCGAGCCCCTGCAATCGCCCGTCCGGCGGCAGCAGCAACGCGGCATTGCCCGCGATCCCTACGGCGATTTCCTCGGCCGTAACCCATCCTACGCCGGATCGCGTTTCCCGGAAGCCCGGGCCCGGGAGCCCGAAGCCCAGCCTATGCCGCTTCCGCCGCCGCGCGAGCTGCCCCCACCCGCAGAGTTCGCTCCGGAAATGCCACCGCTTCCGGAGCCGATGCCGGAGTCGGCGCCGTTGCCCGACCAGTGGTTGCGATCCCCTCGCTCCCAACTCGAAATGGCTCCGCCCTTGGAGCCCGCGGAACCGCGTTTGCCCGATTCTTCCTGGTTCCCCGGTCTCCCCAGCGGTTCCGGGGAGACCGGCTGGGCGGCCAGGATGGCGGGGTACTCTCCCACGCTGCCTGCCATGGATCCGTTTTCCGCCCAGATTGCCTCGATGCTCCAGCGCACGGTCCAGCTCAAGAAGCGAACGCCGATTCGGGTCGATGTGGTCCGTGAGACGGCCGTCCTCCGGGGCCGCGTGGCCACACAGCAGGACCGGGAACTCGCCGAGAACCTCGTCCGTCTGGAGCCGGGCGTTTGGGACGTGAAGAACCTGCTGATCGCGGAAGACGCCGCACGGGTCACAACGGTCCGCATCCGCCCTGCGGGCGAGTAGTCCGCATCTTTTTGAATCGTGTGGCAGGTCAGCCACGTAGGGCGGACGGAGCGAAGCGACGCCCGCCGGATGCCTCTAACGTGCCAAGAAGCTGCTCCGCCGCGTCTTGGCCCGTGTGGATGCAGTGGGGAATGCCGACGCCCTGCAAGTAGTTTCCTGCCAGGAGAACGCCCGGCAGGTTTCCAACGCGATTCCTGATCCGCTCGACCAACCCCTTGTGCCCGAGGTGATACTGGGGCATGGTGCCGGGCCAGTGGGCCGTGCGGCAGTAGACCGGCTCGCCGCGGATCCCGAGCAACTGTCCCAGTTGGCCGAGGAGAAGCGGGCCGAGTTGTTCGTCGGGCATGACGGCCAGTTCCGGGTTCCGGGCACCGCCGGCAAACACCCGCAACAGCACCCGTCCTTCCTCGGCGCGGTGCGTGTACTTCTGGCTGCTGAAACTCACCGCGAGGATGGGACTCTTCTCGACGGCAGGCACCACGGCCCCCATGCCGTTGAGCCGATGGGCGACCTGTTCGCGGCGGTACCCGGCCGAGACGATCGCGGTGCCGGAATGTTCGATCCCTCCCAAGAGCGTGCCCAACTCGGCGTCCACCGGCGCGAGAAGCCTGCCCGCCGCAACGGCCGACGTGGCGAGGACCACGGCGTCGAAGGTTCGCTGGCCGGGCTCCTCGGGCAATCCGGGTCCGGAGAGGAGCCAACCGCCGCCCGGCGCCCGCTCCAGCCGCTCGACCGAGACGCCGAGCCGCACGGCCCCCTGCGGCAGCCGGGCCGCCACGGCGTCGACCATGCTCGAAAGGCCATGGCGCGGGGTGACGAACATGCTGTACCGGGCCCCGCTGTCGGACGATTCGCCCTTGGGGCGTTGGCGCATCCGGCGACGCATGGCGCGGATCAGGCTGCCGTATTCCAGTTCCATCTCACGGAACTGGGGAAGCGTGGCCTCGAGGCTCAACCGCTCCATGTCGGCCGCGTAGACCGCGCTGACCAGCGGCTCGACCAGCCGCTCGAACACCTCCTTACCGAGCCGG
>Ga0067045_1030901_pt1 | contig 13784 bp, 16 predicted proteins | sample TerdegcTABiofilm_FD_59184 | JGI IMG/M metagenome (GOLD analysis project Ga0067045, IMG submission 59184) | Combined Assembly of (Gp0054472, Gp0054536) Wastewater bioreactor microbial communities from Singapore -Terephthalate degrading...
TGAACAGGGAAATCAAGAAAAGGACCAAGATCGCAAGTATATTCCCCAACCCGGAATCTGCCTTGCGGCTGGTCGCGGCGATACTCATGGAAACGTCGGAGCAGTGGCTTGGCGGCACACGGTATCTACCGGCTGAACAGACCCTCTCATGAATTTACAGAAAAGGGCTTGACTAATCGTCATATTTCTGCGTGATAAGCTGCCGCACGGCCTGGCATGTCCAGAGAGCGAAATCCATTTTGTAGTGTTCGGGGCACTTGTCGATTATATAACTCTGGATGAGCTTCTCCTGAGCCTGGCTCAGGTGCTGCCTCTGCCCAAACTTGTTCCCCCGCTTTTTGGGGGCCAGCGATGCCGCACCGCCAGCTTTGTAGCAGTGCCAGATGGTATACACCGAGGACACACACGCACCGGTAGCGTCCATAATTTCGTCGATTGATTTGTTCGCCTTCTTCATGCAAACAACCGTCTTTCGCCGATCTTTCGTATTTCTACAGAAAGCTTTCTGCCGTCTTCCTTGTCCATATTATACTTGCTGGGTCAGTAGTTCACTCTATTCCAATGAATTATGCCTTCATGCCTGTCGAAGTTTGGCTTAAAAGGCCTTGCCGGAAAGATATTCTCTATTTCAGTATCGACCTGATAAAGCATATTCAGTCCGGCGTTATCCAGACAAGGACAGAGTTATAGGCGTGGATCGGTGTGGATTATGGCATCCCGCATCTCCATCCTCTTCTCGATTACAGGCCTCGATTTCGCGCTTTCCATCCCAAGATCTATACATAGTAAAAGCGGTATCAATCGTCATATTTCCCGTAAAGCCTTCGCAGGCATTCTGCCGGAGCAGTTCGACAGATATTTTGCCAAGGACGACCCGGCGAAATTTTCTTTTTCACCGGAAAGCAGCCGAAAAGAGGGTTGCATTACTCGATCAGAAAAGTAAGATCGCTCTCCCTGAGTATTTCTCCAAGAGGCCCTTGTTGTATTCATCCCCGCCCGGCAGATTTCCGCTTCTGAAAATCGGAGGCGTATATCCCTTGGATACGAGATACTTGCAAGTCTCTATTATCAGATAATTTGCTGTAAAGCAGTTGCAGAATGTGGAAGTGGGCCCCACGTTCTGCTCGCAACCTTCCACGGAAAGAATCGCATCCCCATAAGGCAGATGGTTGTTTATGAAAATGTCGACCAACTGGTAAAGGTTTGCGCCCGTAGGGTGTCGTGAAGGATGATCCTTCGGGATCTTGTCTGCGAATGAGGTGGAAGTGATGGCTATTGTCGTTACGCCGAGCTTTTTTGCAAAGAGGGCACAGTCTATTGTCATCGCGTTGATACCATACGCGTTGATGATGATGAGGACCTCGTTAGGGGTATTCCCCACACCGTATGAGCTTAGTACGGCATTCGCATAACCCGGAACCCGCTCAACCTTCATGGACCTGAATCCGCCGTGGCTTAGGTTGGTCCCTGGATCCAATATGGCGTTCATGCAGGCAAAGCCGCCAGCGCGGGAAAACATTTCCTCTACCGCCATGTTGGAATGTCCGCCAGGACCAATCACATGGATGACCTGATCTCTCATAATGGAATCACCAATGACGGCGGCCGCACTTTTGACCGCAGTGTCCTCGGATGTGATTTCATCGAGTATTGAGGCAATTGTTTTCTTATACTGTTCAATCTCTTTGTTCATATTCATATCCTCCTGTTCTAATATCTGAAAGCCAGAAGAAAGTGAAGATATAGACGTTTTTCACCAATCGCTACACTGCCGCATGGAAAAAGAATAGCTTTATATGGTCGCATGTCGGGTCCTTCCTGATTGAATGGTATGAACCCGGCGGGACGATGAAACACGCGCCGGGAGAAAGCGGGAATTCTTTTTCCCCGACCATGGCTTTGCCTGTTCCTTCCAAAACGAAGAAACCCTCTTGATCTTTATGGACGCCGCCCTGCCTGTATTCCTCTTGGGTGTAGAGAAGCAAGCCTGTCCTGCAGCCCGCCAGGCAGCCGTTCTCCTCGGACAACAGAGGAATATAGTCGTAGTCCTCGAACTTTATGGGGATTACATCAGATTGATTGATGATCATCTGCATGCTAGCCTCCTACTAGAAAATGGATTCCTGCTGAACGCCCTCGTGTGGATCTTTGCCTTTAAAGAGCTCGATTATCCGCTGGACCATGAAAGCCGCGGAGAAGAACGCAAACACAGGCAGCGCTGCGAACGACCATGCCACGGACCATTGAATAGTAGGGAAAATCAGTGCGGTCTTGGTCGCAGTAGTTCGCAAGCCCGTAAAAAACAGCATCACGAAGAATGCGAAAGTGATAAATGAAATGATGATATTCAGGCCCTGTCTTAATTTTGTTGGCAGTTTCTGGGCTAAAAAATCCATAAACAGGTGCTCTTTGAAATGGATGCAAGCCGACATGGCAAGGCAAATCATCCAGACAACGCAGATGACGTTGAAATCAGATACCCACAAGAATGAATAATTAAAAACGGAGCGACTCGTTATTTCCAACATGTTCACAAGAAAGATCATGAAAAACAACACGCTGGCTACGAGCACCTGAAATTGCGCAATCTTATCCAATGCTTTTTTCATCATGTCACCTCGAGACTCCGAATACTAGATTCGGCAACCAGGTCACTATCGAGGGGACATAGGTTATTATGCCAAGCGATATCAGTAAGGTAATTACAAAAGGCAATGACGCTCTTGCGATCCGCTCGAATGAGAGACCCGAAAGTTTTGATTCGATAAACAGCAGTCCACCGACAGGAGGGGTCAAAAGCCCGACCATAAGATTGGATATTATGACTATCCCGAAATGGGTTGAATCGATGCCGAGGGTGGTCGCGATAGGGAGGAGTATTGGGCAAAAGATCAGCATTGCGGGGACCGCGTCCATGATCATTCCCAAAAATAGGAAGAAAATATTCACAAGGAACAGAAATGTAAAAGGTGATGGGTTATACTGCAATACGAGCTGTTCCAACGTTTTCCCGAGACCCTCGACGGCGATCAGGTAAGAGAAAATACCTGCCACGGCAAAAAGCGCCATAATTGTGGCGGAGAACTGCGCCGTTTTCTTGAAAGCTTCCAGCATCTTCTTAATCGTAATCGTCTTATAAACGAAGATGCCAATAACAAGCACGTATGCCGTGGCTAGTATCGCGATCTCAGTGATTGTCGCTATACCGGTAAATACCCCCACGATGATGATGACCGGAGCAAGCAACGAAAGGAAGGATTCGCGGAACGCCGCCCAGAAGCCTTTCCATGTCATACGATAGTCATCTGTGGGCAGCAGATTCATCTTGCGGACTTTTATGACGACATGAATATGGAGCAGGGCCGCCATTACCAAGCCCGGTATCATCGCGCCCAAAAACAGCCGCCCGATGGACAGGTTAGTGATTAGTGCGAGGAAAACCATGGGTATACCGGGGGGGATTATAGGCCCCAACACGGCTGCCGCAGCGTTGAGGGCGGCAGAAAAGTCCTCGTCATATCCCTGCTTCTTCATCTGGGGAAGTAATATGGGGGAAATCGCAGCGGCGTCGGCCGGGCCTGAACCCGATACCAGGGAAAATATGACGTTTACGATGATGCTCGCATGCGCCAATCCACCTTTAACCTTGCCGATAAAGAAAAGCGAAAACTTTAAGGTTCTGTCAGTCATGCCCGATATGTTCATCAATTCCCCAACAAGAATAAAGAAAGGAATACACAGCAATGAAATATTGGAAAGCCCGTTGACCATGTTGTTTGAAATTATTGAAATAGGGCCGTTCCCAGTGGCAAAAAGATATGCGCTTCCGGCTACAGCCATGGAAACGAAAATATCCATGCCAAGGAACATCAGTATAAACATTACGATAAATATAATGACTATCGCCATATCACTCTCCCCGCCCGAAGAAAGACCGTAAATTATGAGCCTAATTCAGGCAGGGTGCCGTTCTTTTCATGAACGACATCCCGCCTAGACATTCAACAGATATACCGCCGCCGAAGTGAATTCGGAGAATTATTATTTTTTATAACTCGCCTTAAATTGGATGATTTTATCAATGGTGCCTGTGGGCCAGAGTTGTCCAGCTTTATCGAATTCCTGGTAGATATTTACTCCCAGTTTATCCTGAATCGATTTGACGTCCACGTCGACGTAAGTCATGTTCTTTTTCAGGAATTCCATGGTATCGTTCATCTGGGCCGCGATCAGCTCGGCTTCATACTTGCAGGCCTGGATGGCGGCGTCCTTGACGACGGACTGTTGGTAGGGAGACATCTGCTTCCAGACATTTTCACTTATGAATATTGCAGAAACGTCTCGGATATAGTCGGTTTTCATCATGTATTTCTGGACCTCGAAAAGGCTGCTAGTCTTGACCGTTATGAAGTTATTCTCCTGCGCGTCGACGGTACCCTGGCGGAGAGCGAGATACAAGTCGGCAAACGGGACGACGACTGGAATAGCGCCTAACCTCTTCATGGTCTGCTGAACAAGCGCGGACTCGGCTGTCCTTATTTTCAGGCCCTTGAAGTCGGCCGCAGTTTTGACAGGCTTATTTGACGTCAATTGTCTTGGAGGAAGCTCGCCGGTCGCAGCCAGTACGCGCACGCCCGTCTTCGTAGCGGCTTCCTCAAACCAGCTCTTGGCTACGTCGGAATCCAGAAACGCCTGCAGTTGCTCATAATTGTCCCAGATGAATGGAGCTGAAACGGCATTGAATACCTTCGCGCCTTCAAGCCAGCTGTAGCAGGATAAGGTATTATAGAACAAATCCGTTACCCCGGTTGGCATGCCGCTCAGCATATCGTTGATGGAGCCAAGCACACTGTTGTTGTACGTTTTGACTGTAATGTTGGCTGTGGCGTTTCTTCCAACGATCTCGGCGAATTTTCCCATGGCCTTGCTTGCAGGATCTTCGGCGGTTTTTATCCCAGCGAGCTTCAAGTTGAACCGCTTCTCCGCTGAGGCTCCCGGAGTCTGTGCGAATAGAACGGGTGCAAACAGTGCAAGCGCAAGCAACAAAGCAATTTTTCTTCTCATTTCCTTCTCCTCCTTGGTAATCCAATAACCCACACTATTTTTTTGTGGGTTATATATTTCAACAAGAAATTTCTTTCTTGTTGTTTTCATAAATGACTTTACCCATGACTATTGTCTTTTCAATCGTGATGTCGTCGTCGAAAATCAGGATATCCGCATCTTTACCTTGAACGAGGGAGCCTTTACGATCAAAACGCATAATTTGGGCGGGGGTAGAGGTCATCATTCTAACCGCATCCAGTAAAGGTATCTTGGCCTGCTTTATAACAGTCTTAACGAGCCTATCGGTCGTGGCGACGCTTCCCGCAAATGCGGTCCTATCTGGAAGCTTTGCGACGCCATCTTCAATAATGACCTTCTGGCCATTCTTCAGGCTTCCCACGATGCTTTCGCCGGTTGTTTGACCGGCGCCTCTCATGGAGTCGGTCACGAGCGCTATCTTGGTGGGTCCTTTTATTTTGTAAATGAGCTGTATCAGGGCCGGAGGAAGATGGCATCCGTCGGCAATGATCTCAACGGTCATATCGTCCAAGAGGAATGCGCTTTCAATTACGCCTAAATACCTGTAGGCGTTCCTCCGATGAACTCCTGACATTGCCGAATATAGATGGGTGACATGGGTATATCCGTTCTCAAAAGCCTCCTGCACATGCTCATATTCCGCATCTGAATGACCTATGGATGGCAGTATGCCTCGGGCTCTCAGTATTCGACCCATCTCTATCGCGCCATCTAACTCTGGTGCGATAGTCCACCTTACTATATCCCGGGACAATCCTAGTATTTCTTCGTATTCTTCTTTTTTGGGTTTCCTTATGTATTTAGGGTCTAGCGCCCCGGCCTGCGTCGGCGCGATATAGGGCCCTTCAAGATGTAGTCCCATTAAATTGGCCCCGCCTGTATTCTCGGCCTTTGCCTTCATGAAGGCTTCAAATGTTTGCTTAAGCTCATCCTTGGTACTTGCCACGGTCGTGGGAACGATCGAAGTCGTGCCATGCCTTGCATGCAGCCTCGCCGCTCCTAGAAAGGCCTCGCTCGTACCATCCATGAAGTCGTGGCCTCCGCCTCCGTGGGTATGGATATCCACAAAGCCGGGAGATACGTAACTTCCTCTGGCGTCGATAATCTTGCAGTCTCTAAATTCGATATCTGATCGGCCTACGTAAATAATGCGGTCGTCCTCGAAGGCCAATATCCCACCGTCGATGATCCTGAACGGAGTAATGATTCTGCCGTTTATGATTTTAGTGTGCATTATTTCAGGCCTCTTCCTGCGAGTCCATCATTTCGCCGGCGCTATTTCTGTCGATATAGAGCACGGCGTTCTCGTGAGTTCTCAATATGGATGCCGGGCAAGCTTCGTCAATTTTGCCAGTAATGGTTCTTTCAACGGCTTTTGCTTTTGTCTTGTCAGGCACTATACAAAATATGTATTTCGCCGACATGAGCGCGGGTATCGTGAGGGTCAGGGCGTGAGTTGGAACATCTTGAATTCTCGAGAAACAGCCATCATTCACCTGCTGGTTTCGGGAAGTCTCATCAAGTTCCACAACCTTGACCAACACATCATCGTCGAACCGTGCCACATGAGGGTCGTTGAATGCTATATGCCCATTTTCGCCTATACCCATGCATACGATATCCACTGGATACTGTCTGAGCAAAACGGCATACCGAAGAGCTTCCTTCTCGGGATAGTCTGCATTCCCGTCAATATAATTGGTCGTTTTGAACGAAACTTTTCCAAATATCTTTTCCTTCAAGAAATCCCCGAATCTTTGGGGTGCTTTTTCATCAAGCCCGAGGTACTCGTCCATCTGGAAGGCGTTCACCCGGTTCCAGTCTATGCCCTGAGTGTGGATCAGTGCGTCAAGAAACTCGTTCTGAGACGGCGCTGCAGCAAAAACAACATTCACCACATCCTTTTCTTTAAGCAGCCTTTTCAATACAGCAGACATTTCATCGGCCGCAGCCCTGCTCATATCTTTTCTGTCCTCATACATTTTTACTTTTAGCTTGCCTGCGCAAATTTCCTTAATCGTTTTCACCATTCATCCTCTCCTATCTTTTTGCAGTAATCGATTTCTGTAAAGTGCAAAAAATCTACCCATGTATGTTCCGGACAGAATCCCTTACGATCAGCGTTGGTTCGAGCTTAAAGGAAACGCAATCCTCCTCATCCCTTTCCAGGCGTTCTATGAGAATCTTGCATGCCAAGCGACCCGTTTCAAAGGCTGGCTGATTGATCGTGGTCAGCGGAGGAGTGACCATAGCGGAAAATTCGATATTGTCGAACCCTATAACCGAGATGTCCTCAGGTACTTTTACATTGTTGCCCCTAAGCTCATGAATGATTCCTATCGCCGTGATATCATTCACCGCAAAAATAGCAGTGGGCTTTTCTTTTGACGAAAGAATTTTTCGCGCTAGCTTTTTTCCACTTTCGAACTCAAAGGAACCATTCTCCACTTCCTTTTCGACTTCCATGATATGAACCAGAGCATCGGAGTAGACTATGTAATTCTTCATCAGACCTAGCTTATATCCGTTGAATATTTCTTTGCGGCTCCGCCTTACCAGAGGAGATGTGGCGAACGCTATCTTTCTGTGCCCCATGCCGACCAGATAATCTATAGCCATTATGGCTCCGGCGGTAAAATCGAAACTTATTTTGTTGCATTTAAGATCTTCGATATTTTGGTCGAAGCCAACTACCTTTAAACCGTTTTCACACAGGTCTTTCAAGAAACCATGCTCTTCCCTGATGGTCGATAAGATTATCCCTGGAATTTGTTTCTGGTACATCGATTCTATGTATTTTTTTTCGTTCGCAATATCTCTGAATGAATTGCATAGCAGGATATTAAAGCCGTGGATCCTTGCTTCCATTTCTATTCCCAAAACAAGCTGCGGGTAAAAAGGATTGGATATGTTGGGTATGATAACCCCAATGTCTTTGCTCTGGCTCTTTTTCAACATTCTCCCCAACAGATTGGGAGAATAGTTCAATTTCTGCGCCGCATCCATAACCTTTTTTCTGATTTCCTTGCTTACAGGGTAGTTGTTATTGTTCAATACTCGGGACACCGTTGCAGCTGAAGTACCGGCCACCATGGCGACATCGTAGATTGTCATCTTTTTTTTTGTATTTTTCCGTTTATCATGGCTGTCCATATAAATCTACTCGATTCCTCAGGTTTTCAATAGTAATCGATTTCTATTAATTTATTATAAATGAACTGGGCCCACCTGTCAAGATCATTTTTAAGAAAAAATAAGGTGGTGTGAACAGTAACATTAAATGTCCACCTAAAAGTGGAAAGAAAAAGAACGTCCCATGGAATTCTGTTTCAATGGGTTTGACCGAACTCAAAGCAACCGAGGAAGCCATGGGACGGAAAAAGCTTCGCATAGAACCGGCGTGCACGCATACGCACTTCACCTGGGGGGAGCGCGTAACACTGCAGTACTATTACACAGGGACAAACAAATACCAAAAGGTCAGAAGTCCGATACTGCTTGGCCGAATACTGGGAAAGCATGAGCGGACCATACGCAGGGAACTACAGCGTGGCTTGGTATTACACGAAGTCGGCGACGTGCCCTTCGAGCGATGGGACTACAATGCCGACTATGCACAACACGATGCTGAGAGAATAAGCCTCGGCAAGGGATCTGATCTAAGACTGGGCAAGGATTGGGTGTTCGAGGCGCACATGTTCCACTTGGTTAAAGCGCGTCACTACAGCCCCTACGCGATCATCCAGCACTTTCAGACCACAGGGTAGCCAAGTACGACGAGGATCTGCGAGAAGACGCTCTACAGTTATATTGCGGCGGGGGATATCACGGGCATATCGGAGCGGAATCTCCTGCTCAAAGGATTGCGGCGTAAACCGCGCGAGAAGCCTGCGCGACATTCCAGAGCAGCGAATGCCGCCCGAAGAAGCATCGACAAACAGCCAGACAGCATCGGTAAACGCGGCATTTGACGCGATGGAACGGCAAATAGGCCGTCCGTGGTTCTGCCGCCTTTTCAAATCGATTACTGCCGACAACGGCACAGAGTTCTCCGATGTCCAGGCACTTGAGCGGTCAGCCCTGTGCTCTCGGCCTAGGACACATTTGTACTTTGCTTATCCCCATTGCTCCCCGGAACGAGGTACCAATGAAAACCACAATGGGATACTCCGTAGGTTTATCCCTAAGGCGAGTGATATCGGACTGGTAAGCAAGAAAGCCGTATGGGGAGCACAAGACTGGATGAATAGCTATCCGAGAAAAATCCTCAAAGGGCGTAGTCCCTTGGCTGACTTAGTGAAGGGCATGGGAAAAGAGTTTATCATCCCTCCCTTCTTGGAGCTACAAGAATGAAAAAAAACGGACAATCTACTTTACAGGAAACCATCAACGAATAAGAGGAACTTGAGACTCCACGATGAGAAAGCAATACGACGAACAGTTCTAGCAACGGTAACTCTCGAGGCATTCAAAAAAGAAATGAGGCTCAAGAGCTTGTAGAAAAGTACCAGGCATATTCCAGCCAGATCAGTGCCCGAAAGAAAAAGCTGTCGGAGCAATCGACAATCTCCCTTCTACAGAACACGGATCAGCGCCATGTAGAGGGCCATGCCGCCGACGATCGACAGGAGCACGTTTCGCTTCCAGAAGTGGAGGAGCGCGGTTAAGGCGCCCGCGACGAGGGCGGGGATGCCGAAGGGAGCCGCCCCATAATCGATGTCCTTGTACGAGGCAAAGACGAGGATGACCATGACGACCGGGGGCAGGTACTTCTGCAGAAAGCCGAGGAGGGACGGAGGCTGTCTTTTCGCAAAGAAGAGGAAGGGAACTGCGCGCGTGAAATAGGTGACGGCAGTCATCACCAAAACGGCAAGGAGAAAATAGCTCATGCGCCGCTTCCTGCACTGCCCCTGCGGTCGGGCCAGCCAGCCTCGGTACTCTCCTGGGCTCCCCCGCTCTCATCTCGACGGGGCTTGTCTCGCTGTTCGATTTTCCCCCGGAGGAGCGCGAGGATGCCGGTCGCGATGGTGAGCGCGACGAGCAGGAAGTTGCGGGGGCTCACGGCGAGCGCGATGACGCATGCGATGGCTGCGGCGAGGTAGGGTTCCCACTCTTTCACCGCGCGAATCTGTTCGACCAGAAGCACAATGAACAGCGCCGTGAGTGCGAAATTCAGGCCTGTCGTGTCGAACGTGAGGGCTGAGCCTACAAGGCTGCCGGCCGTGCAGCCGATGACCCAGTATGACTGATTCAAACCGGTGACCGCCGCGAAGAATTTGGTCTGGTCGACCTGTGGCGGCGCTTTGACGGTCGTCAGCAAGCCATAGGTCTCGTCCGTGAGGCCGAAGATGAGGTAGGGCTTCCATTTTCCGGCACTGCGGAAGGGGCCCAGCAGCGACAACCCGTAGACTGCATGCCGGCCGTTCAGGAGCAGGGTGAGGAGGGCAATCTCAAGGAGGCCAGCCCCGCTCTGCAGAAGTCCGATGGCCATGAACTGTGCAGCCCCCGCAAAGATGAAGACCGCCATGACCGGGGAAAGCCACCACGGCAGGCCGGCGGCCACAAGCGTTAGACCGAAGGCGAGCCCGAGCGTCGTATAGCCAAGAAGCACGGGGATGCTCGCCCTGAATGCGGCGGGCAGCACAAGGTGCCATTCGCGGCCAAGGTGCCATTTGCGGCCAGAGCGAAAATGAGTGTCCTGCATGATTCTCTCTACAATATCGCAAACTTTCGTTTTAATAAAAGGGCCTGGGCACGGAGAGCTGCTCTTGGCCGCCACATGACCGGGCGCCGGGCCGCCCCTGCGAGGCTTTCGCACAGGGTCGCCGCTCTTGGCATGCCGCTGCGGGCTCTGATCGCGGGGTCGCTCTTGGCACGCTGCTGCGGAACCTGTGCACGGTGCGGCCATGGTGAACCTCATCGCCGCCCATGGCGGAGGCACCCATTTCCGATGTAGTATGCAGGTGGAGGAACAACCCATGAAATCGAAGATCATCGCGATAGTGCTCGCGCTGTGCATGCTTGCCGTACTGTCGTCGTGTCTGCCCGGAGACGGGAAAAACACGCCGGAGAAGCGGGCCAATTTCCTTACCGGTATCTGGCACGGCTGGATCGCGCCGATTTCTCTCATAGTGGGTATCTTCGACCACAATATACGGATCTATGAACCCAACAACACCGGCTGGTGGTACGACCTCGGGTTCTATATGGCGATCATCTCCGGATTCGGAGGACTCGCGTTCTCTCGCCGCAAGAAACGATACTGAGGCAAAGGTTACTCAGTGCGCCTTTGAAGGTTCTTCGGCCTGTAGCATCGCGAGAAGGCGTTCCGCCGCAAGGCTTCGAAGACTTGCCTCGACGGCGAGCCTTAATGCCAGGGTGCGGAGTTTCGCGACGTCGATGGCCGGAACCTCGATGTCGGGTGCGCCCTCGGCATGCTCAATGTTGAGACTTGCACGGATATCTTGGGCAGTGGAGCGCCCGCATTCGGTGAGAGCTGCCTTGAAGCTGTCATAGAACTCACGGCACGAGCCTTCGCGAGTGATGTCTGCCAAAAGCAGCCCCATATCCTGGACCGAGAGGACTTTCTTCAGCGTGAACACCGCAAGCAGAAGGGCGATGTGCTCCTGGCCGTATTTTTTGCTTTCGGCCCGCGGTATTATCTTTGCTTTTGCATAATTATTTATCATAGATGGAGTTATTCCGCGTTCTTTCTCCGAAGAGAAAAGCGGCCCCAACTGACGCTCGAGGTAGCCCGTGACCTGATCCATGTACAGCCCGATATCGGGCAGCTGGTCCCACGCCGGAGGTTTATCGGCCAGAAGCGCGTCGAGATACTGCTCAAACGCCCTATACGCTGTCTCTTTCATACCTGGCTCTCCCTACAGATGAATGTATATTTACTATAGTACATGTTATTAAAAACTACAATATATAATATAAAATACCTTGACACATCGAAAATGACATTATAAATTATAAGCAACCGCGCATCATGGTTTTCATTACCATGTCGTGGTCTCGAAATCATTGCCCGTCGGAGCATGCTATGTCTGTCCAGGAAGTATGTCTCTTTGGAGACTCCATTGCACGGGGTGTCGTCCTCGATGCACAAGGTACGTATAAGCCAATCAAGGAATGTTTCGCCGTGCTTGCCGCAAAGGAGCTGGGATTTGCGCTGATCAACAAGGCCCGTTTCGGCTGCACCATCACCAAGGGCCGCGAGATCATCGAGCATTTTCTGGATAGGATCGGCACGCAGGTCCGGCGCCTCGCCTTCCTCGAATTTGGAGGCAACGACTGCGACTTCCGCTGGGACCAGATTTCGGCTGACCCGAAGGCCGAACACCTTCCCGCGACACCCCCGGGGCACTTCTTCCGCATGTACGGGAAGGCAATCCAGCAACTGAGGGAAAAAGGCCTCAGTCCCGTCCTCATGACGCTTCCGCCCCTCGACGCCGAGCGCTATTTCGCGTGGTTCACGCGCACGGGCCTCGACCAGAAGGCCATTCTCGGCTGGCTCGGCGACGTGCAGTTCATCTATCGCTGGCACGAGAGCTACTCGAACGCTGTCTGGGAAATCGGAGAGACCTGGCAGGTCCCCGTCGTGGATATCCGCAGAGCCTTTCTCGAACAGCGTCACTATTCGCGTTTCGTCTGCGAGGATGGCATTCACCCCAACGCCGAGGGCCACCGGCTCATCACATCGGAGATCATCACATTCGCGAAGGAACATCAGGAAAAGGTGGCCTGAACAGGCAGGCCTGATTGCACAAACCCATGCGCTGCGCTAGACTTAAAGCCCATCCAAAGGCGGTCGCGGTTCCCGCCAAAACAAAACAGGAGGCCCCCATGCAGAGGGAGCAAACTTCGTATTCACCACTATTTCTTGGTCTGACGTCGCTTTTCGTCACATGCCTTCTCATCTCGAACATCATCGCGAACAAGCTCATGCAAGTCGGCGGCATTGTGCTTCCTTCGGCGGTCATTCTCTTCCCCGTGACTTACATCCTCGCCGACGTATTCACCGAAGTGTATGGGTTCAAGAAAACTCGCATGGTCATCTGGATCGGCTTTGCGGCAAATGCCTTCATGTCGCTTATATTCCTCGTCGTCATAGCCCTGCCGTACCCGCCGTTCTTTGCCGACCAGGCAGCATACGCGACGGTGCTCGGAAGCACGCCCCGCATCCTCGCGGCCTCGCTTGCGGGCTACTTGGCGGGCGAATTTTCCAACTCCATCCTGCTTTCGGTGCTCAAAAAGGTCACGAAGGGGCGCTATCTATGGACGAGGACGATAGGCTCGACCATCGTGGGCGAGGGTCTCGACACCATACTCTTCATATTCATCGCCTTTGCCGGCATCGTCCCCAACCCGGCCCTGCTGCAGATGATGCTCGCGCAGTACCTCTTCAAGGTGAGCTACGAAGTGATCTTCACGCCCCTCACCTACCTCGTGGTAGGCTTCATCAAGCGTAGGGAACAGATCGACACCTTCGACACTGAGGTGGTCTACAATCCTTTTAGTCTGGGAGAATGAACATGGCCCAATATGAATTCAAATCGCTTGGAAAAAGCGTCAGGGCGCCCTCGCGCGAGCTCGAGACTTTTCCGACGCCGCCGTCCGTCACGAAAGTCGTCCTCGAGAGCGACGAAGTGACGAGCCTCTGCCCTGTGACCGGCCAGCCCGACTGGGAAACC
>Ga0067045_1003977_pt1 | contig 13778 bp, 8 predicted proteins | sample TerdegcTABiofilm_FD_59184 | JGI IMG/M metagenome (GOLD analysis project Ga0067045, IMG submission 59184) | Combined Assembly of (Gp0054472, Gp0054536) Wastewater bioreactor microbial communities from Singapore -Terephthalate degrading...
CAAACTCCTGCCCTCCTAAGTTGTTTTCTGAACGTAACTTATTTCGATTTTTGCCCAGACCCCTCCCAAAAGTGGGGTGTTTTTGCATTCTTGCGTCATTGTGCAACCATGCGTTTTTCGCCATAACTTCAATACCTGCCTTCACTTACGGTTTTGCCCAGACCCCCGCCCTTTTCGCCCCCCATCCGGNCTATGGGCAACTCTTAACTACCACCCAAAAGTAGTGAATCGCCCACCAGACGNCCCCATTCTACCCCCGCCTTTCCCCTTGTCAATAGCTTGACGCAAGAAATTCGCGTCACGCCTTGGCGTTGATCTCCCAGAGATCTCTATCGCGTTTTGGGCCTCCCGATAACAGATCAATCGTCCATGCGGATCGGCCAGTTTAATGTAGGGGCAATTCATGAATTGCCCCTACCTTGCATTGAGTCGCTATTTGATCATTCGGCGGGGAGCTGAAGCTCCCGCGCGAAAACGTGGCTCAAGGCCCGCACTCCAAAAGGCCGCCGAATTCATCCCTCGTCACGGCGATGTGCGAAACCGACCTTCACCAAAGACAAGACCGACTTTCACCGAACCGCATTCCGTGGCCACAGTCACGAATGCCGGTTAAAATTTGCAAATATTGGCCATCACGAATGTTCCGTGTCCATCGAAGTGAATCCCATGGGAAAAGTCACGTACAAATCGGCAGGCGTTGATCTTGATCTGTACCGGCAGGCGATGTCGCGGATCCCACAGTTGCTCCAGAAGACGCTCACCCCGCGCGTTGTCGATCTGCCGTTGGGTTTCGCAGGTCTCTTTCGGCTGGACTTCCCCTGGCCCCTTTTCGCCCGCAAGTACAACGACCCCATTCTTGTGGCCTGCACCGACGGCGTCGGGACCAAATTGAAAGTCGCCGCCATGATGGGGGTCTTCAATACGGTCGGGATCGACCTGGTCGCCATGAGCGTCAACGACGCGCTCTGCTGTGGTGCGGAACCCCTGTTTTTCCTCGACTACGTGGCCATGCCGAAGGACGATCCCCCGTTCCTGGAACAAATCCTGGAAGGCATCGTCCATGGGTGTCGCGAAGCTGACTGCGCTTTACTCGGTGGAGAAACGGCCATCCTGCCCGATCTCTATCAGCCTGGCGATTTTGATCTGGCGGGTTTCTGTGTCGGGGTGACAGAAAGTCGATCCGTCATCACGGGTCAGGCCATCACACCGGGCGATGCCGTGCTGGGACTGGCTTCCAGCGGTCTTCATTCCAACGGATTCAGTCTGGTGAGAAAAACCGTCTTCGATGTCGCAAGACTTTCCGTGACCGACTTCGTCGCCGAGTTGGGCACAACCGTGGGTGAAGCGCTCCTTGTTCCCACGCGGATTTATGTTCGTCCCATTCGCGCGGTTTTGCGCTATTACCGGGTGAAAAGCGTCGTTCACGGGATTGCCCACATCACGGGCGGTGGGATCCGCGAAAATCTGGCCAGGGTTGTCCCGCCGGGTGTACGGATTGTGATCGACCGCGATGCCTGGCCTGTGCCCCCGGTCTTTCGCTGGGTCCAAAAACTCGGTGAGATCGATGACGCAGAAATGGAAAACGTCTTCAATCTTGGCCTGGGCATGATTTTGGTGGTCAGTGACTATTACGCCGCAAGCATCCGCAAGCAATTGGAAGATCAGGGGGTGACCTGCTGGCAGATCGGTCGGGCGGAAGCCGCCGAACAATCCGGCGTCTTCTGGGCCAATGGCTAGGAAAGGCGACGAAAAAGCGATGCCATCGTTCGATGGGCACAGGCGACCGCAGCAGCTCAGGCCTTATCACGCCGCCCGGGCGCGAGATTGACGCGGCCTTTTCTCGCCCGAGACGGATTCGGCGCTGGTTTGCTGCTGTTTGATATGACCCTCCGAAGGCTGCTCGTCCTGAAGATCGGCGTAAGGCTCGGTCTCGGCATACCAGGTGTACGCGCTGCCGAAAAAGACCTGTTCCGTTGAGGGCGCCATTTTGGATGCTGCGTTCTCGGGGGAGTCGGCCCGTCCCTGGGTTTGCTCCCCTGTGGATTGTGGAGTCATTTTTCTCTGTCGCCGACGCCTTGGGACTTCCTGGCCCGAGTTCGTTTTTTCTGATGGGCTGGCGATCACTGATTGGCGATCGACGCCATTTGTGGCGGCCTTTCCGGATGTCGTGGGATCGGGCTGCCTTTCAGGCGGCTTCATCAGGGAGGATGGTTTCGGAAAAAAAACCGGGGTGGTTCTCCCATCTGCGGGGTTCAAAGCGAGACGGACAACCGGAACCGACAGTTCGCCGCACAATTGCGCGATGTGATCATGACACGTCAGAAGGAGAACCTGGTGATTCCCTCCGGCAAACGTCTGCAGGGTGCGGCAAGCTGCCTGGGCACGTTGTGAATCGAAATTGACCAGAACATCGTCCAGGATCAGGGGAAGGCGGATCCCCTGTTCCGCGCTCCGCTGGACAATCGCCAGGCGGAGGCTCAAGAACAGTTGTTCGCGCGTCCCACGAGAGAGATGATCGACCCGCCAGTTTTTTCCCGTGGCATCTTCCACAAGTAAAATGCGTTCCGTAATCGGCGTCCAAACCCGTCGGTAGCGGGCCTCCGTCATTTGCGACATGAAGGCCGAGGCCGCCTGCAATGTCTCGGGTTGGTTTTCCAGCTCGTAGTGCTGCCGGACCCGCTCCAGAATATTGGCGAGGAGAAGGATCGCCTGCCGTCTTCGCACGCGATGGGCGATTTGCTCTTCCAGGGCGGCAAGGGCCAGTTTGGTCTGATCTAATTGCCGCGATTGCAGTGATCGTTGAATCTCGGCCTCCACCTCGCGCCGTTTGTCTTCCAGGGTACGGAGCCGTTCCGCGGCGATCTCCATTTCCTGAAGACACCGCTTGTGTTTCGCTTTCATTTCCTCAAACAGGCCATCAAGCCGGACTTTCTCGGCAATCCCCGCGCCATGGAGGACGGCTTTCAATTCGCGGCGGATGTCTTTCGCCTGGTTGCGGAGATGCTGGGCCTGCTCCCAGTTCTGACGCATCGTCATCAGTTCGCGGGATGACCTTGCGCCCAAACGGCGGAGCGCCGCCCGATAACGAGCGGTGGATTTCTTGAGTTGCCTTCTGGTGCGGCTGATTCGTCGCTTGATCTGTTGTTTGAGGCGTCCGAGTTCGAGCTGACGACGTCTGTTTTCAACACTCACTCCGTAGGCATGGACGAGCCTGTCGAGGACCTGGAGTTCATCTTCGTCGCCACCAGCCTGTTGGCAACGACGGGCAACCCGGGAGATGCGTTCCTGCCACGCTGCGAGCCGCTCCTGCTGCTCTTTCAGTTTTCCCATTAAGCCCGAGAGTCGGCGGTCGAGGTTTCTCAGTCGCCGCCCCATCTGCCAGATTTGAAGCGCTTGATTGGGATCACCGGCAGAAGGTAATCCGAGGCGAAGAGCCAGTTCATTGACCCTGGAACATACCCACCGGTCTTTCTGTTCCATCCGCCGGGCGGCCTCACTTTCTGCTTGGCCTGATTGCGCCATCTCGGCAAGTTTAGCCTGCAGAACAGCCAGCGGTTCCAGCTCGCGGATCTGCTGTTCCAATTGCGAAAGGCGCTGATCCAGGTCTGATTGTGAGACATTGTGGTCCGCCGACAGTTTTTGCCGCTCCTGGGAAACGGCGTCTGCCTCCCGGCGGAGGGTTTCCAGCTCCTGTCGCAGGGTCTCGACCTGAGTCTGCTGTCGGTGTTCCGCATAGAACTTCACCCCGACGCCCCCTGCTGTCATGGCCGTTCCGAGCAAGAGGGTGATCACTCCCAGACTTCCGGCCCCTGGCCCGCCCAGAAGGGCAATCAGGGACAGAAACACCAGCGTGAGTCCCGGAATGAACAGGCTGCCCACAAGTGCCCAGGTTTGTCGGGAGGGCAACAGGTTACCAACCCGACGACGGTATTCATCGCCGACATCTTCCACCCGTTTTTTCAGGGCCGCTTCCTGTTCCCCAAGTTGTCGGATTCGGCGGAGGGCCGTCGCCTGCTGGCCCCATTGTTGCAGGGCCGCCTGCGGATCCGCGACGCCATACTTTTGTAACCCGGCGTGAAGTTGCTCCTTCAGCGCATGCTGCTCTGCCGATCGTTGTTGATACGTTTCGACGATTTGTTGCCTACGCAACGCCGTTTTTTGCCATCGTTTGATCCAGCGACGAAGCTCCACCCAATCTTTGGAAGTTCCGCGCTGGTCAAATCCCGACAGGGAATCGTTCGGCTGGTGATTTCCCGATGAGGCGATCTGATTATCCCGGGTGGACGCCAATAGCTGATTCCAGGCATTGGATCGTGTTTGAAAGAGTTCGTTTCGTCGCTGATCGAGGGCAGCGAGTCGTTCCCGACAGGCCGCAATTTCGTCCCGGTGCAGACGGAGGGCTTCGATCTCCGCCGCGTGGTCAAGGATGACTGAATCGACCGGGTGACTGGCTGCGGCCTCTTCGTGTTTCCGCAGCGTCTCTCGCAATCCAGCGACGTTCGCTTTGATCCGGCCGATTTTCTCCTGCCATTGGTCGAGCTTTTTCAGGGCTTGTTCCGAGATCCGTTTCGAGGCCCCCAGACTTTTTAACTGTCGAACGATCTCCCGATATTGGCGCCACTTCGGCTCAAGGTTGAGGATTGCCTCGCACCGTTCCTTTTCCCGTCCGAGAGATTGAAGTGTTTCTTCGAGGGCCTCGATTTCCGAATGAAGTTTTTGATACGCGGTGTGCCACCGAGTGTACTGATGTGTTTCCTGCATTGATTCTTCGATGGCGCGACTGAGGCGGGCGTGTTCTTCTTCGAGTTCGACCAACTCTGTGTCGTTTTGCACCTCAGCCAGCCGCTGATCAAAACCGGCGAGGATTTTCCAGAGTGCGGCACGGTCGGCGCCCAGGCTCAGTTCGTAAAGCAGCGCGGCGGTTTGTCCTTCTTCCAACGTGCGGAGATAGGCCAGGTCGTCAAGTCCCAGGGCAAAGACCGCGTTGAACGTCGTTTCATCGACGGGACAGATTGTCCGCGTGAGTTCTTCCGGCGGTACGGCATGACCGCCAACGGTTAGCTCGACCTCCTCGCGTTTCTCAGCAAAGCAACGGCGTGAAACAATCACCTCCTGACCGAGGTGTTCAAGAACGATCGTTCCCCCCAGTTGACCGTGGGTATCATCGGCGAAACGCGATCGGGAGGCGAAACCGAAGAACATCCCCCGCAGGAATTCGAGAATCGTTGATTTGCCGGTTTCGTTAGGACCGAAAAAAACGGTCAGCCCGCTGGGGATCTCATCAACCGCCCAGTGTCGCCAGATCCCAAATCGGTCGATGGCCAAACGCTTCAGGATCACGCTTGCGTATCTCTCCTTGCCGAGATAACCAGATCGGCCAGAACCTCCCATCCCTCAAAGGCCGATTGTCGAATGAACTCTTCCCAGAACGGCTTCATGTTCCGGGCAGTGCTGTCTGGCGTGTGGTCTATGCCCAGCAACGTCTCAGGATCGACGTTGCCTGTGAGGATATCCTCGTACACCCTGTTCACCTGGCGGAGAAACTCTCCGCGGTAACTCTTTTCCTTGAACCACTCGTCCGGTCCAAGCTCGATCGGGTCCCAGATCACTTCGACCGGCCAGATGAACGGCTCCTGCAGGTAACGGCTTTGAACGAACTGCACGAGCTGGGATTCCAGGCCTTCCCGCTTCCAGCGGACAAGGACTTCGACCGGGCCTTGGAGTTTGATGCGGATTAACCAGTCGGCGTCGCTGCTGGCACGCCGCGATTCGAGTTCTTGAACCAACTGCGCGGATAGGCCGGGCCACTGCGTGTCCCCGGAAATGAGTAACGTCACGGTGGCATAACGAATGGCCCCCACCGAGACCTCACGGAGCGCGATCCGCCGATGGGCATGCCACTCAGCGACCGTCACTGTGGGAAAGGCATCATCCGAAAAATCGCGAACGAGCGGGGCGCCCGGGCTGTGAATGAGGACCTGCTCCCGGGACTCCGTTTTTCGATCTGAGCTACTTAAGGCCCAGTACACCACGCCGATGATGTTGGGCAATTCCTCCGCCGACTGGCTGCGGGTTAATCCGATCACAAGCTGGTCGGGTTTATGCGGCAACAGCGCCTCTCGGGCGGCATCCCAGGGGCAGGGCGAGGGACAAACGAGGATCTCAACGGGTCCTTTTCGTGTGGGAATCTGCCGCTGTTGAAGCTCCTCTGCCGAAAGCACATAGACCGAGTCCGTCAAAGGCAACTCGGCGGGCCAGGGTCCCCGTTCTTCGGCTTCACCTGCCATCCACACAATAGAAATGTTGCTTCTTGCAAGTGTGTCGAAGGTCTTCACCAAAAGATCGAGGTCGCATGGCGAGGCGCGGGAACAGTCGATCATGTTCCCGGAGAAGACAACCAGATCAACGTCTTCGCGGAGTGCGACCTGACAGATCCGCTCCATGGTTCGACGCGGGGCCTCCAGAATCCGCGCGGCCAGAGACGGCGGCAAACCACCGCGAACCCGGATGGGTCGATCTAACCAGAGTTCCCCGGTATGAAGAAAGATGACACGATCCACGCGCCGGCCTCGTCCTTGAGTCTTGCTATTCTTTCCAAATCCCCTATTTTCCAAATCGTGGCGCGCATACGGACAACCACGCAATGTGACCAATGTAGCGAAAACAGGAAGACCACGCTATATCGTTTTTTGGCGTGCGGCGATTCAATACCACACTGTTCCCGCAGGCTTTAACCGTGCCCGGTAGGGGCAATTCATGAATGGCCCCTACCATTTGCCGTTAGTGGACGCGCCAAGGTCGTTTTGTTCGTTCGGAAAGGATGTGAGGGCAGGGAGACGGACCCGCCCCTTGCAGCTTCGTTGTGTTCGCCCGACGCATTCGGCGAGGCATTTCATGAATGGCCCCTACTGTGGATTGGTTTTGCTGGCCAATCGAACGCGCGGAGGAGTAGCCCCCGTGGCCGCCCTGGATCGCATCCACGCCCCCCAGGGCTGCGAACGTGATTCTGACCCTGGTCAAGGCTTGCATCCAAAATGATTTCGGCTAGTATGGGCAGAAGGACTAACGACCGTGGACCTGGGTTCTAGCGTGTAAGGGAAGTCTATGCACAACGTTCTGGCCATCGTTCTGGGGGGTGGTCGTGGAACGCGACTCTATCCGTTGACGAAGTTTCGATCAAAACCAGCGGTTCCCATCGCGGGAAAATACCGACTCATCGACATCCCTCTTTCCAATTGCATTAACAGCGGTTTGAGTCGCATTTATGTGCTCACCCAGTTCAACTCGGCAAGTCTCCATCGGCATATCCGCGCCACCTACAATTTCGACGTGTTCCATCGGGGATTCGTGGAGATCCTGGCCGCCCAGCAAACGCTGACAAGCTCCGACTGGTATCAGGGTACGGCGGACGCGGTCCGGCAGAACCTGGCCTATATCAATCGGGATGATGTGGATTATGTCCTCATTCTTTCGGGCGACCAGCTTTACCGCATGGATTACCGGGAGTTAATCGCGGCCCATGAAAAGACCGGTGCGGATGTCACCATCGCGGCCCTGCCAGTTCCCAAGAGCGCCGCATCCGGTCTGGGGATTATGCGGATCGATGAGCACGGGCAAGTCCTCGGCTTCCTGGAAAAACCCCAAACGGAAGAAGAGCTAAAATACATGCAAACGGATCCCGATTGGCTCAGCCGATTCGGTCTGCGGGCGGAAGGACGCGAGTATCTCGCCAACATGGGGATTTACCTGTTTTCCCGAAAGACACTCGTCGATGTCCTGGAGAAGACGGAGTACCGCGATTTCGGCAAGGAAGTCTTCCCCGCTTCAATCCGCAGCCGTCGGGTGTTTGTCTATTTGTTTGATGGATACTGGGAAGACATCGGAACCATTGGGGCGTTTTTTGAAGCCAATCTTTCTCTGACCAGGCCCAACGCCCCATTTTCCCTGGAACATCCCAACGCCCCGATTTACACACGGGCAAGATTTCTTCCGCCCTCGCGGATCGAAATGGCCACCGTTCAGGCCAGTTTGCTCGCCGACGGCTGCATCATCGGGAGCGGGTCGGTTATCGAAAACAGCATCATTGGGTTGCGGAGCATCATCGGTCGCAACTCCGTGGTCCGCAACTCGATCATCATGGGCAATGACTATTACGACCTCGATGAGACAAAAGATGGCAAACCCCCCATGATGATCGGCGAGAACTGCTACATTGAAAACGCCATTGTGGACAAGAACTGCCGGATCGGAAAAAATGTCCGCATTGTCAACACGACCGGACTGACGGAGATGCCGGAAAACCACTACTGCATGATTCGCGACAGCGTGGTCGTGATCCCCAAGGAGACGGTCTTGCCTGACAAGTGGTGCCTCTGACTCAGGTTACGCAATTGTTATGGTTGACCACCTGCAATCGGAGATGCCTTGAAATGGGTTGAAACCCAGGAAGAAATCATCCGGCCCGTGGTCGGGGCAATTCATGAATTGCCCCGACTGGCGATCGTCGCGGATACCTCCGGATCGTGATGGAGCTTCAAAAAGCTATCAAGAAAAGGGACACATCCTATGCGCTGTGTGAACTCCCTTGCGCCGGTAACCCGGTTACTATTGGGTCTGGCGATGGTGCTTTTTCTCGGCTTTCAGGTGGGGACACAGGCGAAAGGCGACGTTTCGGGCGACATCGTCCTTCTGTTGGGCAGCGGTCATCCCACGACCGATATCGCGGCTGTCGCCGAGGCCTGGAAACGACTGGTCCACACCGGCCCTGATGCCCTCCTACCTCTGATCACGGCTGCTCGCAAGGCCGAACCAACGGCCCGCAACTGGCTCCTCACGGCAGCGGATCAGATCGTTGCAAGTGAGCACGCCGCAGGCAGGAAGGTTCCAACGGATTTGCTCCTTTCGATCATCAAGGACACCGAGAATCCTTCTCAGGGCCGCTGGTGGGCTTACCAGTGGCTTCGCCAGCAGGATGAGGCCTACGCGCAGCAAATCCTCGGGCAATTCCTCAACGATCCTGGGGCCGAACTCCGCCGGGCAGCCGTCGCGGCAGAAATCGAATCGCTGGGAGATATCAAGAAGATCACACCGGATGACCCCCAGCGGGCAGAACTCCTCAAGAAACTCAAACAACTTTTTGATGCCGCGCGTGATCGGGATCAAGTGGAGAACCTGGCCCAGACGTTGCGGCAACTGGGAGAGTCCGTTGACCTCGCGGCGCACTATGGCTATGTCCGCACCTGGTCGTTCGTCGGACCATTCGATAACCAGGAGGACAAGGGCTTTGATACGGTTTATCCCCCCGAGGCAGAAGCCGCTCGGCCTAATTTGGCAGCCACCTACCAGGGAAAACACGGTCCTGTGACATGGAAGAAGGTGACGACCCCCGATGAACACGGAACCTTCGACCTCAACAAAGTCCTTGGCGAAGAAAAAGGTGTTGTTGCCTATGCTGCGGCCCCGATCGTATCTGATTCGGAACAGCAGGCGGAAATCCGCATCGCCACACCCAATTCCGTCAAGGTCTGGTGCAACGGCCAGCCTTTGGGGGCGTTTCATGTCTATCATTCGGGCTTCGAAGATGACCAGTATCGCATGCCGTGCCGGCTCCGGCAGGGTGTGAATTGGATCATGATCAAGATCTGTCAGAACGAACAGACGCAGGATTGGGCGCGATTCTGGACATTTCGTCTCCGCGTGTGTGACGGCCTTGGCGGAGCCGTCGGACGCCAACCAGACTGACCATGTGTCGCTTCCTGAACCCTTTTTGAAGGTTGAACAATGCTTGCAGGTCGCATGACGTCACTCTTGAGATACTTCGTGGCCATGGCTGGGTGCTTGGGATGGGGGCTGGCCGGGGCGGACGATTGGCCGGGGTTCCGCGGCGGTCCAGCGACCGGCGTCCTCCGCGGTGGGGAGGACATCCCACCGGTGCTTTCCCCCGAAAAACAGCTTCTGTGGAAGGCCCAACTGCCGGGTCCCGGGCCGTCCTCGCCCATTATTGTCGGCAACAAGGTCATCGTTACGGCGGCTGTGGGATACCGCCAGGATGAATTGCACGTGCTGTGTTTCGACTCCAAGACGGGCCGGCAAAACTGGGATTTTCGGTTCTGGGCGACAGGCTCCACGGTCTGCAATCCCTTCGGCGGAGTGGCAGCTTCGACGCCGGTCTCCGATGGAAAACACATCGTCGCACTGTTTTCGTCGAATGATCTGGTCTGCCTCGATTTGGACGGGCGCCCCCTCTGGTTCCGCGCCCTGGGCTTCGAACGGCCTCTCCTCCGCAACGATGTGGGGATGGCCTCTTCTCCCGTGATCGTCGATGGGACCGTGGTCGTCCAGGCTGAAAGCCTTCTCGACGCCATCGTGTGTGGACTGGACATCAAAACGGGTCGAACGTCCTGGCTGATTGAGCGTCCCAAGCAAGCCCTCTGGTGCACGCCGATCGCAGTTCGGGCTGGTTCCCAGACTGTGGTCCTCCTTCAATCACGCAAGGATTTCCAGGCCATTTCGCCGCAGACCGGCCAGACCGTTTTCGCCTATGATCACTGGTGCGACACGGTTTCCTCAGCCGCGGCGAGTGAGGGTTTCGTAGCCTTGCCCGCCGCGGGAATCCATGCCCTGCGGCTTGTTGCGTCTCCGGCGGGATTTGAACAACTCTGGATCTCCGATCGCCTGCGATGTGGAAACACCAGCCCGCTGGTATGGAAAAACAAGATTTACCTCATCAAAGAACCAAACATTTTTGCTTGTGCCGATGGAGCTTCCGGGGAGATCCTGAAGCAGCTCCGGCTCCGCGGGAGTTTTTGGGCCTCGCCGCTTCTGGTTGGCCGTCATATCTATGCGGTCAATTACGAAGGAAATGTGTTCGTCCTGGCCCTCGACGAGGCGGGTCTTCCCACACTCGCCGGGCAATGGGACCTCGAATCGGCCGTCCTGGCTTCCCCCGGCAGCGATGGCGAACAGCTCTATTTCCGCACGCAGCGGTCTCTGTACTCTTTTCGTTTGGGCGATTCCCAGAAAGAATAGAAACACGGGCTGGTTGGCAGGCATCCCGGTGAGCCGTGATCTTTCGTCACGACGGACGCCGGGACGACAAACGATCATTGACCATACATGGCTGGAAGGAGCATGATGGCCGAAGCACAGAACTCTGTCGAAATCCCGCTCAGTGGACCCGTGGATGCGGTGGTCCAGCCGCCCGGCTCGAAAAGCATCACCAATCGTGCCCTGATCTGTGCGGCCCTGGCCGAAGGACCGTCCCTTTTGACCGGTGCGCTGGATAGCGAAGACACCCAGGTCATGGTTCGGGCCTTGCAAACGCTGGGCATCGGCGTCCGGCATGATCCCGACCAACGCCAGATCACAGTGGAAGGACGCGGGGGGGACATTCCCGCCCGACAGGCGGATTTGTTCCTCGCCAATAGTGGAACGAGTCTCCGCTTCCTAACGGCGCTCTGCACCCTGGGCGAGGGTCGCTTTCGATTGGATGGGACGCCGCGGATGAGAGAAAGACCCATCCAGGATTTGGTCGATGCCCTCAATCGTCTGGGGGCAAATGTCCGCACAGAGATGGACACAGGTTGTCCGCCCGTCCTGGTCGAGGCCCACGGTTTACCGGGGGGAGAGACCGAGATTTCCGGGGAGATTTCCAGCCAGTTCCTCAGCGGCCTGCTCATGGCTGCCCCCTACGCCAGGCGCGATGTGAACTTGATCGTCCGGGGTGACCTTGTCTCGAAGCCCTATGTCGAAATGACGCTGGCTGTGATGAATGCCTTTGGCGTGAGCGGCGATAACCAGGCCTTTCAACGGCTCTCTGTCCGTGCCGGCCAAAAGTATCGGGGGCGGACCTATCCCATCGAGCCAGACGCCTCAGCGGCGACCTATTTCTTCGCCGCCGCGGCGGTGACGCAGGGTCGGGTCACGGTTACCGGTCTGGGCCAGGGCAGTCTTCAGGGGGATGTTCACTTTGTCGATTGCCTTGCCGCCATGGGCTGCCACGTCATCCCAGATGCTAACCGGATCACCGTTGAAGGCCGACCTCTGCGGGGAATTTCCGTGGACATGAACCCCATCAGCGATACGGTCCCCACGCTGGGGGTGGTTGCCCTTTTCGCCGACGGCCCGACGTTGATCCGTGGTGTGAAACACATTCGCTACAAGGAAACCGATCGCATCCACGCCCTGGCCCTCGAACTGCGACGACTCGGCGCCCAGGTCGAGGAGTTTGAAGACGGCCTTCGGATCATCCCTGGCGCCTATCACGGGGCGGAAATCCATACCTATCAGGACCACCGTATGGCCATGAGCTTCGCCATCGCCGGATTGCGGATCCCGGGGACGAAAATCCTGGACCCCGCCTGCACCGCCAAGACTTACCCCCGTTTTTTTGAAGACCTCGCGGCGATCATCCGGCGATAAGCGATCAGGAGCGACCGGGGCCGCGATATTTCTCCGGATAAATGACCAGTTCCACCCGCCGATTCCGCGCCCTTCCCGCCGCTGTGCCGTTGGACATGACGGGATAAGCCGACCCATGCCCCGCCACGAAGAGCTGCTCCGGACGCAAGGCCGTCTGGGTCACCAGGACATCATGCACGGCTGCCGCCCACGAAATCGACATCTGCGTGTGATTTCGCCACGGTCCCGCCGGGATGGGGTCGGTGTCCGTAAAACCTTCCACACCGATGATCTGTTCGGGATAGACTCTGGCAATTTCCGCAGCGACCGAGGTAATCGTCTGCACCGCCCCTGGCCGAAACTGAAAGGTGTTGCTCTCAAACAGTTGATCCGCGGGAAGCTCAATCCGAATGACGTCCGCGTCACGTCGGACCTGAACACCGGCAATGTTGATCGCCGGCAGGGTCTGGAGAAGACTGTTGTTCGGCTGGATGGTCACGCTCCCCGAGCGCTGCAGCGAAGCCTGCAAGGTCTGGACCTGTTTCTGCTGTTCGGCCTTTTCCTGCTGGAGCTTGGCAACCTGGGCATTCATGTCCGAAAGCTGTTTCTGCACCAGTCCCAACTGGTCTTCCAGAAGCTTGTTCTTCTGATAGGCCTGCGCAAGCAACTGCTGCAATTGCTGGTTGTCGCGATCGAGGGCGTTCGAGCGCGTTTGGTACTCTTCGATCTGACGCGAGAGAGCAGCTTGCTGTTGGGCGGCTTGGTTCTGAGCTGCTGCCGTGGCCGGGTCCGTTGTGCACCCACCCCCGATCACAACACCTATGAGGAGCAATCCCAACGGCCAAAGCCGGGCGAATCCCGCCAACGATACGTTTGGCTTTTTGTCGTGGCCGGGGAACACTGTTTATGACTCCATGACCTTTCCGATGTGTCCGAGCAAGCTGTCGCAAACTCTCAGTGACGCTACGTCTGACAGATGCGACGGCTGGCCAGCGATTCTCAGAATCACAAATTTGTTCCGGTTGGCCTGGTCGTCTGGAACAAAGCGGCTCCAGACGCGCGGGGCGGCATCGCATCTCCATACTCTGCGCCAATTTTGGCGCAAAGATTACCAAAGCGATGCCCAATGGCTCAAGAGCATTTCTGTGGAGGAAAAGACGATCAGGATGCCGGGGATATCCCTCGGCCCCTCCCCGTTTGGAGTGCGCCAATTCATCGCCGCTTTTTGGGTTGACGTAGGGGCAATTCATGAATTGCCCCTACCGATGGTCGCGCAAGGATTTCGCCGATCTGGTTGTCGATCGATCGAGACACTCTGCGAGAGCTGGCACAGAGCCAGTCTGTGAACCATCGTGTCGCGGTGTGATGGTTCGGCGGGG
>Ga0067045_1030896_pt1 | contig 13777 bp, 18 predicted proteins | sample TerdegcTABiofilm_FD_59184 | JGI IMG/M metagenome (GOLD analysis project Ga0067045, IMG submission 59184) | Combined Assembly of (Gp0054472, Gp0054536) Wastewater bioreactor microbial communities from Singapore -Terephthalate degrading...
GATCCCCGCATCGTCTGGACTCCCTATCGAGCGAGCAATCAGTATCTACAGCAAGGCTCCTGAACGCTAGGCTTTATGGGAGCGAAATTCAACAGCCTGCTAGGGCCTGGGCCCTAGCGTTTCTTGAGGCCGAACGCGCCGAGCATCTGCTCGGTCTGCTTCTGCATCTGCTCCTGCATCTGCTGGAACATGTTCTGCGACTGCTCGACGTAGTTGCCCATCAGCCCCTTCATCATGGGCGACTGCAGGTTCATGAACTGCGACCACATCTCGGGCGTGAGCCCCTGGGACTGCTCGGCCAGCTTGGCCTGTATCTCGGTGAACATCTGCACGTTCTTCTCGAGGTAGGCGCCCATGAAGCCCTGCATGGCGTGGCCGTAGAAGCGGATGATGTTGGCCAGCGCCGCTTCGCTGAACATGGGCGCGCCGCCGGCTTCCTCCTCCAGGATGATCTGCAGCAGGATGCTGCGCGTCAGGTCCTCGCCGCTCTTGGCGTCGCGCACGGCGACCGTCTCCCCGTTCATCACCAGTTGCCTGACCTCGGCCAGCGTGACGTAGGTGGAGGTGGAGGTGTCGTACAGGCGGCGATTGGGGTACTTCTTGATGACGCGCTGCGCAGGCTTGGCGTCGGGTGCGGGGTTCTGGTCTGGCACGGGTGGCTCCTCCGGTCGTGGTCCGGCTCGTATTGCAGTGCAACAGATTCTAGGCAGGCCCTGCCCGCGCCACGCGCAGGAATACCCTGATCGCGCCATCCACGCCGCCCTTGCACGACATGCATCAACGAAAAAGCCGCCCGTTCGGGGCGGCTCGATGCGTTCGAGGGCTTTACGCCCGGTTCGATGCCGTCAGTAGCGGCTGCCGCGATAGCCGCCGCGGTCGGCGCCGCCGCCAAAGCTCGGCCGTGCCTCCATGGGACGTGCGACGTTCACCGTCAAGGCGCGCCCATCGACCGATTTGCCGTGCAGGCCATTGATGGCTTCCTGCGCCTCGGCACCGCTGGCCATCTCGACGAAGCCGAAGCCCTTGGAGCGGCCCGTGTCGCGCTCCATCATGACTTTCGCGGAGGTGACGGCACCGAATTGGGAGAACTGCTGGACCAGCGATTCGTCGCGGACGGAATAGGCCAGGTTGCCTACGTAGAGTCGATTGTTCATAAATGTCTTTCTTTCGGAGTGAAGGGCCGGCCGCACAGGGCCAGCCACGGAGAGGAAATAGGAAGTCAGCCCAGTTGGCCGTGCAGCACCATGCTGCGGCCCTGGGCCAAGGCGTACTGCACCGCCTGCGCATCGCAGGCGAAGTGTGGGACGAAGCGGAAGATCCGGTCGTACATCCCCCGGCGGATGGAAACCGAGGCGGCGACACCGGCATGGGTGGATTTGGTGAGCGGCGTGACGACGTAGTTGCCGACGCACTCTGCGTTCTGTTTTTCAAGCATTGCGGACTGACGGAGATCTTCGCCGGCAGGGCGTCCCGTCAGGGGTCAAGGGAGGAAGGAAAAAATCCCTGCAGCGCCATGGCGCAGGGAGGGCTCGGGCAGATCCGGAAAAGGATGTGGGGATCTGCAATGAGCTCGCCGCGAAAGGAGGATGACAGCCGACAGACTTCGCTGGAAGTGCGGCCCAACAGGCGATGGGAGTGCTGTCAGTCGGGCGCTGCCAAGGCAAGCAGTGGGCAGCGCATCGGCGCATTATGCACCATAAATCGAAATATGCAAACTTTTATTCAAAAGAAAGCATATTGCCTGTTGAAGGAGCCGGACCGGGACTCTTCGAGGCTTGTCCCTTTGGCCCAAAAGAAAAACGGGTCGCAGCGAAGCCGCTGCAACCCGTTGATTCCATTGGTAGGCGCGATTGGACTCGAACCAACGACCACCACCATGTCAAGGTAGTGTTTTCATACTTCACGGAACCCTGCTTCACTCTGATAACCCTTAGATAAAGGCCCACAAGAAACCAAAACCAACCTACAATGTTTTCATACCGATTTCATACGGAGTGAAACATGGTTATGCTCGCCAAGGTTGCAGATAGGGCAAAGCTCAAGCCACGGCGTGATCCCTACTTCGCGCCGCTGGCCAGGGGATGCGCTATCGGTCTGCGCAAGATGACAGCAGACAGCGAGGGATCATGGATTGCCCGCTGGCGTGATCCGGCCACCGCAAAGCAACATCACCAGCCGCTGGGTACGTTCGACACCATCCCCCCCAATGAGCGCTACGACGCCGCAGTGAAGGCTGCCAACGAGTGGTTTCAGCACCTGGGCCACGGTGGCAGCACGGAGACACTGACAGTCCGCGATGCCTGCGAGCGCTACATCGCCCAGCTAGAACGAGACAAGCGCCCGGATACTGCGGCTGACGTTCGCCGCCGCTTTAAGCAGTACGTCTATGACGAGCCGCTGGCCAAAGTGGACTTGGCAAAGCTGGCCGTCCGCCACATCGAGGCATGGCGGCACAAGCTCCAAGACACGCCCACCAGCCGGGGCACCGCCCGTTCCGACTCAAGCCTAAACCGGGACATGGTTTGCCTGAAGTCCGCCCTGAACTTCGCCCTCAAGAAGCGGCTGATAACCACAGATTCGGCCTGGCGTGCCGAGCTGGTTCCCGTCAAGGGCGCAGACAACCGCCGCGAGCTGTACCTAGACCGCGCCCAGCGGCAAGCCCTTATCGACGCGGCCAATCCTGACATTGGCCAGTTCATCAAGGCACTGTGTGCCCTGCCCCTGCGACCTGGCGCAATGGCTGCCCTAACCGTCGCAGACTTCGACAAGCGCCTGAACACCATCGTGGTGCGCCAGGACAAGGCAGGCAAGGGCCGCGCCATCAAGCTGCCCGACAGCACCGCCGAATTGTTCACTCAGGCCAGTAAGGGCAAGCTGCCCACGGCCTACCTGTTCACCCGCTGGGATGGCGCTCAGTGGATCAAGGACAAGTGGACATGCCCAACGCGCAATGCAGTCTCTGCCGCTGGCCTGTCCGATAACACCACGCTGTACACGCTGCGCCACTCCGTCATCACCGACATGGTGAGCGCAGGGATTGACCTGGCCACGGTGGCCACTATCAGCGGTACCAGCGTTTTGATGATCCAAAAGAACTATCACCACTTGCAACAAGAAGCGGCTGCGGCTGCGCTGGAGCGGGTGGCACTGTGAACACCGGCAAGCCCTGCGCCGGATCATGCAGGGCAAAAAGGCGACAGCCAGGGCGAAGCAACCGCCCCGACTGTCTGACCACAACTGATCTATGGAGGATCAATCATGGCTACCAAAAATTCTACGACGCTCGCTGAAATTTCTATTGAGCTTGAGAACCTGCAAGCTATTCGAGAGGCGTTGCACATAGGCTTGGAGAGCTTCGGAGAAGTTGAGCGCCTCACCGATGTTTACGGCACGTACAAGCAGACAGGGGCCGATCTTCCCGATTCTTTGCACCCAGTTCACCCTACTGGGACAAACGACACCATCGGGATTTTTGCAAACGCGTTGCGGGCGCTTGAACATTTCGACCCGGCGCGCCAGTAAATCCATTTCGCCAGCCCTAGGCTGATCCCCGAAAACCCGTTTCCCTGACGGGCTGGGCTGGCACCTTTTCAGGGGCATTGAGGGAATGCCAGTGCTTATAAAAAACGAGTGCGGCCCTTTCTACTACCTGCTGGTAATGGCGTATATGGCCTTCCCGACCGACGAAGAAAAGCGGGAACAGTATGGGCAGGTGATAGTGGCAACAGCCGCAAAAAACATTGATGAAGGCCGATCTGTGACTCTTACACAAGACACCATAGACGGGCTGCTTTCCGCAGCAAAGTCCGGTGCGGCGAACGGCCTTGATGATGCATCCATCGGCGGATTTATGGCCGGTGAGGTGCTGCTGTACATGCTTCGCATGAGGAATTCAGGCGTGTCATCCCCAAGCCTGGATAAGGCACAGCACCTGACAAGCGAGTTTTTCGGCAGAAGCAAGCAATACAACGGCAGTAATTATCGTGGTACTGGCAGGGACACCGTGCGCAAAAACTGGGACAGTTTCCGCTCAGTGGCGCACTTATGGGCTGCATGTGAGGTACTTTGCCAAAGCTGCCCTGAAGGCCGCCCGCGTGCAGGGTGGATTGCGGGCAATGGCGACGCCATCTTGCATTTAGCACACGCCATTTGTGAGGACGCCGTCAACTACCAACCACCCAAAGCTAAGGAGCCTGTGCTTTTGCCAGAAAAGACATGGCGCCTTGATGGCATCAAGACCGTCCATTACACACTCCCCAATTTGACCGAGCGCGAACTAGAACTGTTGAATGTGTTCGAGCCAAGGCCAAGGGGAAATTCATCTTCCCCACTGGATACGACCAAGATGCACCAGTAAATTCCGTACAGCAGCAAGCGTTGCAGGCTGCACAAAGAACAAAGCCCAGGGGTAGGAGCCTGGGCCGAGTTCCCTGTAAACCACGCTGAAAGCAGTAAGGCAAACAGTACCTTGGAAGGGTGCCTTCGATCTTACTGCGGACAGCAAAGACCCGAAAGGTAGAAATGTCCGCAGACATTGTTTCCATCAAGCCCAAGCGCATCCTGCGCTGGCCCGCCGTCCACGCCCGCACCGGCATCAGCAAATCCGGCTTCGAGCGCGGCATGCGCCAGGGCATCTACCCCAAGCCCTTCAAGCTCGCCCCTCCGCCCACCCGCGCCGTGGGCTGGCTGGAAAGCGACATTGACGCCCTGATCGAGCGCCTGACCGCTCAGTCCGAGTAAGGGGGCAGTCATGACCAGCACCATGCACGGCACTACGCCGGGCCAAGGCACGCCCATGCCTGGCGAAAAAACTATTGCCACGGTCAAAGCACAGCTCGCCATCCGTGGCTTTCAGACGCATGACACGGTGACCGGCGGCTGGCTGGTTTGCCGCTGGAACATGTCGCACTACTGCCCGCACCTGGCTGACCTGAAGGCTTTCCTGAGCCGCGTAGGGGGCGCAGCATGAACACCATCCAACGGAACCACATCGATTCCGCCAAGGCCCTGCAATCCCTCATGCGCGAGCTGGGCCCCTTGCACCCGGCATTCCAGCACCTGGCATTTGCCGTGGCCCTGCTGATGGCTCAAAACGAGGAGAAGGAGGGGCACCTGTGATCGTATGGAGCAACTTCCCCACCGGCGACCACCGCACCCAGTGCCCTATCTGCCAGCGCCGCGACAAGTCCATGGGCGTGACGGTTTTGGGTGCTGACCACGGCGTGGCGCATTGCTTTCGCTGCGGCTACATCGAAACCCGCCACAACAACCGTGAGCTTACACCCGCCGAACGCCAGGCATTCGCCCGCCGCTTGGATGCCCTCAAGAAACAGCACAACGTCGAGCAGCGCGAGCGCCAGGCCGAAACCGCCATCGCCGCGTCCATTCGCTGGGCTGCGGCCAAACCCGCTCAGGCTCATCCCTACCTGAGCGCCAAGGGGGTTCAGGCTCACGGGCTCAGGATTGACGGCGACCACCTGCTGATCCCGCTGCGCGACAGCACGGGCATGCTCAAGAGCTTGCAGACCATCGCCACCGACGGCGGCAAGCGCTTTCTGCCTGGTGGCCAGGTCAAGGGCTGCTATCACGCCATCGGCAAACCTTCGGATCGTCTGATCGTGTGCGAGGGCTACGCCACGGGCGCAACGATCCACGAGGACACCGGGCGTGGCGTGGCCGTGGCCTTCAACAGCGGCAACCTGCTGCCCGTGGCGAAGGCCCTGCGCGCCAAGTACCCCAGCACCACCATCGTGCTGGCCGCTGACGACGATTGGCAGACCGAAGGCAATCCCGGCCTGACGGCGGCCACTGAGGCAGCCCGCGCTATCGGTGGCCTGCTGGCCGTCCCCGACTTCACCGGCCTGGATCGCGGCCCGAAGGACTCTGATTTCAACGACCTGCGCCGCCTGGCTCAGGTGGAGGTGCTCGCATGAATAGAGTTACCGAAGCTTTCAACCTGGCGGAGCTGGTGCCAGCAGACCGCGTGGTGCTTGTCAGCGGATCCGAGCTGACGCCCCAGCCGGTGCGCTGGCTGTGGAAATACTGGCTCGCACTCGGAAAGCTGCACATCCTGGCCGGTGCGCCAGGACAAGGCAAAACCACCATCGCCCTGGCCATGGCCGCAACCGTCACCATCGGCGGACGCTGGCCCGATAGCAGCCGCTGCGACCCCGGCAACGTGCTGATCTGGAGCGGCGAGGATGACCCTGCCGATACGCTGCTGCCGCGCCTGCTGGCCGCTGGTGCTGATCGTGCGCGGTGCCACTTCATCAAGGGCGCGCTGCGTGACGGTGCTGTGGTGCCGTTCGACCCTGCCCGCGACCTGCAACAACTGCGCGAGGCAATCGACCGCATCGGCGGGGTTCGCCTGCTGATCGTTGATCCTGTGGTGAGTGCCGTCACTGGTGACAGCCACAAAAACACCGAAGTCCGCCGGGCATTGCAGCCGCTGGTGGACATGGCCGACGCCTGCAACTGCGCGGTGCTGGGCATCACCCACTTCGCCAAGGGCGGCCAGGGCACCGACCCTGCGCAGCGCGTGGTGGGCAGCGTGGCCTTTACCGCCGTGGCGCGCATCGTCATGGTGGCGGCGAAGGTGAAGGGCGAGGAAGGCCAGGACGCCCGCATCCTGGCGCGAGGTAAGTCCAACATCGGCCCGGACGATGGCGGGTTTGAATACCACTTAGAGCAGCGCGAGCCGATACCCGGCATTTCGGCATCGTGCATCGCCTGGGGTAAGGCCGTGGAGGGCACGGCGCGCGAGCTGCTGACCGACCCCGACGACCAACATCCTGACGACACCAGCGACGCCGCCGAGCTGCTGCGCGCCGAGCTGGATAGCGTGCTGTGGACGAATAGCGAGGACGCATCTAAGCCGCTCAAAGACGCGGGTTTTTCCAAAAAGCAAATCTGGAGCGCATCCAAAAAGGTGGGCGTATTGCGCAAGAAGGACGGCATGAAGGGGGGATGGCTGTGGCGCTTGCGTAGCCCATCCGAAGTGGCATTCACGATGATTTCGCCCGAAGATTCCACCGAAGATTCCGAAGATTCCTATTCTGGAAACGTGGAACCTTCGGAATCTTCGGGAGCCTTGGAATCTTCAGCAACGGAGGTTCTATGACCGCCAAAACCATCCTGTCCGAGCTGATCGAGTCCGGCATCGAGCCCGCTGTGACGCCTGACGGAACGGGCATCGAGGTGCCCGCCGGGAAACTGACCGATGCCCAGCGCGCCGCCATCCTGGGCAACAAGACCGAGCTGATCGCCTGCATTCAGGAATCGGCCCGGCTCACATCCGAGCTGCTGATAGCCGCAATGCGCGCCTGCGACTACTGGCAAGACGGCCCCGAGGCCAGGAAGCAGATGCGCCAGGACTGCCTGAACACCCCACCCCACCTTCGCGCCGACCTGCGCGACCACTTCATCTCGACCTATCGAAAGGAATCGACATGAGCGACACAGACGCCCTGAACGACAGGCTGAAATCACTAACCCGGTCAATCAACGAGCTGGTGATTGATGGCGTGCCCCGGCAAAACAAGAAAGCGACCGCCGCCATGTTCACGCTACTGCGCGCCCGTGCGGTTGCTGATGATCTGTATCGAGCGCTGATAGATGAGCGCACCGCCACGCAACTGGCGCGACTGGCGTACATGGATGCGGCCTACGGCTGCGATGTTCACTGAAGAGGGCGAAATGATCGCAACACTGCGCCGCCTTTGGTGCTTCGCGCACCCGTACTACCGGCGCATTCGCAAAAAGCGCCACCTTGAAGCCGTCATGCGCGAGCACGGCATCCCGCGAAAGCTCGCTACTCGAATCACCAACCACTATTTCTTGAAAGGCAACCCATGAGCACTGAAAACACCCCCGACACCGCAGAGCTGGAGCGCCTGCGCGAACACAACAAGCAATTGCTGTCTGAGCTGAAGGCAGAGCGCGCAGCCAACAAAGCCGCGCAGGATGGCTTGCAAGCCGCTCAGGCCGCAGAAAAGCAGTGGCGTGAGCGCTGGTATTCCCTGGAGGTTTCGGCGCCCCTGGAGGCCGATTTGCGCGGCGCTGCTGCTGGCCCGTGGAAGTACCTGCGCGACACCTGCACCGAACTGGGATTGCTCAAGATGGAGCCCGACAGCGAAGGCATCGAGCGCCCCACTTGGTACGACGAAAAAGGCCAGCCCGCCAACCTTGAGCGCGGATTGTACGAGTTCCTGTGTGGCGTGTTCAATCGCACTGGCGGCGACCTGGGGCATTGCCTACGCAGCAGTGGGGCCAGCGGAAGCGGCGCGCACAGTGGCGCTTACCGTCCGTACACCCCTTCCGCACCTGAAACGCCGAAGGGGGCAACGCCAAGTGTCACCCTTGGCCTGCGCTGACATTGCGGGATTGTCCCGAACTGCTTAAAATTTAAGCACGCCGCCCGGCAGTAGCTGGGCGGCACCCCTCCCCGGCGCAAGTGCGCGCCACCGCTGACAGCAGTAGCTGGCCCGCGAAATCATCCCCCTGATTTTGAAAGGCCACACCATGGCTACCACCCAAATTGCGGACGTGATCGTCCCTGCGCAGTTCACCGCCTACGTTGTCGAAAACTCCATCGCCAAATCCGCCCTGGTGGCATCGGGCATCGTGGCCCCGAATGCCGCCATTGCGGGCTACCTGCAAGCTGGTGCCGACAGCTTCAGCATCCCTTACTGGAAAGACCTGGGCGACGACGCCGCCAACATCGCCAGCGACGACCCCGCTGTGATGGCAACCCCGCGCAAGCTGGCATCCGGTAAGCAAATCGTCCGCAAAAACTTCCTTCATGCGAGCTGGTCGGCAATGAACCTGGCTTCGGAACTGAGCGGCAGCGACGCCCTTGTCCGCATCCAAGACCGGGTTGCCGCCTACTGGACACGCGAGGCGCAGCGCCGCCTGATCGCCACCTTGAACGGCATCCTGGCCGATAACGTGGCCAACGACGCGGGCGACATGGTGAACGACATCTCCGGAGGTACTGGCGGTGCTGCCAACTTCAGCGCCGCCGCCGTGATCGACACCGCCGGCACGCTGGGCGACAGCCTGCGCGACCTGACCGCGATTGCCATGCACTCGGCAAGCTACAAGGCCGCGCTCAAGGCGGATTTGATCCAGACCACGCCCGACAGCCAAGGCGGGTTCATCCAGACGTTCCGGGGCCTGGGCATCCTGATTGATGATGCACTGCCTGTTGCATCGAACATCTATACGACCGTGCTGTTTGGTGCTGGGGCCTTCGGCTACGGCATGAGCGCACCCCGCATCGCAGCCGGAACCGAGGTGGAGAACATCCCCGGCGCGGGTAACGGTGGAGGCCAGCAGGTGCTGCATTCCCGCGTGAACCTGGCCATTCACCCGCTGGGCTTCCAGTGGAAGGAAGCGAGCGTTGCCGGTGACAGCCCGACCACGGCAGAGCTTGCAACCGCCGCCAACTGGGACCGCGTGGCCACCAGCCGCAAGCACGTTCCGCTGGCCTTCCTGAAGCACAAGCTGGCCTGATGAAAGGAAGGGGCTTCGGCCCCTTTTGCATATGGCACGACGACCACTCAAAGACGACAAGTTTGTGTCACCCGTGACCGGCATGGCCACAGGTCGACCACGCAAACAACCACCAGCCGACGCGGTGCAGGTGATCCAGCAGGCCACCGCCAAAGGCGCAACCAAGAAGGGCACAGCCATTGCGCTGGGCGTGTCTGACGAGACTTTGCAACGGTGGCTCACAGAGTTCCCCGAGCTGCAAGAAGCCTTTGACAAGGGCAAGGAACGCGAGCGCCAGACCCTTCACGATGTGCTTTACGAAACAGCCACCAAAGGCACCGGCAAGGATTCGCTGATCGCCGCCATGTTCCTGTTGAAGTCACGCCACGGCTACCGCGAAGGCGAGCAGGAACAACAGGCAAACCGCGTCAATGTGACCTTCAACATCCCAGCCGCCCAGCCGCTGGACAAATTCATGGTGATCGACGATGGAAACAATCGAGCTGAATCCCTTCCAGCAAAACTTACTCGGACTTCCTGAAGAACTTGATGTGTTCGCAGGCGGGGGCCGAGGGGGCGGAAAGTCCTACGGCCTGGCCCTGCTGGCGCTCAGGCACTGCGAACAGTACGGCGAACGGGCACGGGTTCTGTACCTGCGCAAAACCTACGCAGGCTTGAGAGACTTCGAGCTTGTCACCCGCGAACTGTTCGGCCTGGTGTACGGCACCGCCGCCCGGTACAACGCCACGGAACACCTGTGGCGACTGCCCAATGGCGGATACATCGAGCTGGGCCAGTTGGAGACGCACAGCGACTACGCCAAGTACCAAGGAAGAAGTTTCACGCTGCTGATGATCGATGAGGCAGGCCAGTACGCCCAGCCCGACCTGCTGGACTTGATGCGCTCCAACCTGCGAGGGGCAAAGGACATCCCCATCCGCGTGGTCATGGCCGCAAACCCCGGTGGCCCTGGCCATCACTGGATCGCCAAGCGCTACGTGTTTCAGGCGGGGCCGTGGAAGCCGTTCAAGGAAGAAAAAAGCAAGCGCCTGTGGGTGTATGCACCTTCGACCTTTGACGGCAACCAGTTCATTGACCGCGAGCAGTACCGCGACCAACTGGAAAGCGCCTGCCCGTCCGATCCTGAGCTGCTACGTGCCTGGTTGACGGGCGACTGGGCCGTGAACCGAGGCGCTTACTTTGCGATGGTTCTCGATGAGCACCGGAATGCCGTTGATCCGTGGACAACCATTCCCGAGAGCTGGGATTACTGGCTCGCCCACGACTTCGGCAGCGCGGCCCCGAGCGTTACCTACATCATGGCCAAAAGCCCCGGCGACCACCACGAAGGCAAGTTCTACCCGCGCGGTTCCGTGGTGCTGGTCGATGAGCTTGCGGCAGTCCGCAGGGACAATCTGAACATGGGCCTTGGATGGACTGCTGCTGTCACAGCCGAGGAGATCAGGGCCATGTGCACACGCTGGGACGTGAAACCCCGAGGGGTAGCAGACGATGCCTGCTTTGCAAAGAGCGGGTACAGCTCAGGCAGCATTGCCGAGGAGTTCGCCAGACACGGCGTGAGCTTCCAGCCCGCCAAGAAGGCCGACCGCATCACGGGCTGGACGTTCATGCGCCGCATGCTGGCCGATGCCGGAAAGCTGGATGTGCCAGGTTTGTACATCTCCAGGGCGTGCACCTACTTCTGGGACACCGTGCCCTACCTGGCCAGGGATCAAAAGCGCGTGGAGGACTTGGACAGCTCAGGCCCCGACCATGCCGCTGATGCCTGCCGCTATGGGCTGCTGCGACTGCGAAGGACTGTGAGCGTGGAGGCGCTTAGGGTTTGATGGATTCGCTTTTCCGAATTTGACGGCTGCTTAAAAAATAGGCAGCTTCGGGGCATTTTAACCCCCGCCTTTTCAGACCTTTTTCATACTGGCAAGAAAAAAGCACCTAGCGTTTCCGCTAAGTGCTTGATTTCATTGGTAGGCGCGATTGGACTCGAACCAACGACCCCCACCATGTCAAGGTGGTGCTCTAACCAGCTGAGCTACGCGCCTGTGATCGTTCGAGAAAACGAGAGTATAGCAGCAAAAAACCGTCCAGAAAGAAAGCGGCTCAGCGCCTGCGCGCCGAGCGCACCCCCTGTACGCCGGCGACGATGCCCAGGACCTTGTTCAGCCGCCCGGCGTCGGACACCTCGACGGTGAAGGTCATCCAGGCCGTGCCCTTCACGGACTGGGTCTGCACGCCGATCACGTTGGTCTTCTCGCGCGCGAACACTTCGGAGATATCGCGCAGCAGGCCCTGGCGGTCCGATGCCTCCACCGCCACGTCCACGGGATAGACGGCCGCCTCCGCCGTCGAGCGCCGCGGCCGGCCCCACTGCACGTCGATCACGCGCTCGGCGTTGCGCGCGGCCATTTCGTGGAAGTTGCGGCAGTCGGCGCGGTGCACGCTCACGCCCTTGCCGCGCGTGACGAAGCCGCGGATGTCGTCGGGCGGCGCGGGCTTGCAGCATTTGGCCAGCTGCGTCATGAGCGAGTCCACGCCGACCACGAGCACGCCGCCCTTGTGCGCGCCGTCGGCCGTGCGCGCCTTCCTGACCAGCAGGTCGGGCTCCTGCGCCGCCGGCTCGGGCGGGCGCAGCAGGGCTTCTATGGAGCGCAGCGACAGCTCGTCCTTGCCCACCATCTCGAACAGCGCGTCCGCCGACTTGAATCCCAGCTGCACGGCCAGGTCGTCGTGCTTGATGGCCGTCTTGCCCTCGCGCTGCAGCAGCTTTTCCACCAGTTCGCGCCCGCGCGCGACCGTCGCGTGGGTCGCCTGGGCATTGAACCAGGCACGCACCTTGGCCTTGGCGCGGCTGCTGGTGAGGTAGCCCAGCTCGGGGTTGAGCCAGTCGCGCGAGGGGCGGCCCTCCTTCACGGTGCTGATCTCCACCGTCTGGCCGTTCTGCAGCGGCGTGTTCAGCGGCACCATGGCCCCGTCCACGCGCGCGCCGCGGCAGCGGTGGCCGACGTTGGTGTGGACCGCATAGGCGAAGTCGACGGGCGTGGCGCCCTGGGGCAGCTCCACCACCGCGGCGTCGGGCGTCAGCACGTAGATGCGGTCCTCGAACAGGCCGCTGCGGCTGGCCGAGCCGACCAGGTCGCGCTCCCAGGCCAGCAGCTGGCGCAGCACGGCGATCTTGGCGTCGTAGTCGCTGCTGGCCGACACGCCGGCATAGCCCTTGGTGCCCGCCTCCTTGTAGGCCCAGTGCGCGGCCACGCCGTGCTCGGCATGGTCGTGCATGGCCTGGGTGCGGATCTGGATCTCGATGGCCCTGCCGGCCTCGTCGCGCACCACCGTGTGCAGCGACTGGTAGCCGTTGGGCTTGGGTTTGGCGATGTAGTCGTCGAACTCGGCCTCGATGGAGGTGAACTGGCTGTGCACCCAGCTCAGCGCGGCATAGCAGTCCTTGACGCTGGGCACGATCACGCGCAGCGCGCGGATGTCGAACACCTGGTCGAAGTCGAGGGACTTGCCGCGCATCTTCTTGACGATGCTGTAGATGTGCTTGGGCCTGCCCGACACGCTGGCGCTGATGCTGTGCGCGCGCAGCTCGGATTCGAGCCGGCCGCGCAGCTGCTCCATGTACAGCTCGCGCTCCACGCGCTTCTCGTCGAGCAGGCGCGCCACCTCGCGGTAGGTGTCGGGCTCCAGGAAGCGGAAGGCCAGGTCTTCCAGCTCCCATTTCATCTGCCAGATGCCCAGGCGGTTGGCCAGGGGGGCGAACACCTGCAGCGCCTCGCGCGCGATGGTCGGGGATACGGGGCGCTTGGCGGCCGCGTAGTAGCGCAGCGTCTGCAGGCGCGAGGCCAGGCGCAGCATGACCACGCGCAGGTCGCGCGAGAAGGCCAGCAGCATCTTGCGCACGTTCTCGGTCTGCGTGGCCGCGTCGTCCACCTGCAGGCCGGCCACCTGCGCCTCGCGCGCCTGCAGCTGCACGCGCATGAGCTTGGTGGTCTCGACGGCCAGGGCCGCGAAGTTGCTGCCGAAGGCCTTGCCGATCACCTCCTCGGGCTTGTTCAGGTGCTCGCAGGTGTAGACCAGGTAGGCCGCCGCCTGCATGGTCTCGGAGCCGCCCAGGTTCTTGAGGATGGCGGCCACCGCATCCGCATGGGCCAGCGTGTTCTCCCCGGTCTCCAGCGTTTCGCCGATGAGCAGGGGCTCGGCGAACGCACGGGCGCGCACCAGGGCGTCGGCATGCTCCGTATCGGCCTGCGACGTGGCCGCGATGAGC
>Ga0067045_1030903_pt1 | contig 13776 bp, 9 predicted proteins | sample TerdegcTABiofilm_FD_59184 | JGI IMG/M metagenome (GOLD analysis project Ga0067045, IMG submission 59184) | Combined Assembly of (Gp0054472, Gp0054536) Wastewater bioreactor microbial communities from Singapore -Terephthalate degrading...
GCCCGTCCGGAATGGAGGCCAGGTTCGGGGGGCAGCCGCTGCCAGAGGAGATCGACCGCGGTCAGCGACGCGCCCGGCCACAGACCGTCCGGCGACCGGCGGGGCCGGGCTCGGCAGCCGTCTGCGCTGTTCGTGCGCAGCGGCAGGATGCCGTTCCGCGCAAGCCCACCAAGGACACCTACCCGGAGGTCGAATTGCCATGGCTACGCTCGCACTACTCGGCGGTCCGAAGGTCTTCGAGCAGCCCCTGCACGTGCAGTGGCCGATGTTCGACAGCAACGACGAGGAGGCGCTGCTGGCGGTCTTCCGCAGCGGCATGTGGTGGCGGGGCGGGACCATCGAAGCCCAGGCAGCCAGCCAATGCGGCAAGTTCGAGCGGGCGTTCGCCCGCTACCACGACGCCCCGTACGGTCTGGCATGCGCCAACGGCACCGTGGCCCTGGAGATGGCGCTGCGCGCGGCCGGGGTGCAGCCGGGCGACGAGGTCGTCGTCCCCGCCTTGTCGTTCGTCGTGTCGGCCTCGGCCGCCTTGCCCATGGGGGCCGTGCCGGTCTTCGCCGACTGCGACCCGGCCACGCTCCAGCCGGATCCCGACGCCATCGAGGCTGCGATCACGCCCCGCACCACCGCCATCGTCATCGTCCATTTCGGCGGGTACCCGGCGGATCTGGACCGCATTACGCGCATCGCGCGCCGGCACCGCCTCGCGCTGATCGAGGACTGCGCCCACGCCCAGGGCACCCAGTGGCGCGGCCGCGGCGTGGGTTCGTACGGGGACTTCGGCACCTTCAGCTTCCAGCAGTCCAAGGCGCTGACCTGCGGGGAGGGCGGCATCGTCATCTGCCGCACCGCAGCCAACTGGCACCGCGCGTACCGGTACCACAACCTCGGCCGACTCGAAGACAAAGGCTTCTACGATTTCTATCTGTTGTCCTCGAATCTGCGCTTGACCGACCTCCAGGGCGCTTTGCTGAATACCCAGTTCGCCCGCTTCCGGCAGCAGGTCAAGCCGAAGATGCGCGCCGCGGCCTTCCTCAGCCGGAGTTTCCGCCAGCTCGGCGGCCTCACGCCGCTGCCGGACGATCCGCGCATCACGCGCCGCGGCTACTATTTCTACCTCCTCCAGTACGACCGGGAAGCGTTCGCGGGGCTGAGCCGCGAGCAGTTCCGGCAGGCGCTGGCTGCTGAAGGCGTGAGCCTGGGGCAGGCGTACGGCAAGGCGATCCACAAGTGCGCCTTGTTCCAGGACTGGCCGCCGGGCTCGGCACGGGTAGACCGCCCATATCGCCACGTTCACTGCCCGCATGCCGAACGGGCGGCTGCGGAGACGATCTGCACGCTGTCGCATCCGCTGCTGTTGGCCAGCCGAGCGGAGCTGCAGCGCCTGGTCGAAGCGGTGGCCAAGGTGAAGGAGAACGCCGGCGAGCTGGTCCGCCGGCTGCGATCGGCCGGGCCCGCGCCGGCCCGGCGAGCGGGCAGAACGCGGCGCTAGGACAGGCCGCCGCACGGCAGTACCGGAGTGGAGCGGAGTCTGCCGGCGCCGGTGAGCCGGTAGGTCCGGGCGGCGGAGTCCGCCGCTTTCGCGGAGGTGCACCGATGGAACGGAGAGCTTTCCTCAAGGGGCTGGTCGCGGCGCTGGCGGCAGCGCCGACGCTGCCCGCAGTGGCGCGGCTCATGGAGGACTACCTGGCCTCGCTGCGGCAGGATCTGGCAGCGACCGCCGACGACGCCGCGTGGTGGCGGCGCGTGCAGGCCGAGTTCTCCCTGCGCCAGGGGCTGATCCACCTCAACAACGGCAGCATCGGGCTGACCCCGGTGGCGATCCAGGCTGCCCACAAGGCGTACTTGGATCTGCTCGAGACGGACCCCTACGACTACGTCTGGTCGGGGTTTCCGGACTTCACCTTCGAGCAGCTGCAACAGCGTGCGGCCGCTTTCCTGGGCGCTGAGACCGACGAGGTCTTCCTCACGCGCAATACCACCGAGGGCATGAATCTGATCGCCACGGGGATGCGGTTGGAGCCCGGTGACGAAGTGCTCACCACCGACCACGAGCATCCGGGCGGGGTCTGGTGCTGGCTGCACATGGCCCGCCTCCATGGCGTGCGCGTCCGCCAGATCCATCTGCCCACGCCCACGCGCACCAAGGACGAGATCCTCGAACGGCTGGAGGCTGCCCTCACGCCGCAGACCCGGGTGGTCAGCATCAGTCACGTGAACACCACGACCGGCCTGCGCATGCCGGTGAAGCAGATCGCCGCGCTCACGCGTCCGCGCGGCATCCTGCTGGTCTGCGACGGGGCGCAGGCGCCGGGCATGCTGGCCGTGAACGTCAAAGACCTGGAGGTGGACGCGTACGCCTCCAGCAGCCACAAGTGGCTGTTGGCTCCCAAGGGCACCGGTCTGCTGTACGTGCGCCGGGAGGTCCAGGACCGCATCCTGCCGGTCTCGGTGTATGCCGGCAGCGGCGCAGGCTCGTACTACGCCCCTTACACGGCCGGCAGCGGCACGCGCGCCACGCCCGCCCTGCTGGCGCACGGCCAGACCATCCGCTTTCACGAGCTGCTCGGCAAGGAGCGGATCGAGGCCCGCCTGCTGCAGCTCAACCGGTACCTGCGCGACCGCCTGGCCGGCATTTCCGCCTTGACGCCGGTGACGCCCGACGATCCCGAACTCGCGTCGGCAATGGTCAGCTACCAGGTGGCCACCATGCCGGTGGAGGCGCTGTACCAGGCGCTGCACGAGCGCGGCATCCTCATCAAGCGCACGGCCTACAACAGCGTGCTCGCCGACAACCCGATCCCGCGCGAGAACGTCCCCATCATCCGCCTCTCGACCCACATCTACAACAGCGAAGAGCAGATCGACCGCTTCGTGGCGGAACTGGCGGACATCCTCGGGATCACCGCGGTGCAGGTCGTCGAGCCTTCGCTGCCGCAGCGCTTCACGCTGGAGCCGACATACCCGAATCCGTTCAACACCAGCGCCACGATCCGCTATCGCCTGCCCGCCGGCGACAAGGTCCAGGTAGCCGTGCTCAACGCCCAGGGCCAAATCGTCGACGTGCTGTGGGACGCCTGGCAGCCCCCCGGGGTGCACGAGCTGCGCTGGGCAGCATCCGCTCGCGCCACAGGCCCGTACTTCTGCCGGGTCGTCGCTGGCTCCGATGCACAGGTGCGCAAGATGCTCCTGCTGCGCTGAAGCGGGCCGAGAGGCCGTCCCAGAAGCTGAACCGCCGCGTGCCGGGCTGCCAGCTCCGGCGATGATCGTCGGCTTTCGAAGAAGGACACGTCGATGGTGGATGCACTCCGCAGGATCCCGCGCGTCGCCCCCCGAGCGTACGAGTACGTCCGGCAGGTGCTGGACTTCGGCTTTCACAACGCCCACTCCGTGGGCCTCACGGCGCGCTTGGAGCGCGAGTTCGCCGCGCGCTTCGGCCAGCAGTTCGGGCTGGCGTTAGCCAACGGCACGGCGACCATGCAGACCGCGCTGCTGGCTGCGGATGTCGGCGTCGGCGACGAGGTCATCGTGCCGGCGTACACCGTGTTCTCGACTCCGGCCGTGGCGTTCCAATGCAATGCCGTACCGATCGTCGTCGACGTGGACCCCGACACCTGGACGATCAGCGTGGCGGAGATTCGGCGCCATCTCACGCCCCGAACCAAGGCGATCATCCCCGTGGCCATCTGCGGGCTGATGGCCGACATGGATCCGATCATGGAACTGGCAGCCGCCCACAACCTGATCGTGATCGAGGACAACGCCCAGTGCTACCTGGGCCGGTACAAGGGGCGCGTGGCCGGGTCGATCGGGCACTTCGCCAGCTTCAGCTTCCAGGCCTCCAAGACGCTCACCTGCGGCGACGGCGGCATCCTGATCTGCAGCGACGAGGAGCTGGCCACGCGGGCGCGCAAGGCGGCCACGCTGGGATTCAAGGATCTGTCCGCGCGCCCGGGCAACACCGTGGTCTCCGAGGAGCAGCGCTGCCGGCCCGACTACCATCGGCACGACGCGCTGGGATTCAACCACCGCCTGCCCGAGATCGCCTGCGCGGTCGCCCTGGCAGAGCTGGAGCGCCTGGAGGAATTGGCCCAGATGCGCGCTGCCTGCGCCCGGGCCTGGGACGCGGTGGTCGCGGACTGCGCGTGGCTGGTGCCGCAGCGCACCCCGCCCGCGTACGTCCATGCGTACTGGACGTACGCGGCGCGCATCGCCCGGGACGACATCTCGTGGGTAGAGCTGCGCCGGCGCTTCCAAGAGCTGGGAGGCGACGGCTTCTACGGCTCGTACCAGCCGGCCCACCTGGAACCCGTGTTCGCCAACCTCAATCGAGCGGTGGACGAACACCCGGAGCGGTACCCGCACTATGTGGGCCGGCTGCCGCGGTACGCGCGCGGCCTGTGCCCCGTGTGGGAGAGCATCCAGCCTCGCATCGTCATGCTGAAGACCAACTATTTCGACCTGGACGAGGCCGAGCGCCAGGCGGACATCTTGGCGCGCACCTTGCGCTGTTTCGACTGAAGGATCGCACCCGCGGGTCGCGGGAGCGGTTCGCCCGGCCCGGGCAGCGGCCTTCGCGCAGGCGACCGGGAGGCCCCCCAGCAGGCCGCGGGCCTGGCCCCAGACGAGCCGCTCTCCGGCCCCACGACGACGCCGAGGTCCACGATGGTCTCTCCGTCTCCGGCATCCGCGCCCCTACTCCAGCAGATCATCCACGGCCCGGGCAGCGGCCAGCCGCGGCTGCTGATCATCGCCGGCGTGCACGGCGACGAGTACGAGGGCATGGCCGCGGTGCGCCGGCTGGCGCGCTGCCTGCCGGGCCGGCTACGCGGCGGCACGGTGACCCTGATTCCGGTGGCCAACGAGGACGCGTTCCGGCGGGGATGCCGCACGGCCGCAGACGGTCTCGATCTAGCCCGGACCTGCCCGGGCCGGCACGACGGCTCGGTGACCCAACGCACGGCTCATGCGCTCAGCGCCTGCATCGCGGCCGCCGACTACTTGGTCGATCTGCACAGCGGCGGCACCGCGCTGCGCCTCCTCCCCACGGTCGGGTACATGCTCCACCCAGACCCCGCCGTCCTGGCTGCCCAGCGCCGCCTGGCGCGCGCCTTCAATCTGCCGATCGTGTGGGGGACCACCGCCCGCCTGGAGGGGCGCACGCTCTCGGTAGCGCGCGATGCGGGCGTGCCGGCGCTCTACGCCGAATGGCACGGCGGCGGCGTCTGCGAACCGGAGGGCGTCCAGGCGTACGTGCGCGGGTGCCTGGCAGTGATGGCCGCGCTGGGCCTGACCGAGCCGCCCGCGGCGCCCTCCCGGCTGGAGCATCTGGTCGAGGACGACCGCGACCAGGCGGGCCATCTGCAGCTCAACTACCCCGCGCCGGTCGATGGCTTCTTCGAGCCCGAGGTGGAGCTGGGGCAGGCCGTGCGTCCCGGCGAGCCGCTGGGCACGGTACTGGATCCGCTGGGCGCCCGCCCGGTGGTCGTCCACAGCCACCAGGAAGGGATCGTGCTCTGCCTGCGCGTGCGCCCGGCGGTCAGGGCTGGCGACAGCCTGGCCACCGTGCTGGAGATCGGCGCGCGCCCGCCGCGACCGTGAGGTCCGCCATTCAGGCCAGCTCGAGCACCACCACTTCGTATTGCCCCGGCAGGGCCAGCCGCAGCGCACACCCGGTGTCGGTGGGCGCCAGCACCAGTGGCGTGCCCTGGACCGACGTGGCGCGGCTGGCCCGCACTCCCGGCAGTTCGATGCGCAGCTCCGGCACAGGCAGGATTCGCGCGAACGGCCGCCGCATGTCCCCCGAGTTGTTCACCAGGTGCAGCAGCAGTCGGCCCGGCTGCCGCCACAGCTCCATCTGCACGGTCGCCGGCGCGTCGGTGAGGATCTGGGGCGAGGCCGCCGGGCTGCGCAGGAGCACGCCTGCCAGCAACTGCTCGTACTCCAGGAACCCGAAGCTGTGGTACGACTCGCCGAAGGTCCCCGCGAAGAACACGCCTCGTCCGCGCCCCACCCTGTGCTCGAGGATGCCCGGGTAGGCCGTGCGCGGCCGCAGCGGCGAGTACACCTGGCCGATCGGCTCCATCAGGTAGGCCAGAGGCTCCGCGGTTGGCGTCGGCCGCACCAGCAGAGCCGCCCGGAAGCGCGGCACCAGCTCGCCGGCGGCTAGGTCGGGAAACACGGCCGCCCCCGCTGGCGAGATCTCCAGGTATTCCTCGGCGGCGGCGGGCGCCATGCTGCCCTCGACAGCCTCGATCCCGAAGAGTGCGCGCAGGAAGTCGTCCGCGGTCACAGCGCCGCTCGCCTCGAATTGCCCGGTCTCGAACGACCCGAGCACTGTCCCGCCCGCCCGGGCGAACGCCAGCAGCGCGGCGCGCCACGGCGCGTCCAGGCAGGCGATATTCGGCAGCACCACGGTGTCGTAGCGGGCCAACGGCTCTGGCTGGAGATCGACGTCGCGGATCACGTCGAAGGGCACGTGACTCCGCGTCAGGCAGTAGAAGAAGCCGGCGAACTCGTCGGTGCACAGCAGCTCGCAGGCGCGCTTCAGGGCGTTCGTGTCGGTTGCCGCTCTGCCCTTCACGTGCATGAGCAGGTCTTGCTCGTGGACCTCCACCCGCGCCGTGGCTCGCGGCGACACATAGGCCAGCGAGGTGGTCTGCGAATGCACCAGGGCCGTGCGCGCCGCCGAGCTGACTCCCGTGTACAGCTCCTCGTGGTCGCGGAGAAAGCCGTAGCTTTCGCGCACCGTGCGGATGGTCTTCTCCGCCTGTCGCTCCCACGCCGGCCGGAACACAGCCAGCCAGTTGCTCGCGCCGCACGCCGCCACTTGGTAGAACGCCCGCTTCATCTCCAGGTCGGGCATCCCCACGTAGTGCCATACCCCGAGGCAGTGATGCGTGAAGACGACCGCGGGATTGCGGCCGGCCCGGAGGAACTTGGCCGCCTGGGCGCTGTCCAGCACGTGCGGCACCGCTTCGCGCCGCAGATGGAAGAAGGCCTCGGCCCCGGTCAGATCCTGGTGCTCCTCCAGCACCCAGGGGTTGCGGGCCACCCTGTCGCCGTAGTGCCAGTTGCCGGCATTGCAGAACACGCCGCCTTCGGGATTGACGCGCCGCACGCTGGCGCGGGCCCCCGCCAGAAACTCCGCCATCGAGTTCTCGCGGAAGCGCACGAACGCCTGCCAGCGCGGATCCCCCCAGTCCTCCTGGAGAGGCGGGTCCGCGCCGTGGCGCGCGCGGAAGCGGTCTCGGCAGGCAGCGCAGTAGCAACAGCCAGGGAATACCACCGGCCCGTCGAGGAAGACCCCGTCGATGCCGGTCTTCATCGCCTCTTCGATCATGCCAAAGGCGAAGTCGCGCCAGCCCGAGTTGATGCACAGCGTGGTGCCGTCTCCGTACAGCGGATGCACCCGCCCGTACCCTTCGCCAGAAGGCAGCCGCTGCTCCCAGTCCGGATGCTTGTCCGCGAAGGCGTACGAGTACCAGTGCAGGTTGAGGTAGGCGAAGACCGTGATCTGGTGGGCGTGCGCCAACGGCACGTACGTGCGGATCGGGTCACTGGTGCCGATCGCCGGATTCACCTCGAAGCGGTCGGTCTGGAAATTCGCCAGATACCCCAGACCGGGTGCAGCGCCAGGGCTGGCCATCACCCACTCGAAGTTGGCGCACATCTCGTCGGCCACCTGCCGCGCGTGGGCCTCCAAGGCCTGCGGGTCCGCGGGCAGCATCCCGCCAACGTGGTCGAAGCGCACCATGCGCAAAGGACGGTTCCGCCAGGACGAGGCGCTCATCGTCGGATGCTCCTGCGTGCCGCATCGGGATCGGGAGGCGATCGTGCGGTGCGCATGTTGGTGCTCGGCGCCGCTGCCGTCAAGCGGGCCGCTGCGCTGGTCTGCGCCGGAGGCGCGTTCGCCGCGCCCCGAGCGGCTGCTTGACACGCCGGTCCGCGCCACCCTAGGTTGGCCACCGTGCGGCGGCGCTGCGCGCGCTGTCGGTCCCCGTCATGCCAGGCCAGCAACGAGGAATGGTGCCAAGGTGAACGAGCGAGACAAACAGATCGTGCGCGAGCTGGCGGCCCAGGTAGCCCAGATTGCGGCCTTGCCGGTCCAGGAAGAGACCCGCAGGCTGTGGCGCAAGCTCAACGGCCTCCAACCCGAGCGGCCGATGGTCATGATCGACCAGGTCTGCTGGAACGAGATGAACTACGAGGACGAGCTCACGCTCCGCTGCACCGATCCGGAGTGTCGCGCGTACGAAGACACTCTGCGGCGCACGCTGTACCAGTGGCGGCACTTCCCAGTGGACATGGTGGTCGAGCCATTCGTCCTGGTCCCCAAGGCAATCCACAACACCGGGTTCGGCATCCGGACCCAGGAGGAGATCGCGGTCACCGACCCCACCAACTCCGTGGTCGGGCACCGGTTCATCAACCAGTTCCGCACTATGGACGATCTCGAGAAGGTGCAGAGGCCACGCGTCTGGCACGATCCTGCCGAGACCGAGCGGCGTCTGGCAGTGGCGCACGAGCTGTTCGCTGGCCTGCTGGAGGTCAAAGCCTGGGGAGCGGATCCCTACCTGTCGCTGTGGGACCCGATCAGCACTTGGATGGGCGTCCAGAACGCGCTGTGGGCCCTGGTGGACCAGCCCGAGCTCATGCACGGTCTGGTCGGCCGCATGACCGACGGGTACCTCAGCATGCTCGATCAACTGGAAGAACAAGGACTGCTCTCGGGCCCGCAGTGCCTGATCCACTGCACGGGTGCGTACACCGACGAGCTGCCGGCGCCCGGATACGACCCCACCCGGCCGCGGACCCGGGACATGTGGATGTTCGGCCTCGCGCAGATGTTCTCCACGGTCTCGCCGCAGATGTTCGAGGAATACGAAGTGCGGTACGCCAGCCGCATCTGCGAGCGCTTCGGCCTGGTGTACTACGGGTGCTGCGATCCGCTGGACCGCAAGATGCGCGAGGTGCGCCTCATCCCCCACGTGCGCAAGATCTCGATGAGCCCTTGGGTCGATCAGGAGCTCGGCGCCAGCGAGATCGGCACGAAGTACGTGTTCTCGCGGAAGCCGAGTCCGGCTCTGTTGGCCGAGCAGCGTTTCGACGCGGCGCGGGTGCGTGCCGATCTGGAGACGACCCGGGATATCTGCCGGCGCCACGGCTGCCCGCTCGAGCTCATCCTGAAGGACATCAGCACCGTCCGCTACGAGCCCCAGCGGCTGTGGGAGTGGGGGCGACTGGCCATGGAAGTGGTTCGCGCCTGACCGCGTCCAGCCGGCCCGTCGCCCTGGCTGCAGCCACCGCGCCGGTGCCGCAGCCGCTCGGCCCTACGGAGAGGGCGGTGGTGCGCCTGGTTCGAGGTCCGGATGCCGCCGGATCGCCACGAACCGCCGCTGGTAGTAGGGCTCGCTGAGGTGATCCACGATGATCCCCCGCGAGGGCGAGGCGTGGGCGAAGTACCCCGCGCCGAGATAGATGCCCACGTGGTTCACCCGGCGTCTGGACCGCGACCGGATATCGAAGAAGACCAGGTCGCCGCGGCTGATCTGTTGGGAATCTATCGGCCTGGTGAAGGCGTACTGATCGGCGGAGGCCCGCGGCAGGTCCAGACCCGCCTGTTGGTAGATCGACCGCACGAAGCCGGAGCAATCCAGCCCGCGCTGGGGATCGAAGCCCCCCCGCCTGTAGGGTACGCCCAGTTGGTCCAGCGCCATGCTCACGATCTCCGTGCGCAGCTTGGCGGCCAGGTCGTCTGCCCGGACCGACGCGCCCGCGAACAGCAGCGGTACGCACGACAGGAGGAGAACCCGTTTCACGGATGGCAACTCCGGTAGGTGTTCAGGTCCTGGTGCGACAGGCTCTCCGGGACCCGCGGTCCCTGAGCACCCGCAGCCTTGCGAGTTCAGCGTAGGGCCCAATCGATAGCAAATGGCGGACGCGCCGTCAACCCATTTCTGCTGGCCCGCGGCCTGCCTCGCCCAACAGCCGCGGCCGTGCGTCCACCGCGTGGCAGCCGCCTAGCGCTGGCCGGCGGCGCGAACGGCGCTGGTCGCCGGACCGCTGGCGGCGCGCGCCTCCCTTTCGGCAGCCTGGATCAGCCCGATGATGTAGCCGAATTGGTAGGCCCACGCCTGACGCACCCTGCCGGAGACTCCGGGGGGCGCCACATCGTCAGGGTGATGAGGAGCATGATCGGGCATGAGCATGTAGCGGTACCCCGCAGCATGGAGGATCTTGACCAACTGGTACATGTCGACGTCGCCTTCGTCCGGCCACGTCTCCGAGAAATCGTGCAGCCCGCCGCGGATGTTGCGGAAATGGACGTTGAAGATCTTCTGCCGCTCGGCGAAGTACTGCAGGATCGGCGGCAGTTCCACCGCGGGGTTCTCCAGTCCCTCCGCAGCCACGCCACAGCAGAAGTTGAAGCCGTGGTAGGGGCTGTCGACCAGCTCGCTGAAGCGCTGCAGCCCGGCAAAGACCGGCCAGTTCCACTTCTCGACGCCGTTCAGCACGGGGGCAGGCGGATCGTCCAGATGGCAGGCCAACTGCACCCGGTACTCCTCGGCCACCGGGATCACGCGTTCGAGGAAGTACTGCGCCCGCGCGAAGATCTCGTCGCGGCGCACGCGTCCCGCCGCGTACAGGGTCTCGTTGTCGTACTCGGACAGCACGAACGAGCTGTACCACGAGCCGCCGCGGCCGGGCCGCTGGCCGGTGCGCTGCACGAGCCCGCCCTGCCCCTCGGCCCGCAGCACGCAGAAGTTGTAGTTCAGACCGCGCAGGCCCGCCCGACCCGCGTTCTCGATGTAGCGGCAGAAGGTATCGATGTCGCGCGCTCGCTGCGGTTCCAAGGCCAGCGGGATGCTGTCCATGGGCGGCACGTGCACCATCTCCACCTCCACCCCGTAGGCTGCCGCTTCCTCGCGGTGCCGCAACAGCGTCGGCACATCCATCCCGTCCACCGTGGCGTCGATGTGCGTCACGCCGTGCCGCACCAGAAACTCCAGCTCCAGCCGCGAAGTGCCGAAATACTGCTCGCCTGGGTACACGCTCGCCCTCCTGTGTCATCGCCTGGGTCGACCGGCCGGCGACTGCGCCGTCCGGACCAGCGCTGGCGCGATCCGCGCTGGCAGAAGGCCACGACCGATCATCGCCCGCCGCTCATCCGCCGGTGCCGACCAGCCGATAGAAGTGATCCAGCAGTTCTTGCGCCACCACGATTTCGGGGATACTCGGCGCGGCGGGCCGACCCGCGCGGATGGCCGCACCGAACTCCCGCAGCGCTCCGGCCATGCCGACGCGCACGCGAGCTCGCCACTCCATGTCCGCCGGATAGCAGGCGTGCTCTTCGCGCGGGCCCGCAGCCGGCTCGAAGGCCCAGCCGCGCCACGACCACACGCGCAGCGTCCCGCCGCTGCCGTAGGCGGTGAGCTCGTCGTCGATGTCCTCGCCGGGCGGCCGCGGCACAGCGGTCACCGGCCAGCACGCCAGCAGCGAGACCGGCGTCCCGTCGGCCAGGCGCAGCAGCATGGCCGCGGTGTCCTCCACGTCCCCGAGCCCGTGGGACCAGCCGGCCAGCCCGCTCAGCAGCGCCAGTGGCTGGCCGCACAACCACGCGATCCGGTCCAGCATGTGGACGCCGTTGGTCATCGCCACCCCGCCACCCGCGTCGCTTTGCCGCAGCATCCACGCGGGCAGCCGGCCCGGGTGGATCCACTGCACGATCCGGTCCTCGACCGCGTAGACGGTGCCCAGGCGTCCCGAGCCGACGACGGCGCGCGCCTGCACCATGGGCGGGTAGAAGCGATGCGTCATCTCCACCATCGCGACCCGGTCGGTGGCCGCCGCCACCGCTGCGAGGCGCCGGGCCGCGGCCAGATCGGCCGCCACCGGCTTCTCCAGCAGCACGTGCTTGCCCGCCGCCAGAGCCGCCAGCGCCACCTCTGCGTGCGCGGCATGCGGCAGGCAGACCGAAACCGCGTCGATGGCCGGATCCGCGACCAATCGCTGCCATTCGGCCGTGGCGGTGACCTCCGCGGGCAGCCCCTGCAGCCGTGCTGGCTCGGTCTCGGCGACCGCCACCACGCGTAGATCCTCCAGCTCCGCCGCCACGCGCAGATGCTGCCAGCCCGTGTACCCCATGCCGATGATGCCCAAGCGTATCACGCCGCCTCTCCTTGTCTGTGCTCCACCGACCCGACGGGGCTTCGGCCGACTGGTGCCTGGCGGGCGGGCGCCGGCCTTGTGGCCCTGCCGGCCAGTTCCCGGACCCACCGCGCCAGGCTGCGCCCGCCGGCCAGCCGGCTCCTCTCACCTTACGGCACGCTCGCGCTGCCGGCAACCACCGCGCGAGCGCTGCCTCCTGCGGCGCGGGTGCGGCGCGGCATTCGTCCCGCTGCGTTGGCCGGTTGCCGCGCGCGCCTGCGCCGAGTATCTTCCTGCTCGAAGCACAGTTCCGTTGGGGGTGGCTCCCGGCAACGGGAGCCTGAGATCTATACCCTTCGAACCTGAACTGGGTCATACCAGCGTAGGGAATGCGGAACAAGATCAGGCGTGCTCGCCTGTTGCCGGCCGCGTTCCCCGGGGGACGCGGCCATTTGCGTGCTGCTCCCCCGCGCCCGCTGGTCCATCTCGCGCCGGAGGAGTCAGCATGAAACCCTCGGTTGTGCCTGCCGCCCTGGTCGAGCTGCTCGCGGTCGTGCCGCTGCTGGCCCTGTCCGAGCCGGGAGCGCTGGCCGCCCAGACCGACGTTGCCGCCGCAGCCACCACGGTGATCAGCGGCCGGGTGCTGGATGCGGGCACCGGCCAGCCAGTGGAAGGCGCCAATGTCTGGAGCGCGGCAGCCAGCACCGTCACCGACGCTGGGGGGCGGTTCGCCGTCCAAGCTGCGGCGGGCGACACCATCGCCGTCTCCCATATCGGCTATCACGCGGCGCGCCAGCCAGCCGCGCCGGGGATGCGGCTGCTGCTGCAGCCCAAGACCTGGCCAGTGGACGAGGTCGTGGTCCGGGGAGCCCTCGTCGAGCAAACCCTCAGCGGCGTGGCCACCGGCATCACCGTCGTGGACGCCCACCAGGTGGGCGCCGCCCAGGGCAGTCACTTCGAGGCCCTGACGCGCAGCATCCCCAACCTCAACTGGGCTGGAGGCACCTCGCGGCCCCGGTATTTCCAGATCCGCGGCATGGGCGAGCGCAGCCGGTACGCCGGCGAAGGACCACCCACCGCCGCCGTGGGCTTCGTGTTCGACGACGTCGACCTGAGCGGTCTGGGCTCCGCCGGGCTGCTCTTCGACGTGGCCCAGGTGGAGGTCTTCCGGGGTCCCCAGTCGACGATCTTCGGCCCCAACAGCATGGCCGGTCTCATCCGCCTCGAGTCCGCCACTCCGTCCGCCTCGCCGGAGCGCCATGCCGCCCTGACGGTCGGCACCGACGCCCTGCTGCGGGCCTCGGCCAGCGCCACCATCCCGATGCATCGCCGGCTGGCCGTTCGTTTGGGATATGCCGAAGCCCGCGAGGACGGGTTCCGCACCAACGAGTATCTGGGCCGCGACGACACCAATGGCCGCCACGAGGCACTGGCCCGCGCCAAGTTCCACTGGGAGGGTCCGGCCGGCGCGTCGATGGTCGGCACCGTGTTCCGCGCCGACCTGGACAACGGCTACGATGCGTGGGCGCCCGACAACAACCGGCGCCTGCGGACCTTCACCGATCGCCCCGGCAGGGACAGCCAACAGACCACGGGGATCTCGCTGCGGCAGCGCCTTCCGCTGGG
>Ga0067045_1000139_pt1 | contig 13772 bp, 12 predicted proteins | sample TerdegcTABiofilm_FD_59184 | JGI IMG/M metagenome (GOLD analysis project Ga0067045, IMG submission 59184) | Combined Assembly of (Gp0054472, Gp0054536) Wastewater bioreactor microbial communities from Singapore -Terephthalate degrading...
CTCGCCCCTTCCTTCTTTTTCTCCCGGTTCGCCTGTGCAGGGGCCAGTCCTCCCATCCCTGCTGATGATTCCCGCCCAGGACGGCAGGGAACCGGGCAGGTTATTCCGGTCCCCCCGATACGTGCGGTGAGACGGGCCCCGTTTTGTGCACAACATGTATCCTTAAGACCCTGCACCTCTCTTTCCTGTACGGGAAGGTTTCCGGCATGGCAATCGACTGGTACATGGAATTCGTGGATACGACGTATCGGCCCGCAGGCAACGACCTCGTGGCACTCTTCTCCTTCGAGCCGGCTGCAGGAATCAGCAGGGAGGAGGCAGCAGGCAGGATAGCCTCGGAGAGTTCCACGGGGACGTGGACGACCCTCCACACGATGCCCGAACGGATGAAGGATCTCAAGGCCACCGTTTTCGAGATGGAGGGTAATTGCGCAAAGATTGCCTATCCGATCGCGCTCTTTGAAGAGGGAAATGCCCCCCAGCTGCTGAGCGGGATTGCAGGGAATATCTTTGGCATGAAGGCGCTCCGCAGCCTCAGGCTCCTGGACGTCTCGTTCCCGCAGGAGTACACCAGCCACTTCCGGGGACCGCACTTCGGGATGGAAGGGATCCGGAAGATGATGCGGATCCACGGCCGCCCCCTCCTCGGGGCGGTCCCCAAGCCAAAAATTGGTTTTTCGGCGCGGGAACACGCGGAAGTCGCATACGAGACCTGGATGGGCGGCTTTGACTTTGTAAAGGACGACGAGAACCTCACATCGGCGTCCTTCAACAGGTTCGGGGACCGGGTCAGGGAGATGACGCGGATGCGGGATCGTGCCGAGCAGGAGACCGGTGAATCGAAGTCCGCCTTCATCAACATCACCGCGGATGTCGAGACGATGAAGGAGCGAGCCGACATCCTCGCGGGTTCCGGCTGGAACTATGCGATGATCGACGTCGTCGTCGCCGGGACCGCGGCAGTCTCGACGATGCGCGATTACTGCTCAGACCTTGGCCTTGCCATCCATGCCCACCGGGCCATGCACGCCGCGTTCTCGCGGAACAAAAAGCACGGGATCAGCATGCTCTTCCTTGCGAAGCTGATGCGCCTGATCGGGGTCTCCCAGATCCATACCGGCACGGCGGTCGGCAAGCTTGCCGGGACAAAGAGGGATGCCGCCCTGCTCGCCGACGTCCTGCGGGAGCAGCACGTACGGGCTGTTCCAGACGTCTGTCTCGAACAGGACTGGGGGAGGATCAGGAACGCGTTTCCCGTCTCGTCCGGCGGACTCCACCCGGGACTCGTCCCGGACGTCCTCGATATCTACGGAACGGACCTCGTCCTCCTCGTGAGTGGCGGCATCCATGGCCACCCCGACGGGACACGGGCCGGCGCTCTTGCCACGGTGCAGGCAGTCGAGGCGTGGAGGGAGGGGATCCCGCTGAGCGAGAAGGCAAAAACGTCCCCCGAGCTTGCCCGGGCCCTCGAGAAATGGGGCACTTTTCGGCCGAAGTAAGGAAAGAAGGGGTTCATGCCCGTTCTTTCCGGGGGAGGAGGGAGCGGGATGGCACCTTTCTCGGTCTTTTTTTCTCCACAGGGTTTTTTTGGGGTTTATCCGGCGTCCCGCATGCCTGTTCGGGGCATCGGTTTTTTTTTAAAAACCATGATGCTTTCTCCCGGCGAGTGATCACCATGGAACGTTCTCCCGGCCATCGCCCGCACGAGGTCTTCTCCGCAGAGAGGGCCGGCCACCTCGACAGCCGGTTACGCTGGCTCCTGTACCGTCCCGATCGCCTTGCACGTCGGTACGTCAGGCCCGGGTACAGGGTCCTCGATTTCGGGTGCGGCCCGGGGTTCTTCACCCGCGCATTTGCACGGGAGGTCGGAGAAGGGGGCCTTGTCGTTGCCGCCGACCTCCAGGAGGAGATGCTCCGCATCCTTGCAGGGAAGATGCAATCGGAGGGCCTGCTCTCCCGCGTCGTGACGCACCGGTGCAGGCCGGACACAATCGGCCTCCCTGGCGATGCAGCGGGAACGTTCGATGCTGCCTTTGCCATCTTTGTCGTCCACGAGGTACCTGATCCGCAGGGGCTCTTTCTCGAGATCGGATCGCTCCTTACATCGGGCGGGGTCCTCTTCCTCGCCGAGCCCCCCTTCGTCGTCTCCCGCAGCGAGTTCGAAAGCGAGCTCCGATCTGCCCGTGAGGCAGGGTTCCGTGTCCTGGAACGGAGGTTGCTGTTCGTCAACCGGGCAGCAGTCCTCGCGAAGGAGAACGGGGATTCCTGCAGGGTACCCTGATTCAGCCCGGGGCCGCCATGGGGATACGGGTGATCGAACCGGGGAATGTATTTTCAGCACAGGATTCCTGTTCCATGTGAGGAAGAAGGCATGTCGGATTTTGCGAGAGCCTGCAGGTTCTCTGACATCCGGGATGGCGAGCTGAAGAAGGTCCGGGTCGGGGGAAGAGAGATCCTGCTTGCACGGGCGGAAGGCCATGTATATGCAACCGACGTCCTCTGTCCCCACCTTGCGGCTGATCTCTCGGAGGGGATCCTCCTGGGCTTTATCCTCACCTGCCCGATGCACCGATCGCAGTTCGATATCCGGGACGGCCACGTGGTCCGCTGGACCGATCTCTCCGGGACGATCCTGAAGTTTGCATCCCTTGCACGACCTCCCCGGCCCCTGAGATGCTATCCCGTCCGGATCGAGGGGGAGTGGGTCCTCGTGAAGGTCGGATGAGACCCGCTGGAGAGAGACTCCGGCAGGGAGGGGCCATCCCCCTGCGCTCCCGGGACAGATCCACNTTCCTGTCCGCNTGCGATGAGCGGGGGACCCCTCTCTCCAGATACCTGGAAAAGTGCACCTTATCNCCGGGAAATTCTTTGGATGCGGTTTTTCCTTCCGCTGCAGGGTATCCCCTGCCCGTGCAATAGCCTTATTTTGTCCCGCCTCCCAGATATGTTGTAGTGAATATGACAACTCCNCTCCCTCCCTGTCCANCACCGGCATGCGGGCAGGGACCGGCTCTCTCTCCCGGTCTCCCNTGTTCCNCCTCTCCGGGACTCCCGGGTCCCCGTGGAACCGCTGGTGGCAGGAGGGCCGCTCCCCGGAGTGAGCGCCGATGATCAATCCCTACGCGTGGCTTGCCGACCGGATCATCGCCCATCCCCGGGTTGTGGCGGCTGTGGCAGCCATCGTCTTCATCGTCGCGCTGTATGGCCTTTCGCAGGTGACCATGGAGACCGGGAAGGACACCTATATCGACAAAGATACCCCCCGGGGAGCCATGCTCGCCCACTACACGGATACGTACGGGTCGGATGCGATCATGGTCATCTTCGAGTCCGATGACATCACGGACATCGAGTATCTCCACTACATCGATCGGCTCCAGAACGACATCGCAGACGAGCAGTACGTCGCCGGGGTATCGGGCATCGTCGACCTTCTCAGGCAGGGCAATGGCGGGACGCTCCCCCGTTCCCCGGCAGAAGTGAACCGCATCATCGAACAGGCCCCGCCGGCGCTCGTCTCACGGTACATGCCCTCGCGGATGATGACGATCAGTGCCATTCCCCTCCAGCCTGCCCTTTCGACCGAGCGGCAGCAGGAAGTCCTCGATACCATCAGGAGTATCATTGCCCTTTCAGATCCGCCACCCGGGCTCACGGTGACACTCTCGGGCAGTCCCGCCTTTTCCCAGGAGATGCAGCAGGAGATGGGCTCGTCCATGGGGGTCCTCATCCTCGCGGCCATGGTCCTGATGGTCGTTGCCGTCATGACGCTTTTTTCCCACGTCCGGTATACCCTCCTCCCGGTCACCGTCGTGGCAACCGGGCTCATCCTCACGTTCGGGGTGATGGGGCTCTCCGGGATCCCGATCAGCATGGTGGTCATCGGGGCATTCCCTGTGCTCATCGGGATCGGTATCGATTATGCCATCCAGATTCACTCCCGGCTGGACGAGGAGGCAAGGAAGTCGTCGCTTGAGGATGCAGTCCGGACGACCATCACGAGGACAGGGCCTGCCGTTCTCGTCGCGATGCTGGCGACCTCGATGGGGTTCATCGCCATGGTTTTTGGGCCCATCCCGATGGTGGGCGACTTTGGCGTCACCTGCACGATCGGGGTTCTCTCCTGCTACCTCGCTGCCCTTGTCATGGTCCCGGTCTTTGCCCTCCTCATCCGGTACCGCCCGAAGGCACCGAAGGAAAAGCGCGGCAGGATGCCTGCACAGGAAGGTGCGGGTTTTTCCGGCAATTCCGGCAGCCAGGAAGGGTCACATGGCACTCTCATCGAGAAGTACGACGCGTTCCTCGGGAGGGTCGCCTTCCGGATTGCAAAGAACCCGGTCCCCATCCTGTTCTTCGTCTTCCTTGTCGCGATCATCGGGTTCAGCCTCGATAACGAGGTTCCCATCAGCGCAGACGAAAAGACGTTCGTCCCCTCCGAGATGCCGGCCCTCCAGTACATGAACAAGGTGACGAGGACGATGGGATCCACGACCACCATTCCTGTCATTGTCTCCTCGGACAATGTCCTCGAGCCTTCCACGATCCGCTGGATCCATGATTTCGGGGAGTACGAGCTCCGGAACAACGAGAAGATCACCGGTGTGACGAGTATTGCCACGCTGCTGGCCCAGTACAACAACGGGGTTCTGCCGTCGACCCGGGAAGAGGTGGAGCAGGCTCTCTCCCGCATCCCGGATGCGACGAGGAAACGGTACCTGAACGGGCAGATCGAGGCGGTACTTGAATTCTCAACGGTCGACATGGAGATCGCGCAGGCGCGGTCCCAGATCGACCTCATCCAGAACGACGTGACATGGAACTCGCCGCCGCCCGGGGTGCACGCCCGCGTGACCGGGATGCTCGAGATGTTTGCGGCCCTGATAGACGATATCAACAAGTCCAAGACGACCATGACCCTGCTTGGGTTCGCGTTCATCCTTGCATTCCTCCTCCTCGTCTACAGGCGCATCCATGCAGTCTCTCCCCTCCTCCCCATCGTTGCCATTGTCGGGTGGAACGGGGCCATCATGTACCTCCTTGGCCTTGACTACACCCCCCTTACTGCCGTTCTCGGCTCGATGACCATCGGGGTTGCCTCCGAGTACACCATCCTCATCATGGAGCGCGTCGACGAGGAGATAGCACGGGGCCTCGACCTCTATGCGGCGATCCAGACCAGTGTCCAGATGATCGGAACGGCGATCACGGTCTCGGGCCTGACAACGGTCTTTGGGTTCTCGGCCCTGATCCTCTCGGAGTTCAACATCGTCTCGAATTTCGGCATCACGACGGTGATCACGGTCGGGTTCTCCCTGCTGGGCGCAATCCTGATCATGCCGGCAATCATCGCCCTCATGTACCGTGCAGAACACCTGAAACTGGCCTCTGCCGGAGAAGGTACCCGGGCACCAGATTAATTGGGCGGCATTTTCCGCGGGATTCGGGAGAGCGTTCCGGAAAAAGGGAAGGTCTCTATCCGTTCAGGGGAATGACAATGACCCCTCAGGGAGTTCGTCGAGAGGGGACGCTATCCGGCGTCTCCTGCCGCTCCATGCGCCCGACCTGCCTCCATTGCCGACCTGCCTCCATTGGCAGGCGAGATTTCGCAATCAATACACCCGTGCACGCTCCGGAAGGGGGGGAGGGTTTTTCAGGTGGCATTTACCATTTCCCGTGCGAAAGCCTTTGCCCTCCCGAGGTCTTCCCCGTCCGGGTGTCCACGGTTTGTAAAGAGGAACTTTCCCCTGCAGTGGTAGGTCCCAAGCACCGTTGCACCCTTTTTTCTCAGGTCGTCCGCAATCTTTTCCATCATCATCTCTGCCCCGCGGGCTCCCCCGGACGTTGCAAAGAGCGCAACCTTCATCCCGGAGAAGCTGCCCCTCTCCACGAACTCCCTGAGAGCGTCACCCGGCTTTCCGCCGTACACTCCGCTGCCGAGGAAGAGGATCTCTGTCCCCGCCGGGACAGGTCCCGGGGTATCCAAANCGGTCGCACCGACTTCTTCGGCAATGGCTTCCGCCACCTTCCGCGTGTTNCCCCCTCTCGAATCAACAAATACTGCTGCTCCTGGCATGGTGATACGTGTACCGGGGATTGTATATAAGTGGTCTCCTCATTCTCGAGCATGGGTTGTACACGGAAGGGGGTTTCCTGACCGTGGGCCCTTCCTTCCCGGGCGGCAGGATCTCCTGCAGGCAAACACGCCAGATACCCTGCCCGGACCGGGCACCGAATTGATAATAAGCATGCCCATACCATCACAGGTACTGGCTGCAGGAATACCACGATGCATGCATCCCGCCTCTCTCTCGTCTGCATTCTCCTCCTCCTCGCGCAGGGGGCCGCGGCGGTCTCCATCTCGCTCTCCCCGGATCGCATTCACCAGGGGGACCGGGTGACAATCGCGATACAGGACCTTCCCGACGGCAGCACTTTCTCTCTCTCTGTTGACGGCTCATTTTCCGTTACGCCCGGGAGTCCCTTCTCCTTCGAGTTGAAGGAGTTCTCTCTCCCCTTCACCCTGAACAACGGGATCTTTTCTGCGACACTCTGGAACACGCGTACCAACGTCCTGATAGTGGTCACGGGTGACACCGAGATCCGGAAGGTGGGATCCTCCCGAAACGGGGTCTTCACAACGACAGAGTCGGGCACCATACCTGCACGGACCTATGACCTCATCGCATTCCGGGGAACCGCTGCGCCAGACGCAACCACCGTTGCAACACGCCTGTTCCTCGAGGGGAGAAAGACCGGGCCTCGCAATTCCCCGATCATCTTCGTGCTGGACGGCGTGACGGATGGGAGTGTTACCATCACGATCCTCGTTGATGAGAACGTGGCTCTCTCCCGCACGGTCCCCATCGGAGATGCAGTGATTGACACCCCGACAGCAACCCCGACACCGACCCCGACACCGACACCGACCCCGACACCGACACCGACCCCGACACCGACACCGACCCCGACACCGACACCGACCCCGACACCAACACCGACCCCTACACCGACACCGACCCCTACACCGACACCAACCCCGACACCGACACCAACCCCGACACCGACACCAACCCCGACACCGACAGCGACCCCGACACCGACAGCGACCCCGACAACAACCCCGACACCGACAGCGACAGCAACGGGAATCCCTGCCGGGAATGTGCTGACTCTCGATCCCGGCTGGAACTTCATCTCTGTACCGCGGACACTTGCAGGAGGCTTCGATACCGCGGGAGTCGTTTTTTCGGGTGTCGATACTGCAGGCCGGTCCCTCTTCCTCTATGAGGGTTCGAGCTCCGGCTGGAAGCAGTTGCAGTACGGGGACAGGCTCTGCGTCCTGGACGGTATCTGGGTCTACTCGCGGGGTGCGGCCACCGTCCCCCTCGTCTATGCAGCGGGCCAGACCCCCTCTCCCCCGGAAAAAGAGCTCTCTCCCGGCTGGAATGCCATCGGGATTGCGTCCCACGTCCCCGTGCAGGCACGGGAAGCGTTCCGGTCGGTGGAAGACCACTGGGAGATGGTCATCGGGTACGATTCACGGGAACAGGTTTACGAGTCCGTTATCGCGAGAGGGGGTTTGGGAACCCACGGTGAGACCCGGACCGTCTCCCCGTTGAAGGGTTACTGGATAAAGGTGAATGAAGCCTGCCGGTATACCGGATAGGATGAACGAGGAAAGATCCCGGAGAGGGCCCTGTTTTTTCGGGGGCTGGGCATTCCTGCCGGTATCGTGCGTGCCAGAAGGAGTTCCTGCAGGCAGGAGGGAGAATCCGATCCTTTTTCCCCCGCGATCCGTCAGGGCCACCTCTCCAGCTCGGCAAGGACTTCTCCGTTGTCCAGGTCGTGCCACTCCCGGTAGGCATCGGCAACCGCGAATGTCCTCCCCGTCCTGATGTTGAGGCAGACTGCGAGATCGACCTCCCTCCGGACGAGTTCCGCAGCCGAGAGCGAGGCCGTCGGAACGGCGACGATTATTCTGGCGGGATCCATCTTCCTCGCACTCCGTGCAGCAGCAAGCATCGTGAACCCCGAGGCGAGCCCGTCATCCGTGAGGATGGCAGTCTTTCCCCGGAGGGGAGGGAGCTCCTTTCCCCGTAAAAAGAGACGCAGTCTCTCGCGAACGTTTGCCTGCGTCTCTGCAACCGCCCGTCCGACATCCCCTTCCGACAGCCCGAGTGCATCGCGGAGGCGCGCGTTGATGAGGACGTCCCCGTCCCACGTGACTGCCCCGAACCCGGACTCGGTCGTTCCGGGGATGCGAACCTTCCTCACGACCGCAAGGGAGAGGGGTGCACCGAGCGCCTCCGCGATCATCCGTCCCACAGGGACACCGCCGGCCGGTATGGCAAGGACGATCGGGTTTGCGATCGCAGGAAGGGNTGTGAGGAACCGTCCCAGCCTCCTTCCGGCATCGTGCCGGTCGGAGAAGACAGAATGCCTGTCCCGGAGGAGGGGATCCTCGATGATGTCTCCCATTGTTTCCTCTTCTCCACTTCAGGAGAGATAAATGTGGAGGACTGTCTCCCGGCAGGAACCGGGTGGGCCGGGTTCCTGCAGACAGAAGTGCCACGGGGAGACGCGGGAAGCTGCAGCATTTCGCGGCACCGGGACGGGAACACGACGGCAGTTCCGGTGCTGCGATCCTGCCCTTTTTTTTGAGAGTGCTGCACACCGGGAATGCAGGGGATGCGGGGCTCTCAATCCCCCCGCATCTCTTCCCGCATTTTACGGACGAAGTCCGAGCATGCCTTCCGGAACTCTTCGCCGATCTCCTCCCAGGACGGGCACTCCGGCTCCACCTTCCCGCTATCCACCGGGCCCGTCGTATCCCTTCCGGACCGCTCGCCCTGGCAGGGAGGCGCAAATATCGAGATGTACCCTGCAGCGAGNGTCACGAGGAGGGTGAGGGGCAGGAGGATGAGCCCGATGACCGCCAGTGCGCCGGCTATCCCGAGTGCATAGAACCGGTCAAGAAATTCGAGTATCTTCAGGATGAGGGTGACGACGAATACGCTTCCCACCGCGTTGAAGACCGGGAACGGGAGGTTGAGGGGGAAGGGGAACGCGGCAAGAACCTCTCCGATCATGAAGAGGACAAGGAAGATGACGATGAGCGGGGCCTGTGCAGAGAGCACCCCGACGAACCCGTCGAAGACCGGCCAAGAGGTGTTATCGGCTGCGTACCGCAGCAGGACGAGGGCAAAGAGGACGAGAATTATTCCGATGAGGCCTTCGAGGAGGGCACAAAGAGGTGTCTTCGTTCCCTTACCCGTCATTGGAACACTCCTTTTCGGGATTGCATTGGGAAAACGGGTATCCCCCCTATTAGTAAATGATGGAATGGGACTCTTTCATCCAGCCGGGATCTCCTCCGGAAATTTCCGGGTTCCGCCCCTGGAGGGACCAGGGGAAGGTCATATGGCCCGTGCATGGACATCAGCCGGGATGACCCTCCCTATGAGGAAGGATGGGACCTCGCGGGACGTGCTGATCACAAGGTAAAAATCGGCAAGACCCCCGGTCTTTCCCCGGTAGGTTGCCTGGAGCCTGTAGCTGGTTGCGTAGATCGCGATCCCGAGGGTCCGGAAGACTGCCTGCCTCTCTGACACGGTCCGTGTCTCTCCGACCGTGAACTTCTCTGTCTTCTCCCCGATCTTCATGAGCATCTCGTCCCCCGATGCAAGGACGATGATCTCCGTTCCTCCGATCGAGATCGGTTTTCCCTCCGGGATGAGCACCGCGTAGGTTGTCGTGTAGGGATAGGTGACCCCCGGTTCCGGCGACAGGTCAGCCTCGACAGAGAACGTGGCAAATGCAGCAAGGATGAAAAGAATGATACCGCAGGCGATCGCGATCCCGAGGGCATGACTCCTCTTCATGTGCCTGCTCCTGCTCTTTGGGGGCGAGCCCTCCTTTCTGCCTCCCCCGCCCGGTTCACCCGCCATGGTTCATCACACGTACAGGTGGGGATGCCAGAACGTATAGCTTGCGGGGTTTTTGCGGTGGAACTCCGGAATTGCCCCGGCTCATCGCCCTCATGGGGCAAGGTCCCTGATGGCGGACGAGAGCCTGTCCATGCCCTCCTTTATCTGTTCTTCGTCCACGTTCGAGAAGTTGAGGCGGATGGTGGACTCTCCACCCCCGCACGCGTAGAACGGTGTCCCGGGCAGGACGGCAACGCCCTTCGAGAGACCCTCCTCGAAGAGCCGGTGCGAGTCAATGCCGGGGGGGAGGGTGACCATGAGGAACATCCCGCCCTCGGGTTCGGTATGGGAGAGACCGGGCGGGAATCGGTCGTCGAGGATCTCGCACATTAGGCGGCAGTTCTCTCCATAGGCACGTGCAATGCGCCGCACGTGGGAATCGAGGTCGTGGGTCTCGAGGTATGCGGAAAGGATCTTCTGGCAGAGGAAATTCGAGTGGAGGTCGGCTGCCTGTTTTGCGCAGTTGAACTTTGCGATCACTTCCGGCGGCGCACAGATCCAGCCGATCCGCATCCCGGGTGCGATGATCTTGGAGAAGGAGCCGGAGAGGACTGCCTGGCCGGGGATGAGCCCTGCGACAGGAGGGCGGGGTTTTCCGTCGAAGAAGAGTTCCCCGAACGCGTCGTCCTCGTAGAAGAGAGTCTCCGAGTCCCTAATTATCTCCGCGACGGCTCTCCGTGCATCCGGCGAGTAGGTCTGCCCCGAGGGATTCTGGGAATTCGGGATGCCATAGAAGAATTTTGGACGGGCTTCCCGGATGACGCGGGAGAACTCCCCGGTGTCCGGCCCCCCGGGGAGGAGAGCGACGTCCCGGAAGACCGGCTCGTACAGGGAAAATGCCTCGATCGCCCCGAGGTATCCGGGCCGCTCCATTGCAACGGTATCCCCGGGATCGAGGAATATTTTTGCGACCAGGTCGAGGCACTGCTGCGAGCCGTTGACGATCTGGATCTGTTCCGGGGGAATGGAGAGGTTGAGCCGGCGCCTGTACCTGCGGGAGATGTATTCCCGGAGGGGGAGGTACCCATCGGTTGTCGAGTACTGGAGTGCATCTCTCCCATCCTCTTCGAGGACGCGGGTCGCTGCATCCCGGATCCCCTCGAGGTCGATGAACCGTGCGGATGGCAGGCCGCCTGCAAAGGAGATGATCTCCGGGTCTTTTGAGACGGCAAAGAGCCGGTCGAGGAACGAGGGTGGCGCACAGTGCATCCGGTGGGAGAAACGGAATTCCATGGAGAACCTCCCGGGCAGGGAATGATTACTTTCGCGGAACGTGGCTTATTGGTTGTGATTTTTTCGCGGGGAGGAAACCCACTATCCCCGCCACAGCCCCCGAGAGTCCCGTGTCAAAGAAAAGGGCAGGCGCAGGGAATTTTGCGGGTATCTCCAGGGGAGAACGGGATCTGCCGGTTCCCCGGTCCCGGATGGTGCACCCTCCTGGCCATGGGGGCGTCCCCGTGACGTTCCCGTGATCCAGGGGGACATGCATGAATAATCGAATCATGGGTCACCTGACAAAAAAAGCGCGGGACGTATTCTCTGCACCCGATCAATGAGATTCCGGCGGGTGGACAGGGGAGGATGAGGGGCCGATCCTAAGGAACGACCCCTGTCTGACCCCGCGGCGCAGACCTGATCCGTTCGAGCGAGACCCGTGCACTCTTCCGGACCCTGCAGTCCGGGTCGTTGAGCACACGTTCGAGGGCAGAGGAAGCCTCCGGGTGGCAGATGTTGCCCAGGGCAAGGGCTGCTGCATTCCGGATGATCTCGTCCCCGTATCCAAGGCAGGAGACAAGCTCCGGCACGAGCTCCGGGCAGTCAATCGCCCTGATGCCTGCAGCGGCCGCCTCCCGGATGTACCACTTCTCTTTCCGGAGGTTCTGGATGAGTTGCCGGAGGACTTCGGCGCTCCTGATCTCGGAAATCCGCCTCACTGCAGACTGCCTCTCAGTCCAGTAGGGACTGTGGAGATCACGGATGATCTTTCCAGCATCACCGGGGTCGCAGTGGGTTGCATGCATGAATTACCATTGAGATAACAATCTATATATAATATTGGATGGAATGTTCCTTCTTGACTTCAACTTGTCGGAGTGATCCCGTCACCCGATGAATCTCTTTTTTTTTCCTGTGAAAACAGGGGCGATTGGTCTTTTAGCAGGCACGACACAGGAAAAACCGGGGGGCACCCCCATGAGAAACTGCAGATGCAATCTTTCGTTTGTTTTGCATGGATCCTGGTGAGAATCGCCTGGTTTTTTTGATTCGTCCGGTTTCAGGGCGGGGTGCGAATCATTCGTATCATTCCGAACAATTTCTTTCGTGCACCGGCAAAACTGGTCCGGGAGGGAGATTCCTGCGAAAGAACCGGCATCTTTTCCATCCCGCCGGATACGTGAATGCTCTTTTCACCAGGGAGACCTTCCCCTGCCGATTGCGGGATGGAAGACGGGAAGGGCAAACTGCCTGCTAAAGCGAGGGACAGGAACGGACACTCAAATCGCCCGGGTGTAATGCTGTCCGGAGGGTGGAAATTCCGGTCGGAGGAGATCCCCTGCTCCCTTTCCCTTTTGAATAAGTCCCTGCAGGGAGCGATCCGGAAAATTCTATATTCTCCGGATCTGAAAAGTACATGCTTGCTGCGGGACGGGAGGCTTTTTATGGACCGCGAGGAGTTGATTGGCTGAATCCCAGGAAGGGCGACGAGGGGAGGGCAGACGAGGAGAAGAACGAGGCTGGCGAGATCATCCGTGTCAGGCTCCCCCAGAAACGGAACAGGGAGATGTTTGCCCAGGCAGAACTGATGATGGGGGCAAACCACATCCGGGTGAAATGCTACGATGGCGTGACCCGTCTCGGGCGGATCAAGGGCAAGATCAAGAAGAAGATCTGGATACGCGAGGGCGATATCCTCATCGTCATCCCGTGGAGTTTCCAGGACGACAAGTGCGACATCATCTACCGGTACACGGGCCCGCAGGTGGAGTGGCTCCGGCGGAACGGCTACCTCTGAACTCTTTTCCCGGTTTTTCTCCCGCACCTTTTTTCCGGCTCTTCGGAATTCTGTGTGAAAAATGCCAGTGCAGAAGGGGCAGGTTCATCTTCCGGCAGCTCCTGCCTGCCCAATCCATCGAGGGGGGCATCAGCCCGTGGAGAACAGGTATCGGCAGCGGCACGGTTCCCCCTGAAGGATCGTTTGCCACCGCGAGGGATCGTTGATTTGGGGGGATCAGGAAGCGCGGGGGATCGAATGTCAGAGGGCGACGATTTCCCTGCCGTGAGCAATGACTGGAGAAAGCAACGACCAGAAGGAAGCGTTTGCCAGGAAGAGATACCCGCACTGGGGGGCACAGGGGTCATGATGCATCGGTCACCCGCAGGGAGAAAACGGCCGGAGGAGAGGAGGAAAAATCCTCGGTTCAGCCGGAGGTTCCCCTGCGATCCGGCAGCATGAACGATGCCCGGGGACGCTGTGTTCCTGAGCGTCACCTGTTCAGCCGGATGTTCTCCTGCGACCCGGCAGCATGAACGATGCCCGGGGACGCTGTGTTCCTGAGCGTCACCTGTTCAGCCGGATGTTCCCCTGCGACCCGGCAGCATGAACGATGCCCGGGGACGCTGTGTTCCTGAGCGTCACCTGTTCAGCCGGATGTTCCCCTGCGACCCGGCAGCATGAACGATGCCCGGGGACGCCGTGTTCCTTGAGCGTCACTTATTCAGCCGGATGTTCCCCTGCGACCCGGCAGCATGAACGATGCCCGGGGACGCCGTGTTCCTTGAGCGTCA
>Ga0067045_1030905_pt1 | contig 13767 bp, 10 predicted proteins | sample TerdegcTABiofilm_FD_59184 | JGI IMG/M metagenome (GOLD analysis project Ga0067045, IMG submission 59184) | Combined Assembly of (Gp0054472, Gp0054536) Wastewater bioreactor microbial communities from Singapore -Terephthalate degrading...
CCCGCCATGTCCTTCCAGGCGACCGGGGGGCCCGCGTGGAGGATCAGGTCCCGGGCCATGCCCGGCACGGTGTCCAGGGCCGTGCCGATCCCCACAAGGGTCGGCTTGCCGGCCAGGATCCGGGCCAAGGCCTCGGCGTTGGCCTCGGCCACCCGGGGGTTCCGGGCGATCGCGTCCAGGGCCTCGATCACCTCCTTGCGGCCTCCCGCGGGCGGCTTCCAGTCCACCTGGACCGTCGGCACGCCTCGGCCGGCCAGGGTCTCCGCGAAGCCTTCTAGGCCGAGGTTCACCACTTCGAGCCCCTCGGAAAAGAGTTTAAGTACGGGCTGTGCGTTCATCGGTTCGGCGCTCATCGGGCGGCTCCCTTCTGGAGTATTCGGGCGGACAGGCGCGCGGCCTGGCTGTTGGAAGGCATGACCACGACCCCCGCGGCCTGTAGTTTTCGCTTCTGCTCCTCGAAGCCCTGGAAGTCCGAGGGAGTGCCGGTGACCGAGGCTACCACGGACAGGCGGCCACCCCGGGCCGCGGCCTTCTCGCGGGCGGCCTGGATATGGGGAACCAGGGCTCCGGCAGGATCCGGATGGGACCCGTAGCCCAGGACCAGGTCCAGGAGGAGAACGGCCACCGAGGGATCCTCGGCCTCCGCGTCCAGGCGGTCGGTCCGGGTGGAGGGGTCGATCATAGGGTGCGGACGACCGACGGTGAAGACGTCGTCCCCCAGGTCCACGATCGTGTGTTCCCGGGAAACCTGGGGATCCGGAGGCACCAGGGCGGGATTCGTCTGGTTGTTCGACCAGATCGGACCCAGGAGAGGCTGAAGCAGGAAGAGGGCCTCATCGGCCAGGGTACCCCCGGTGTAGAGACCACGGAGGTGCTTCTGGCTCGGCGAAAAGCCCGCGGATTCCCGGTCGATGATCTGCGAGATCTCGGACTCCGGAAGGTCCCAGTCTACGGGCTTGTAGGCCCGCCCCAGGGACAGAGCCGCAGCCCTGCGCGCGCAGTCTTCCAAGTCCGAGGCAATTTGGATGTCGGCGGCCGGTTTGCCCAGGACCGAGGGGTCCGATAGTCCCAGGAAGTGCACTACGCAGGGCTTGCCCGAGCGGGCCAGGGCGTCCATCACCGCCTTGGCCGTCTCGGGCGCCGGGGGCTTGCTGATCACGACGATGACCGAGGTGGCGGGATCCGCGGCCAGGGCGGCTATGGTCAGAAGCATGGTCCGGCCTCCGACCTCCGGATTCTTCAGGTCCCGCCCTCCGGTGCCGACGGCCTGGGAGATCCCGGCTCCGTACCGGTCCACCAGGCAGGTGACCTCCTGCAGTCCCGTCCCGGAGGCGGCCGCCACGCCCACGCCGCCGGAGCGGACCACGTTGGCGAAGCAGAGGGGTTGGCCGTTCACGATCGCGGTCCCGCAGTCGGGCCCCATAACCAGGAGTCCCTTGGCCGCGGCGCGGCGCTTCAGGTCCACCTCCTCCTCCAAGGACACGTTGTCGGAGAAGAGCATCACGTGCAGGCCCTTTTCCAGGGCCTTACGGGCTTCCCGGGCGGCGTACGCCCCGGGCAGGGAGATCACGGCCAGGTTGGCCTTGGGCAGGCGGGACAGGGCCGCGTCCAGGCTTCCCGTGCGCGTCAGCCCCGATCCGCCCAGCCCGGAGGCCGACGAAGCCTTCTTCCGATCCACAAGCTCCAGGGCCCGGTCAAGCGCCGCCTCGGCCTTCGCCGCGTCTTGGGCCTCCACGGCCACCAGCAGGTCGTTCGGCCCGGCTCCGTCCAGGTCCGGCCCCCCGAAGCCCATGCCCGAAAGAAGGTCCCGGTTCATATCCGTGCCCATGGCCACGACGGCCTCCCGGACTCCCCCCGAGGCCTTGAGCTCCTGGGTGGCGAGCATCAGGAACACCGAATCGTGGTAGCTATCCTTGCGGACCCTGAGAAGTTTCATGCGACGCTCCTTCCGTCAGACCTAGACACGCATCCCTGCCGGAGCTGGCCCCGTGGGAAACGGCGGCCCGGATCGCCTCGGCGAGGTCGTTTTCAAAATCCCCCTGGGAGGCTAAGGCCACAGCCTTCGCCACCCGTACGAGGTAGGCCGGGAACACCCCCCGGGCGGCCCCGGCCAGGAGGGTCCGACCGGGAATCGTGGTGCGCGCGGTATCGATCCGCGCGGCGGCCGCCAAGGCTTCCTCCCCGCCCCCTGCCAGGATTCTGCCCAGGAGCCAACCCGCCAGGAAGTCGTCCCCCGCGGGGGTGGTTCCCGGGCCGAAGCCCGCAAGATTGAAGGGAAAATCCGGCCGGCCCCTCAGTTCCGAAAGACGCCGGGCGAAGGGGCCGTCCCCGTGTATCCCCTCGGAATACCCGTCCGAGGCCAAAGCGGCCCGGACGCGGGCGACCGCGGCCTCAAGGGCCTCCGGCCCGGCGGCACGGACGGCCGCGGCCGCCGCGGCCAGGTCCGGCCGGGGATCCCAGTCTTCCGGAAGGGCGATCCGGACTTGCCCCCCCGGCGCCATGAAGACGGGATCCTCGACACCCGAGAATGCGAGCGGCCGCCCCGGAACGACAAGCCCGGCCAGGGCGTCGAACGCCTCCGAACCGGGCCAGATGCCCCGGGCTTCCATGTTCCCCCGGGACCGGAGAATCGTGACCCAAAGACCGTCGGGGTGGTCCAGGGCGATCGCCCCCCGGAATACTCCCGCGGTTCGGGCTTCCCAGGCTCCGCGGGGCACTAGGGGCCCCGCGAGGGCCCGGAAGCTCACGGTATCAGTCGCACTCCGCCGAGGTGATGTCCTTCGGCCGGAGGATCAGGTTGAGGATGATCCCGAAGATCGCCGCCAGGCCCAGGCCGGAGAGCTTCACGGGACCGAGCTCGAAGGTGGCGCCGCCGAGACCCAGGACCAGCATGGCCGCGGTGATGATCAGAAGCTTGGCGTTGCCCAAATTGACGTGGGCGTCCACCATGTTCTTGACCCCGATGGACGAGATCATGCCGAAGAGCAGAATGGAAATTCCGCCGATGACGGGCCCGGGAATGGTGCCGATGACGGCGGTGAACTTCGGGATCATGGCCAGGATGATGGCGCAGACCGCGGCGATCCGCATGATAATGGGGTTGTACGCCCCGGTCAGGGCCACGGCCCCGGTGTTCTCGGAATAGGTCGTGTTGGCGGGACCGCCGATAAAGGCCGCAAGGGAGGTCGCGAGTCCGTCGCCGATCAGGGTCCGGTGGATCCCCGGGTCCTTGATGAAGTCCTTTCCGACCACGTTTCCGATGGCCAGGACGTCCCCGAAGTGTTCCACCATGGTCACGATGGCGATGGGAAGCATGACGCTGATCCCCTCCGCCGAGAACTTGGGCAGGGAGAACTTCGGGAAGCCGATCCAGTCCGCCTTCGCGACCGAGGAAAAGTCCACGATGCCCAGGATGACGGAAAGGACGTACCCCGAAATCAGGGCGATGAGGACCGGGAGGTTCGAGGCGAACTTGAATCCGAACTTGGGCAGGTAGATCTTCACGAAGATCCCCACCGCGAAGGTGAAGAGGGCCACCGCCCAGCAGCCGTTCACGCCGATGGCGTCGACGATGGGCTTGGAGAAGTCGCCCCGGGCGTTCTGGATGGCCACGGGCGCCAGGATTAGGCCGATCAGGATGATCATGGGGCCCGTGACGTGGGGAGGCAGGATCTTGTGGATCGTGTCGTAGGGGACGAACTTGAAGATGATAGCCACCACGACGTACAGGAGTCCCGCGATGACGATGCCGCCCAGGGCATAGGGCAGGCCCTGGCTCTTGCCCACGGCCAGGAGGCCGGGGATGAAGGCGAAGGAACTGCCCAGGAAGACCGGCACCTTGAAGCCGGTCACGACGTGGAAGAGCAGGGTTCCCAGCCCCGCGGCGAACAGGGTGACTCCGATGTCCAGGCCGGTGATGATGGGAACCAGCACGGTGGCCCCGAACATCACGAAGGTGTGCTGGATGCCCAGCACGGTGTTCTTTACGGTCAGGCTTTTCTCCACGGAACGCTCCTTGTTTCGATCGCTCTTTCCGCTCGGCCTACGGCCGATCCTTTTTCGGCCTCTCGGCCGAACCTTGTTCCCACCCGGCCGGCGCGCGCCGGGAGATCCTCCGTACTGTTCCGATACCAGATTCCTCTCGATCCGGCAAGGTGCCTAGCCGTCTTTTTTCCGATTTCGGAGTTCCGGAGCGGAACGGCAGGAACCCAGGGGGCTCTTGGTGATCCAATTGTCTATGGGTTTCTTGTCCCGCAGGGCCCTCCAGACGTCCTCGAAGCGCAGGGGCATGTGGACGATCTCGGCGCCCGTGGCGGCCTGGATGGCGTTTCCCAGGGCCGCGGCCACGGAGATCATGGAATGCTCCCCCACGCCCCGGGCCCCGTAGGGGCCGTCCACCTGGGGCGTCTCCACCACCGCGCTCTCTATGACCTCCGGAATGTCCTTGGCCGTCGGAATCTTGTTGTCCGTGAAGGAAGGATTCAGGAGGATACCCTTGTCGTCGTAGATGTAGCCCTCGCAGACCGCGGTGCCCAGGCCCTGGATCATGCCCCCGATGGCCTGGCCCCGGACGATCTGGGGATTGATGGCCTTTCCCACGTCGAAGACCGAGGCGACCTTGAGCACCTCGTACTCCCCCGTTTCCGGGTCCACCTCGGCCACGATGCCGTGGGCGCCGTAGGTCCAGTCCAGGGCGGGGTTTCCCTGGCCCGTCTCCTTGTTCAGGTTGGAGAGCCCCTGGGCCACGTAGCGGCCGACCCCGATGATCGGGCCGCCGATCCCGTTGCCGTTCGGGTAGGCGTAGCCCACCGCGAGCTTGGCGAACTCCACGGACTCGTCGGGGTTGTGGCGGACGTAGATCCGGACGGCGTCGTGGGCCAGGTCCCGGACGTTGGCCCTGAGGACCTGGGCGGCGACCTCGTACGCCTTGGCCAGCAGATCCTCCGCCGCCAGGATGGCGGCGTTTCCGGAGAGGATGAGGCCCTTGGAGGCCACGGTCTGCCAATCGTAGGGATCCTTGTCCGTGTCGCACTCGAAGGAGATCTTGACCTTCTCCAGGGGGAAGCCCAGGCGCTCCGCCACGATCTGCCGGATGGAGGTATAGGTCCCTTGGCCGTAATCGGTCAGGGCCAGGTTGACGGTGACGGACCCGTCCTCGTTCATCTTGATGATCACCGCCGTGGCCGTGAAGGAGGGCATGGCGGGGGCCTTGTGCAGGGCCGCGACGCCCTTCCCGATCTTCCGGCCGGTCCTGCGCTCGCGCTCGGCCTCCTCGGGGGTGAGGGACCCGTAGCCTATGGCCTTGGCGGCGGCGTCCATGCACTTGACCACGTCCCCGGTATGGTCCGTGATCTTCTCCCCCGTCAGGGTGATCGAACCGGGCCGGAGGGCGTTCCGCCTTCGGAACTCCAGGGGATCCATGCCGATGGCCTTGGCCACCAGTTCCATGTGCCGTTCCAGGCCCCAGTGGAACTCCACGTGCCCGAAGCCCCGGTACGCCGTGCCGAAGGGCTTGTTGGTATAGATCGTGTAGGCGTCGATGGACGCGTTGGGTATCTCGTAGGGCCCCGCGGCCGAGTACCCGGAAGCTCGGGTCACGTTGACCGCGTAGTCCGCGTAGGCTCCGGAGTCCCAGTACATGGTCATCTCCTGGGCCTTGATCCTGCCGTCCGCGCCCACCCCCGTCTTGATCCGGTAGGTCAGGGCGCTCCGGCAGGGCAGGAGGCTGAACTCCTCCTCCCGGGTGGCCTGGAACTTGACGGGCCTTCCCCCCGCGGCCCGGGACAGGACCGCGGCCAGGGGCTCGACCCCGATGCCGGCCTTGCCCCCGAACCCTCCTCCCACGTAGGGGATGTGAACCCGGACGTTGTTATGGGGGAGCTTGAAGGCGTGGCAGAAGAGGTTGCGGACCGTGAAGGGACTCTGGGCGCTGGTCCAGATCTCCACCTGGTCCCCCCGGGCCCATTTCGCGATGGCCACGTGGGTTTCCATGGGAACGTGCTGGACCGAGGGGCAAGAGTACTCCCGCTCGATGATCCATTCGCTCTCGGCGAAGCCCTTTTCCGTATCCCCCTTGCGCAGGCGGGTGTGGTTGGCGATGTTCGTTCCGGGCTTGGGGGTGAAGACCGCGGCTATATAGTCGTAGCTTCCCAGGTCGGGGTGCACCAAGGGCGCGTCGGGCTTGAGGGCGTCCATGTGGTGGAGCACCGGCGGGAGCGGTTCGTACTCCACGATAATGGCGTCCGCGGCCCTTCGGGCCTGGGCGTAGGACTCCGCGGCCACGGCTGCCACGGCCTCACCATAATGCCGGACCTCGCCCTTGGCCAGGATGTACTTGTCCACCACATAGAGCCCGAGGCGGTAATCCAGCTCCGCCCCGGTCAACACCGCGCGGACCCCGGGCATGGCGACGGCTTTCGAAGTGTCGATGCGCTTGATCCGGGCGCGGGCGTGTGAACTCCGTTTGACCGCCGCGTAGAGCATGCCCGGCACCGTCATGTCGCTGACGTACAGGGCTTCCCCGGTCAGCTTTTCCGTGGCGTCGATTCGGCCGGAATCCTTGCCCACATAGGCCAGATCCTCGGAGCGGACTTGGTCAAACATGGTCGAGCCTCCCCTTCCCGGAACCCCGGCCGGTAACGTCCAGGACGGCTTCCACGATCTGCTCGTACCCCGTGCAGCGGCAGAAGTTTCCCTCGATGGCCTCCTTGATCTCCTCCACCGTGGGCTTGGGCTTGGCTTTCAGCAATTCCTTGACCGACAGGATCATGCCGGGGGTGCAGAAGCCGCATTGGACCGCGTGGTTTCGATCGAAGGCCTTCTGTATCTCCGAAAGCCCCGCGGGCCCCGCCTCTCCCTCGATGGTCTCGATCACGGCCCCGTCGGCCTCCACGGCCAGGACGCAGCAGGAGTTCACGGTTCGGCCGTTCAGGAATACCGTGCAGGCCCCGCATTCCCCCATCCCGCATCCTTCCTTGGTGCCCGTCAGGCCCAGGTCCTCCCGAAGGAAGTGCAGGAGGGTCTTGTTCTCCGCGGCGTCCCGGGTATACGAGACGCCGTTCACTGTGAGGGTTATCGTCATCGGGCAACCTCCGGAAGCAGGCGGCGGATGTAGGCGCCGACCATGAAGCGTCGGTACTCCGCGGTACAGCGGACGTCGTCGATGGGTTTGATGGCCTTCTGGACGAGGTCGTTCACGGCCTCCGCGTCCAGACCCGCACCGATGCCCGTCACCAGGACCGGTGTCGGCGACGCGGAGCTCACCGCCGCCCGGAGGCCGTCGGGAGCCGACGCGAGCATGACTCCCACGATGCCGAGGTCGTGTCCCTTGACCCGCTTGAGCTTAGCGTACCGGCCCTTTCGGCCGGCGCTCTCCGGGGGCACCCGGATCTCCGCCAGGAACTCCCCGGGTTTCATCACCGTCGCCTTGGGACCCGTGAAGAACTCCCGGAAGCCGACGGTTCGCTCCCCGGCGGCCGAAGCCAGAACCGCCACGGCGTCCAGGCAGAGCAGGGGCAGGGCCATGTCCGAACAGGGGGACGCGTTCACGACGTTCCCCGCCACGGTGGCCCGGTTCCGGACCTGATGGGAGGCCAGCTCGTGGGCCGCCTCGGCAAGCAGGGGGTAGTTCTCCCGGACCGTCTTGTCCTGGAGAATCGCGCTGACCGTGACGCCGTGGCCGATACGGAGCCCCTCGGAGGGGGAGAAGACCAGGCGGTTCGCGTCGGGAAGCCGCTTGCAGTCGACCACGAAGGCGGGCTTGGCTATGCCCATCCGAATATTCGGCAGGAGATCGGTCCCGCCGGCGAGCACCTTGGCGGACGTCCCGTGCTCGGCCAGGAAGGCGAGCAGTTCGGAACGGGCCCTGGGAGCCCGGTATTGGAACTCGTGTACCATCGGGTAGGGTCCTTTCCGCGGGAACGTCCTTCGACGCCCGCGCAGATTTTCGATTTTGACACTGCACTTTTATCCTGTCAAGAATTTCTTGACCGAAGATATCGCTTATAGGGTGAGGTTGAGGGTGGCGATCGTCTCGTCCTCCTTCTCGTTCCGGATCACCGAGGTGGAGAAATCCATACCCTCCGCCGCGCACTTTTCCCGCAGGAGGGTATGGTAGATCAGGCCCATCCCCCCGCCCTCCTCGTCGGCCTTGAGGATCTGCTCCAGGGTGTTCTCCTTGACCGCCTTGGCGCGGCGCCCCATGGTCTCCAGCCTGGAGCCGTATCCGATCAAACCTCGGTTTCGCACGGTGATCCGGATCGAGGCCGGGTCCGAGGGATCCAGGACGGTCCCGGTGAAGTCCATCCGCAGGAGCATGAGCTCGTTTCTCTGCACCGCCCGGTCCCGGAGACGGTCCCGGAAGGCTTCCTCGGCGAGCATCCGCTCCAGCTCGTCCGGATGGCTGCGCACGAAAAGCTCCCGCTCGGCCAGGTTGATCAGGAAGGACTTCTCCGCCAGCTGGATGAACTCCGCGAGCATCAGACAGAGGTGCTCCGCGATCTCCAGGCGCCGGGCGTAGGAATACACCACGTCCGAGGCGGTTCCGACCAGATCCGCCCCGGCCAGGGCCAGCAGCAGGGCCGTCTCGTCGTCCACCTCGTCCAGAAGGCTCGAGACCCGGGCCAGGGTGTCCTCGTCGCAGGTCCCCTCCGGAGAGCCTGCCCGGGTGCGGGCCGCGCATTCCTCCTCGATGGAGGTCCGAAGGTTCGCGGACCAGACGGCGCGCCTGCGAAGGGCCGAGGCCATGGCCGCCCGATCGCCCGCCAGGCCGATGAAGGCGGGATCCTCGGCTATCCGGGCCGCCTCGGGAGTGCGGCGCAGACGGCGCTTGAGCTCCGGCCGGAACCGCTTGTGGAGGATTCCCGAGAGTATGGTCCGGGTCAGATCCAGCAAGGCGTGCCGGGCGGAGACGAACTCGGGCCGGCTGATCTCGATCGTCGTGATGAGGCCATGGACCACCAGCTTTCTCAGAAGGTCCAACTTGCAGATCTTCCAGTCGAAGCCCACAGCCCGCTCGCCGGCATAGGTCCTGAGGTCGCGGACGGGGATGCGAAGCTGGGAGCAGTACCGCTGGCCCGCCTCGTTGAGCAGGTACTTTCCCGGCAGATCCAGGGGTTTTGGCGAAACGTTTCGCGCCGCCCGGGGCGGAGACCCGGGTTTGGCCAGGGCGGCCAGGGATTCCTCCAGGGTCCGGTCCAGGTCGAGGTAGGTCGCCACCCCCATGTACTCGAACACCGCCCGGACGTTGCCCGCCATATTGCAGAACCGAATCCGCTTGGATTCGGAAAGCTGTTGGGACAGGCTCATGAACAGCCCGAGACCGGAACTGTCCACCAGGGGGACGTTCTCGAGGTCCAGGACGATCTTGGAAAGCCCGCTGCCCTGGATCCGGGCAAGGAGCTCGTCCCGGAGAGTATCCGCCCCGGCCATTTCGACCGCTCCCGCCACATGAAGGACCGCGACATCCCCAAGAATCTCGATCGAGCACCGGGCTCCCATATCCATGGTACATGATGAAGCACAGGCCGCCCATATCGTCAAGGCATAGCGGAATACCTTGATTGATCTACTTTTACATGGTACCTTATATTTGTCATGCAAATTACCTACATAAACGGATCGCGGCTCAAGAGGGCCCTTCTTGCGGGTTCCCGGCGCCTGGCGGAGAACGTCGCCATGCTCAACCGCATCAACGTATTCCCCGTCCCGGACGGCGATACGGGAACCAACATGGCCGGGACGGTCCAGGCCATGGCGGCCGCCCTGCACGCCTCTCCCGGGGCCAGTCTTGCGGAAACCGCCCGAACCGCCGCGGACTCCGCCCTGATGGGAGCCAAGGGTAACTCCGGCGCCATCCTGGCCCAGTTCTTCCAAGGCCTGGCCGAAGAGCTCGAGAGGGACGTCCGGATGACTACCCGGGCCTTCGCGGACGCCGTCGGGAAAGCCGTTGCGAGGACCTACGAAGCCCTGTCCAAGCCCCGGGAAGGCACCCTTCTGACGGTCCTCAAGGACTGGGGCCAGTCCCTTCACCGGGTCGCACAGCGAACCGACGATTTCCTGGAGCTGTTGAAAACCACCCTGCACGACGCCCGAGCATCCCTGGAGCGCACCCGGGACATGCTTCCGGAGCTCAAGAAGGCGGGGGTCGTGGACGCTGGCGCCCTGGGCTGGGTGCAGATCCTGGAGGGTATCGTCCACTACATCACCCATGGCAGGATCCGGGAATTCCGGGACACCCCCGCAGCGGAACCAGCCGATTCCTTCGGGGATGCCCATATCGAATCCCCCCTCGCGGAGAGCGAGCCCTCCGCCTTCCGGTTCTGCACCGAGTGCCTCCTGGAAGGCCCGGCCTTGGACCTCGAAGCCATCCGGCTCGGCCTTTCCGGCCTCGGGGACTCGATCGTCGTGGCGGGATCCACCCGAAAGGCCAAGGTGCATCTCCACACGGACACCCCCGCCCGGGCCTTCCGGGTTCTGGAGGAGTTCGCCAAGGTCACGGCCCAGAAGGCGGACGACATGGAGCTCCAGCGCCGCCTGGCCTCGGCCCCGCCCCGCTGTGCCGTGCTCGTGGACTCCGCCTGCGACCTCCCCGAGCAGGAGCGCCTCGATCTGCGCATGGAGCGCGTTCCCTTGACCATCGTGATGGACGGGGTGAATTACCTGGACCGGGACGGACTCTCCTCCGAGGATTTCTACGCCAAACAACGTCTCCCCGGGATTTCCCTCTCCACCAGCCAGCCCTCGGATGCCGCCTTCCGGCGCAAGATGGACACGGTCCTGGCCGCCTCCCGGGAAGCCGTATACTTAGGCCTCTCGGGCCCCCTCTCGGGCACCCTGGAGGCGGGCCGTCGAACGGCTTCCGCCCGCCCGGACTCCGAGAGAATCCGGATCGTGGACTCCCGGGCCATCTCCGTCAGCTACGCCCTCTTGGCCCGCAAGGCCGGCGAAGCCGCCGCCGCGGGAGCCTCCGCTGAGGAGATCGAGATGCTCGTGGAAGCCCTGCGAACCCGGATACGGCTCTATGTGGCCGTGCCGGACCTTTCGGGACTCATCCGTTCCGGCCGCCTCCACGGGATGAAGGGCCTGGCGGCCCGAGCCTTCGGGATACGGCCCATCATCACCGTGAACGAAGAAGGCCGAGCGGATTCCGCGGGCATGTACCTGGGAGCCAAGAACGGCCGAGCCGCCTTGGTCAGCATGCTCCGGAAGACGGTTTCCAGGTCCTTGGGAAAAGGCGCGGGCGCCGGACCCTTGGAGGTCCTGGTGGGGCACGCGGACAATCGCGCCGAGGCGGAGGCACTGGTCCGGGACCTGTGTTCCTCGTTCACCCTCACCCGGGAGCCGGAGATCGTCGATGTTTCCCCGGCCTTGGCCCTCCACGCCGGCCCCGGCGCCCTGGCCTTGGCCGCCCTGCTTCCTGAAGCCTAAGCCCTGTGATCGGAATCGCCGCGGCCCTGGCCTTCTCCTACATCCTCGGATCCTTCCCGACCAGCATCGTGGTCGGGAAACTCTTCTTCCACCGGGACATCCGGACCGAAGGCTCGGGAAACGCGGGCGGAACCAACACCTTCCGGGTGTTCGGATGGAAAGCTGGCATCCTGGTGGTGCTGGTCGACGTAGGCAAGGGAGTCGCCGCGACCCTACTAGCCTCCCGCCTGGCCGCGGGAGCCCCGTTCCCCCTGGACGCGGTCCGCCTTGCCTGCGGATCGGCGGCGACGATCGGCCACGTGTGGACAGTCTTCGCGGGCTTTCGGGGAGGAAAGGGCGTTGCCACCGCGGCGGGAACCCTCGCCGCCGTCGCCCCCCTTCCCTTCCTCGCCGCCCTGGCAGCCTTTGCCCTGGGCATCCTGTTCACGGGAATCGTGTCCGTGGGCTCCCTGTCCGCGGCCGTCGTCTTTCCCCTTTCCGCTCTGATCCTTCGCGCCGCAGGCCTTCCGGTCTCGAACGTCCTCCTGGGATTCTCCCTAGTCCTGGCGCCCTTGATCTTCTGGACCCACAGAAAGAATATCCGACGGCTGATTCGGGGGGAAGAGAACCGCTTCGAGAAACTGCGCGTCCTGCGCGGGCTTTTCGGGAACAAAGGGCCAAGGTCATAGGAAATTCAGAACAGGATTTTCAGGATTGAACAGGATTTACAAGATTATGGTTTGAGTATGTAAAACTCTTTTATCCTCAACTATTCCTTCATTTGTATTTATCCTGATAATCCGGCTAATCATGATAATCCTGTTGGAAAGATCCGGAAACCCGGAAGAAACCTCACTTGCCCTTGACCGTGAACGTCCTCTCCAGGAGCTGGGTGTTCCAGGTGTCCTTGACGATCAGCTTGTACTGACCGGGCTCGGAAAAGAGATAGGCGGGAAGCTCCAGGGTTCCGTCCGCGGGGATGCGGGCCTTCTCCCTGTGTATTTCCCGGGATTCCCGGAACTGCGGGTCCGCCTTGTAAAAGAGTACGACGAAGTCCCCTCCCCTGCCCGTGCCGTTCGTCAGGGAAAAAGAAATCCGGGTGCCCGCCGCAGCGGGGATGGGATCCGCATAGGAAGCCCTCTCCCGTGGTATGGTGAAGCCGATGTCCGCAACCGGAGGCTGATCCCGGGACGCGGCCGCGGTACCAGCCGCAGAGCCAGACGCCGCGGCTCGACCCGGGGGGGACGGCGGGGCTGCCGAGGCGGATGGACCCGGAGATCCCAGGAAGGACAGCGCCGCGATCAGCCGGGGCGGGAAATACGGATCCGAAGGCGGGGAGACGATAACCCCCGTGCGGGGCCCTTGGGAAACCGCATGGATCACCGAACCCTCACCCAAGTAGATAGCCACGTGACTGGGATATCCGCCTACGGTGTCGTAGACCAGGACGTCTCCGGGCCGGATCCGTTTCGGATCCACAGGAACCCCGGCCGCGAAGATCCCCCGGGAGGACCGGGGCAGCTCGATGCCCGCGGCCTCACGGTAGACAAATCGGACGAATCCGGAACAATCGAAGGCGGAGGGCGATTCGGCCCCGTACATGTACGGAACCCCCCGATACCGGGAGGCGGTCTCGAGAATCCGTTTACGGATCTCCGCCTCCGGAACCTGGGCGAACCCGCACACCTCCAGGGCCGCCCAGAGGAGAATCCAGAAACCTCGATTCGCCCGGCCCGGCTTCAATAGATACCCGTCAGCGCTTTGATGTACTGGAGCCGTTCATAGTCCGCGGGACTCCGGCTGGTAAATCGCGAGAGCTTGCCCCGGATGTCGTCCAGGCTGGAACCCTTCCTCTGATCCAGCCAGGTTTCCATCCCCTCCAGGATCGTCCGGATGACCCCGAAACCCTTCTGGTAGACCACCGAACAGAGCTGGATCGCCCGGGCTCCCGCGAGAGTCACCTTCAGGGCGGATTCGTGGTCGTGAACCCCCGTTCCCGCAGCCAGGTCGCAGGGTACGCGGCCGAAGAGGAGAGAGATCCACCGCAAACTTTCATGGTAGTCCTCGGGTCCGCTGTGCACCGGTCCGGCCTTGAGTCCCAGGGTCGACAGATCGATATCCATGCGGAAGAATCGGTTGAACAGGACCAGGCCGCTCGCCCCCGCGGAACTCAACCGTGAAGCCAGGTTCAGAAGGTTCGTGTACTGGGATCCGAGCTTGACGGAAACCGGAAGCCCCGAGGCCGAACGGGCGGTCCGCACGATCTGGACGACCCGATCCTCCAGGCTGGAGGCCGTCTCGTCCGGGGAGGTTGAAAGGAAGGCGATGTTGAGCTCCAGGGCGTCCGCCCCTGATTTTCCG
>Ga0067045_1000178_pt1 | contig 13766 bp, 14 predicted proteins | sample TerdegcTABiofilm_FD_59184 | JGI IMG/M metagenome (GOLD analysis project Ga0067045, IMG submission 59184) | Combined Assembly of (Gp0054472, Gp0054536) Wastewater bioreactor microbial communities from Singapore -Terephthalate degrading...
ATCGCGAATGGGGAGTCAGGAGGGGGAGTATCCTCGAAGGATTGAGAATACCCTTCACTAAATTCCTCATGGCGATAAAACTCTTCGAGCTCGATACGTCAGTACGGGAAGCCGCCAAGCAACTGGGATTAGCCTATAACACGGTCTACAATATCCATTCTCTCATCAGGAAGGCAATACTCACGACTGATGCGAATGCATCCTCATTCTCCGGTGAGATTGAAATGGATGAATCGTACTTCGGAGGGAGAAGAAAAGGAAAACGCGGACGTGGGGCGGCAGGAAAGGTCCCTGTATTCGGCATTCTGGAACGAGGGGGGAAGGTTACCGTGGAGGTCGTAACAGATGTTCAGGGAGAAACCCTCCTGGAACTGGCCATCAAGATGGTGAAAAGAGGAAGTCTCATCTACACTGATAAATTCGGTAGTTATAATGGCCTTGTCTCTTATGGGTTCAAACATCGGAGAATCGACCATGGAAAGAGATTCGCGAATGGGAAAGTATACATCAACGGTATTGAGGGATTCTGGTCTTTCGCGAAGGAACGCTTGTTGAAATATCATGGAGTCGATGCAGAGAAATTCCCTCTCTATCTCAAAGAATTAGAGTTCCGATATAACCATCGCGACCGAGATCTTTTTGACGACCTCGTCCAAGTATTGGTTGGATATAGTCGCGTGGCTTATACTGAGTAATCACCTATAATTTTGGTAGATTCACGGGAGAGCGTGGGCGATACCCGGGCGAGACTGCAGGGTACCCCATGGGCTTCCTGCACCAGCATGTCAGGAAATGCATCTCTCTCCCCCTGCCTGAGAGTTCTGAAAACGGGTACCTGTGACCCACGCCATCAACCGGAATATCGCGTGGTTCCCAGAATGAATCACCTGATGTCCCATCCTTTATTCCCGATTCCCTCACACCTTTCTCCATGGACCCGGTCATCACTCGTATCCGAAAGGAACTTTCCGAACATGCGGACCCAGAAATCCAGAAGAAATCACAGAGGTTCTTCAAGGAGGAGATACTGTGTTACGGCATGAAGACTGCCGCGGTGAATGCAATTGCAAAGCAATACTGGGAAGAGGTAAAAACAAGGGATAAAAGGGAAATTTTTACTCTCTGCGAGGAGCTTTTCCGATCGGGCTGCATGGAAGAGTCGTTCATTGTGTCCGAGTGGGTGCCGCGGCTCTCTGGGAACTACGAATGGGGGGATCTTGCAGTATTCCGGCACTGGATCGATTGCTACATCACCAACTGGGCCTCCTGCGACGGGTTCTGCAACCATACGATGGGGGCTTTCATCGAACAGTATCCCGACACCATCGACGAACTGAAGCACTGGACATGGTCAGAAAATCGCTGGATGCGCAGGGCGGCAGCAGTCTCGCTGATCATTCCCGCAAAGCACGGGAAGTTCCTTGAAGAGTCGCTCGCGATCGCTGACCTTCTCCTCACCGACAGGGATGACCTGGTGCAGAAAGGCTATGGCTGGCTCTTAAAAGAGGCGAGCCGGAAGCATACTGATGAGGTCTTCTCCTTCGTGATGGAAAGAAAGAGGGAGATGCCAAGGACTGCGCTCCGCTACGCAATCGAGCTGATGCCAAGGGAGTTGAGGGAGAAAGCCATGGACAAGGATTGGAAATCTCCCGGATAACCGGTCTGCTTCTCTTCAGACCGCAGTTCTCTTTCACAACCTCTTTCGTGGTATGCGACGAACCATTCTGTCCGTGACTGCCGGGAGCAGGCCGGTCGTGCTGGTTCACGGGTGGAAGAGCCATCCCGGGATCTGGGACCGGCTCGTGGATTTCCTGGATGATGAAGGGATACCTTCCTGGACGTTTGATCACTCCCGGGTCCGGGGAGCTGCTGTCGGGTCGCTTGCCCTCCTCCTGCGGGAGTTCATCCGGGACCAGAGGGCTGATTCAGGGTACACCGGGGCAGTCGACATGGTCTGCCACTCGATGGGGACAGGGATCGCCCGGTACCTCGTCGAAGTCCTCGATAAAAATGAAAGGCACGAGAAGGTGCGTCTCCTGGTTGGCCTTGGGCCGCCCAACAACGGATCTTCGCTTGCGGAACTCTTCTTTGATCCTGTCCACTCGCCCCGCATCCTGCAGAGCCTTTGCGGGATCTTCGTGCCCAGGCGGTTCAATCCTGCTGACGACACCATCGTCCAGGAGTTCAGGCCCGGGAGCAGGACGATGGCTGCACTCCGTGCCGCGGGGATCCGGGCCGATATCCGGTACCGGTTCATCCTGACCGGGAACTGCACCGCTGACCCCGGGTTCTTCCCTCCTTTCCATGGCAGGACGTGGGTTAAGACCGCAAACGGCTGGGAGACGACATATGCGGGAGACGGGATCGTCCCCCACGCAGACTCCCTGATCCCGGGAGCGGGTTACGAGGTCCTGCCCCTCGATCCCGCCTCGCTCTTTTCCTCCCCCGACCTCTACTGCCACCTCCACCTGCCAAGGAACCCCGAGGTGATCGGGAGGATACTCTATTGCCTCTCCGGGAGAGAAGCAAGCCCGTAAGATGGCTGCCCCGGTTGCCTGGCCATGGATCGGTCAGGCTGAAACGAGGAGGAAGGGCGATTTCTGACCGGCACCGGGCCTGCCCGCGTGGGGGGTGGACGGCACAGGCGCAGCGGACATGACCATCGCCACCGGGCGTGCCCGCATGGGGGGTGCATCTTTCCGGAGCGGGGGCATCCCTGGCGAATGGCCGGACCGGGATCGCTCCCCGTATCAACCTCCCGGCATCCACCGCCACCCGGCGAGGCCGGCCTGGTCTCCCGGGCATTCCTTTTTTTTGCCCTTCAGCAAATGGTGCTGGAAAATCCTCCGGGACGCCCCTCCGCGTTCCTCTCCCTTTTGCTGGAGCGCAACCACGTGCCGGGAGGGAACACCGGGTCTTTTCTGGCAACCCCGGACAGGTCGCCTGCCTCCCGTTGTACCGGGGGGGCCAGGTACACGGTTTTTCACCTCGCATGCCGATCACTTGGGAGGATGCTTGTTACATTCCTTGGAACAAACGGGTGGTACGACACTCCGACAGGGAATACCTGCTCGGTCCTGGTCCAGTCCCGAGACGTTAATGTGATCCTTGACGCGGGGTTCGGTCTTGCAAAGGCCGACCGGTACATCGACCAGGAGCTGCCCACCTTCCTTTTTCTCAGTCACTGCCACCTCGACCATGTCGTGGGGCTGCACGCCCTCAACAGGTTCAGGTTCCGTCACCCCCTGCACATCTGCGGCCCGGAAAGTATCCTGCAGCATCTCCCTGCGATTGTCCGGGAGCCATTCACCGTTCCCTTCGACCAGCTGCCGTTTCCTGTCCGGTTCACCGGGATTGCCGGGGGATCAAACGAGGTTCCCTTCCCGGTCGAGTGCCGGCCGCTGGTTCATACCGCACCGTGTTTTGGGTACGCGCTTACCCTGGAGGGAAAGAAGGTCGCGTACTGCACCGACACGGGCTATTGCGCAAATGCCGTCGCACTCGGACGGGAAGCCGACCTCCTCATCACCGAGTGCGGGCTCAAGCCGGGCAGGGAGAGTCCTGAATGGCCGCACCTGAACCCCGGGGATGCGATACGGATTGCACGGGAAGCACGTGCCAGGCGGCTCGCCCTGAATCATTTTGCCGCCCACACCTATACCACGCTCGAAGAGAGGTTCGAGATTGAGAGGATGTACAGGCGGGAATGCCCTGGCCTCGTTGCTGCCGTGGACGGGCTCTCCATCGAGGTGTAAAACCGCTCCGGTTGCCCGCCCGGGGATATCCCGGGTATGTATCCCGGGTTCATGGCACGTCAAGTGAGAATACACCGCCCTCTTCGGGAGAGTGTACCAGGCACTCTTGGATACGGCCCCTGGGCAAATTCAACCGTCCATTCGAGCGTGGCATCTCTGGTTCTTATCGTGATGGCGTCATCAGTTGAATAACCCGTGTCGTTGAGAATTTCCATCCCGGTTATTGAATCGTAGGGGATGACCACTGCTTCAGGGTGTTCCTTCTGGAGTTGTGTCGAATTTTTGTCAGCATACCTCATCCAGGGTCCACTCGACCAGTTTTTTCTGATGAAAAACGATCGCTGGTCCCCCACGTCATCAAAGGTATCCTCGTTAATGAGGGAATCGCGAGAGCCAGCAAGTTCTTTGTCTTTATCGAGATCGAAGGGGATGAAGATGAAATTCCTGCCTGTCAGGACAAGAGTATGATAGCGGGGAGAAAGAAAACTCCCGGTAAAGACAAAAGGGATGATCCCCACCAGTTCTTCCCGGGCATCCACCAGAGGGGAAGAAGAATAACACCCCTGCGCTATCTCAATTTTTGTACCACACTGTTCGCAGAATTTTGCGCCAGGCTCTAATGGTGCACCGCATTCGGTGCAGAACTGCTGGTCAGATCCCATCATCTGGTATTGTTCCTTTCGGTGTAATCACTGAATACCTGGCTTGTTCACGAGAACTTCGTCCCCTGCGGTGCATGTTTCCGGATAATATCAAGCACCTGCCCGTAGTTTTCTTCGGTGCAATAGAGTGCAACCGGATTGATCATGGACATGTCACGGACGACAATGAGCCTCTCCTTCGGATACGTCCTGACGGACCGGATATCATTCCAGCGGATAGAGTTCCGCTCTTGCGAGAGGGAGATGAGGCTCCCTCCCATCACGACCGTCCCGCTCCGGGAACCTCCAAGTGCTGCGATTGATCCAAGGATGAGTCCACCCCTGCCGATATTCCGGGATGTCTTCCCAACGCTGTGCGTGACTCCCTCGGAATTGACGATACCGTCAATTTCAAGTCCCCCATGGGTTGCCCATTCCATGATGATGGAGATAGTGAGAAAGAGGACGATTAAGACGACAACAATTGCAAGAAACATGTAGAGGACATAGATATTTGCGGTAAAGAGGGCAAGCACACCCCCGATGAGAAGAGTCAGGACAGGGAGAATAAGGTACCCGCGGAGAACCTCCGGATTTTTTGCAAGTGGTGCTTTTCCGGTCCAGGTTGTTTGGGGAATATTTCCTGGCGTTGTTTGTGCGGGGATTCCTTCCAGGTTGTGCCCACACTGGTCACAAAATTTCTGGGAGTCTCGCAGCGTGGCCCCGCATGAGCTGCACGTTCTCATGAACTATCCATCTTGGATTATCTCCTTTTCATTTCATTATCTTTGGGATTTCTCTGAATATAGAAAGAAATGGATTGGAAAATCCTAAACATCTCCGATCAGGGTATAGAAAGCCGAACGTGTCCGCCTTTTGTACGATTTATAGAATCTCGAGCGCCACCAGTTCCTCGATCTCCTCATCCTCCTCGTCCTTTTCCCGCCGTTTTTTTTCGGGGTATGTATCCGGAGTGAAGATCGATCGGAGCCAATCGAAAAATCCCATCGTGATCACCTCAATTATCGTTTTTTTGGAGAGATTATCTCTCTTCGATCATGATTCTATTCATGGAATCCGGGAATGCCTATTCGCTGCTTTTCAGTGCACACCCCTGTCTATTCATCTCACTTCCGGTTGATCTCGTTTCGGATCTTCCGGATCAGGTCCGCGACCATCTGCCGGAACTCATTCCCGATCGTCTCCCACGAGGGGCAGCCCGATGCACATTCTGACTGTCCTGCTTCGTGTGATGCAGGCGTTGGATCAGGCCCTTTCAACTTGAGGAATATCGAGAGGTAGCCTGCGATCAGGACGATGATCAGGGTGAGCGGCAGAAGGAAGACCTTCACCACGTCCAGGACATGGGAGATCCCAATGGTGTAGTAACTATCGACATATTTCAGAAGCGAGATCAGGAAGGAGACCAGGAGGACGCTCGCCACTGCGTTGAAGACGGGGAACGGCAGGTTGAACGGGAACGAGAACCCAGCGAAGATCTCGCCGATCATGAACAGCACGGAGAAGAAGATGATAAGCGGCGCATTCGCGAAGAGAAGATCGACAAATCCGTCGAAGAGCGGCCATGACGTGTGCTGCGCGATGAACATGAGGACCACGAGGGCAATGAGAAAGAAAAGGATGCCGAAGATGCCCGAGATCAGGGCTTTAAGGGGTGTTTTATGGGAGTGTGGATTCATAAAGTCGGCTGCCTTGTTGGATGAATAATTCTGGGAATGTTACCAATCGTTGATACTAAATGGGGATTACTCAGCATAAGCCACGAGACTATATCCAGCTAATACCTGGATGATATCATCAAAAAGATCCCGGTCACGGTGGTTGTACCGGAACTCCAATTCTTTGAGATAGAGGGGAAATTTCTCCGCATCGACGCCGTGGTATTTCAACAACCATCCCTTGGCAAAAGACCAGAATCCCTCGATACCGTTGATGTTCACCTTGCCGTTGGCGAATCTCTTTCCGTGATCGATTCTCCGATGTTTGAATCCATAGGAGACAAGACCATTGTAACTCCTGAATCTATCAGTATAGATGAGACTTCCCCATTTTACCTTCTTGATAGCCAGTTCCGGGAGTGTTTCGCCCTGGACATCGGTCACGACCTCCACGGTCACCTTTCCTCCTCGTTCCAGAATACCGAAGACCGGTACTTTTCCCGCCGCTCCACGTCCACGTTTTCGTTTTCTTCTCCCTCCAAAGGACGATTCATCCATCTCAATCTCGCCGGAGAATGAGGACGCATTCGCATCGGCTGTGAGAATAGCTCTCCTGATGAGAGAATGGATATTATACACCGTGTTATACGCTAATCCCAAATGTTTCGATGCCTCTCTTACCGAGGTGTCTATTTCGAATAATTTGATCGCGATGAGGAACTTGGTGAATGGTACTCTCAATCCTTCGAGGATACTCCCCCTCCTGACTCCCCATTCGCGATTACAGGAGTAACACTTGTATTTGAATCTCCTGACTCTGTTGAACCTCTTGCTCCCACAGTGTGGGCATTCCTCGAATGTCTTGAGAATACCATGTTCCCTGAGATATGCCTCTGCTCTCTCCTCGTCATTCGTATATTGGGTTAGTTCTACCAGGTTCATTCATCTGGCCACCATTGGTTAGTATACAGATGTGGCCTTTATTAAAGAATCACCATCTTTTTTTGTACTTTGAGCCGGGGGAGTGAGGAAAGAATAACTATTATTGCGGGCCACCTGTCATGTCATTACCAGGTACCAGGTGTTTTCCATGAAACGAATCCTTCCCGTTGCGATCCCTATCGTTCTTGCAATCGCCATCCTCGCAGCAGGCTGCACGTCCCCGCAGCCGGCGACACCATCTCCCCCGCGGGGAGCCATCCTCTTTTCACAGGCAGAGGGCGAATATGCAAAGGACAACTACAGAGCTGCAGCAGACCTCTATTCTGAAGCGTTCCACCAGTTCCGTGCTGAAGGCAATGCCCCGCAGGCAAAGGAAGCGTTCAAAAAGGCATCCTTATCCGCCCGGATGACTGCCGAGTTCCCCTATAACAAATCGGTCATCACCGCAATGATCGATGAGGCGTTCCCGGATGTGCCGGCAGACCGGAGAGCATCATGGCTTTCCTGCGACAAGAGCCAGTGCATCGTCAGCGACGGGGAGGAATGGTTCTTTGTCAACACCATCAACAATATCCGGTCCCACAACCTTGACCTGATGCGCAAGGCAACAAAGGCCAAAGGCGAAACGCCGTTTTATGACCAGATGAAGTCCATTGCCCTCCGTCCATACACAGGCACAGACACGTACACCGACCCCATCACGTGGGAGGGCACAGAAGTTCTGAGTATCCCGGCAGGACTTCTGCCAAAGACAGGCACCCTCCGCCTCTGGATCCCCCTGCCGATCGAGACGGACTCCCAGCGGGATGTTTCCATCCTGTCTGTCGAGCCGGCACGGTATGTGAAATCCCAGACGGCACCTGACGCCGATCTCGGGCTTGCGTACCTGGAGATCCCGCTCGACGAGGTAAAAGGCGACTACCTCAACGTCACCGCCCGGTTCCGGTACACGCAGTACGAGGTCCGCTTCACGGTCGATCCTGCCCGGGTCAAAAGCTACAACACGAGCGACCCTGAATACCAGAAATACACGGCGTCCGGGAAGAACATCGTGGTGACACCCGAGGTGAGGAAGAGGGCGCTTGAGATCGTGGGCAACGAGACCAACCCGTACCTGCAGGCCGAGAAGCTGTACTGGCACGTTGTCTCGCACCCCTACAGCAATGTCCCGCACGTGATGCTTTCTGCCAGCGGCAGGCCGGAATCGCTCTACATGCTCGAGACCGGGTTTGGGGACTGCGGCACGCAGAGCATGTACTTTGCCGCCCTCTGCCGGTCGCTCGGCATTCCTGCCCGTGCGATCGGCGGCTACCAGCTCGTCCCGGGCTATGAAGGCACCCACTTCTGGTCAGAGTATTACCTGCCGGGCTACGGCTGGATCCCCAACGATGTCACGATTGCCGAGGGTGCCGAGTGGTCGTACGATGCAACGGACGAGGAACGCCACCAGTACAAGGCATACTATGCGTCCAGCCTCGACCCGTACCGGTACGTCATCCAGAAGGATGTCGATATCCCGCTCACCCCCGACAGGGGCGATGCAGTGATGTTCGACATGGTCGTCCAGACGCCCAAGGCCGTCTGCGACACCTGCGATGTCGACCCGGAGTTCTTCATGCTGGACAACTGGGTGGTGTCGGTCAAAAAAGCGTGAATGAACGGGGAGAGCAGCAGGGAGTGGGGGACTTTCCCCCTACCCCGGGTTACCGGGGTGCTGCCAACCCCATGTATCATCCAAACGATCCTTCCGGTTGATCGCGTGGTTGCTGGTGCCAGGAAGGGCGGGGAGACAGATCCAGCCTCCGGGTCAGAACAGCGAGGATGGAAAAATCCGCNCCGGGAGCTGCGGCTATACGTGTGCCGGATTCAGCGATGAGCGGGACAAGGGGAAAGACCAGATACAGGCAGGAAAAGGTTTTCTCTGAATCGTTCCCATCCTAATAGATGCGGGCCCCCCCATACGCGGGTCCTTCATAGTCCATCCTGGTCTGCGTCCAGTCACTGATATCGAACGCACGGATAAGAAAGATACCTATATGCGGGCNCCGGATGAATTGAATGGCAGAGGTCNCCCCCGATGCCAGGATTGCTGCTGCAGCTAGGCTATTTTGCGGTGATGGTCTTCATCGTCACCAGCATGATGGCAATGGGACTCAACATCACCCTTTGCGACCTTCTCTCGCCATTGCGGAACCGAAGGCTCCTGGTCCTCTCTCTTCTCGCGAATTTCGTGATCGTCCCCCTCTTTGCGTTCATGCTCATCTATATCTTCCCGGTGAGCAGGGATCTCGCTGCAGGCCTCATCCTCGTCAGCATTGCCGCAGGGGCGCCGTCGACACCGAAGGTGGCAGAATTGACCGATGGAAACATCGCCTTCGCAGTCTCCCTGACGCTGCTGATGACCATCGTTACCATCATCCTCATGCCGCTCCTTGTCCCCTACATCATGGAAGGGATGGGAATGAACCCGGCAAAAGTGGCATTCAACCTTGTCGTCTTCATGCTCCTTCCCATCCTCGCGGGGATCCTGCTCCGGAATCGTGCGCCTGGGAAGGCGCAAAAAGTGCTCCCGCTTGCCGAGATAGTCTCGAATGCATCCATCGGGGTGATATTCCTCGCATTTGGGATAGTCTTCTTTGTACATGTCGTGGATCTCTTCGGGCACCCCGGGGGTTTTGAGATTGCGATGATTGCCGTGCTTTTCACGGTGGGGGCCCTTCTGATCGGGTATCTCATGGGGGGGCCCGGCCGGGAGAACAGGGGCGTCCTTGCATTCGGCACCGGGTTTCGAAACATCACGGCCGCACTCGTCGTCATCACGGCGAGCTACAGCGACATTGAAAACGACGTGTTCCTGATGGTCCTCATGGTCACGCTCTTCAGCGTGGTCATCGTCTCGGCCATCGTCGGTATCATGTTAAAGAAACAGATGGACTCAATGAAGCAATCGGGCCTTCAGGCATCATAAAGGCGCCCTCCATCCTGGCCGAACTTGACGAGATGCGGGTCTTCCGACCAGAACTTTGAAATGACACTTAGGACGACTTTTTCTGTACATGTCACGATCCCCGACGATTTACCTCGCCTATTTTTTCCAGGCCCTCATCGCCCTCAACGGGATATATGCCCTTTTCACGGGGCAATACCAGGCGATGTTCACCGCATTCCTCATGTTCGGGCTCACCCTGGTCCCCTATATCGTTGCCCAGAGGATGCAGATCAACCTCCCATGGTTCGTGTATTTCCTCATTGCACTGGCACTCTGGATCCACACTGCCGGGTACATCAAGGGGTACTATACCCTGTTTTATCCATACTATGACAAAGTGGCACACCTGATCTCCGGCACGACCGTCGCGCTCCTCGGTTTCCTTGGCGTCATCTTCCTTGACAAGTACTGGAAGATGACCCTCACTACTCCGTTCATCATCGGCTTTACTATCATCTTCTCCGTGGCTCTGGGCGCGTTCTGGGAGATGTACGAGTTCTTCGTGGACATGGTCTTCGGGGGGTCGCTTGCAGGACCGATGCAGAACGGGTTGAATGACACGATGCTCGACATGATCTTCGTCTTTGCAGGCTCGATCATCGTGGCCCTTCTCGGGCACTCGTACCTCAAGAAAAACCCGAAAGAAAAGATTACCGGGGATGCCTGAAACCGACTGCCACCCCGCTTCACGGCGGCTCGTTCTCAATGTACCGTGAAGCATCCGGGGGCTGGATAATCCCCCGGATATCCACGTCGATATCCCTTCATCTGGGGAAGAATTCGCCAGGGTGGATCACTCGCTACACCCGCGATGCCGGGTTGATGATCACGATCTCTGGCGCCGTGCCCAGACGGAGATCCCAGGGGAGGTTCGAAGTCCCAAGCCCCCTCGTGATGTATACCGGGGTGCGACTGCCCCGGACGTACCCCGAGAGTTTCATGATCCCGGCATCATTGAGGAACTGCAGCGCCGTGCCCCCGAACTGCCCCCCGTGGGTGTGCCCGGCAAGGATGAGATCCGCGTCCCAGTCGGCCCTGCACTCCGGTTCGTGGATCATGTAGATCGAAAACGCATCAGTCGCAGGAACCGCAGGGGGATCTGCCATCCCCGCCCACCCGTCATCGACTCCGACGAGAAGGAGGGGGATCCCGGACAGGTCGAGAATCACGTACTCGTTTCTCAGCACCACCACGCCGTGCGCCTCCAGGACCTCCTCGAGCGCTGCCGCGGACGATAAGTTGGTGGTCTCGTCAAAGAGGCTGCTCATGTCGTAGGTGCCGGGGTCGCGGTCCGTGCGCGAAACCGCAAGCGACTTGGAGATCGCAGACGTGGCGTCTATCCCTGAATGGTAGTCATGGTTCCCGAGGACCGCGTACACGGGGGCCTTGATCCCGCCCCAGATCTCCTGCGAGGAGAGGTCCTCCTCCTCTCCAAAGAGGAAGTCGCCCCCTACCAGGACAATTGAAGGGTTGAGTTCGTTGATCCTCTGGATGACATTTTGGACATTCTCAATATTCCCTGGCTTGAGGTGCGGGTCAGCGATGAAGACGATCCCTTCCGGTGCACCGTCGATGGAGAGGACGGTGACCTGCGGGTGGGACCCCTCCCAGTATGCATACCAGGTACCTGCGCCGCCCGCTACCAGCAGGATGGCAGAGATCGCAAAAAACCGCGGGGAGAGCGGGAACGACCAGCGGGTCATCTGATGGAATCAGGTGGGTCAATCAGCCTTAAATAGGTGCCACATACGGCAACGGGACCGATCTGCCGTGGCGGGACCCCGAAGAGCGGGATCACAGGGCAGGTGATGTATTATCAATCACCTGCACCGTGAGGTTGAACCGCTTCGCACCGCCGATATCGCACCCGTCAAGAGAGAAAATCCCGTCAAAGATTGTAATCCCAGGATCTTTTGCGAGGAAACGCCACCGGTAATATCCGTTCGACTTGAAATATACCAGGGCCCCGCTGCTGTTGAGATCGAGATCATCAGGTAATACCGAGAACGCTTCGGCATTCAGCAATTCAAGGCCGGACCCCTCGGCTGGCATCAACCAACGGAACGCAAGGCTCGGGATGATCCGAAGCGTAATCTCGATGATTTCGCCCCTTACGAGTGTGACGACTCTCCCCGAATCGGTCTCGTTCAATGAATACCGGACTCTTCCTAAAAGTGGCTCGCTGAGGGGGACCGATGGATCAATCCCTGGTGGCTCGACGTAGTTTACGTATTTCGGGATGCAGCGTGGGCTGGATCCTTCAGGGGGAACGAATTCGAAATGAGAATCAGGAATTCCCGAGTTTACTGCAATCGTTTCGTAGCGGATCTCCAGGTTCGGCAGTTCGCTGCGGTGGACGGTGCCTGGCGGCGCCATGTCGACGGGCGGAGGTGTCAGGGTCGGCAATACCATGCCGGGTGCAAGGGTCGGTTGTCCTGCCACGCTTCTGTCGTAGTAAGTGTCGATCTCTAAGGCCCTGACCCGCGAGCTGATGTAGGGAGTGTACCGGTTGGACCATGGGTCGGTCACGACCTCGATGAGGTAACGGAAAGCCCCGTGTTCCGTGTCCCGCTCAATCCCGACAGGGGCGATGCGGTGATGTTCGACATGGTCGTCCAGACACCGGAGGCCGTCTGCGACACCTGCGATGTCGACCCGGAGTTCTCCCTGCTGGACGACTGGGTGGTGTCGGTCAAAAAAGCGTGAATGAACGGGGAGAGCAGCAGGGAGTGGGGGAATTTTTTCCTCCACCCTGATGAGGTGAGGTGCTGCCATCCGGCGCGGCACACCGGTCCTTCTCCTTCTCTTGAAAAGACCTGCGAGGGGGGATAGCGGAATTCTCCCTGTGCCGGGGGGATCTTAACCGATCCTGTGACACGACCAATTTTTTCGGTGAGAGCTCTTTTGCTTTCATTTATCTCCCTGACGTCCGTTTCGATGCTCGTCATGATGTATCCTTGTAAGAATTATGCAGGTGATCGGTCTGATATGCCATCAATCCCTGTGTATTACACAGAAGATCGGAAAATATGACGTAATGCGTGAGGAGGTGGAAAACTCCGCGAAGAGCACGTTCGCATCATGCAAGCAGACAGACATGGATAAGCAACTCGTGCAGATGGTTGAGTTGTTCGTTGCCCTGATGGCGGCGCTCATCGCATTCTGGCAGAGAAATCAGAAGATCGAGGCTAAGAACGAGACCTGGCAGGTGATGGCCATCTTCGGCCCGAAGGATGAAACCGTCACCACCCCACCCGAGGGGGTCCCGGCCCGTTCCTGGAAGATGAACAACGAAACCCGCCCGTGGGTGCTGGTTGGGTATAACTCGACAAACAAGGATACACTGCTCCGGTAGATCGAGGAGGCCGAGGAGAAACGGCTAACGCACTACTACCCCCCCTGCCAGGAGCGGGGCGGAGGGTTCTACGAGATTGAGTATGGCCTGATGAAGGGATTGGGGAGTTGGCAGGTGATTATTTTCCCCCATGTCTTTTCAATCCGGCTCGATACAGAATAAGATATTTTAAATAACTCAGTTATTTTACTATTATTCAGCAATGAAAATTATTATCAACCGGGATATTCTATTCAGTCTTTCCTCCTCTCCAAGAATCCATATTCTCAAATTGTGGTAGCGTAAGGGATTTGCTGTAAAAACAAAACCCTGATCCTGTACAATACCCATGCTCTACCTGAAGGGAAAAACCATACGAAATGGCTTCAGGATCCATAGCATCGTTTCCACTGGAACTAATGAAAA
>Ga0067045_1030906_pt1 | contig 13765 bp, 9 predicted proteins | sample TerdegcTABiofilm_FD_59184 | JGI IMG/M metagenome (GOLD analysis project Ga0067045, IMG submission 59184) | Combined Assembly of (Gp0054472, Gp0054536) Wastewater bioreactor microbial communities from Singapore -Terephthalate degrading...
TAGAGGTCCTGGTATACGAGCCACTCGCGCTCTTCGATATTTCCTTGTAAATAGAGATTTTTTGCAAAAACCTCCGCGTCTTCGTAGATCGAACGATCCTGGACCACGGAGTGAGGGTCAGTGCTCAGGTTCCGATGCATGGTGGCCCGGTGCGCTAGGAAGAAAAGCTGACTCTGAAGGGCCCAGCGCCGCATGTCCGCGTAGAAATCCTTGAGAAAAGGGTTTTCCAACACCGGTTCCAGATAGGCGATGAAGCCCAGATGATCCGCCAGCAGCTGGACGAGCGTCGATTTTCCAGCGCCGATATTTCCTGCAACTACCACATATTTTCGACTCATATGTAGGAAAGACTACCTGTCCATCGAGGAATGCGCAAGCGTGGGGATATCAGGCGGCTTTTGGTTCGTCGGGACAATTGGCCGGCATGATACCTTTCTTTGCCATATTTGTTCAATATTCAGGGTGCATTGATCCGGAAACGTAAAGTGCGCGCCGTTGCTTTTTAGGGAAAACATAAGTATTCTCTCATGTAGCGTAGGGTTATTTTTTTGACGCTAAGGAGTTCTTCATGAAACGTTTTGTAGCCTTCGCGTGTGCATTTGTCGCCGCGATTGCGTTTTTGGGTGCGCAGGAGGCACCGACTTCTGCAACATTCTATGCCGATGCGGGGCAACAGACCAAGGAAGCGCTCGATGCTTCCAGACTCTTGCAGTCAAAAGGTCAGTGGTCCAAGGCTTGGAATCTCCTCGTTGCATTCGATCCAGACAATAAGGACGGCTATGTGCTTGCCGAGAAAATTCGCCTTGCGCTTGCAGGGAATGTCGCGAACGGCATGCTCATCAGTTTTGGCTTCGTGGATTTGGCCGAAGGGCAGAGTCTCGAGGAGCTGAGAGCCAATCCGCCCGAAAAGCAGACTATGGCTGACTTCAATCCTCTCGATCTTGCCGACGAGCTCGAAAAATCCGGAGAAGCCCTGCCGCCGATCCTCTCCTATGAGCTTGGCAACTATCTGTATACGGTCAATCAGGAATACGGCGACAACTGGATTCAAGACAGCATGACCATCCAGCAAAAGGCGATCGAGAATTATGACAGGGCCCTGGCTTACGACACCTATAGCGAAGAAAGCCTCTTCAACCATGTCGCGTTGCTGCTCAATTTCCAGGAATATGACGCTGCGGAAACAGTGTTGAAAAAGGCAATCGCCGTCTATCCCGAAAATCGTTCTTTTTCTTTATACCTTGCAGGTGTTTTCAACGATCAGGGGAAATTCGACGAGGTATACCCGATCGTGGACGAAGTGCTGGCAGAACCAGAGACCACAGACTTGACCTACAACGCCTATGTGGAGGGGATCAAGGCAAGTCTCAATTCCGGCGATACCGAAAAGACGAACACCTATGTGGAGGCGATGATTGCGCGCTTTCCGGACGAGTATGCGCCGATGCTGATTCAACATCTCATCGGGGTGCAGCAGGGAACTCCTGAAAAGGCGAATGCGGTGGCCGATGCAGTGACCGAAAAATTCTTCGTCGATCCGAATGTCGTCGGCTCCTTGCTGTCGACGTGGCTCAATGCGATGGATCCCCAGGCTGGTTTCGACTATCTCGGTCGTTCGATTGCAAAATATACGACTGACGACCTGGCCGAAGGCACCCTCTACTTCTACCGCGGGCTGATGTATGCCGAAACCGCCCAGTCGATTGACGATTTCAAGCTGGCGATCGCCGACATGGAAGAGGCAGAACGGCGTTTTGGCACCGTATATGAGGCCGACAATCAGGTCTTTCTGGTCATTGGTCAGCTCAAGGACGAGTGGAGTCAGTTGATAGAACAGGTGACGTCCGAAAACAGTGCCGAACCGGACGATCAGTCGCCGCAGCCTGAGGCGGCCCCGGACGCATCCCAGACGACAAGTCCATCGCAGGACCAGCCGAGCGCTGAGGAGCAGAGTCCTGGCGAAAGCCCTGCCTCCGATGCAACACCGGGTGTGCACGAATAACGATGATGAAGAACCGGTGAGATATGAGGTCAGCGTTCTGCATCCACAACGCCACCGTCATTGCGGGCTATGCGCGCATGGACCGCAGCGCGGTGCTTGTGGAAGGCGATTCGATTGCCGATGTCTTTTCCGAGCGACGCTTCGCCCAAAAGACATTTGCCTCGGATGTCGAGCTCATCGATGCAGGTGGCGCCTATCTCACCCCAGGCTTTATCGATACTCATATTCATGGAATCGGCGGATACGGCACTGAAGACCTCTCTGCCGATTCTATTCTCGAGATGAGCAAGTTCCTCCCTGCGTGGGGAGTGACTTCTTTTGTACCCACAATCTATCCCATGCCTGAGGAGAACATGCTGCGCTCTGTCCGCGCTGTCGTGTCGGCGATGGGGCGCGAAGAGGGCGCCGAAATTGTCGGGATCCACCTTGAGGGCCCCTTCATTTCGCCGGCGCAACTGGGTGTGCAGCGGGTCGAATTCGTTCGTCCGGTAGACTTGGGCCTTATGCAGCGCCTCTGGGACGCCTCCGAAGGTCACATCGTCAGCATGACGGTCGCCCCCGAGCTCAAAGGCATGCGCGAGCTTGCGCTTTTCTGCAACAGGCTCGGCATCGTGCTGCAGGCGGGCCACACAGACGCAAGCTACGAAAACATGATCGAGGGCATGCAAGCCGGTATCCGCCATTCGACGCACATGTTCAACGCCATGAGCCGGCTTCACCACCGGAACCCGAACGCAGTCGGCGCGGTGCTGATTCAGCCCGACATCTCCTGTGAGATCATCGCCGACGGTCTCCACGTGCACCCCGACCTCATCCGCCTCCTCTTTCGAGATAAGCCTGAAGGCAACATCGTGCTCGTCACGGACTCGCTGAGACCGACAAAACAGGCCACCGATAAGCCGATGTTCGCCAATGAGGAAGAGGTGTATCTGGAGCACAATCTTTTTTACCGCGCCAGCGATGGCGTCATTGCCGGCAGCTCCCTCACCATGATCGAAGGCGTGCGCAACCTCATCAGCTTTGGAGTGCCCCTCGAAAGCGCGGTGAAAATGGCGAGCGCAAATCCTGCCAGGATTTTTGGCCTCCAGAGAAAGGGAATGATCAGCCCCGGCTTTCGGGCAGACCTATTGCTCGCGAACGACAAATTTGAAGCGCAGATGACGATTATCGGCGGCGAGATAGCGTATCGACGCAGTGCACAATGAGAGGAATTCGATGAGGGTCATCATTCAGAACGACTACGATTCTGTATCGCGGTGGGCTGCACACCATGTCATGCAGCGCATCAATGACCATCCGGCAGACACACCTTTTGTGCTGGGTCTTCCCACGGGGTCTACGCCGCTCGGTATGTACAGAGAACTGATCCGCCTCCACAGGGCCGGCATGCTCAGTTTCAGGAATGTCGTCACCTTCAATATGGATGAATATGTCGGGCTTGCGACTGAGGATGAGCGGAGCTACTATCGCTTTATGTGGGATAATTTCTTTTCTCATATCGATATAAAGGAAAAAAGCGTCCATATCCTCGACGGCATGGCGCAGGATTTGGATGAGGAATGCAGACGCTACGAAGAGGCGATTGAAGAGGTGGGTGGCATTGATCTTTTTGTCGGCGGCGTCGGCGCGGATGGCCACATCGCCTTCAATGAGCCGGGCTCTTCGCTGTCCTCGCGGACGCGCATCAAGACGCTGACCCGCGATACAAAACTTGCGAACGCTCGCTTTTTTGGTGGAGATCCCGAAAAGGTGCCGTCGCATGCGCTCACCGTCGGAGTGGGCACGATCATGGACGCCCGCGAAGTGCTCATCATGGTGTCGGGCATCGAGAAGGCGAGGGCGCTCCGGCACGCGGTCGAGATGGGCCTCAACCACATGTGGACACTCAGCTGCCTGCAGTTGCACCCAAGGGCGATTTTGGTCTGCGACGACGACGCCACAAACGAGCTGCGGGTGGGCACGGTGCGTTACTTCAAGGAAATCGAGGCGCCGCATCTGAGGAACTGGACCTAAGGCGAGCGGCGTAGGCGCCTTGTCTCTTCGCGGCCCCCTCCCATGAAGCGGCCTTTTCCGCTATAGTGTGTGCATGCCTACAACGGACGACAAGAAAATCATTTATTCGATGTACCAGCTCTCGAAGCGTTACGGCACGAAGCAGGTACTCAAGGATATCAGCCTTTCGTATTTCTATGGTGCAAAGATAGGGGTCATCGGCCTCAACGGCTCGGGGAAATCGACGCTTTTGAGGATCATAGCCGGGCTCGATACGGAGTTTTCGGGGGAGGTGGCCTGCGCGCAGGGGTATAGGATAGGCTATCTGCCGCAGGAGCCGCACCTCGAGCCCGGAAAGACCGTGCGCGACCTGGTTGCCGAAGGCGTGAAGGACATCATGGACCTCCATGCCGAGTTCGAGCGCGTCAACGAGGCATTTGGCGAGCCCGACGCAGACTTCGACGCACTCGCCACACAACAGGCCGAAATTCAAGAGAAGATCGACGCCCTCGATGCCTGGGACATCGAGGCCAAGCTCGAATTCTCCATGGATGTGCTGCGTTGTCCGCCCGCCGACCAAATCGTCGACACCCTCTCCGGCGGGGAGCGCCGGCGCGTCGCCCTGTGCCGGCTTTTGCTCCAGAAACCGGACATTCTGCTCCTCGACGAGCCCACCAACCACCTCGATGCGGAGACCATCGCATGGCTCGAACAATATCTCCGCTCGTATCCGGGGACGGTCATCGCCGTCACCCACGACCGCTACTTCCTCGAAAACGTGGCGGGCTGGATACTCGAGCTCGACCGCGGCGAGGGCATCCCCTGGAAGGGCAACTACTCGTCCTGGCTCGAACAGAAGCGTCAGCGCCTCCAACAGGAAGAGAAGGGCGAATCCATGCGCGCCCGCACCCTGGGTCGCGAACTCGAGTGGATCGGAATGAGCCCGAAGGGCCGCCACGCCAAGAGCAAGGCCCGCATCGAGCGCTACGAGCGCCTCCTCACCGAAGACACAAGGGAAAAGATCCGCGATGTGCGCCTCGTCATTCCGCCCGGTCCGCGCCTCGGCGATGTCGTCATCGAGGCCAAGAACCTTTTCAAGGCCTTCGGCGACACCGAACTCTTCGAAAACCTCAGCTTTTCCGTACCGCCGGGCGCTATTGTCGGCATTATAGGGCCCAACGGCGCAGGCAAAACCACGCTCCTCACCATGATCACCGGCAAAGAGAAGCCCGATGCAGGCACGCTTTGCCTCGGCGACACGGTCAAACTCGCCTATGCTGACCAGATGCGCGCCCGCCTCGATCCGGACAAGACCGTCTGGGAGACACTCTCCGACGGCCACGAGCTCATCTCCCTTGGCGGGCGCACCGAGGTCAACAGCCGCGCCTACTGCGCCTGGTTCAACTTCACCGGGGCGGACCAGCAAAAAAAAGTCGGCATCCTCTCGGGCGGCGAGCGCAACCGGCTCAACCTCGCGCTCATGATAAAGGAAGGCGCGAATGTGCTTCTTCTCGACGAGCCGACGAACGACCTCGACGTGAACACCCTGCGTGCGCTCGAAGAGGCCCTCGACGATTTCGCGGGGGCGGCGATGGTGGTGAGCCACGATCGCTGGTTTCTCGACAGGGTGTGCACGCACATTCTGGCCTTCGAGGGTGATTCGGAAGTGGTCTGGTACGATGGCAACTGGTCCGAATTCGCCGAGTGGCGCCGTCAGCGCCTCGGCATCGAAGCAGACCGGCCGCACCGCATCGTGTACCGCAAGCTCGAGCGTTGAACCTGGAGAAGACTACTGGAGAATACCATGAGGCACGATATCAAAGGCATTATGGCCATGGCCGCGACCGCGGTCTGCTGGAGCCTGAGCGGCCTTTTCATCAAGCTTGTGGATTGGCCCCCGGTGACGATCGCCGGCGGAAGGAGCCTCATCGCGGCGCTCTTCATTCTCGCCGTGGTGCGTAGACCAAAGCTGAACTTCGGTAGGAACCAGATCATCGCAGCGGTGGCGTATTCGTTCACCATGCTGCTCTTTGTCTATGCAAACAAGCACACCACCAGCGCGAACGCGATCCTCCTTCAGTACGGCTCGCCGGTGTATGTTATGATTCTCTCCGGCGCCATGCTCGGCGAGCGCCCCTTGCCCGAGCAGATAGGCGCTCTTGTCGCGATTGTGGTCGGCATGGGGCTGTTTTTTGTGGATTCCCTGAGTATGGGGCATCTGGCGGGGGATATCGCGGCGGTAGCCGCTGGGGTGACGTTCGCGGTCCACATTCTCTTCATGCGGCGCCAGAAAGAGGGCTCGCCGATCGAATCGCTTCTGCTCGGCCACGGGCTTACCGCAATTGTGGCGCTTTGTATCTCATTGTTTTTTCCCGCACCTGTGATGAACGCGAAATCCATCGCCTCGATTTTCGGCCTCGGCATTGTGCAGATCGGATTAGCTGCCGTCTTTTTCAGCTTTGCCATCAAACGCATCAGCGCAATTCAGAGCTCGCTCATCGCTGTCATCGAACCCGCGCTCAATCCGCTTTGGGTATTCCTTGCCATCGGCGAGAAGCCCACGGGGCTGGCCATAGTGGGAGGTGGTATCATTATCGCCGCCGTCGTGGTGTCCTCGGTGATCAGTATTTCGCGCGGTGCGCGAGTCTCGGATAAGGAGGCGGCTGCATGAATCAGAGTTTTCTGTCGGTGACCATTCTTCTCGTGTTGATTACGGACCCGCTCGGGAATATTCCTCTGTTCATCTCTTCGCTCAGAAATGTGCCGCAGTCGAGGCGGCCCTTTGTGATACTCCGCGAATGTCTGATTGCCTTTGTGGTGCTCGTGGGATTTCTGTTCTTCGGCAACGTGTTTCTGAGCGCGCTGGGGCTCTCCGACGACGTTCTGCGCATATCGGGGGGAGTGATTCTCTTTTTGATCGCGCTGAACATGATTTTCCCGGGGACGGGGGGCAAGCTTGTCGAGGACGAGATCGAGGGGGAGCCCTTCATTGTGCCGGTTGCCATTCCGCTGATCGCGGGGCCGAGCGCCATCACCTATGTGATGCTCCTCATGAAGTCGGATCCATCGCGCGGGCTTGAGTGGGTGGGAGCGATTTTTGTTGCGATACTGGTGACGATGGTGGCGTTTTTCACTTCGACGAAGCTGGAGGAGAAGCTTGGGCCGAGGGCCCTCTCTGCGATGGAGCGCCTCATGGGCCTCGTGTTGTCCGCGATTTCGATCGAAATGCTGCTTGATGGGCTTTCCCAGTATTTGGCACGATAATGAGCTTAGTGCTCTCAACCTTGTGCAAGAAATGAATGATTAAAATTTGAAGCGGACTGTCGTTCCTTCGTCCGCCTTGCTCTCAATTTCAAGACTGCCGCCGTGCAGCTCGACGATTTTCTTGGCGATCGTGAGCCCCACACTTAAGCCGGGGATATAGTTTTCGGGTTCGGTCTTGGATAATGGATTCAGGATCGAATCGATCTCTTCGGGTGTCATCCCGATACCGTTGTCTTTGACGAAGATGTCTCGCTCGCCGTACCGCCCGATCTCGATGGAAGAGACCATGTTGTCCGAACAATATTGGAACGCATTTTCTAGAACGTTGCGGAACGCAGTCTTTAAAAGCGCCCGGTCTCCTTGTATCTTGAGGCCTGGCATGATGCTGATCCGGTAGCGTCGCTGAGGGGCCCGCCTGATGATATCCGAGGTGATCTCTTGCGCGGCAATGCTGAAATCGAATTCCTCGTGGGCAGGCACCGCGGAATCGAGCGACAAGAGGATCATCAGATCGTCGGTGAGAGTCACCATATTGGCAGAGGCTCTCCGGATGCGCATTACATAATTCGAGCTCTCTGCGTCGAGCTGGTCGAGGCCTCTTGTCGCGAGCAGTTCACTGAACGACTCGATGGTGCGCAGAGGGGCCATCAAATTGTGGGAGATCGCGGTTGCGATGGTGCGCAGTTCTTCCTTGGCTTCGAGGATCCGTCTTGTCTGGGTCTCCACCTGTCTGGAAAGGTCCTGATTGAGGTTCTGAACCTGCTCGAGCGCAGATTCGAGCTCGGTGACATCCCGCATTACATAGCCCAAAAGTGCCTCTTGGTCCTTGAGGAGAATGTGGATCGGCATGACATAGAGCTTGAGAAGCTCTCCTCTTATACTCTTGAGCTCGATCCTGTAGGACTGTGTACCGGTCTCATTGTCGGGCGCTTCCTGCACCGAACGTAGCCCTTCAGGCAGGCTATCGCCGAAACGTTTTTTGAACGCTTGGTTTGCAAATTGAATCGTCGATGCCTTGTCGACGATGACGACCGGCGCATCGATGCGCTCCAGAATTGCGCTGAGCAAGGCTTCGCTGCGTTCGGTGCGCTTGAGCAGTTCAAGGCGCGATCTAAATGTGGAGAAGACCCTGGTAGAGATGAGCACATATGAACTTGCAAGGATGGCCGCAAAAGCCACCAGATAAAAAACTATGAGGATCGCGAGCGTCGGAATCCACGCTGAGAATGCTTCAGAAAAATCCATTTTGGAGAGGATGATCCAGTCGACTTCCGGCACATAGTTCACCGTGGCGAGCACGCGCTTGCCACGATAATCCTTTCCGGTCATGACACCTCTCTGTCCAAAGCCGGCCCGGGCTTCGACGGTATCGTTGTCCTTGGCGGGAACCAGCAGCGAAAAGGCAGAGATATTGACGAGGGTGGGGGGATTCAGCGTCCAAACACTCTCTCCGATGCGCTCGAGGAGAAGCGTTTCGCCCGTCTTTACGTTGCCGGGCCACTGGGCCAGCATGGGATAGAGGTAATCATCGGCAAAGAACGTCTGGACCACATATGCAAAAGGCTCGCTCTGGTTGTCTTTTAAAAGGGGAATTATGAGATGAAATCCCGGCTTCGCGAGAGGGGTCGTGAGGTGCAGTGTCGTAAAGAAAGGCTCAAGCGGCTTCCTTTGGGAAATCTCTTCGAGCACTTCGGCACAGTCGGATTTGGCCAATTGAGTCAGCGAAAAAAGAAGGCGAAAGTCAGCGGTGAGCACTGCGCTCTCCGCGTAGTTGTAGGAACGGAGAATGGGGCGCAAAAAGTCGTCGATACGCGCAAGATTCGTGCGCGATGGGGTTTCTATCGCATCGGCGACGATAGTTATAAGGAGCGATGATTCGGATAATTCCCTTGCTTCCGTCATCTGCATGTCGTACCAGGATTCGAACTGCTCGATTTTTGATCGTCCTACAAGTTCGATATACGATTTTTTGTCGTTTAGAATTGCCTGCCACTGAAAATATGCACTGACGGTGGTAAAGCTCACAAGGAGCACGAAGAGAAAGGCAAAACCTATCCGTTCGGCAGTTCGCAGCTGCCGAATATCGGCGAAAAACTTGCGGTGTCGGGCATCTGTCGTGTGCATAGTTGGCTCCCCCTCGATCCAAACATCCTATACACTTTTACTAGAGATAGAAGGGATAACTTATAGTATCACAAAGGAGCCCGCAAGTTCCAGAGATTTAAATATTTACACTATTATATAATGCCTTGCACGGCAGTACATGGTTCTAACACTCGGTGCCCCGACGCGCACCACTTTAGTGCGCGTCGGCTACATCTCAACCGAGTTTTGCGAGCACCTTCTGTGCAAAGGCCTGCGCCGTAAAGCCCAAATGTTCCGCAACCTTGTCGCCTGGTCCCGATTCTCCGAAGCGTTCGATCGAAAAGATATGCTCGGGCGGCGCTATTCGTTCCCAGCCCTGGGCGACTCCGGCTTCGGCCACAAACACAAGGGAGCCCGGCGGCAGAATCGCATCGAGCACAGGCGTGGGTGCCGCGTAGAAGGCCTGCCTGTCGGGGACGGAAACGACGCGGATGGCTGTTTGCGGACGCTGAGCCCGTACGATGTCCGCTGCGGCGATCGCCAGCGAGACCTCCGAGCCCGAGGCCACGAGGGTCACCTCCGGCGCGTGCTCAGGATTTTGGACTACGTAGGCGCCGAACGCCATCGTGGAAGCCCAGTCGGGGTCGGCCTTTTCCAGCACGGGCAGGTTCTGGCGCGAGAAAACGAGCACGGTCGGCCCATCCAGCCTCTCCATCGCGATGCGCCAGGCCACCGCGGTCTCCTCGGCGTCTGCAGGGCGGATGACACGCAGCCCCGGAATCGCTCGCAGAGCGGCGAGCATTTCGATCGGCTGATGTGTCGGCCCATCTTCGCCCACATAGATCGAATCATGCGTCAGCACATAGACGACCGTTGCCTTCATAAGCGCGGAGAGCCGCAGCGCTGGGCGCAGATAATCCGAAAAGACGAGGAAGGTGGCCACAAAGGGGCGAAGCCCACCGTACAGCGCGATACCGTTGGCGATAGCCGCCATACCATGCTCGCGCACGCCGAAGTGGATGTAGCGGCCGTCAGGGTTTTGCTTTGAGAAGACGAGGGGAGTGCCGTCGGCGTTGGGAGGAAGTTGGCTGACATTGGGGCTCGTCAGGTCCGCAGAGCCGCCGATAAAATTCGACCATGCACCCGCCACTGCGGTTAGACACTTGCCGGACGCGTTGCGCGTCGCTATTTTTTCTCCCACTTTAAAAGCAGGCAGATCCAGTTCGTGCATTGCCTTGCCGCTGAGCCACACGGAGAGCTCGCGGGCAAGCTCCGGATTCGCCTTCTTCCAAGCCTCGAAGCGCGCCTGCCATGCCCGATACTCCTGTTCGAGCGCCTTTCGGTGCTCCTCAAAGTAGGCATAGGCTTCGGGCGCCACCCAGAAGGGGACATCGAGCGGAATGCCGAGCGCTTCCTTTGCCTTGCGCGCTTCTTCCTCGCCCAACGGAGAGCCGTGAATGCCGCTCGTGCCCTGCTTCGAGGGGGAGCCTTTACCGATCACGCTCTCGAGGATGATGAGCGAAGGCCTTGCGGTCTCTGCCTTAGCCTCGGCGGTGAGGGCTGCGAGCTCTTCGAAGTTGTACATCGAGCCGCGGAGTACCTGCCAGCCGTAGGCCTCGAATCGCCTTCCCACGTCTTCGGTAAAGGCGATATCCGTCGAACCGTCGATGCTGATGTGGTTCGAGTCGTAATACACAATGAGATTTCCGAGCCCCAGGTGCCCTGCCAGCGAACATGCCTCGCTTGCGACGCCTTCCATAAAACACCCGTCGCCTGCGGCCACGAAGATAAAGTGGTCGATGATGTTCTGGCCGGGCTTGTTGAAGTGCGCGGCCATTTTGCGCTCGGCAATCGCCATGCCGACTGCATTCGCAATCCCCTGCCCCAGAGGCCCTGTGGTCGTCTCCACCCCGGGCGTGACCCCATATTCCGGATGTCCCGGGCATTTCGAACCCACCTGCCGAAACGCCTTTATATCGTCGATCGACAGATCGAAGCCTGCCATGTGGAGAAGGGCATAGAGAAACATCGAGCCATGGCCGGCCGAGAGCACGAAACGATCCCGATTGAGCCACGATGGATCCCTTGGGTTGTATTTGAGTTCGACGCCGTACAGGAAGGCGCCGAGCTCGGCGGCCCCCATCGGCATGCCGGGATGGCCGGAATTTGCCTTCTGGATGGCATCGATGGTCAGACTCCGCACAGACAGCGCAATGGATTGTAATGCAGAAATATTCATGAACCCACTCCTTATGAATGAATTTGTATAAACCTCCGGTAAAGGCTGCACAAAAAGGTATCATATGCGAAATGGATGTGTCTGGCAATGTCGTGCATCGGCGGTTTTTGCGGCATGTGCAGCATATCACGGCATAGAGGGAAAGCGCCGGCGGCCCGTCAGATGAATTTTCCTCTTAATCCTCGCCCTCGAGTCCCTCGTCGATGTCGACCCTGCGGCGGGCCGCGCCGATCACCTTCCGGGCCGTATCCTCGTTGACGCGCGCAATGCTGCTGATGTAGGCCGGTTCGGCCTGTGCCACTGCCTCCAGCGATCCCAGCGCTCTCATAATCGACTTTGCGCGGACATCGCCGATGCCCGGCACCTGCTGAAGCACGCGGAATGTCGCGTCCGTCATCCGAAGTTTGCGCGAGAGCCCCGTCGCAAAGCGGTGCGTCTCGTCGCGTACCGCTACGAGCACACGCAGAGCCGGCGAATCCTTGGCCAGCACGACAGGCTCGCGTTTGCCCGGCAGCCAGACCTCTTCATTCCGCTTCGCAAGCCCCGCCAGATCGACATCGAGGCCCAGATCGTCGAGGATCTCCTTGGCCGCGGAGACTTGCCCTGCTCCTCCATCGACGAGGATGAGGTCGGGCAGCTCCGCCTCTTCGTTGATGAGCCGCGTGTAGCGCCGCGCCACCGCCTCGCGTATCGCCGCGAAATCGTCGATCTGCCCTTCTACCGAACGAATTTTGAAGGAGCGATAGTTTTTCTTGTCCGCCACGCCATTCTTGAAGCTCACCAGCGATGCCACCGTGTGCTTTCCGCCGAGCTGGGCAATATCGAAGCCCTCGATGCGCGTCGGAACGCTCCCCAGGCCGAGCTTTTCCTTCAGCTCGACGAGCGCCGCAATGTCGCCGTGCATGCGCCGCCGCTTCGCAAGTTCTTCCTTTGCGTTCTGTACCGCGAGGTTCATCACCGCCCAATGACGCTCGCTGTCCGGAATCTTCACCTCGATCTGGGCACCAAAGCGGTCGGACAGACAGCGCGCGACGGACGTCGTGTTTTCGGCCTTGCGCACGAAGATGCGGGGCGGCGCCACTCTTCCGGCGTCGTAATAGCGGACAAGAAAACTGTCGAGCGCCTCGAGCTCGTCGACGATGTTCTCTATAAAACTGTCGCGGTTTTTGAGCTTGCCGTCGCGCATCTGGAACACGACGTAGCTCACTAGCTCACCGTCGGCTTCCCATGCAATGTAGTCCCGCGCGTCGATGCTCCCGTAGTCGACTACGTTCGAGTGCCCTATAAAGGACTGCACTGCCTTTATTGCCTCGCGCAGACGCGCCGCCTCCTCGAACCGAAGCTCGGCAGCCGCCATCTGCATCTCGCGTTCGAGGTCCTTGAGAAGCGTCTCCGTGTCGCCCGAGAGCAGCTTTCGCACCTCTCCCACGTGCTTCATATAGTCTTCGTGGCTGATCTTGCCTGCGCAGGGTCCCGGGCAGCGCCCAATGTGGTAGTACATGCAAGGAGTTGCGCGCTTTTTCATTTTGACACAGCGGCGCAGCGGAAACATGCGCTTGATGAGGTCGAGATAGATGTCGATTATCTCTGCGCTCGGAAAAGGCCCAAAGTATTCACTGCCGTCGTTGACGATCCGCCGCGTGCGAAATACTCGTGGATATTCCTCGTTCGTAATGCGGACAGAGGGGTAGGTCTTGCCGTCCTTGAGGTTGATGTTGTAACGCGGATTGTGTTCCTTTATGAAATTGTTCTCGAGGAGGAGCGCTTCGTACTCGTGTGCGGCGAGGACCCATTCGATGCTGTGGATGTGCGAGACGAGGTGGCGAGTCTTGATGTCCTTTTTGCCGCTGAAATATGAGGAGAGTCTGTTTCTGATGCTCTTAGCCTTGCCTACATAGATGATCTCTCCCTTTTCGTCGCGCATGAGGTAGACGCCGGGGCTCTGAGGAGCTTCTTTGATGAGGGCCTTGAGGCGGGTCCGGCGCTCGGCGTCGGTTTCGGCACCCTCGCGTTTCATCGTGCTCGGGCGCTCGGCGTCGGTTTCGGCACCCTCGCGTTTCAACATGCTCATAGTGTATAATAAAAATAAGGCAGTTCCATGAAAAAGACAAAGGAGAGGGCGGAGCGCAGGACCGACGTCGCTCTGTCGGCAGGGGCGCCTACCGACGATTGTCCATTTACCG
>Ga0067045_1030907_pt1 | contig 13762 bp, 10 predicted proteins | sample TerdegcTABiofilm_FD_59184 | JGI IMG/M metagenome (GOLD analysis project Ga0067045, IMG submission 59184) | Combined Assembly of (Gp0054472, Gp0054536) Wastewater bioreactor microbial communities from Singapore -Terephthalate degrading...
CCGCGCCAGCAGCACGGCGCGGGACAGCGGTTTGATCAGATAGTCGTCGGCGCCGGATTCGAGCGCTTCGACCACGTCGGCCTCGCCGTTGCGCGCGGTGAGAAAAATCACCGGCGGCGTTTTCGCGCCAAGTTGCAGGCGCAGGCGGCACAGCACCTCGGTGCCGTTGAGCCCGGGCACCATCCAGTCGAGCAGCAGCGCGTCGACGCCGCCGTGCTCCACGGCGCGGGCGAACTCCTGGCTGTCCGCGTAATGTCGCACGTCATACCCCGCCTCGCGCAACCAGCCCATGACCTCTTGGGCGAGAAGCAGGTCGTCTTCGAGGTAGGCAATCCGCAGACGGACGTCGGACGGCACGGTGGAACGGAAAAAAGTCATGCGGCGGGCGGAGCGAGCGAGCAGCAATCAGTCTCGGCGAGCGTATATCCCAAATCGGCCGGAATGAATGGACAAGCGTCCGATCTTTTTGACAAACCGTGAATATGTTCACACTACGCACGGTTTTGGACAAGAACTGTGATCGGCGCTTTACAAAAATGCCCGCTTTGCGTGCCCGCGCAACGCGGGTCTGAAGGCCGGCCCCGCCATGCGGCAGGGGTGCCGCACTGCCGCAAGCCGCGGCATGGCATGAATAATGTGCGCATGCGCCCCCTCCGCCCTGGCCCGGCGCGGTGCGTCCGCAAGCCGCTGCGCGCTGCCGTTTCTGCCCTCTGCGCCCGCCTGGTCGCTGCGTTGTGCGTGCTGTGCTGGATGTCGGCCGCCGGTGCCGCAGCGCCAGCCGCAGCCGGGTCTGCCGCTGCCAGTGCCGCTGCGCCGCCGCCCTATCAGGTCGAGCTCGACGTTCCGGCGGATTTACGCGCTCTCTTATCTGAAAATCTCGATCTGTTGCGCTGGCGCAACTTTCCCGATCTGCCGCAGGGGCAAATCGCCGAGCTTGCCGCCGAAACCCCGGCGCAGGTGCAACGGCTGCTGGAAACCCAGGGCTATTTCTCCCCACGGATCGCGGTGCACGTCGCCTGCGCGGCAGACGGGCAGATCACCGTCGTCGTGCAGGTGATGCCGGGCGAGCTCACCCGCGTCGACGCCATCGATCTGCAGGTGCGCGGCGCCGACGGCAGGCCCGACGCCGCGCTCACCGCCCGGCTCGCACGCCACTGGCCGCTCAAACCGGGAGCGGTGTTCCGCGATGCCGACTGGGAGGCGGCCAAATCCCGCGCGCTGTCGGCGCTGCTGTCCGGACGCTGGCCCGGCGCGCGCATCGCCTTCAGCCGCGCCAGCATCGATCCGGCCAGCGCCCAGGCCCGGCTGACCCTCACCCTCGACACCGGGCCGGCGTATGTGTTTGGCGATCTGCGCATCTCCGGGCTGCGGCGGTATCCAGCCAGCATCGTCGAGCGCCTGGCGCCGATGCGGCCGGGGCAGCCGTATGCACAAAGCGCGCTGCTGGACTTTCAGGCGGCGCTGCAGAACAGCCCGTACTTCCGCAACGCCGTGGTCGATGCCGATCTGCGCCAGGCACAGGGTGACAGCGTGCCGGTGGACGTGCAGGTGAGCGAAAACCCGGCGCAAAAACTCAGTTTTGGCGTTGGTGTGAGCAGCGACACCGGCGAGCGCGTGCAGGCCGACTGGAGTGACCTCGACGTCTTCGGCCGCGCCTGGCGCTTGCGCAGCAGCGTGAAGCTGCAGACCCGCGAGCAAAGCGGCAGCCTGCAACTGGCCTTGCCGCGTTCCGCGCAGGGCGACGACGACAGCCTGACCCTGTCGCAGGACCGCACCGACATCTCCGGCCTGGTCACGCGCAACACCAGCGTGGGCGCGCAGCGCGCGCGCAGCCACGGCAACATCGACACCGTGGTGGCGTTGCAGTACCAGGCGGAAAGCCAGCAGCCCGCAGGCGCTGCGCCCAGCGAGGTGCACGCGCTGAGCCTGAACGCGAGCTGGACGCGCCGCAGCATCAACAGCGTGCTCGACCCCAGCCGCGGCACGCTGCTCAACCTGCAGCTCGGCGGCGCCAGCAAAGCCCTGCTGTCGAGCGCGAATTTCGTCCGCCTGTACGCCCGCGGTCTGGCTTACGTGCCGATCGACCGCGACAACCAGTTGATTTTCCGCGGCGAGGCCGGCGCGGTGCTGGCCAACGGCGCCAGCGGCATTCCGCAGAACTTTCTGTTTCGCGCCGGCGGCGCCAACTCGGTGCGCGGCTACGCCTACCAAAGCCTGGGGCTGCAGCAAGGCAACGCCATCGTCGGCGGGCGCTACCTGTTCACCGCCAGCGCCGAAATCGACCACTGGTTCACGCGGCAATGGGGCGGCGCGCTGTTCTACGACCTGGGCAATGCCGCCGACACCTGGAGCGCGCTCAAACCGGTGCGCGGCTACGGCACCGGCGTGCGCTGGCGCAGCCCGGTAGGGCTGGTGGCGGTCGATCTGGCCTACGGTCAGGCGGTACATGCCTGGCGGCTGAACTTCAGCGCGGGGCTGTCGTTCTGATGGCACAGCAGCCGCCCGTCCAGCGCCCTGCCGTCACCGCACGGCGGAGGTGGCGCCTGCTCGTCTGGCTGCTGGCGTTGCCGCCGGCCTCACTGCTGGCCGTAGCCGCCGCCCTGGCCTGGCTCGGCAGCAGCGCCGGGCTGCAATGGCTGGCCGCGCGCACGCCGCTGCACGTGGCCGGCGCGCAGCTCAGCGTGCAGGAGGTCAGCGGCAGCCTGTGGCACGCGCTGCGCATCGGCCGGCTGCAGATCGTCACCGCCGGGCAGCGCGTCACCCTGCGCGACGTGCAACTGCGCTGGCAGCCGGCGGCGCTGTGGCAGCGCACGCTGCGGGTGCAGACGCTGCAGGCCCGCGCCCTCGACATCGCGTTCCTGCCAGTCGCTGCCCCCACCGCCCCGCCGCAGCTGCCCGCCAGTCTGCGCCTGCCGCTGCGCCTGGCGATCGACCACCTCGGCGTGGACGCGCTGCGGCTGGGCAACGCCGGTGCCTTGCAGCCTGTCGGCAGCGTGTCGGGCGCGCTGCACTCCACCGCCACCGGGTATGCGCTGCAACTGCAGGCGCAAACGCCGTGGGCGCGGGGCGTGCTGCGCCTCACGCTGGGCGACGCCGCGCCCTACGCCGTGCACGCCGCACTGCACCTGACGCAGATCGGGTCGCCGGCATCGCCGACGGCGCCGGGCGTGGCCGACGTGCTGTTCAGCGGCAGCCTGCACGAGCTGCAGCTGCACGGCAGCGCGCAAGTGCAGGCGGCGCACGCGCAGTGGCAGGCCGAGGTGATGCCGTTTGCCGCCACCCCGCTGCGCCGGGCGTGGCTCAGCGCCCGCGGCATCGACCCGGCGGCGTTCGACCCGGCGCTGCCGCACGCCGCGCTCGACGCCGACCTCACCCTCGGCCCATCGGACGCACAACAAGTGCACGGCCAGCTCAGCGTGCGCAACGCCAGCCCCGGCCCGCTCGACCGGCATCGCCTGCCGCTGCACCGCCTGCAGCTCGCGCTGGCGGGCAACGCGCAGCGCGCCGACGCGCGCGACGTCGACATCGACCTGGGCGCCGGCGGCACGCTGCGCGGCAGCCTGGACTGGGTGCAGCAGACGCTGCACGCCCGGCTGCAGGCCAGCCAGGTCGACGCCCGCGCCCTCGACTCCACGCTCGTGGCCACCCGGCTGTCCGGGCCGCTGACGCTCACGGCCACGGCGCAGGAGCAAACCGTGCAGCTCGCGCTGACACAGCCGGGCTGGGAGGTACGACTGGCCGCGCAGCGCCGCGGCAGCGTGGTGCGGGTGACACAGCTGCGGCTGTCCGCCCCCGGCGGCGAACTCGACGCCAGCGGCACGGTCGGCACCGCCGGGGCGCAGGATTTCGCCGCGCAGGCGCGGTTGCGGCGTTTCGATCCGTCGCGTTTCGGCGCCTACCCCGCAGCACGGCTCAACGCCACGCTGTCGGCGCAGGGTTCGATGCAACGCCGCAGCGCCCGGCTGGCGCTGCAGCTCGACCCCAGCGCCTGGCGCGGCCAGACCTTCACCGGGCGGGCCCGGCTGGCGCTCGACGCGCAGCGGCTGTGGGACGTCGACGCCGCGCTCACCCTCGGCGCCAACCGGCTCGACGCCAGCGGTGCGTTCGGCCGCAGCGGGGACACGCTGCAGTGGTCGCTGCACGCCCCGGCGCTGGCGCAGCTCGACCCGGCGCTGCACGGCACGATCCAGGCGCAGGGCGTGGTGCGCGGCGGCTGGCACGCCCCCGCGGGCCGCGTGCGCCTGGACGCCGGCGCGCTGCGCTGGGGCAGCGTCCTGACGTTGGCCTCGCTGCACGCCGACGGCACGTTCGACACGGCACGGGCAACCGCCGGCGGTGGCGCCTCGCTGCCCGCGTTGCTGCAGCGGCTGACGGCGTCGCTGCAGCTCGACCTGTCCAGCCTGCAGTGGACGCAAGGGTCACAACCGCTGCGCATCGGCGCGCTGCACGCCAGCGCGCAGACGGGTGCCGGCGCCGCCGGGGCGATCGCGCTGAACGCGCGTTTGCACGACGCACGGACCGCCGGGGTGGCGCTACGCAGCGCGTCGCTGCAGGTCGACGGCACACGGCAGCAGCACACCGTGTCGCTGACGGCGCAGGGGCAGATGGTGCGCGGCGGCGCGGCGGCAGCCATCGGCGACATCGACCTGGCGTTGCGCGCCGCTGGCGGCTGGAGCGGCACGGCGCCAGGCTGGCGCGGGCAGATCACGGCGCTGGACAACGCCGGGCCGCTGGCCGTGCGGCTGCAGGCGCCGGCAGCGCTGGACCTGGCCTTCGCCCCGTTGCGGCTGCAACTGCGGCACGCCGTGCTGCAGCTGCAGTCCGGCGTCGTCGATCTGGCCAACCTGGACATCGCCCGCGGGCAGTGGCACACGCAGGGTCGGCTGCGCGCGGTGCGCCCAGCCGCCGTGCTGGCGCTGGCGGGTCTTGCGCCGCAGGCGGTGCGCGACACCCTGCTGCTGTCCGGAGACTGGCAGCTCGACGCCGGCACGCAGCTCAACGGCCGCATCCACCTGCAGCGCGACGACGGTGATGTGGCGCTGCGGCTGGCGAGCGCCGCAGCGGCAGACGGCAGGGTGCGCCTTGCGCCAACGTGCGACGCGGTGTTCGGCACGACCCCGGCGCGCAACGGCGAGCTGCCGCTCGGCCTGGGGCAGATGGTGCTGGACCTGAGCATCCGCGACGACCACGTGCGTGCGCAGGCCGTGGTGCAAACGGCGATGGGCACGGCGCAGGGCAGCGCGCAGACCGTGCTGTCGCGCCGTGGCACGGCCTGGGGCATCGCCGGCAGCGCACCGCTGCAGCTCGATGCCGGGGCCGACATGCCCAGCCTGGCCTGGGCCGCCCCCCTGCTCGGCCCCGACTACCGCGCCGCAGGCCGGCTGCAGCTGGCGGTGCGGGCCCGCGGCAGCGTGGCGCAGCCGCAGTTCAGCGGCAGCCTCACCGGCAGCGCGCTGCGGCTGGCCTGGCCGGCGCAGGGGCTGGATCTGCGCGACGGCACGCTGCGCGCGCAGTTCACCGGCGACCGCCTGCAGCTCGACAGCCTGCTGCTGCACGGCGGCACCGGCCGGCTGAGCGCCAGCGGCGATGCTCGGCTGCAGGCCGGTGCGCTGCGCGCTGCCGTGCAACTCGACGCCGAGCACCTGCAGGTGCTCGACCGCCCCGACCGCCAGCTCGTGCTCAGCGGCAGGGCGCAGGCCCGACTGGCTGACGGCGTGCTGGCGCTGACCTCCGACCTCACCGCCGACCGTGCCGACATCGCCCTGCCGCGCACGGGCGGCCCGGCGCTGAGCAGCGACGTGGTCGTCGCCGGCCGCACGGCGCCGGCAGCCGCCCGGCCGGCAGTAGCGATGCCGCAGGCCGTGCGCTTCGACGGCACGTTCCACCTCGGCCCGCGCTTTCACCTCTACGGCCAGGGGCTGGACGCGATGTTCGGCGGCAGCGTGCGCGTGCGCGCCGGCGGCGACACCCCGCCGACGGCCAGCGGCAGCATCGACGTGGTCAAGGGAGAGTACACCGCATATGGCCAGCAGCTGCAGGTCACGCAGGGCCGCATCAACTTTGCCGGCCCGCTGGACAACCCTGGGCTGAACATCACCGCCACCCGCCCCAACCTGCCCCGCGGCATCGACGTCGGCGTGGCCATCGGCGGCAGCGCGCAACGCCCGCAGGTCAAGCTCACCTCCACCCCGGCGATGCCCGACACGCAGATCCTGTCGTGGCTGGTGCTGGGCCAGCCGATCGACCAGGTCGGCGCCGCCGACATCGGCCTGCTGCAAACCGCGGCTGCCACACTGCTCGGCCCGGCCGACGGCCTGCCGCTGCAAACCCGGCTGGCGCACGCCCTCGGGCTGGACAGCATCAGCGTGCAAACCGCCGCCGGCGGCACGACGACCAACGCCGGCGCCACAGGCGGGGTCGGCAGCACCATCGTCACGCTGAGCAAGCGGCTGTCGGCCGACACCCTGGTGAGCTTTTCCCGCGGCCTGGACGGCGTGTCGAGCATTTTCACCATCCAGCGCCAGCTCGGCAGACGGCTGTCGGTACAGGCCAAAACCGGCACGGAAAACGCCATCGATCTGTTCTACACCTTCGAGTTCGACTGATGCACGGGACAGCCGCGGCTCCTAAGATGCACACCGTCTGTCGTTGAACCGGGGCGCATCATGGCGACCAAACCGCTGAAAATCGGCATTTCCGCACGCATCGACCACCCGCAGCCGGGGCAGGCGGGGCTGCGCAGCAAAACCCTGCAATATCTGGAACAGTCGGTGGCGCACTGGGCGATGTCGCGCGACGTGCTGGTGTTCATGGTGCCCACGGTGGCCACCGGCGGCGGCATCGTGCGCAGCAATATCCGGCTGTCGGACTACGCCGATGCGCTCGACGGCCTGATCCTGCAGGGCGGCTCGGACATGAGCCCGCACAGCTACGGCGAGGAGCCGCTGCAGCCCGAATGGGCCGGCGACCCGGTGCGCGACGCCTACGAAATGGAGCTGCTGCACGAATTCATCGAAGTGCGCAAACCCGTGCTGGGCATCTGTCGCGGCGCGCAGCTCATCAACGTCGCCCTCGGTGGCACGCTCTACCAGGACCTGCCGACGCAAAAACCCGGCCCGGTGCAGCATCTGAGCGATGCCTACGACCGGCATCACCACGCCGTGCAGTTCGTCGAGGACGGCCTGCTCGCCCGGCTCTACCCGGACGTCGATCCAGCCACCCTGCACGTGGTGTCGGTGCACCACCAGGCCGTGCGCACCCTCGGACGCGATCTCGCGGTGGACGCCGTCTGCCCCGACGACGGGGTGATCGAAGCACTGCGCGGCACGGGGCGCAACTTTCTGCTCGGGCTGCAATGGCACCCCGAGTTTCACCACCCGTCGAACCCGGCGCTGCTCGACTGCACCCCGATCCTCGACGAATTCCTGCGCAACGTGCGCAAACGCCGCTGGTGACGCCGGGCATGCGCACGCACACCGTGTCGCGGCTGTGGGTCGCGGCGCAATTCACCCTGCTGGCGCTGATGCTCGTCTGGCCGGCGCCGCACTGGAGCCGCACCTGGCCGGCGCTGCTGCTGCTCGCCCTGGGCGTGGCGCTGACGCTGTGGGTGTTCTGGCACAACCGCCCGGGCAATTTCAACGTCGTGCCCGAACCGCGACCGGGGGCGCATCTGGTGACCACCGGCCCCTACCGCTGGGTGCGCCATCCGATGTATGTGGCGCTGCTGCTGTTCATGGCCGGGGTGGCCGTGGCCGCGCACGGCGCGGTGCAATGGGCGCTATGGCTGGCGCTGTGCCTGGTGCTGAATTTCAAGGCGGCGATGGAGGAACGCCTGCTGCGCGCGGTCTGGCCGCAGTATGCCGACTACATGCGCCGCACCCGCCGCTTCATTCCGGGTGTGTGGTGATGCGGCAGAGCAAAAACGCAAACACCAGCCCGCCGCACACCGCCTGCAGCAGCATGGCGCCCAGCGCCGCCGCGCCGGGGTCGAACGTCCAGCTCGGGCTGAAGGCCACGGCCAGCAGCGGCAACAGCAGCGCGGCGACGCAGAGCTGGTAAAAGCGCCAGCGCAGCAGCGCGTGCGGCCCGTCCGCTGCGCGTGGCGACTGCGGCAGACCCGCAGCCAGACAGCCCGCCGCCAGCAGCGTCAGCAGCCAGGGCGTGGTCCGTCCCTGCGCCCACGACCAGGCCGCCAGCGGCAGCATGCCGGCCAGGGCGGTGAGCTTGAACGCCGCCGGATGCAGGGCCTCGGGCCAGCGCACCACCAGCAGCGCCGCCAGCGCGAAACTCGCCGCGACCAGCCACAGCGGCAGGCGATCGACCGCCAGGTACAGGCAGGCCCATTGCAGGGTGAACAGCACGCCGCCGCGCAGCGCCGCCAGCAGCGACGTGCCCTGCGCGAACAGCGCAATGCCGCGCCAGCGTGTCCACAGCCACAGCAGCAGCATGGCCCAGGCCACGGCCACGCTGGCCTGAAACAGCGGCGCCACCTGCGGCGACGCGCGCTGCACGCTGGCGTATTGCAGCAGCCAGCACACGACCGCGCCGCTCAGCGGCAACAGCGGCCGCAGGCGGGTGGCGGTGAAGGCGGAGACGGCGGACATGTGCACATTGTGGCGCAGCGGCGCGACCTGCCGGCACGTGCACTGCGGCGCGTCAAGCCACGCGGCGCTGCAGTCTGTTGAAATAAGACCTGTCTGCCTGTCTGCTGCCATGAACTGGAACGCCATCGCCCAATTCGTCCACCTGCTCGCCGTGGTGCTGTGGATCGGCGGCATCGTGTTTCTCGACGGCTTTCTCGCCCCGCTGTTGCGCCGCGCGCTGGTGCAGGCGCAGCCGCGCGCGCAATTGCTCTACGTGCTGTTCCGCAATTTTTTTGCCGCCATCTGGGGCGCGGGCGCCGCGCTGGTCGTCACCGGCTACGGCATGGTGTTTTTGCACGGCGGTTTTGGCGTGCTCGGTGCCGCGCAATGGGTGATGGTGGTGCTCGGCAGCGTCATGGTGCTGCTGGCGCTGTATATCTTTTTCGTGCCGTTTTTGCGCATGCGCGCGGCGGTACAGCGCGGCGACTGGACGGCGGCGTGCGCCCAGGCCGGGCATATCCGCCTGCTGTCGTCGGTGAACATCGTGCTGGCGCTGCCGACCATCGCCTCGGGGGTGTGGGCGGTGTTCGGCGCGCCGTTTTGAGCGGCAGACCTTCAGCCGGCTTTCTTGGCGTTGCGCTCGGCAGCCAGCGCCGCGGCCACGCCGGGGCGGGCCTCCATGCGCGCCTTGTACCGCGCCAGCGCGGGCCAGGGCGACAGATCCACGCCGACGTACCCCGCCCAGCTCATCACGGTGTAGAGGTAGGCATCGGCCACCGAAAAGCCCTGCGGCAGCAGCCAGTCCTGTTTGTCCAGTGTTTGCGCGATCAGGGCGAAACGCTCGGCCAGCCGCTGCTTTTGCGCGGCGATGAGCTCCGCACTGGACGCCGGGTTGAACAGCGGGCTGAACTGCTTGTGCAACTCGGTGGAAATGAAGTTCAGCCATTCCTGCAGCTGGTAGCGCGCCAGCGTGCCGTTGGCCGGCGCCAGGTGCAGCTCGGGTTTGCGGTCGGCCAGGTATTGCACGATCGCCGGGCCCTCGGTGAGGATGGTGCCGTCGTCGAGTTCGAGCGTGGGCACATAGCCCTTGGGGTTGATGGTGCGGAAGTCACGCCCGTCGGCGGTTTTTTTGGTTTTCAGGTCGACCTGCACGGTGTCGAACGGCAGGCCGAGTTCGTGCAGCACGATGTGCGGCGACAGCGAGCAGGCGCCGGGGCTGAAATACAGTTTCATCGTCGAGTCTCCAGGGAAGGCGCTGCGGCGTTTTGCCGCAGCGGCAAAGACTCATCCTACGGGCGGCGGCGTTTTTTTGCAGGCCGCGGCTTCACGCCGGGGCGGCGGCGCGCGCCGCCTGCGCGAGTTCGACCAGCGCGGCGCGGGCGGCCTGCGCATCGGTGACCGGCGCGGCAAAGTCGATGCGCAGCACATGGCCGTCGGCGCGCACGTCGAAGCCGTCGCAATCGATGCCGACCATCTGCACCTGCTGCGGCTGCACGCCGTGCACGTGGCGGCAGTAGTCGCGCAGGTTGTGCGCATGGTCGGCGTTCATGTGCGCGAGGATGGCGTCTTCGGCGGCGGCCAGCGCCGGCGCGGGCGGCGGCGCGTAGCGCTCGGGGCGGATCCAGTGGATCTTGCCGAAGCCGCCGATGTAGCGCACGTCCTCGACGACCAGGCGGTAGAAGTGGAAATCGTGCATGGCGAAATAGCCTTCGGCCTGCGGCAGGTAGCGCAGATAACGTGTACCGAAGCCGGCCTTGTCCGGCAGGCGCTGCGCCCGCCCGACCAGGGTGACACGGCCTGCGGCCTGCATGTCCTCGGCGCACGGATGGACGATGAGGCTGGCACGGTCGTCGGCATCGAGATTCTTGGTGTGTTCGGCCAGTGTCGAAATGAGGATCACCGGGTGGCCCTCGTGGTCGAGCACATAGGGCGACACCGAGCCGAACGGGAAGCCGCCCAGCCGCTTGGACAGGGTGGAAAGCACGCCGTTTTGATGGTGACGCACGAACAGCCGGGCCTCGCGGCCCAGTTGCAGCGCGTGATCGCTGTCTGCCATGAGCATTCTCCTGTGAGTAGCGCCATTGGAGCGGCGCGGGCTTAACCCTGGCTGAACTGCCCCTGCTGCGGGCTGACGTCACGCGCGGCAATCGGCGCACGCAGCCAGTAGATCAGCACCACGCCAGGCACGGCGGCAGCCACGGTGAACAGGTAGAACGCCGGCCAGCCCAGCGCATCGACCAGGAACCCCGTGGCCGGGCCGACGTATACCCGGCCGACAGCCGACAGCGCCGACAGCAGCGCAAACTGCGTGGCGGAAAAGCGCGCATCGCACAACGCCGACAGCAGCGCGACGAACGCCGCCGTCCCCATGCCGCCGGTGAGATTTTCCACGCCGACGGCCGCCCCCATGAGCAGCAGGCTTTTGGGCGTCACCGCCAGCATCCAGTACGCCAGATTCGACACGCCCTGCAGCACGCCGAACAGCAGCAGCGAGCGCCACAGCCCCAGCCGCGCCTGCAGCGCGCCACCGAGCAGGGCGCCGAGCATGGTCGCAGCCAGGCCCATGCTTTTGTTCATCAGGCCCACGTCCGCCGGGCTGAACCCGGCGCCGCGGATGAGAAACGTCGTCGACAGCGCGCCGGCGAAGGCGTCGCCGAGTTTGTACAGCACGATGGCGGCCAGCAGCAGCCAGGCACCGTCGCGGTGGAAAAACTCGCGCAGCGGCAGCACCACGGCATCACGCAGCGTGCGCGGCGGCCGTGCGTGCGGCGGCGGGTGCGGCGCCCAGAGCGTGGCCAGGGTCAGCAGCAGCATCAAACCGGCCATCAGCGCGTACACCCCGCGCCAGCCGGTGACGTCCGTGGCCAGCCACAGCGCCAGGCCGCCGGAGACGATCATCGCCAGCCGGTACCCCAGCACCAGCACCGCCGCACCGGCGGCGCGCTCCTCGGCGGGCAGCACATCGGTGCGGTAGGCGTCGATGACGATGTCCTGCGACGCGGAAAAAAACGCCACGGCCACTGCCAGCACGATCAGCGGCAGCGCGCGCGCGCTGGCGGCATCGACCCCCAGACGCTCGGCGGCATGCACCAGCGCCGGCCAGGCGGCGGCCTGATCGGGACCGGGCACGCCGACGGCCGCCATCAGCCCCAGCGTGCCGGCCAGCAGGAGTTGCGCCAGCAGCAGCCAGCCGCGCCGCCGCCCCAGCCAGCGCCCCCACAGCGGCACGCTGAAGCGGTCCATCGCCGGCGACCACAGGAACTTGAACACATACGCCTGCCCGACCAGGGTGGCAAAGCCAATGGCCTTCAGGCTCAGCCCCTCGACCGTCAGCCAGGCCTGCAGGGTGCCGGCCGTCAGCGCCAGCGGCAGCCCGGACGAAAACCCCAGCAGCAGCACCGCGGCGATGCGCCGGTTGCCAAACACCGCCCAAGCCGACACCGCCTGCGGCTCGGCGGCAGGCTGGCGCAAAGAATCGACGGGAGCGGACATCGGGCAGGGGCTGGGTGACGCAGCGTGCAGGATACCCAAGTCTGCCGCCACGGGGGGGATTGCGCTGCCGATCTGGCCTGGCACTCCGCCTGCGCCCGCCGCGCGGCGGATGTGCAACCAAATGTCAGCGCAACAGGATCGGTTCGCCCATTCCCGGGATCTGCCACGGCACGCCGCGCTGCTGCAACTGCTCGCTGAACACGCGCATGCCGCGGTCGTCGTCGCCGTGGACCAGAAACACCTTGCGCGGTTTGCCGCAGCGCGCCAGCCAGGCCAGCAGCTCGCTCTGCCCGGCGTGCGCGGAAAAGCCGTTGATGGTGTGGATCTGCGCGCGCACCTGGATGTCTTCGTCGAACAGGCGCACGTGCCGGGCGCCGTCGATGATCAGCCGCGCCAGCGTGCCTTCGGCGGCGTAACCGACGAAAATCACGCTGGCCGCGGCGTTCCACAGGTTGTGCCGCAGATGGTGCCGCACCCGCCCGCCGGTAGCCATGCCCGAGCCGGCCATGATGACCGCGCCGCCGCGGATGGCGTTGATCGCCATCGACTCGGCGGCATCGCGCGTCATGCGCAGTCCGGGCAGGGCGAACGGGTCGTTGCTTTGCAGGCGCTGGGCGAAACTCTGGCGCAGCGCGTCGGGGTAGCGGGTGAAAATCTCGGTGGCGGAAATCGCCATCGGCGAGTCGAGAAAGGCGGTGAGGTGCCGCGGCAGCCGCCCCTGATCGATGCCCAGCGACAGCGCGTACAGCACTTCCTGCGCGCGTTCCAGCGCGAAGGTGGGGATGATGACGTTGCCGCCGCGGGCATGGGTGGCGGCGATGGCGGCGATCAGCTCGTCAACCGAGGCCGCCCACGGCCGGTGGTCGCGGTCGCCGTAGGTGGTTTCCATCACCACGTAATCGGGCGGCACGGGCGGCGGCTGCGGGTCGTCGAGCAGCGGACGGCCGGGGTTGCCGATGTCACCGGAAAAATACACCGTGCGCCTGCTGTCGCCATCGCGCAATTCGAGCAGGATGGACGCCGAGCCGAGGATGTGCCCGGCGTTGCAAAAGGTGGCGCGCACGCCGGCGGCGACGTCGATCGGCTCGCCGTAGGCGGCGGCACCGTCGAAAAAGTCCAGGCTGTGGAAGGCGTCGGCCAGGGTGTACAGCGGCTGCGGCGGCGGCTCGTCGCGGTGGCGCGCGTGGCGTTCGGCCCGGCGTGCATCTTCCTCCTGCAGCCCGGCGGCGTCGATCAGCACCAGGCGGGCCAGTTCGCGCGTCGGCGCGGTGCACAAAATGCGGCCGCGGAAACCCCGCTTGACCAGCAGCGGGATGCGTCCACAGTGGTCGAGGTGGGCATGGGTGAGCAGCAGCACGTCGATCCCGGCGGGGTCGAAGCCGAAGTCCTGCGCGTTTTCTTCGGCGAGTTCGTGCCCGCCCTGGAACAGCCCGCAGTCGACGAGCACCCGCGCCTGCCCGGTTTCGATCAGGTGGCACGAGCCGGTGACCTGCTTGGCCGCACCGTGGCACGATAGGCGGATCATGGCCTTGCTCCCTGCGCCGGCGCGCCGTCCCCGCCGGCGATCAGCTCCAGCACCGCCGCGGCGAGGTCGGCATCGAGGGAGATGACGTCCACCCCCGGCGCCTCCACGCCGCTGACGGTGTCGGCCACGGCGATGCGCGCCGCGCCGGCAGCGCGCAGCGCCT
>Ga0067045_1030904_pt1 | contig 13761 bp, 11 predicted proteins | sample TerdegcTABiofilm_FD_59184 | JGI IMG/M metagenome (GOLD analysis project Ga0067045, IMG submission 59184) | Combined Assembly of (Gp0054472, Gp0054536) Wastewater bioreactor microbial communities from Singapore -Terephthalate degrading...
ACAAGAGGCTTAGAGAGTCAGATTACTTTTAGATAGTAGTAAAATCAATAATCCCTGCAAATTTAATCTCTAAAAATACCAAAATTTTGGGGTATATTCAGAAAAAAATAGAATAATAAAATAACAAATAGAACTAATACCTAAATACTGAATTTAATTACTTGAAAATATATTTATTAACGAGTAAATTACCGCAGTCGGAGGTAATTTATGTCATTTTATCTTACGAAATCCCAGCTTCTTCTGACTCCCATTTTCATCAACAGGTGTCAGTTAAAGAACCGTATAAGTATGCCCGCTCTCCATCTTAATATGACACCTGACGGTAACATAACTCAGCAGGTTACGGATTTTTACTACGAGAGGGCAAAGAACAAAACAGGCCTGATTATTGTAGGAGGTTGTGCCATTGATGATACCGGCGCAGGTCCTCTTATGATAAGTCTGGAGGATGATTCAAAAATCGAAAGCCACAGAAGTTTCTGTGAGAAGATACACAAAACCGAGACGAAGGTATTTGCCCAGTTATATCACGCAGGCAGATATTCACATTCATTCCTTTTCGGCAAGAGGGTACTGGCACCCTCCCCTATTCCTTCCAGACTCACCGGGGTTATGCCTGAGGAGATGACCGAAAAGGATATAGAGATGGTTATAAATGCCTATGCACAGGCGGCAAACAGGGCAAAGAAGGCGGGTTATGACGGAGTCGAGATTATTGCCTCTGCGGGTTATCTGATATGTCAGTTTCTCTCCCCTCTTACAAACAAGAGGACGGACAGATTCGGGGGAAGTTTCGAAAACAGATTCAGATTTGCTAGAATGGTTATAGAAAATACCCGTAGTGCCGTGGGGAAGGATTTTCCCCTGATTATCAGAATGAGCGGATATGATTTTATGCCCGGCTCTTCCGGTTTTCAGGATATGGTCGAAATCGCAAAACTATACGAAGAATGCGGTGTCGATGCCATCAACGTTACCGGCGGCTGGCACGAATCACAGGTACCGCAGATAACAGGACATCTTCCTCCGGCAGGTTTCAGGTTCCTCTCCAAAATGGTAAAAGATAATGTAAAAATTCCGGTCTTTCTTTCGAACAGAATAAATGAGATAGATGATGCAGAAAGTCTGATTGCTCACGGATATGCCGACATTATCAATTTCGGCAGACAACTGATTGCAGACCCGGAAATGCCGGTCAAGGTCTATCACAAAAGACAGAGCGAAATACGTCCCTGTATTGCCTGCAATCAGGAATGTCTCGACAATGTATTCAACGGACTTCCTGTAGGGTGTACTGTAAACCCGCTTGCCGGAAATGAGGGACAAAAGGAGAAGACCGGTGAGATTGACCCGAAAAATATTGCCGTAATAGGTGCCGGAGTTGCAGGTCTCGAGTGTGCAATAAACCTCTCGAAGGCAGGTCACACCGTTACTATCTACGAGGAAAACGGTTATATCGGAGGTCAGCTGATTGATGCAAGTGCAGCCCCCGGAAAGGACGACTACAGGAGGCTGGTAAAATACTACCAGTATATGATCGAAAAACTGAGTATAAACCTCCTTCTTAACAAACGGTTCGATCTGGATGAGCTGGACAGAAATCACTATGATTTTATTATACTTGCAACAGGCTCGGTTCAGTTCATACCGGATATCCCCTACGCAATAAACGAAAATTCAGTACTTGCCCGATTCGTTCTCACAAAGAGAAGACCTTACGGAAATGAGGTTGTAATAGTCGGAGGTAACGGGGTTGGTCTCGATACAGCACATTTTATTGCCTCAAGCGATACCCTGCCACCTGAGATGACGAAATTTTTGATAGAATACGAGGCTCTGCCCCTCGAGGAAATCAAAAGGCTTGCAACACAGACAACACGCAAAATAACGATCCTCGATATGGATGAGAAATTCGGCAGGGACGTCGGTAAATCAACGAGATGGATTATCCTATCTTCGCTCAAAAGACTTGGTGTAAAATTTGTCCCGAAGGCAAAGGTTGTCAGGATTGATAAGGAAGGGGTTTATGCGGAGGTAGACGGCAAAGAGGAATTCTTCCCTGCACATACAGTCGTTCTGGCAATGGGGGCAAAGCCGAATAACAAACTCGAAAATATCCTTAAAGGTCGTGATGACATCAGATATTTCGTCATCGGTGATGCCAGAAGGCCGTCAAATATCACAAATGCCATAAAAGACGGACATAATACGGCAACCGAAATCAACAGACTCTGTGAGGTTAGAAAATGAAGAAGAGATATTTTGCATTACTGATACTTCTTCTTTTTATCTGTTGTAAATCCGGTGAAAGACTGACCTCGCCTGACCATTATATCATAAAGAAATCCATCACCGAACGGGTTAAATCGGGCAGTCCTGCTGAATTCAGAATAGAGATTATTCCGACAGACGGTTTTGAAATGGAGGTCGAGGCACCTGTAAAACTCAGATTCGACAAAGAAGGTTATACCGATGTGGAATTTGAAAAGGAGCTTTATACAAAAGAAGACCTCTTAAACAGGAATATAAAGAAACCGGTCTTTACGGGCAGACTTACTCCTAAGAAAAGCGGCAGTTTTCAGGTAAAAGGAGACCTCTCTTTTGTGGTATGCACCTCTTCTATATGCGAACCAAAAAAGGCAGAAATCATTTTCGATTTTATAGCAGAATGATGGATATCAGCTGTTTCTGAGGTGAACAACAGTCTGCTGATATGGAATTTCGATATTATTTTCCCTGAATTTTCTGATAATCAGTTTCCTTGTTTCGTGCATTGCGACAAATTGTGAAGTTACTTCGCTGACAGATATAATAAGAGTGAAATCCAGAGAACTCTGGGAAAATCCCGGATTCAGTCTTACAAGCGGCTCGAAATTTTTATTCATAAAATCGAAATTTCTGACAATCTCCCTGCCGGCCTCCATAAGAACCCTCTCGACCTTATCGATATCGCTGTTATAACTGACACTCACAGGTATCAGGATAGCCATACTCTTCTCCGGTAGGTAGTAATTCGTAATAATACTTTGTGAAAGTTTATTATTGGGTATTACAACTATATTGTTGGCGAGCATTTTTATCTTCGTTGTCCTCCACCCGATATCCTCTACATAACCCTCAAGTCCGTTCTCGAGCCTGATAAAATCACCGACTCTTATCGATTTCTCGACCATTATATGAACACCGGCAAAGAGATTCGCAAGTGTATCCTGAAGGGCAAGGGCAACAGCAAGTCCACCGACACCCAGAGCAGTAATAAGCGGAGTAATTGATATACCGAGATAATTGAGAATTATTAAAAAGCCCAGCAGAATAATTACACCCTTTACTATCGTATAGGCAAGGCCGGTGGTCGGAAGACTCAGATTTGAGGACTGCACATAATCCTTCAGAAGCCTGCCGGACATATTGGCCAGAGCAAGTGTAACAGACAGAATAATTATTATATAGACAGCCTTGGTAAGATATACTGATATCTGACTGTATTCCTGCGGTATATTTGCAAAAGAGATTGTAACATAAATCGAAATGGCTATTACCCAGTAAAAAGATGGTGTCCTGAATGAATCAAGAATAATATCGTCTGCCTTTGTCTCTGTCTTTTCACTGAGTTTCTTAAGATACTTAAGCAGAATATATCTGACCACAAATAATGTGGCAGATGTGATTACAAATATTATTGCCGGAATCAGGATATGAATATATTCATTAAAGTTCATAGAACACTCCTGCCAGAAAAGGCTATATTACTTGTTTAATTCAGATTGTCAATATCTGAGGGGAACAGACTGCAGATAAATCGTGTAGACTATAAACTGAGGACTGTCGCTTCGATACATTTCATTACTCAGCGACCTTAATATTAAAAGAACATTGAGTAGGCGAAGCCGTACCGAAATCTCCAATTTTAGTGATGGCTTCGATATATTTCGATACTCAGCCACTTTAGTAGTACTATCGACTTCAGCACTTCAGCCTTCAGCACTAGCAATCTGTGGACTATGGTCTGTGGACCGTGGACTTCTTCTGTGGTCTGTCGACTGTGGACTATTGACTAAATAATGAGTCTTATTTCACACACTGTTTATAACTGCAGTATTCATCGGGATTACAGGATTTGTAACAGGAACCACACCTTGCATTGTTATAACATATTTCGGTTTCACACCCCTGATATGTATCACAATCTGCATAACAGTCATTACATTTGCATTGTGCGTTCTGGCAATAGGCATTTGGTCCGCAATTATTCCAGCACTTTCCGCAATGTATATTTGTATTATTCAGGTCTGTTTCACAACCGTCCTTCCAGCTATCATTGCAATTGCCAAAATTCCATTCACATACACATTGTCCGTTATTGCACCAGGCCTTATATCCGCAGCTCTTCCAGCATTCGCCGCAGTTGTTATTGTCGTGGAGGATATCTTTTTCGCACCCATCATCCCAAAAACCATTGCAGTTTCCCCATCCGTAGGTGCACTTGCACTGACCATATTCACAGGTAGCATTCGGACCGCATTTGAATCTACACTCCCCGCAGTTGCTGTTGTCGTTATACAGATATACCTCACAGCCGTCATAAAAATCATCATTGCAGTTTCCCCAGTATTGTTCACATTTGCAGAATCCCTGATTACAGGACGAATGCAGTCCGCATACTGAATTACACGCTCCGCAATGTTTGTTATTTGAAAGCAAATCTGTCTCACAACCATCAGTCTTATCCTTGTTACAATCCCCCCAGTTGTCCTTACAGACACATTCTCCGTTTGAGCAAACCGAGTTTAAGCCACATTTATTGTTGCACTTTCCGCAATGACTATTATCACTTAGTATTTTCGTCTCACAACCGTCAGACTGAGTTTCGTTGCAGTCGCCAAATCCGTAATTACATACACATTTTCCCATATTGCATACCGACTGGAATCCGCATATGTTTCCGCAAAAACCACAGTTATTGTCATCATAATATAAATTCGATTCACAGCCTGTCTCGAAAACCTTATCACAGTTCCCCCAGCCCGGGAGACAATCAGCCAGTTCACATTTCCCTTTATTGCATCTCACAGAGGCATTATCCACGAGACAGCTCTTCTCGCACTTCCCGCAATTATTGATATCTTCCATAATATTCGATTCACAGCCGTCGTAAAAAGAGCCGTTGCAGTCCAGAAAATTATTCCCGCAGTCACAAAAACCGTCTTTGCATACTGAATTATTCGGGCACTTCTGCGGTTCACCCCACTCATAACAACCGTCATAATTGTAATCCTTGCACACCTTAAATCTGTCATTTCCGTCACAGATTCTCGAATCCGGTGTATTACATTCATCAATGCAGGTCTTCCCTGTATCACCAAGGTCGCTGGTAATAATATCCCTTATATCTTCATTGCCGGAATCTTTTTCCGTAATATCTGCTGACTCTGTATCTTCAATGTCTGCCGAATCAGAAAACGAATCATCACCCGTATCAGATGATATCTTTATGCATTTAAGTCCGGAACTCTCATACCCTTCCTTACATACACAGGAAGGTTCATTGTTGTTGACCACACAGACTCCCCTGCCGCTGCAGGTAACACCATCACAGGGATTTGTCTTATCCTCCGTTTTCTGCTCGCCGCATCCCTTATGTATGAATGCAGCAACGTAAACAAATATAATAATCTTTAATAAAGATGGGACAATTTTCATAAATCATCTCCTCTGCTGATTATTATAAACCTTTAAGAATAGTATTTCAATAATTTCTCTAACCGGCTTCAATGTACATAATCTTTTCTTTCTATTGAAAGGGAGTTGCAACTATGATATTGAAAATATCCATGAATAACAAATATATCCCTTTTATGCTAATAATCGTTTCATTTTTATTGATATTTTCATGTTCTAGGGAATATTCAACTGATTTTACTCAGTTCCGGGACATTGGTTCTGCTGCAGATAACGAAATATCATCTGATATAGAATCCGGAGATATTTCGGATGATAAAATAAAATTTAACCCTGTTAAATGCAATAAACCTGTCAATAAAACCACCAGAAGCCTGAGAGAAAAGGCTGAATATTATGACGATCTCGCAGTAAGATTACATATTCCGTATGGGCAGGAACTTCTCTATTCTGTATTCGTTAAGGAGGATGGCAGGAATTTCGACAGAGTGATTATGAGTGATAATGTCGGTACGTGGACAGCACTATACACTGCCTCACAGGCGTTCAGATATGCCGCTACCGGCTCAGAAGAAGCGCTGAATAATATAAAAAAATCTCTTAGAGGTGAATTTAATCTGATGAAAATTACCGGTGTAAAAGGACTCTTTACACGTGTATATGTAAATCCCTCACTTCCCGGATTCCCGACAGATGAGCAGCTTGACAACTGGTATCCTGACTGTGACCTTACTGTGAGACATTGCAAGAGATTTGTAAAAGTTGAAGATGGTGAATTCAGGGGTTACTGGTTTAAGACAGATGTGAGTAAGGATGAATATGCTCACCATATGTTTGCAATGTCTGTATTATGGAATCTTGTAGAAGATGAGGAAGTGAAAATAATTGTAAAAGAGATTTTAACAGGTGTGGCCGACCACCTGATAGAAAATAACCTGAGAATTACCGATATTGACGGAAAAGTTACTACTTATGGCAGAATGTATGCGACTGCGTTTGATGATTTTGCAGGGTTTAATGCCTTACTGACGCTATCATGGTTCAGACTCGCTGCCGGAGTAGGAGGAATTAAATATAAAAATTTTTATGAAAACTGTCTTCTTCAGAAAAAAGGAAGATATGAATGTATAAAGAATGAAGATCCTTCACCTTATACAGATTACCTTGGTAATATCGGATTGAATCTCGACTGCAAAACCAACTGGAACAATCACAACATGGCTCAGATTTCAATGTTTCATATTATTCAGAATGAAGACGATACCGAACTTAAAGAATATTATCAGGATATCCTTCACCAACAATTGTGGGATGCAGATGACCCCAGACCAATGAAGGTTCAACAAAACCCGCTATATACATTCTTCTATGCAGTAAACAAATCAGATAAGTATGATTTCCCCCGGAATGAACTCTCAGATGCTATATGTGTCTTACAACTTTTCCCCGAGACAAAATATCAATATGCGGTTGACACACTCAATCGCTATAATACTGTATGTTACGACAGAAGTGATGAGCCGCTTACAGACGTAATAATACCTATAAATGAATACGGGACTGATAATTTTTTATGGATAAGGAATCCGTACAAACTCAAGATCGAACCGGAAGATAAATTACTTATTGAGTCGCCTGAAGATTATCTTCTTGCATACTGGATGGGAAGATACTACGGATTTATTTCTGAAGATATGTAAAATCCTTTCTGTTGTCTACGGAACAGACCTTCATTGGTTTTTCTCTCTTGCCATCATCAGAAGATACTGTTTGATAAATTCATCAATATTCCCGTCAAGGACTGCATCCGCATTTCCTGTCTCATAACCTGTCCGGTGGTCTTTTACAAGTCTGTATGGCTGAAGTACATACGAGCGAATCTGGGAGCCCCACTCTATCTTCTTCTTCTCCTTATGCAGTTTTTCCATCTCCTCTTCACGCTTTTTCATTTCAATTTCATATAGTCTTGCCTTCAGTATCTTCATCGCAGTTGCCTTGTTCTGGTGCTGACTTCTTTCGTTCTGGCACTGAACAACAATACCTGTAGGCAGATGGGTTATCCTTACAGCCGAATCTGTCGTATTCACGCCCTGTCCTCCGTGACCTCCCGCCCTGAATACATCAATCCTCAGATCCGAATCCTTTATATCTATAACTATCTCGTCAGGCACATCGGGTATAACAGCCACAGAGGCAAATGATGTGTGTCTTCTTGCATTTGCATCAAAGGGAGAAATTCTGACAAGTCTGTGAACACCTACCTCTGCCTTCATATAACCATAGGCATAAGGACCCTTCACAAGAAACAAGACATTCTTCAGTCCCGCCTCTTCGCCCGGAAGCTGGTCAACAACCTCTGTTGAGAATCCTCGCCCCTCCGCCCATCTGAGATACATTCTCAGAAGCATACTTACCCAGTCCTGAGACTCTGTACCGCCTGCTCCCGAATTTATAGAAACAATCGCATCACTTTTGTCAACGGGCTCTGAGAGAATCAGATTGAACTCGATCTCAGAGAGTTTATTTTCAACCTCATCGAGGTCTCTCCTTATTGATTCGAGGACATCTTCTTCCCCGCTTTCCAATGCCATAGATAGCAACTCTCTCGAATTTTCTATGTGAGTCTCACAGAATTTATCCTCTTTGAGCAGTTCATCCAGTATCTTTCTCTCCTGCTGAATCTTGGAGGCCCTTGAAATATCCTGCCAGAATTCCTGTGAGGACATAAGCATATCGATTTCCGCTATTCTCTTCTTTTTTCCTTCTGTGTCAAAGATAACCTCTGAGGTCCGATAGTTTTCTGTTCAGCGATTCTATCCTTTCCTTTAATTCCTTTGACATATATTACCTCGCAATTCTCTTTCTGAGTATCACTCTTGCAACAACAAAGGCAGCCGCTACAAATAAAGTGACAAGTATGGCAAACAGGTCTCCGATTCTTGTATAAATGGTCTTCTCTTCAATAAGGGAGACCTCTCCTGAAAGATGAGCCCTTTCGAATATGCTGGTTTCCGATAAAATCCTGCCATACGGATTTATTATTGCAGTAATACCTGTATTTGCAACGCGTGCGAGATACTTCCCGTTTTCGACCGCTCTGAAGACATACATAGAAAGATGCTGATATGGTGCCGAAGATATTCCGTACCACGCATCATTTGTCAGATTTACGAGCAGGTTTGCCCCCTTTGAAGAATGCTCTCTGCTTATCTCAGGGAAGATACCTTCATAGCAGATCAGGATTCCGGATTTTATCGTTTTACCATTAAATATGACTTCCGCCGGTTTTACTTCCTCTCCGGGGATATACGTCCCGATTCCCGATACAAATTTTTCGACCGGAATTCCAAGCGGGACATATTCTCCGAAAGGGACGAGATGAGACTTATAGTATTTTGCAACTATATTGAGTTCACTGTCAAATACGAATGCGCCATTATGCAAAAAGCGTCTGCCGTTTTCATAATAGTAAGTGGAGACACCGATTATCTGAGCAAACGGAAATTTATCCGGTCCGAGCATCGGGTCCGGTTGTGAAAACGACTGCATCTCATCAGGGAGTGAGAGCGGATATGCCGCCTCAGGCCAGATTACCAGTTCGGGAGCATCCCCTTCCGCCTTTTTAAGCAGGTCAAGATAGTTCGAAAGTATCGAACCCCTGTATTGCTGCGACTTCTTCTTTATCCCCTGATCAATATTACCCTGAAGCATTGATATCTTCAGCTTTGGTGAATTTACTGCCGCTTCATTGACATTATTTGCCCTCAGTATGCCATAGAAATAAACGAATATGAGCATCCCCAGAAGAAAGAACGAATATCTCAGAGGTCTTCTTTCGTTCCTGAGCAGGAAATGCCTTACCCAGCTTTCAAGGACTGCATTTATTGACAGAATTACATATTGTACCAGATAAATTCCTCCGATAGCCGATATCTGAATGAACAACAGATTTTTATATTGTGAATATGCAATGTTGCCCCACGGAAAACCTGAGAGCAGATAGTTTCTCAGATATTCAAGTGCAACAAAGACAAACGGGGCAATAATACTGATATCGATACCGACATTTCTGAAGATATAAACAGAGATATAAGCCCAGAAACCCCAGTACAGTGCACAATAGAATACAAGAATAAAGAGCACTGGAATTGCCAGATACTGCGGCATATTGCCGAAGACAGTCATAGCGATATCAAGCCAGTAAAGGACGATACCAAAATAGAAAACCCCTCCCGACAACCCTGCCAGAAATGCCCTTCTGGGTTCCAGACTCCTTATTGCATAAAGAAATGGTATAAAGGATACCCACGCAAGAAATCCCGAATAGAAAGGATTAAGCAGTTCCTTATCTGAAAACAGCGATATTACAAGCGGCTGGGATAATGCCGAAAGAATTCCGCTGAGAACCGAAAACAGAATTACTTTTATCCCGCTCATCATAGGGAGCGGATATTATTTTAAGAGTTGATTGCTGTCAATATTATCTTTTACTTTTTCTTAAAATACAGAATATCTTCCACCGAGCCCGTTCTCTGTTTCTGTGGCTTAAAAACCGCCTCAACTTTCATGCCGATTCTGATTTCGTCCTTGTTTATCTTGAGTCTGTGGATAATCCCACCTTCACAATCCCTGAATTTAACGAGTCCCAGAAGATGAGGCTCATCATATTTGTTACCCCTGTAATCATAATAACATTCTGTATAGGAGTACAATTCACCTTCTGTACCGACCTTTACATATTCCTTGCACTCTCCGAAACATTCATCACAGTACATCTGTGCAGGAATATATTTTTTGCCGCAGGAGCATTTACTCGCTATAAAATAACCTTTATCCCTGATGGTCCGGAAGAATTCGTCTCCGGCGATGCCTAATGTATAGACATAATTTACAGGAATCTGACCCGGGAATGAACCACACTCTATATTCTTTTCGAGTTTCTCCTTATACATTGTTTCTTACCTCCTCTTGGCCGCTGGTTTTGCCTTCGGCGGATTTTTCTCTCTTACAGGTTCGAAATAAAGAATATCGGTAATCGAGCCGGTTCTTTCGTTCTCGGGTTTCCATACCGCTCTTACCTTCATCCCGATTTTAATGTCTTCAGGCTCGACATTCCCGAGAAGGTGCAGAAGTCCCATACCTTCGCTCGCACCATCTATTTCAATTACTGCCGGTATTATCGGCGGCTCACCCTGCGGTATTCTCTGGGCATTCCAGTAGACCCTTGAGACCGCAAATGTATTTACTTTCCCAGTATCCTTGACATACTGCCATCTGTCAGTCGGTCTGAAACAGTATTCACAGAACATACGGGGCGGAATCATTATGCGGTTGCATTTATCACATACTCTGGCAATGATTCTGCCTTTTTTGAGTTCGTGCAGATATCTTCCGATGGCCTTTCCGTTGTCCCAGTTGTACTTCAAAACAGGGTCCCAGCTAATCTTTAAGGCCTTCTCGTATTCTTTGCTTGATAATCCCTTTACAGGAACTTTATCTATCTTCATTTTTGCCTCCTATCTTTTTAGTACAATAACTGTTCCTACCTGCATCAGGTCTCCCCAAGCCTGGGCAAGTCCGACTCTCGGATTACCCGGAACCTGACGTTTCCCGGCCTCCCCTCTTAACTGCAGGAATATCTCAATGACCTTCATCAGACCTGTGGCAGCGATTGGATTGCCCACACCAAGAGCACCACCGGACGGACAAATCGGCAGGTTTCCGTCTCTTGCCGTATATCCTTCGGCTGTAAGTCTTGCCGCCTCTCCTCTCTCGCAGAGCAGCAGTCCTTCCATATGATGAAGCTCTTTATAGTCAAACGGGTCATAAGGCTCTGCAACCTGAATCTCCTTGTGAGGCTCCTTGATTCCGGCCATATCATAGGCCATTCTTGCTGCCTTCTCTACATATCTCGGATAGTACAGATCCTTTGTCGCCCAGTACGCTGTATCCAGATTCCAGCCAACTCCCTCAATCCATACCGGTTTATCCGTCAGCCTCTTTGCAACGTGTTCTGATGCAAGAATTACGGCTGCTGCTCCGTCCGAAGCCGGACTGATATCAAGTCTGTGAACAGGGTCAGCAAGTACTTCTGAATTTACAATGTCCTCAACCGTCAGTTCCTCTGCTACCTGTGCAGACGGATGGTCGAGGGCATTCTTCTTGTTCTTGACAGCCACTCTTGCAACATCCTCCGGTTTCAACCCGTAAGTCTCCATATACCTTTTCATCTCGAGTGCAAAGATCCATATCAGTGTAGGCTTAATCGGCTGTTCAGTCGTGTGGTCGAATATGGTCAGAAATGCTCCCTGCGGATGCGGATGACAGCTCGACATCTTCTCTTCACAGACGACCATACAGAGGTCGCACATACCGGAGGCAACGTGCATCCAGCCGTGAATAGGGGCAAAGACTCCTGTTCCGCCACCTACGAAATTCCTGATATAGGGTTTTTTATTACCTCCGGCACCGCCGAGAAGGTATTCTCCCTTCATATGAACACCATCGAAGGCATCTGGCGCGGTCCCTAAAGTAATCATTTCTATATCCTTGAGTTTTAAGCCGCAGGAATCGAGTGCCATTTTGGAAGCCTGATATGCAAGCTCAGGTCCGGTCTCCTGTGCCCTTCTGACAAACTTAGTGATTCCTGCACCTACTATAGCAACTTTTCTCATACCCATATTCTAATCCTCCTCTCTTACTCGTTTGATAATACAGCAACGGCCCCGGTTGAAGTAGGAACGCCTCTGTAGATCTGGACTATTCCTCTTCTGGCATTCTTTACCTGTCTTTTACCGGCCTCACCCCTGAGCTGCATTACTGCCTCAAAAACCTTCATACCCCCGGATGCCTCAAATGTATGCCCTACACCAAGAGACCCTCCTGACGGATTGACCGGATATACTCCGTCGAGTGCAGTAAATCCGTTTGCTGTCAGAAATCCGGCCTCACCTCTTCTGGCTATACCAAGTGCCTCCAGATGCTGCAGTTCCTTGAATGAATATTCATCACAGACCTCCGCAAACTGTGTATCCTTGACAGGATTTTTAATGCCTGCCATCTCGTAGGCCTTTTTTGCTGCAAGTTTTATATAGTTTGCCTCGCTCATACACCTTGACCAGACATTTGCATTATCCGAGTACCACATAATTCCGTCTATCCAGACAGGATTTTTGCAAAGAGACTTAGCTGTACTCTCCTCTGCTATCACACAGACCACAGCCCCGTCGGATGTCTGTGCCTTATCCAGTTGTTTTAAAGGGAGAGAAATCGGTTCGCTGTTCAGCACATCTGATTCATTGAATATCGCACCATATCCTGCATAAGGATTATTTAGGGCATTTTTTCTGTTCTTTACAACGACAGATGCACACTGCTCCTCTGTATTCCCTGTTCTCTCGAGAAATCTTCTCATCTCAAGACCTGCTATAAAATCGGCATTTTCCTTAAGAGGTCTGATGTATATCGGATCCAGGGCAAATGCCATAACCTCATCGAGTGTCTCAATATTGGATACCTTTGAATGTCCCTCTATCGCAATGGTCTTGAATTGTCCAGTCTTAACCATCATATATCCGACACCGAGTGCCTGTAAGAAATCGGCAGTCACGGTATGAACTGACTTCATAACAGCACCAAGCTGGTCAGGTACATATTCATCGGCAATAGAATAACCCTCGATAAAATCCTCGGTAGCAGAAATAAATGAGTCAATCTCTTTTGGATGAAGTCCGGCCTCAGTATATGCCTTCTGAGCAGCTTCAAATATCAGTTCGCGGTAACTGACATCAGGACTCACAGGTTTAAAACCTGTACATCCTATACCAATAATTCCGACTCTGTTGTTCATAATAGTATTCCTCCTCTTAAAAATAAGGTAAAATAATCTATATTATTTTTGAAATGACAAAGCAATAAAAAATGAACAGAGCAGAAATAATTATCTGGTTTAAGCATTTTGCGATGTAATGTTTTTTTAGTGTTTCTCTGGTAAAAAATCAGGATTAATCCAGCAGGAGAATAAAAATTTAATCTGTATTTCATTCAACTAATGAGATTTATGGGTTTCTGCTGTAAAAA
>Ga0067045_1030909_pt1 | contig 13756 bp, 8 predicted proteins | sample TerdegcTABiofilm_FD_59184 | JGI IMG/M metagenome (GOLD analysis project Ga0067045, IMG submission 59184) | Combined Assembly of (Gp0054472, Gp0054536) Wastewater bioreactor microbial communities from Singapore -Terephthalate degrading...
TAACGGGGGGATTCTGGGAGTGGAGATACTGCAGAATCTCCGTTATCCGGAGAAACCAGTCCAGGGAGTCCCTTTCCGTGAAGGGATCATTCTGTCGATCCGTCATTATCTGCTTGAGATTTTTGCCATCGATGAAAGACATGACCAGAAAGTACCGGTTCTTTTCGATCTTTTCTATCTCGACATTATGGTAATTGGAAGCGTCGATAACCACCTTGCGGGTAAAAAAGTCGATTACCCTGGGGAGTCCGGGGTGTTCCAGCCGATAGAGAATCTTGGCTTCCTTTATAAAGCTTTCCTGGATTTTCTTTCGATCTTCGTCCCGTTTGACCCTGCCGTCGTCCATTTCCTTGATGGCAAAGACACTATCGGTGCGGGTATCATGAGCTTTATATACCACACTCATACCGCCCCGTCCCAGAGAAGACATCAGGCGATAACGATAGTTTAAAAGGTAAGCGTCGGAATCCTCCTTCATATTCAGGGGGATTCTGCATCCCCTGCAATAATCGAAAGCTCCGGTATTTTCATAACCGCAGTTAGGACAGAAAAAACCCATACCAGGTTCCTCCATAAAATTTATGCTGCCGACGAGGGGGCAGAAGTCTTGATTCTTTTCAGCAATTTAATCGCCTCACGGGTAATCCGGGCATTGGAGGGGTGGATTAGCACTCCCGCCTTTTTCATCTTTTCCGTCTGAATATCCGCGTCCTGGGGATCGTCCCTGACTCCCGTTACCGATCCCATAAAGATTATATGGCGGTTTTCATTATGAGCTATTTCCTGGGCTTTTATAATGGCTGCCGCTATTTCCTCGGCAGGGTCGGGATGAGCCCCGTATCCCAGCACCAGATCCAGCAGGATTATGGCGGTTTCCGGGTCTCTGGCCTCCCGGATTATCCGGTCAACTCTCTTGGTGTTGTCGATCATGGGGTGGGGAGCTCCTTTGGTAAATATGTCGTCTCCCATATCCACCAGGGTATTTTCCAGGGAATATAATGGATCGGGCAGTTTATTCTCCTGTTTTTTGGTGATATTGGAGTAGATCTTTCCCAGGGCTTCCTCCATCATGATGCGGGTTTCGTTGCAGAGGGTTCCGCCGGAATAGAGTCCCCGGATATATTTCTGACCGGGAGCCAGTCGGGAAAGTTGATCTTCCATCCACTTTCCGGTATCTTCCGTGGGGGGGAATTCTCCCGGCATACCTATTTCCTTCACCGCCATAATAGCGGCATCTTCCAGGGTTTTGGCAAAGAGGAAACCGTTTTCTCTCGCCGTTTCTCCGTTGCTGCCCAAAAAGTTTATTATGACTTTCTTTTTACACCCTTTTAATAATTCGATTATTTCCTGTTCTACCTGGGGGTGAGGCGGTTTGGAGGTCAGTACCATTACTTCCGTATCGGGATCCTCTTCCAGAGTCATGATCCCCATCTTCATGGTGATGCCCCCCACTTCCAGGGACAGGTCTCTTCCACCGGTGCCGATAGCGCTGGAGATACCCGCTCCCATCTTGTGGATCAGGGTGGAAACTTCCTGAATTCCCGTGCCTGCCGCCGCGACCATGCCGATCTTGCCCCGGCGGACTTTATTGGCGAATCCCAGGGCGTTTCCTTTTATTATGCAGGTTCCGCAATCGGGCCCCATGACCAGAAGTCCCTTTTCCAGCCCTTTTTTCTTGAGCAGCACCTCCGATTCCAGAGATACGTTGTCGGAGAAGATCATCAGATGAAGTCCCTCATCAAGAGCCTTCTCGCCTTCCCACTCCACATATTCCCCCGGTATGGAGATCAGCATTAAATTAGCCAGGGGCATCTGTTCCAGAGCTCCTCCCAGGGATGAAGGAATATAAGATTCATCCGTCGCAGCGCTTCTTTCGTTCAAAACTCCTTCCAGGACAGAAAGAACAACCTCCTCCTTCTCTTCTTGCCGGGCCACGATACAGATGAGCAGATCTCCCGCTTCTGCGGCTTCTCCTGCGGGATTGAGCATTTTCATTTCTCGTAAGAGATCCTTGTTGGCGTCGGAACCCATCATGAGAGAGACCTTTTCCGCACCGATCCTCTCCTTGATTCTGCCCGCCGAATTCATCAGGACCACTGAGTCGTAATAGCGATTTTTAACGATAAAGTTTTGCGTAATCATAATCATAAGGATATGATTCTGCAACATATACGGAAAACCTGTTTTTCACTCCCGGAAAAAAGAAAAGGAAAAAGAAAAGTTAAAGTTCCCAGCATGTCCTCTGATTTGAAGGGAACTTTGTCGTCGGGGTGGAAAATAAGGACAACCCCGCCCCAGGCAGACTTGCCTGTTTTTATACCGTATAGTCTCGCCTGTTTTTATGTTGAATTACGGAAATCCCTTGCAAGGAGAAGAGTATGGAACTACCCAGAGTGCTGGTAATCGACGATGAAAAGGCAGTGCTTAATTTTCTTTACGTTCTGTTGACCCAATCGGAAAAATATGATCCCGATATACTCAACGATTCCACAGGAGCTTACGAGATGCTCACGGGAGGCGGTTATGATCTCCTGTTGCTGGATATGGACATGCCCAGGGTTACGGGACTGGACATCCTGAAGTTCATCCGGGAAAAGGAAATAGATATAGAAACCATCGTCCTTACCGGCGTCGATGATGTGGAACTGGCGGTCAATGCCATGAAACTGGGGGCTTACGATTATCTGCGCAAACCCGTGGATAATGATCTTCTCCTTCTGAATATGGATCGGGCCATGGAGAGAAAAAACATGCGGAAAGAGATCGTCCGTCTGAAGCAGGAAGGCGGATGGGAATCTTTAACCCATAAAACGGTATTTCAGGAGATTGTAACCCGCAACTCCAAGATGCTCCGGATATTCCACCTTATCGAAAAGATCGCCCCCACCGATACCAGCGTCCTGATCTGGGGAGAAAGCGGCACCGGCAAGGAACTCATCGCCAGGGCCATCCACCGCATCAGCCATCGCAGCGACAAACCCTTTGTGGCGGTCAATGCGGGGGTTTTTGCCAGGGAACTGTTCGCCTCGGAATTCTTCGGCCATACCAGGGGGGCTTTCTCCGGTGCCGACTCCGACAAGAAAGGATTTCTGGAAGAATCCCACGGCGGAACCCTCTTCATGGACGAAATCGGTGAACTGCCCATCGATATACAGGTTAAATTATTGAGAGTTCTTCAGGACGGAAAATTCTTTCGAGTAGGATCCACCCGGGAAAGAGAAGCCGATGTCCGCATCATTGCCGCTACCAACAAAAACCTCCAGGAAGAAATAGAAAAAGGAGCCTTCCGCACGGATCTGTTTTACAGGCTTAACGTGAACAGTATAACACTCCCTCCCCTCCGGGAACGACAGGATGATATATCCCTGTTGACAAAATATTTTATCGATTTTTATAATAAAAAGCACAACAAAAATATCAAGGGAATTTCACCGACAGTGGGAGAAATACTGGAATCCTACCATTATCCGGGCAATATCCGGGAGTTGAAAAATATTATCGAGAGCGCGGTGCTGGTGGAAAACCACGACAAACTGACCCTCCATTCCCTGCCCCAATACTTTCTGGAACAGACCGAAAATGCCGACTCCGGAGAAGATGAATCGGCATCCATAGATGAGGGGCTTTCCCTGGAAGAGGTAGAAAAATTATATATAAAGAAAATCCTGCAAAAAACCGGAGGAAACCGCACTCAGACCGCCAAAATCCTTAAAATATCCAGAGTTACCCTCATCTCCAAACTGAAAAAATACGGATTGAGCGATATTCAACTGTCGGATTAATTCGTTGTATTTATTCAGTCCTCTGGCGGAGAACCACGTCATCCTGAACTAGTTTCAGGATCTCTGGCAATCGGCATGAAATCTGGGTTTTGGTAGAAAATGGCGTAAGTCCTGTGGGTGAAATTTTCAAGCGATGACCAGTCCTTAACAGGCAATAGGATTTTCCCCTTCCTGACTGCATATTCCCATATCGAAAGTCGGACGTCGGAGGTCAGAAGTCGGACGTCGGTTTGGGAGTCGGAGGTCGGGATCTGCTATAACTGATTCTTTCCGCTCCTTATCCTCTTTCCTTCCCTCTTTTTCCTTTTCCCCACTGATTCCCTTAGTTCTGCCGAATACGATAAACTCCAGTTGCCCTGACATTCCCTCTGACTTCCAAACTCACCAGTCCATTTCCACCAAGACCTCGTCCTCGATGAGCATACCCAGCTGGTGTTTATCGGTGAAGAGCATGTGCAGTTCTTCCTCGATCTCTTCTGCTCTTGCCAAGTGGGAGGGGTGGGCATGTTTGATAATGTCGATGAGCATCTTGATGGCGGTATAGGTGATGGGGGAAAACTTCCGCTGATCCCGTCCCGCCCACCAGAAGGAGCAGGAGTTGAGACTCTTGTCCAGTTTGTCCTCCAGTCGGTGAACAGAGTCTATGGCAAGGTGAACCAGTTCCCACAGCAGCTGATGAGATGAATTGTATTTGTTTTTCCACAGGGGGAAGAAGTTACCCGACCAGAAATCCTGTTCGTTGGTGGACCAGCTGCCGGGGGGGACTTCTTTTGGCACTTTGGGAAAAATCCTCAGCAGGTCGCTGATATGTACCATTTTTATCCGGTGTTTGTTATAGGCGATGGTATCCAGGAACTGTTCCAGGAAATATTCTATATATCCCTTCACGTGATGACCGAAGGTTTCACCGTCCATGGCGATGATGATATATCCGTCCTGTCCCCGGAACCAGCCCTCCATATCTGTCATGAGCCAATTCGCCACATCTTTGCCGGAATATTTGGAGCCGTCGGCGTAGTGTTCCATGCTGATCTTGTTGCTCCACAGGTTGGATCGCAGGAAGACCGGCAGACCGTCCACCAAGGGGATATAGTTGAAAGGCACTTCATGGTGAATACAGTTGAAGGGCTGATCGTCGGTGATGGTCCATTTGTATCCGGTTTCTTTTATAGTGTCAATTATTTCATGTCCGAATGCCATTTCGGGAGGGAAAAGTCCCCTGGGTTTATAGACCTCCCCGAACAGTTTTTTGCTGTTTTCGTAGTTGATGTTGATCTGTCGCAGTTGTTTCTCTTTGGGGATCAGGGGCAGGATTGCATGATAAGCGGCGCTGCCGGTAATTTCCAGTTTTCTGGTTTCCAGTGCCTTGTGAATTTTTTGCAACAGGGAATTATATCCGTTTTTCATCAGGAGTTCCGTTAAGGACCAGTTGAGGTTCATAGTGAATCGGGCATTTTTTTTATTGAGAATAAGGTTCATAAGGGGATCGTAGGATTCTCCCACAATTTTGTCCAGGACTCTTCTTAACTGATTGGGAGGCTGATAGATATGCAGCAGGAAACCCAGATAGATCATTAAAAATTGCTCCTTTCCGGATAAAAAAGAAAAAACAAAAAAGAGAGGAGATAACTCCCCTCTTTCTATATTTAAAGTTTACACGTTAATTTTCTTTCCGGCTTGTTGAATAATTTCCGACATAACGGTGGAAATATTGGGTTCACCTATCTCTTCCAGTTCGTAGGTAACTCTCACGGCGGGTTTGGAGAATTCCACGTATCTTCTGAGATCTATGGGGGTTCCCACGATGATCAGGTCGCAGGGGGTTTTTTCGATGGTTTCACGGAGATCCGCCAGTTGCTGTTTTGAGTAACCCATCGCGGGCAGGATACCTTTGGCGTTGGGATATTTTTCAAAAGTTTCTTTGATGGTTCCCACCGCGTAGGGACTGGGATCCACTATTTCGGCGGCTCCCAGGCGTTTTGCAGCGACGGTTCCCGCCCCGTAATTCATTCCTCCATGAGTAAGGGTGGGGCCGTCCTCGATGCAGAGAACTCTCTTTCCCCTGACCAGTTCGGGCTGATCCACGGTAACCGTTGAGTCCGCCTTGATGATGACCGCTTTGGGGTTGATCTTTTTGATGTTCAGTATCAGATTTTCCACATCCTCGGTTTTGGCGGAGTCCACTTTATTTATGACTATCACGTCGGCCATACGGGTATTTACCTCGCCGGGGAAGTAGGTGAATTCGTGTCCCGGTCTCAAAGGATCCGCCACGGTGATGTAAAGTTGGGGTTTATAGAAGGAAATATCGTTGTTTCCGCCGTCCCAGACCACCACGTCGGCTTCTTTTTCCGCTTCCCGGAGGATTTTTTCGTAATCCACTCCCGCATAGACTACCCTTCCGGAAGCGATATGGGGTTCATATTCTTCGATTTCTTCTATGGTACATTCGTGTTTTTTCAGGTCTTCATAGTCCGCAAAACGCTGGACTATCTGTCGGGAAAGATCTCCGTAGGGCATGGGATGGCGTACAGCGACAGACTTCAACCCCGCCTCTTCCAGTACTTTCAGAACCTTACGGGTAGTCTGACTTTTTCCGCATCCCGTTCGCACCGCACAGACAGCCACTATAGGTACTTTGGATTCGAGCATAGTCTTGCCGGGACCAATCAGTTGAAAATCCGCTCCTGCCGAAATCACCTGGGATGCCTTATGCATTACATATTCGTGGGGAACATCGCTGTAGGCGAAAACCACCAGATCCGCCTTGTGGGTTATGATCAATTCAGTAAGATCCGCTTCATCATAGATGGGGATTCCTTCAGGATATAAATCACCCGCCAGAACGGTAGGATATACCCTGCCTTCTATGTCCGGGATCTGGGTCGCGGTAAAGGCTACTACATCATAATTTTCATCATCCCGGAAATAGGTGTTAAAATTGTGGAAATCTCTTCCTGCCGCGCCCATAATGATTACGCGTTTTTTACTCATGAAAAAAGACCTCTCTTTTAAATTTTAATATGAATTGGGAAATCGGATGAGGGAAGTCGGAAGAGTGAAAAAATATCATCTCGGCACAGATTTCATGAAGGACCAAAGTCCTTCGCTACACCACCGAATTACTTTCTACCCTGTCCAACCTCCATCTTCCAACTTCTAACCTCTTTTCTATATTTCTCCTTCTTCGTTTTATCCCTCCCTCATTACAAAAAGTCAACGAGTTTTTTCTTGAATACCATTGGAGGAGAAGGGACTAAAAAAAAGAAATCACAAAAATGTGGGTTATAAAATCATAAGGGAGGGACGGTATGTTTTTGGATAATCTTTTTAACAAACCAGGCCGGGGAGAGGAAAAACCAGGAGGAACTGAGGACTCCTTTGACAACAATAATAAACGGGACGAGATTGAGGATAACAAAAACGATAAAGAGGGACATAAGAATAAAGATAAAGAGGAGAAGGGGGAGAAAGGGAAGGAAGGGAAAAAAATCACCCGCAGGAAGTTGATAAGAAATATCCTCCTGACTCTGGGAGGGGTGGCTGGATATACCTTCATTTTCGAACCCAACTGGCCCTGGATAGAGAGAGTGCAACTTCCCATTCCGGATCTGGGAGAGGGATGGATTGGCAAAAAGATCGCCTTCGTCTCGGACATACACCATTCTATCATTGTCTCTCTGGATTATATCCGATATAGTCTTTCCATGATCAACAACGAAAATCCCGATATGATAATCCTGGGGGGCGATTATGTTACCAAGGAGAGAAAATTTGCGGATCCTCTGCCGGAAATTTTGGGAAATCTCCGATGTAATCTGGGTGATGAGGGTAAACTGGCGGTCATGGGGAACCACGACTACTGGACCGATATAAACTATGTGTCTCAAAAAATACGGGAAGGGGGATTTAAGGTTATAACCAATCAGGTGATTCCCCTGTGGATGAACGGCGATCCTCTCTATATCATGGGCGCCGACGATCAGTGGTGCGGTAATACCGACTTCGATCATCTGATAAGATCCGTTCCTCGATTTCCTTATTCCCCTCATTTGCTGGTATCCCACAATCCCGATCTGTTCAGGCGTTCGAAAGAACTGGGGATAAGGACCATGATTGCGGGTCATACCCATGGGGGGCAGGTTCACCTTCCCTTCATGAAGGGGATAGTAACTCCCTCTCGATACGATTTTTATGACGGGTTTTACAGGGATGAAAATACTCTCATGTACATAACCAGAGGTCTGGGAACCGCCATTCTGCCCGTTCGTTTCCTGTGTCCTCCGGAGATCACCATATTCACCCTGATCGGGGCATGACGGGAGATAAAAAATACAAACAAAAAAGGCGTCTTGATAGGCGCCTTTTCTGCTATGTTAGAATATTGAATTCTAATTAGGGAGTTTCGGGGGCTTTGGTTTCCTCGGGGGCTTTCACGTCGCCTTCGGGAGCCTTGGTTTCCTCGGTGCCGGGGGCTTTCACTTCTCCGCCTTCGGGAGCGGGGGCGGGAGCTTCGATAGCCTTTACGGTTTCGTCCACTTTGGCTTTCATATCGGCTTTGGTGTCGCCCAGCTTTTTGACGTCTTCGACGACTACTTTAGCTTTTTCGCCCAGCATTCCCAGGACGTTGAGGGCTTCTTCCACTACAGCCTTATCCTCGTCAGCCAGCATAGCGCCAACAGCTTTTACATGCTCTTCCACTTTAGCGGCATCTTCAGCCAGCATGGCATAAGCAGCGTGGGCATGAATCTGGACGGTTTTGTCGGCATTCTTGGTGGCATCTTCGATAGCAGTCAGAGTCTCGGCGGATTTGTCCTTCAGTTCCACCAGAGCTTTAAGGGAGTCTTTCACCTTAGCAGCGTCGGCGTCTTTGAGACCTTCCACAGCGGCTTTAACCTTTTCGGCATCGGGAGCTACTGCACCCTCGGTGGGGGAAGTAACGGCGCCTTCACTGGGAGAGGCAGCGGGGGATTCAGCGGGGGAAGTTTCCACCTTGCTGGTTTCCGGGGTAGCGGGGGTGGTGTTGTCCGCGGGGGGATTGCAACCAATAAATACCATAAGTGCGACTACGAGAAGCGTGATTAATACCTTTTTCATTTTATCACTCCTTTGATTTTTTTGAGCTTTTCTCGACTTTTATAATTTTACCCTGACGTATCTCCTGTAAAGAACCAAACAAGGTATACGTACGCTAACTTCGTCTGGCCCCTTGCCGGAAATCGGCTCAGGATTTCTTCTCGAATAAATATTTCCTCAAAATATTGGAATTACCTTTTTTTGCAAAAAAATTTTTTTCAAATTCCCGGAATAGAACCGGAAAAAAGGCTACCGAGAAGAGACCCACCATATCTTGTAGATCTCCCCGGTTCAAATACTACCCTGCTTCATTCTTCACAGACTGGTAGTAATCCTTCCCGGTTTCTGATAATTTAAAGTTCCAAAACGGCAAAAAATTTTCGTCACGGCTCTTCGGTCATAAATAACAATCAGTTGAAGAATAAGCGAGTAAGAGTCTATCCGGAAAATAATCGACCTCCATTGATGAGGAGATAGAATCGGGTTCTGGAGAACCCTCCTACAGACTTTCCGAATAGGCTAATAACACAATTTATAGCGTTGATCAGCAATTTAGAATCGATTGCGGATATTATACCCGCCCGGAAGGAATTTTGAAATGGGAACTAATCGCATACTGGTCAAGGGTGCCAGGGAACATAACCTTAAAAATATAACCATAGAACTCCCCAGAGATAAATTCATAGTCATCACGGGAATCTCCGGCTCAGGCAAGTCCTCTCTGGCTTTCGACACCATTTATGCGGAAGGTCAGAGAAGATATGTGGAATCCCTCTCTTCCTACGCCCGGCAGTTTCTGGGACAGATGGAAAAACCCGATGTGGACTATATCGAGGGACTTTCTCCCGCCATTTCCATCGATCAGAGGGGTATATCCCACAATCCCAGAAGTACTGTGGGGACTGTTACCGAGATCTATGATTATCTGAGGCTGCTCTTCGCCCGGGTGGGAAAGCCCCATTGTTACCAGTGCGGACGCCCCATCGAGTCCCAGACCATCGATCAGATGACCGACCGGCTTCTTGACCTGGAAGAAGGAACCGGCATCATGATCATGGCACCCCTGATCAGCGGCAGAAAAGGGGAATACAAGAAACTCTTCCAGGAATACCGGGAGAAGGGATATGTCCGGGCTATGGTGGACGGAGAGGTCAGAGATCTGGATGAGGATATCCCCCTGGAAAAGTATAAAAAGCATGACATCAGCCTCATCGTTGACAGGATGAAGATAAAAAGAGAGGGAGAGGATAAAAAGTCGGCGGCAAGGAGTCGTCTGGCGGAATCCCTGGAAACCACCCTGGGAATAGGCGACGGAGTGGCAAAGATACAGGTCCTAGGAGGAGAGGAAATTTTGTTTTCTTCCCGTATGTCCTGCATCCACTGCGGCATCTCCTTCGAGGAGCAGGAACCCCGGTTGTTTTCTTTCAACAGCCCTTTCGGAGCCTGCCCGTCATGTACAGGTATCGGATTCAAACCCGAACTGGATCCCCGACTGGTTGTCCCCTATCCGGATAAATCCATTCTGGAAGGGGCGTTGGATCCTTTCGGAAAACCCACCAAAAATTTCCGTCATCAAAAATCCGATTCCTGGTTCTGGGAACATTTTCGGGAATTTGCCCAACATCACCACATCGATCTGGAAATCCCCTTTGCAAAATTGACGCCGGAACAGCAAAAGATGATTCTTTACGGTAATTCTTCGGGAGATGAAGAGGTACGCTTCTTCCGGGGACTGGTCTTCGAGGGGGTCATTCCCAATCTGGAGAGGCGGTTCACCCAGACCGATTCCGAATATATCCGGCAGGAAATTCAAAAATATATGTCCGAGCGTCCCTGTCCCAGTTGTAAGGGAACCCGGTTAAAACCCCAGGCTCTGTCGGTTACCGTGGGAACAAGAAATATAGCGGAAGTTACCGCCATGTCCGTCATACAGGGATTGAATTTCTTCGATAATCTCCGTCCGGAAGGCAAGGACGCCATCATATCACGGCAAATCATCAAGGAGATCCGGGCAAGACTTAAATTTTTGGTGGACGTGGGACTGGATTATCTGAGTCTCAACCGCACCGCCGGAACCCTGTCGGGAGGAGAAGCACAGCGGATACGGTTGGCAACCCAGATCGGATCATCTCTGGTAGGGGTTTTATATATTATGGATGAACCCTCCATCGGTCTCCATCAGCGGGATAACCGGAAACTCCTCAATACCCTGGAACAGCTGCGGGATCTGGGCAATACCCTCATCGTGGTGGAACATGATCAGGAAACTATGGAAACCGCCGACTATATCGTGGATATAGGCCCCGGAGCGGGAATTCACGGCGGAGAGATCATCGCGGTGGGAACCCCCGCACAGATAAAGAAAAATTCCGCCTCTCTCACGGGAGGATACCTGTCGGGAAAGATCCAGATAGACGTCCCCTCACGCAGAAGACAACCCAACGGCAAAAAACTGACGGTGGTATCGGCAAAACATAACAATCTTAAAAATCTTACGGTGGATTTTCCTCTGGGTCTCCTCCTGTGTGTTACGGGAGTGTCGGGGTCGGGAAAATCAAGCCTGGTCAATGAAGTGCTATACCGGAGTCTTGCCCAGAAATTCTCCCTTAAAACCGAACGTCCCGGAGCTCATGAGGAACTCCTGGGCAGTGAATTCGTGGATAAGGTTATTATTATAGATCAGTCGCCTATCGGCAGAACCCCCCGTTCCAACCCCGCCACCTATACGGGACTCTTCAACCCCATCCGGGAACTCTTCGCCGAAACCCGTGACGCCAAAAAAAGAGGATTCAATCCGGGAAGATTCTCCTTCAACGTCAAGGGAGGACGCTGCGAAGCCTGCGAGGGGGGAGGAATTCTCAAGATCGAGATGCACTTTCTTCCCGATGTTTACGTTCCCTGCGAGATATGCAAGGGAAAAAGATACAATCACGAGACCCTCCAGGTGCTGTTTAAAGGGAAAAATATCAACGATGTCCTGAACATGACCGTAGAAGAGGCTCTGGACTTCTTCTCCTCCATCCCCCGCATCGCCGGAAAACTCCAAACCCTCTTCGATGTGGGGCTGGGATATATCCGCCTGGGACAATCCGCCACCACCCTGTCGGGAGGCGAAGCCCAGAGAGTCAAACTGGCCACCGAACTCTCCAAACGAGCCACCGGCAAAACCCTCTATATTCTGGATGAACCCACCACAGGACTCCACTTCCATGATGTGGCAAAACTGCTGCAGGTACTTCACCGCCTCACCGACGCGGGGAATTCCATTATCGTTATCGAGCATAACCTGGATATTATAAAAAATTCGGACTATATTATCGACCTGGGACCCGAAGGCGGAGACCGGGGAGGAGAAATAATCGCCCTGGGAACCCCTGAAGAAATAGTTCGAAATCCCCGTTCCCATACGGGTAAATATCTGGCTCCCCTGCTCCCCTCACCGGTTAGACTTTAGTATGGTAACAAAAGACACCTATTTTAAATGCCAATACAGTGCATAAATTTTCTGAATCCCATTAACACTGTTCTCTTTCTGATTTTATTTATGTTATGAAGTTTTTTTCTTTCAGTCAAATATCATCCTCCGGTTGACTTCATCAACGGCAAATCTCATCCCCCAAGAGGATGTTTTTTGATCCTCATAAAGGTAAACTGAAACTGCGGGTACTTTCGACCTATACCGATAGGATTACAGAAATACGGTTCTGTTGATTAAGTTGCAGAGGACGGTATCAAATGACCATTATGCTGATGGAAACGGAATCCACCGACAGAGAAAGTCGCCTTCCCTGTTTATCGCCTGAAAAGATGGATCAGATCGTGGCAAAGATCAAGATCCGTCGCAGAAAACAGTCGGTGATCTTCTCCTGCCAGGACATAGAGAGCCTTTCCGCATATATGCACGAAGTAAACAAGATTCCCCTTTTATCCCCCGAAGAGGAAGTATCCCTTTCCTACAGAATCAGAAACTGCAGAGACGAAGAATCGAGAAAAGTCCTCATAGAGTGCAACCTCAGACTGGTTATAAGTATAGCGAAAAAATTCATGGGACTGGGCATGACCCTCCAGGATCTTATTCAGGAAGGAAATATGGGACTCATGGAAGCGGTGGAAAAATTCGATCCCACCAGAGGCTGCCGTTTTGCTACTTATGCCACCTGGTGGATCCGACAGTCCATCATAAGGGGCATCGCCAACTACGGCAGAACCATCCGCCTGCCGGTTCACATCTCGGATATATTTCAGAAAGTAATGAAATTCTCCCTCCGTTATCTCCAGCAGAACAACCATCCCCCCTCGGTGGAGGAAATAGCCAGAGAACTGCTGCCGGTTTCCAGAGAAAAAGCCCGCCGAAAAGTCTCCCGGAAACTGAAGAAGAAAGTCGCCGCCGATGACCCCAGAGTGGAAGAAAAATATCTGGAAATGGAAGAAAAAATGTGCCGCAGGATCGCCAATATCCTCAACGTGGCTCAGGATCCCGTCTCCCTGGAAACCCCCATCGGCGAGGAGGAAACTACCCTGGGCGAAATGGTCCCCATGGAAGAAGACCGGATCAAACCCGACATCATGCTGGAAGAACTGGGAGACCTGTTTCAGTATCTCAACGAAAGAGAACGGAAAATCCTCTGCCTCCGCTTCGGACTTTTAGACGGCAAAATATACACCCTTCAGGAGATCAGCGATATGTTCGGCATCAGCAAGGAGAGGATCCGACAAAAGGAAGAAGACGCTCTCCGCAAACTCCGACAGGTCATGAACCGTAAGGACTGGATCTGATCTCAGAGTATCAGGAGTTACGCTCAAATTCGAGGAAAACGGCATAAAATCGTCATCCTGAATCCTGAAACCAGTTCAGGACAGGCTTTGTTTCAGGATCTCTGGCAATCGGCATGAAATCT
>Ga0067045_1030910_pt1 | contig 13756 bp, 13 predicted proteins | sample TerdegcTABiofilm_FD_59184 | JGI IMG/M metagenome (GOLD analysis project Ga0067045, IMG submission 59184) | Combined Assembly of (Gp0054472, Gp0054536) Wastewater bioreactor microbial communities from Singapore -Terephthalate degrading...
CGCCGCCGGGCGGCCCGCCATCGCCGCCGCTTCCGGGAACCCGGAACCCCTCAGCCCAGATCCCCCGCGTCCAGGCGCTCCGCGAGGCGGACGCCTACGGCCAGGGCCAGCTCCACCGCCGCGGGCTCCACCGCGGACAGGTCGTCCGAGGGGGTGTGATAGCCCCCGGAGCGCTCTTCGTTGGACCACTTCATGGCGATCAGGGTGGTGGCCCGGGCTCCCGCCTTGGCGGTCTCCGCGGCGTCGGTCCCCCCGGTCAGGAAGGCGATAGGCTCCACCGCCGCCGGCACCCCCGACTCCCGGGCAGCGGCGGCGCAGGCTTCCGCCAGGGAAACCGAGAGCTTCACGGAGCCGTTGATGTCGCTGGTCAGGAAACGGGCGTCCGCGGCCTTGTACAGGCAATCCATGTTGTAGTGGAAGGTCGGGAGCCCCGCGATCTCGGCGGCGTGGGCCTTGGCCCAGGCCCGGGCGCCCCGGAGCCCCGCCTCCTCGGCGTCGAAGCTGACGAAGAGGATGCGGGTGGATGCCAAGCCCCGGCCCGCGTCCCGGCGGGCCCGGAACTCCCGCAGGAGCTCCAGGGCCACCGCGGAGGCCGCGAGGTTGTCCCCGGCCCCGGGGGTTCCCTCGGATCCCGCGAAATTCCACAGGGGGGCCACCAGGAGGAAGTCCAGGCAGAAGGCGATCGTGACCGCCGCCCGGACCCAGGGCCCCGGGGCCAGGACCGCGACGGCCAGGGATGCGATCCAGAGCCCCGCGAAGGAGCCGATGCCGCCGTACACGCGTAGGGAGTATTTCTCGGGTTGGTCGACATAGAAGTTGAAGACCCGGGCGGAGTCGTGGTGCCCGCTCACGATCAGCTGGCGCTTCGCGGGCCCCGCGGGCTCCAGGATCGCCGTCACGTTGCGACCCGTGCGGCCGGGGAAGAAGGGATCCAGCACCTCCCGGTACAGGAAGAACCCGAAGACCAGGATGCCGATACCCGCGGTCGCCAGGACCGCGGAAAGGGCCGGGGCGAAGTAGAGGGCCGGGGCCGCGACCAGGTAGAGGACGACCAGGACCCGGATGAAACCCAGGAAGGCCCCCGGGTGGACGCGGAAGTCCTCTGCGTAGGCCTTGTCCGCCGCACCTTGCGCCTCCGCGAGGAGGGCGTCGGCGCAGCCCAGGGACGCCTCGCTCCCGGCGAGCCGGGGTCCGAAGCGGTCGATGAGCTTTCCGGTAAGATCCAGAGCAGACTTGGTCCGGTTCCCGTTCATGTTGACCTCCGGATTCGAGCGCGGAATAGCCGCGAGCCGAGACGGCGGCCCGAAGCCCGCGGCGTGCGCCCCAGTATGCACGGAACCGACCCGGCGCGGAAGCGCCCTTGAAGGACGGAGCCCGCAGGTCCATTATATCGGGAAACGGTTCCGGCGGAGGACGGCATGAAGACCATCGGACTGATAGGCGGCATGAGCTGGGAATCCTCGGGTGTCTACTACACCCTGATCAATAGGGAGGTGAGGGAGCGGCTGGGGGGCAGCCATTCCGCGTCCTGCGTGATGGTGTCCTTCGACTTCCAGGAGATCGAGGACCTGCAGTACGCCGGGGACTGGGAAGCCCTGCGGGGGCGCATGGTCGAGGCCGGCCGCCGTCTCGCGGCGGGGGGCGCGGACTTCGCGGTCCTGTGCACGAACACGATGCACAAGGTCATGGAGGGATTCGAGGCGGCGGCGGGGCTGCCCTTCCTCCACATCGTGGACGCCGCCGGGGAGGCGCTCCGGGCGGACGGCCTAAAGCGGGTCGGCCTTTTGGGCACGAAGTTCACGATGGAAGGGGGCTTCTACGCGGACCGCCTGCGGGAACGGTTCGGCCTCGAGGTCCTCGTCCCGGAGGCGGAGGACCGAGCCGCGGTGAACGACGTCATCTACGGGGAGCTCGTCCGGGGGGTGATCCGGGAGGAATCCCGGGCCCGGTACTCCGCGGTCGTCGACGGCCTGGTCGACCGGGGAGCCCGGGGGATCGTGCTGGGCTGCACGGAGATCGGCCTCCTTATTCGGGAGCATCCCCGGGTGCCCCTCTACGACACCACGGTCCTCCACGCGAAGGCCGCGGTGAAGAGGGCGCTGGAATAGGCCGGGGGACTGCGCGCCCCGAGGCCGGGCCGACCGGCGGAACCGCGTTCCCGCCTCAAACCGTGCTATGATGTAATCTGTATCCCGGAATCCTGAATCATGTCGAAATAGCGAGGAGCCAACCGTGACCGATGATCCCGCCAAAAAACTCCTTCCCTGCGTTGCCCCGGAGGACCGGATGGCCGGCCTGGAGAAGGCCCTGGCGCCCTGGAATTTCCGGCCCCTACGGATTTCCGGGGACAGTCCCGAGGAATCCCTGCGGCGGACGATCCGGGGCGCCTCACACGAAGCCGCGGCCGTTTTGGTGGACGCGTCGACATTCGAGGGCACGGACGGTCTCCTGGAATGCCTCCGGACGACGGTCCGGGACCTTCCCGTCCTGGTCGTCGTGGAGGACCCCGCCCGGGAGGCCGCGGTCCTGGCGGCCCTGGCGGCGACCTGCCCGGCCTGCCCCTTCGATCTCTGCCGCCGGGACCTCCTGGCCGAACAGGCCGGGCCGCGCCTGGCTATCCTGGAAGCCCAAGCCGCCGCGCGGGCATCCCGGCTCCTGGACGGTCTCACGGGCCTGAGGAACCGGGCGGCCCTTCGGGAAGCTCTGGAGCGGGAACTCGCCGCATCCTCCGGTCCCATCATGGGGTTTTTCATCCTCGACATCGACAATTTCAAGTCCGTAAACGATTCCCACGGCCACGCGGCGGGGGACGAGGCGCTCCGCCGGGCGGCGAATCTCCTGCTGTCCACACCGGAGGCGGCGGAACGATCCTTCCGAATCGGGGGTGACGAGTTCGCGGGCATCGTCGCCGGACGGAGCAAGGCCGAGGTCGCCCGGGTCCTGGACGACCTCGTCGAGGCCTTCCCGGCCTTGACGATCCAGTCCGGCGACGCGGCCATCCGAATCACCGTCAGCCTGGGCTTTACCTTCCTGGAGCCGGGCATGAGCACCGAGGACGCCTATACGAGGGCGGACGTAGCCCTGTATTCCGCCAAGGCCGCGGGCAAGAACCGGGCTACGTGCCACGACCTTTGCTGGGATTCGGCCCGGGAGGATCCCGGCCAGGCCGCGGTGGAGCACTTCGAGAACGTCACCCGGGTCTGGACGGACCGGATGTCCGAACTGATCCGGTCCGTGGGCCGGAAGGCCATGGAGGAGGCGCGCCGGGGGGCGAATACCGACGGACTCACAGGCCTGTCCAATCGCGCCTATTACGACCGGCGGATCGCCCGGGACCTGGAGACCGCGCTGCGTACCGGGGCGCCCCTCTCCCTGATCCTCTTCGACGTGGACGACTTCCACGGGGTGAACATGGAGTACGGCTACCCCTCCGGGGACAGGGCCCTGGCCAAGGTGGCGGAGCTCGTGCGGAACCACGCCCGTGTAACCGACTGGTCCGCCCGCTACGGGGGGGAGGAGTTCGTGATCGTCCTGCCCGGGGCGGACGGGGCGGCAGCAGGCCTGGTCGCGGAACGGTTCCGCCAGGCCCTCGAGGCCGCGGAGGTCCGGGCCCTGGACGGCCGCCCGATACCCCTGACCGCCACCGTCGGCGTGGCGGATCTTTCGGAGGCGAGGGCCGCCGCGCCCGGCGCCGAGGATTCCGACGTACGACCCGAGGACCTGGTCCAGAAGGCCAGCGACCGGGTGATCGAGGGCAAACGGAGCGGCAAGAACCGCGTGGTCGGCCCCGCGGGGGTCACCGCGGGGGAGCCCCCCGCGCCTAGGGCCAAGGGCAGGGGCGGCTCCAGGGCCCGCCTGGACATCCTCGTGGTGGACGACAAGGAGCACGCGAAGCTCCAGGTGGAACGAGCCCTGAAGAACCTGGGGGCTCCCCCCGCGGGGATCACCTGGGTGGAGACCCTCGAGGACCTGGAGAAACTCGAGGGCTCCCGGTTCGACCTGGCTTTCGTGGACTTTTTCCTCAGCAAGGACCGGACCTACGGGGTGGACGCGGTGCCCAAGATCAAGGCGGGGACCATCGTGGGCTACAGCTCCAACGCCGCAGCCTCGGAGTTGATCGCCGAAACCGCCCGGAAGCTGGGCTGCCCGATCGCGACGGCCCTGGAAAAGGACAAACGGAAGGTCGAGAGTCCCGCGCTGGAGGACTTCCTGGGCACATTCCTGCGAGGCAAGGAAAGGTAGGTCGATATGCACATCGTACTGGCCGGCGATTCCATCTTCGACAACGGCGTCTACGTGCCCGACGGCCCGGCCCTTATCGACGTCCTCCGGGGCGCCCTGGGCAATTCCGGGAAAGCGACCCTCCTGGCCGTGGACGGCAGCGTCTCCATCATGGTGCCTCCGCAGTTCAAGGACATCCCGAAGGACGCGGACCGGCTGTTCATCTCCAGCGGAGGCAACGACGCCCTGGCCTGCCGCTTCGTGATCGACGCACCCGCATCGGGGGGCGCCGGCGGACAGGCGGGACGAACCGAGCGATGCCATCCCGCTGGAAACCCTGCCCCTGGCGGCCCCCGGCGCCGCGTTCCTGCGGAACGTCCTGGGCTTCGGCAGGGCCCGGGATGCCCTGCGTTCCCGGCTTGAAGCCGTCGCCGCGGACCCGGACGTCCTGGCCCGGGTCGCGGCCCTGCAGGTCGAGTTCTGGTCCCTGTACCGGGGGGTTTTAGACGCCGCGGACCGGACAGGCCTTCCGACCTGCGTCTGCACGATCTACGACAAGATCCCCGGCCTGCCTCCCCGGCACCGGGCGGCCCTGGCGGCGTTCAACGACGTGATCCTCTCGGAGGCTTCCGCCCGGGGCCTCCAGGTGGTCGACCTACGGAACGTCTGTACGGAGCCCGGAGACTACGCGGAATCCTCCCCCATCGAGCCGTCCCTGGCCGGCAGCCGGAAGATCGTGGAGCGCATCCTGCGGGCCGCACGGGACCCGGCACTCCCGGGAGGTCCCTGCAGGGTCTACGCGTGAGGAACCCCGGGTCGTGGAGGATTGGAAGGCCACCGGATTCCCGCTGGAGTTCCGCGGCTTCCAGCCGCTTGCCCCCGGGGAGATCGCCCGGGCCCACGACCCGGACTACGTCCGGGGAGTCCTGGCCTGCGAGATCTCCAACGGCTTCGGCAACACCTTCCCGGAGGTGGCGGCCGCCCTGCCTTGGACCACGGGGTCGATGTACGCCGCCGCGGCCTGGGCGGCCGAACGGGGCGGGTTCGCAGCCTCCCCCACCTCGGGGTTCCACCACGCCTGCTGGGATCGGGGCATGGGCTTCTGCACCTTCAACGGCCTGGCCATAGCGGCTGTGCTCCTCCGGGAACGAGGTTTGGCCCGGAGGGTCGGGATCCTAGACCTGGACATGCACTACGGCAACGGGACCGCGGAGATCCTGGACCGCCTGGGCCTGTCGGGAGAGGTGCCCCATTACACCTTCGGGGGAGATCCGAAGACCGCGGACCGGGAGGGCTTCGACGGGGAGCTCTGGCTGACCCTTCTGGATGGAATCGTACGAGGGTTCGCGGACTGCGAGGTCCTCCTATACCAGGCCGGAGCGGATCCCCACAAGGACGACCCCCTGGGCGGCCTATTGACCACGGGCCAGCTCCGGGAGCGGGACCGCGTCGTCTTCCGGACTTGCGCAGAACTGGGCCTTCCCGCGGCCTGGAACCTGGCGGGGGGCTACCGGAAGCCCTTCGAGGGTGTCCTGGAAATCCACCGGAACACGATGGCCGAATGCGTCGCGGCCCAGGGGGATCGAACCTGGGCCGCGGCCGCCGAACTTGATTAAAAAGCGTCGCTTCCCGAACTCGCCGTATCCGTTCCCGCCGCTTCGTCCCATTCTTACATCGCCGTGCTTCCCGGCCGGGGCGGCTTGTCGCGTCCGCCCCGGCCGCCTTCTTCAGCCCTCCCCGCCCCGGGAAGCCCCGCCCCGGAGGTAGCCCCCCAGGGTCTCCAGCAGGGGCTCCAGGGCCCCGACCAAGCGGGAGTCCTCGCCGTAAACCGAAAGCCGTGCACCGGCCAGGACCTTGGAAGCCGCCTCCGCCAGCTGGGGCCTTTGCTCCACCGGCAGCATCTGGAGCCGGAGCTCGTGGGAGGCCCTGCGGGGCAGGAACTCCCGCTCCACGTCGGCTTCGGCCTTCTTCCGTTCCAGCTCCGCCTCCTCCAGGGCCGCAGCCAGCTCCTCCAGACGGAGCTCGTGGCGCCGCTTTCGCACCGGGGCTTCCGCCTCCAGGGTTTCCAGGTCCGCGGCCTTCTTCAGGGCCAGCTTCTGGCTCTCAACCTCCCGGGCGGTGCGCTCCGCCTCCAGGGACTCCAGGGCCTTCCGCTTCTCCAGCTCCGTGGCCCGGTGCAGTCGCTCCTCCTCGATCACCGCCTCCCGGCGCTCGGTCTCGATCGCCTCCTCCTGGACCTTCCGGGCCGAGACGATCCGGGCCAGCTTGACCTCCTCCTCCGCCAGGAGGGCGGCCCGCTCGCTCCGGGCCTGGATCTGTCCCCGGGTTTCCGCGTCCAGCCGGGACCGGAGCTCGGCGTCCACGATGTAGACCTGGGCCACCTGCACCACTTCCACGGCGATGCCCCAGCCCTCCTCGGGAAGGCCGACCAAACGCTCCAGGGCGCCCCGGACGGCTCCGGTCAGGGTGGTCTTCCGTTGCTCGATGCACTCCCCCATGGTCATTCGGGACACCAGGTCCCGGAGCTCCGCCAGGCAGCACTGCTTGACCAAGGAGTCGACGGTGGCAAGGCCGTCATCCGTGGAGAAGTCGAAGAGGGCCGCCGCGCGTTCGGGCCGGACCACCCGGTAGACCGCCTGGCCCTTGAAGCGCAGGGGGATCCCGTCCCGGGTTTCCTGGGTCATCTCGAAGGACGAGTCGAGCTGGACCCCGGGCACCTTGACCCAGGCCGTCCCGGGGAAAAGGACCGCGTTGGCCGCCTCCCCCAGGTTCGCGAGCCGCCCCTTCCGGGCAGCCACCAGGTACTCACCGGGCCTCGTTCTGGGCATAGTCTCCTCCTTGGAAGGCGCCTGCTCCGGGCTCCGTACCGCCGATCCGCGCGGCGGCCTGTCCCGACCATCGCCTTCCTGAATACAGGATCGCCCGGGTCCCGGTATTTGTAAAATTGATTGTTTTTATTGTTATCATAAGATATTATTATGCTAAAGAACCGATTGTCCGATGTCCGGCACCCGGAGGCGTCATGGATTTTTTCGCCCTGCGCTGCTTCGTGGAGGTCGTGCGGGAGGGCGGCTTCACCCGGGCGGCGGACCGGGTGCTGCGGACCCAGCCCGCGGTCAGCGCCCAGGTCCGCAAGCTCGAGCTGGAACTCGGGGGCCCCCTCTTCGACCGCTCCCTGCCCGCCCCGGCCCTGACCGAGCGGGGCCGGGAGCTCTATCCTCGGGCCCTGCGCCTCCTGGAGGAGGCGGACGCCCTGGAGGCGGAGCTGCGTTCCGGGGACGGCGAACCCCGGGGCCGGGTGACCCTCGCCTCGGGCCTGGCGGCCATCGAGGGTTTCCTGCCCCCGGTCCTGGGTCCCTTCCGGGCCCGGTATCCGAAGGTCCGGATGACATTGCTCAATCGATCCTCCGAGGGGATCCTTCGGGCAGTCCTGGACGGCCGGGCGGACCTGGGCCTGGGCTGGCTGCCCGGCGGAATCCCCCGGCTGAGGATGGAGGAGATCGGGACGGTCCGCTTCGCGGCCCTCTCCCGGAGGCGGAAGAACGGAGCCGCCGAGGTCGCCGGGGGCGCCGCTCCCGAAGAGGCCGGCCGCCCCGGGAACCTGGCCCGGGAACCCCTCCTGCTGTTCGAAAAAGGCATCGACCTACGGACCTACGTGGAGGGACGGCTGGGACCCGTGGAGGCGGTCCTGGAGCTGCCGAGCGTCGGGAGCCTCATATCCTACGCGGAACGGGGCTTCGGCACCGCGGTCGTCCCGATCCTGGGGACGCCCAGGCTGCCCGCATCGCTCGAGGTCCGGTACCTGGACGGCGCGCTTCCGCCGCTCCCCCTCCGGCTCTGCGAGCGCGAGGGATCCGCTCCCTCCCGGGCGGCGGCCCTCCTGGCGGAGGCGGTGAGTGCGGCGGCCCTCACTCGTCCACGGCCGGGAGTTCCTCCAGGAGCATGTCCGCCGTGAGGTCGAGTTCGGCCTTCATCTCCTCGATCCGCGCCGCCCGGATCCCCTCGTTCACCTCGGAAAGGCGCGAGCCGAGCACCTCGTCGAACAGGGAGACCACCCTCTGGAGCGGACGGGCCTCGGGCCGGATCCTCCGGAGCTCCTCCGCGGCGGCCGTCTCGTCCCCGCGGACCAGGTACAAAAGACCCAAGGCTACGGCGGGGGACCGGGAGAGCCCCTGCCAGCAGTGGACCGTCCAGCCGTCCGTGCCGTTCCGGGTATCCTCCAAGAAGCGGACGATCCGCTCGACGTCCCGGAGCTCCGCCACCCGCCGGGGCCGCATGCGCCCGAGCTGGCTCTCGTCGTCCACGTCGAAGAAGGCCAGCCGCAGGATCCGGTCGAAGCGCTCCCGGAAAAGCCGCGGGACCCGGGTGCCCGGCCGGACCGGGGCCAGGATCGCCCGGGGATTGCCGATGGACACGAGGCAGCGGCGGACGGGCTCCCCCCGCCCGAGGCGGTCGGCCAGTTCCAGCTCGCCGAAGACCTGGACGGGGGACGGATCGAGGAGGAGGGCGGCGGGCGCGGGGCGCCTGCGAATGGATGCGGCGGTCTTCATGAAGGATCCTCCGGTCGGTATGCCAGGAACATACCACGCCTTCGGGCCCGGACCCACAAACCGACGATATTCGCCTCGCGAAAAAGCCGTTGCCCGAAAGCCCCCTCGGGTGTAGCATCGAACCATGGAAAATGTATTGAAAAGCCGTGAGTTGGAACCGGTTCAAGAGCGCGGTGCCTGCTCGTCTTGCCAGCACTATTCTTGCGGACTCTGCCATGCGTCTCGGGGAATAACCGCACCGGGGAAATACTGCGCGACGTGGGAACCCCGGCGGGAGGTGGACGGCTGGACTGTCTGGGACGTGATCGCCCGGGAAGGCTGATACGACGCTCGGCCTCCCCTATTTCCCAGCCAGGTAGTCCCGAAGGCTGATCCCGAGAACGGCCTCCCAGCCCGAGCGGTAGTCGTCCACCGTGGCCGGATCGATCCTGCCCAGGATATCGTGGACCAGCCGAAGACGGGTCCCCGCCCCGTCGGGTTCGAGGGTGTACTCCATGGAAGCCGCCACGGCCCCGTCCATGCCCATGGGTCCGTCCAGGACCAGGGTTTTCGGGGGGTCCAGGTGCCGGACCACGGCGTAGACGGCTCCCCCGCCGGGCCAGACCTCCCCGAAGGCGCCGCCCGGGCGCGGGTCCAGGCTGACCGCGGAGCCCTCCCGGAACGCGTGGGACCACCAGGAACCGATCCCCCGGGTCAGGGCCTCGAAGACCCGCTCCGGTGCCGCGTCGAACCGGAACTCCAGATCGATCGTGTCGTGGACAAAGTCTTTCATGAAACCTCCCGTCGCCGGGAATTCGAACCGCCGGGGACTACTTGTTCGACTCCTCCATCACCTTGTACAACGCGTCGTACCGCGCCCGGACAAGCTTCAATTCCGCCTCGTTGAGTTTGGCCTCCGCGGGCATCGCCAGCATGCTTTTCTTGGCTTCCTCCATGGCCTGGACCTGCTGGGCCTTGTCGGAGGCGGACAAGTAGGGGTTGGTCTTGATCTGCGCGATGGCCTCGTCCATCTGCTTGATCATGTCCGGATTCTGGCGCTCCAGGGTCACGTAGGCGGTCAGCATGAAGGCCGTGCCCGCCACGTAGCTGAACCGCGCGAGCGTCCAGCCCTTGCCCTTCAGGAAGGCTTCCACGTCGGCGCCCATGAAGGCGGCCGCCAGGGCCTGGCCGGAGGCCTCGGCCGCGTCGATCTGCCGGCCCTTCGCCTCGAGCCACTGGACCACGGCGGGCCAGTCGGCGATGAGCTTGGCGAGCTCCCGGTCGGTCAAGGGAGCGTCCGAGGACTGCGCCAGGACGGGGGCGCAGAGGGCCAGGGCCAGAAGGAGGGTGGCGATAAGTCGGTTGATTGCTTTCATGGGAGCAAGTATAGCGCACCCGTCAAGGGAGGGAGGAGCCTTCGCCCGGCGCGGCGCGGTTTTCCGGAGCGGCCCGCCCGACACCCGGCGCCGGCGGCCTCCGGTCCGCTTCCCGGGCCCGCGCGGACTCCGGCCGCGCCCACTTCCACAAGCCCCAGGCGGCCATGCCCAGGAGCACGACATATTGGGCCGCCACGAAGCGGACGTCCTTGACCCAGTAGAGCCCGACGCCGATCACGTCCACGAAGATCCACCAGGCCCAGCTCTCCGCCCGCCGCCGGGCCAGGAGACCCATCGCGACGAAGCTGGCCACCGTGGTCAGGGCATCCAGGAAGGGATAGCTCGCGGGCTCCGGGAAGAGGGCGGGGACCCAGAAGTGGAGCCGAGCCGTCGCAAGGCCCAGAGCCGCCCCGGTCCCCAGGGTGAACGCGGCCCAGGCCAGGATTTCCCGAGGTCGGGAGAAGCCCGTGGGGACGGCCCTCCCCTCGCCCCGGACCCGCTTCCAGGCGATCCAGCCCCAGACGCTGACGGCCAGGTAGTAGACCTGCTCCAGCATGTCCGAGTAGAGGCGGATCTGCCAGAACAGGATGCCGTAGAGGATCACCGAGACGATGCCCACGGGCCAGGTGAGCATGTTCTTCCGGGCGATCAGCCAGACCGAGGCGAAGTAGAGTACCGTGCCCGCAAACTCGATCCAGGACAGGGGGTAGTCCCCGATCGAGACCAGTATGTTGTCCACCGAGAGGAAGTTCATCGCAGGGCTCCTTTAATCATTTCGTGATCGAGTATGGTTTTCACCCGCAGGTCGACGGGTCCCCGGACCTCCCGGTACGGGATGCCCCGAGCCTCCAGCTCCTCGACGTTGAGCCGCTGGAGCGCCTGCCGGGACGCGGGTCCGGACCGGTCCGGGGTGTCCTCGAAGGGGATCTCGTCTCCGCAGAGCCAGAAGGACCGCGGCAGGGCTAGGTAGCCGTCCACGGCCCGGACCAGGGCCTGCGAGGCCCGGCCGTGGTAGTACCGGGCGTAGGCCAGGGTCGTGAGGGGGCAGGTGTCCGCGGCCAGGAAGGTCCGGGCTCCCAGGGCCGTCCGGTTCTCCAGGGCCGACTGCTCACCGGCTATCGTTTCCAGGTCCTCCATGGAGAGCCGGTGCTCCACCTGCCGCTCGAACCAGTAGTCCCGGCCGAACTCCAGGCACCAGGGCTCTCCCAGGGCCCGGGCCAGGGCGGCGGCCAGGGTGGTCTTGCCCGTGGAGGGCCCGCCCAACAGGACGATCCGGCGCACCAGGTCCGCCCGGACCGGCGGATCCAGGAAGCGCTCCCGGAGGGCGAGGTCCTCCCGCAGGGCCGTGCCGGACACGGGCCAGGCCGAGCGCCCCGGATCGACCCTGCGATCCGCGCAGCCCAGGGCCCGGCTCACGTGCTCCCCGTAGGGCTCGCCGGAGTAGAAGGCGTCCACCCGGGTCCCCGCCAGGAAGCGGCGGAGGAAGTCCTCCTGGGCTCCCATCACCTCCGGGGAGTAGCCCGTGTCCTCGGGCCCCTCCGGGGCCTCCAGGACCTCCGCCCGGGGACAGAACTCCAGGATCCAGCCCGCCCGCACGGACAGGGGGATCTCCGTGTGCCGCGTCGCGGGGTAGACCACCACCAGGAACCGGCGGCACTCGGACAGGGCCTTCTCGATAAGGAACCGGTGTCCCCGGTGGAAGGGGGCGAACTTGCCCAGGGTCAGTCCGACGGAATACATAGTGTACATAATACACTTTAATCCGGGGCCGTCAAGGGGAATCGTCGCCTCCGCTTGCGCCCCCGCCCCGGGGGGTCTACACTCGGGGCATACCCGCCCTTCGGGAGATAAGCATGAAAAAGACCTGGACCCTGTACCGCTGGAAGAAATATATGTGGGTCCTCTTCGACCCGGACCGGGGGCACGGGGACTCCCGGCCTCAGGACCCCTGGATGCCCTCCTTCTACCCCCTCCTGGACTCCTCCGCCCCCCGGGGTTCCGCCGTAAGGGTGACCTTCGCGGACGCGGACTTCCCGGGCAGCACCCTGGTCCTGGAAAAGACCTCGGAGCCCGCCCCGGGGGTCCTGGAGTACCACGACCGGGAAGGCAACGTCCTCTGGGTCCAGGCCCGGGAGCTGGACGAACATATCGGCGCCCGGCCGGACCGGATCTTCGCCGGTATCGAATGACGGCCCCCGGATTCACCGTCCTGTCGGCCGCCCTGGCCGCGGGACTCGCCGCCTCGGCCGCGGCCCTGGTCCTGTACCGAAAGGTCCGCCGGATGCGGCGGACCGAGGAGACCCTGGCCCGGATCCTGGGCGGCCTTACCGAGGAGGGTTTCCATCCAGACATGCAGGCTGAAGTCCAGGAACTCCGGGACCTGGCCGGGTCGGCGGGACCGGGACCGGCGGCCAGGGCCGCGAACGCAGCCGCAACCCTGGCCGAGCGCCTGTCCGAGGCGATGCCCGTCTACTCGGATTACCGGAGCGGCCGGACCTTGCCGCCCTGCTTCGTGCCCCGGACCCTGGGGCCCGACGGGATCCTCCGGGGCCTGGGCCGGGCGGAGGACCCGGGCTGCGAGGCCGCGGGATACGCCGCCTGGCCGTACCGGAGCGAGTGGATGGAGTTTCATACTCCCAACCAGCGCTATGCATGGTTCGCTCATTTCAGGTCCGCCGGGAATGGGATGGAGTCCGCCTTGCTCTGTCGGACCATGGCGAACTTGCTTCGTAGCGAACTTGCGAGCAGGGGAACCAGCCTGCACCGGCCGGAGACCCTGCCGGAAATCCTCTACCGGGTCAACGAGCACCTCGTCGGCCAGGGGTTCGAGGGCATATTCGTGGCCGCCTGCCTGGGGCTCTGGGACCGGCAGGAAAGCGAGGCGGTCCTCTGCGGAGCCGGCATCTCCCGGATCCTCCGCTGGAATGCCGGATCCCGTTCAGCCCGCTGGGCGGAGCTTCTCCGGTTGCCCACGCTCGGAACCTTTCCCAACTTCATGATCGAGACGCGATTCCCCTTCAAAACCACCCGGGTGAAGCTGGATTCCGGAGATGCGCTGGTGTTGACCAGCGATACCAACAATTCGGTACGGTACATCCGGGACGGGGACGGCCGCATCGCGACAAATGAAATCACTGCCTCCATCGGCGATACCCAGACTACTCAAGACGTGCAATTATTCGAGCATTTCGATTCCGGCCAGCGCATCGAATCCCTTCTCGAGGCCGTAGGCAGCCGCTCGACCTGGAGGCTCGAGAAGCAGGGCGGCCTGCCCGGGGAGGAGGACCTGGTCTTCGACTTCTCCGACTGCGAGGGAAGACCCGAGGACTTCGCCCGGGCCCTGGCCGCGGCGGAGCGGATCTTCCGGATGTACCCGGATCCCGGGGCGGGGCCGGAGGACCGTGTCTTCCTGGACCCGGTAACCGACGCCTTCCTGGTCCGGCACTTCCCCAAGGTCGGGCTCTACCGGAAGGAGGGGATGGTCCGGGTCCTGGAGCGCGAGGCACTCGACCGGGCGGGCGGCGGCGGATTTTGGGGCGAGGGCAAGGTGGTGGAATGGCGCGGGATCCGGGAGGACCGGCAGTACGACGTGTCCATCCTGGCCATCGGCAGGAAGGAGGGAGGGGGGGG